>Ga0187893_10002191_pt1 | contig 43704 bp, 46 predicted proteins | sample MA1701074metaG_FD_139574 | JGI IMG/M metagenome (GOLD analysis project Ga0187893, IMG submission 139574) | White microbial mat communities from a basaltic lava cave in the Kipuka Kanohina Cave System on the Island of Hawaii, USA - MA170107-4 metaG ... | reverse complement strand
TTCGTGAGGGGCCGCCGCCCAGGCGGACTGGTACCGGACGGGGGCATTCAGCCCCGCAATCCCGCTGATCCGCCGCGAGCACGAGACCATGCTCGCGCTTGACGCGCATTTTTCCGCAACCTGCTAGTCTACCGGATAGGTGGCCGAGCGGCTGAAGGCACACGCCTGGAGAGCGTGTAAACGGGTAACCGTTTCGTGGGTTCGAATCCCACCCTATCCGTTGAATACTAGACGCAGCAGACGCGCAGGCGCGCAGACGCAGCAGCAGTGAACAGGTGGCCGAGATCGGGAGTCGGGTAGCCTAGCCACCACCGCCCGTGCCCCGTTCACTGCTGTGCGTCTGTGCGTCTACGCGTCTCGTTGACAGGACAGGTGGCCGAGTGGTTGAAGGCGCCGGTCTCGAAAACCGGTATACCGGCAACGGTATCGTGGGTTCGAATCCCACCCTGTCCGTGGAATACTAGACGCAGCAGACGCACAGGCGCGCAGACGCAGCAGCGGTGAACAGGTGGCCGAGATCGGGAGTCGGGTAGCCTAGCCACCACCGCCCGTGACCGGTTGCCTGCTGTGCGTCTGCTGCGCCTGTGCGTCTAGTTGTTAGAGGGTAGGTGGCCGAGCGGTTGAAGGCGCCGGTCTTGAAAACCGGTAGGCCCGCAAGGGCCTCGTGGGTTCGAATCCCACCCTGCCCGCTAGGACCCGATCGTGCCCAGCACCTTGCGGCAGTGCGGGCAGCTCATGATCGCGATGTAGCCCACCATGCCCGGCCCGCCCTTCACCTTGTGCCACGACATCTCGGTGAGCGACGTCTTGCAGTGCGGGCAGACGGGCGGCAGCTCCGTCGTCTCGAGGGCGATCTTCTCCGCCATGGGCGTGCTCCTCCGTCGTGCGAGCTCAGCTCATCATCGCGCCGGCCCCGCCGCCCTGTCGCCACCGGACAGGCAGTCGAGCACCGCCCGGCACCGGTGGCACGACACCACGATGAGGTACGCGACGGGGGGGCCGCGCCGCACGTTGTGCCACCGGACCCGGTCGAGCACCGCGTCGCACCAGGGGCAGACCGGGAACGACCCGGTGACGCTCAGGGCGATCTTCTCGGGTGCCATGGGGCGAAACCTAGTGATAGATTAGCGCCATGCGAGCCCCCGATCTCATCGCCAAGCGCTGCGTCCCCTGCCGCGGCGGGACCCCGCCGCTGACGCCCGAGCAGGCGCGTGAGTATCTCGCCGCGCTCCCGCAGTGGACCCTGGCGCCCGACGCGAAGCGTCTCTCCCGCACCTTCACCTTCAAGGACTTCAAGCAAGCGATGGCGTTCGTCAACCGGGTGGCCGACGTGGCCGAGGCCGAAGGACACCATCCCGATCTGGCGATTCACTGGAACCGCGTGGGCGTGGAGCTGTGGACCCACGCGATCGGCGGGTTGCACGAGAACGACTTCATCGTGGCGGCGAAGATCGACGGGAAGGCGGAGGAGGGCGGGCGAGGGCGGTCGAGGGCGGACCGGGACTCACCCGCCTGACCTCGTCGCTCGGCTGACCGCCTGGTACAACTTCCATGTAAGTGTCCGCGCCCGGATCTGTTGGTCGTCGAGCTCGGTCCAGGCGTCGGCTGAGAGCAGACCCACCTGCGCGAGGGATCCCTATTAACGCGCGTGCCTCACCCGCCCTCGCCCGCCCTTGCCCGCCTTCGACCGCCCTCTAGCTTACTGCCATCGCACAGTCCGTTCTCATCGCCTCGGAACTCCAGAATCTCCTCGACCCCGCCCAGCTCGCGGGCCTCGACGTGACCTGGCTTCCCGCCGACCAGCCTACCCCCGCCGGCGACTACGTCGCGATCGTACCACTGCTGACCCGCTGGGTGGGTGGGACCGAGCTCAAGAACCTTCCCCTGCTCAAGATCGTGGCCAACTGCGCGGCGGGATTCGACAACGTGGACCTGGTCGCCGCCGAGCTGCGGCAGGTGATCGTGACGAACACCCCCGATGTCCTCACCGACGCCACCGCCGACCTCACCTGGGCGTTGATCCTCGCCTGTGCGCGCCGCCTGATCGAGGGGGTGGACCTCGTCCGCGGCGGCGCGTGGACGGGCTGGCACCCCGAGCAGCTGCTGGGCCTCGAGCTGCGGGGCCACACGCTCGGGATTTACGGCGCCGGCCGGATCGGCCAGGCGGTGGGCCGCCGGGCGACGGCGTTCGGGATGCGGATCCTGTACGCCGCCCGGACTGCCAAGCCCGCGTTCGAGGCCGATACCGGGGCCGCGCGGGTCGAGCGTGGCGCCCTGCTGCGGGAGAGCGACGTGCTTACCCTGCACGTGCCGTCCGGCCCCGAGACGCGGGGCATGATCGACGCCGAGGCCCTGGACCGGATGAAGCCGGGGACGATCCTCGTCAACACGGCACGGGGCGACCTGGTGCGTGAGGAGTCGCTCGCCGTCGCGCTCGAAGAAGGCCGGCTCGGCGCCGCGGGGCTCGACGTGTATGCCGACGAGCCCCGGATCCATCCCCGGCTGCGCGCGGCCCCGCGGACCGTGCTCCTGCCCCATCTCGGCAGCGCCACGAGGGAGACGCGGCGGCGGATGGCCGCGATCGCGCTGGCGAACGTGCGGGCGGTCCTGGCGGGGGAGCGGCCGTTGAATCCGGTGTATCGGTAACCGAAGGAGCAGGGAGCACAGAGCAGTACCTTGCGGTGCGGCGCGGACTTCCTCTCTCACTGAGGGTGCTGCTCCCCGCTCCGTGCTCCCTCCCGTTGACCGGTTCGCCCACCTGATTAGCTTCCGGCCCAGATGAGCCCCGTCCCGCGCGCCGCGCCGTCCCAGCGACAGTCCATCCTCGACGCCCGTGCTTTCGCGCGGGCGCTTCAGCGTATGGCGGTGCAGATCGTCGAGCTGGCCGGCGACACGGGAGACCTGGTGCTCGTCGGCATCCAGCGCCGCGGCGTGGAGCTGGCCGAGCGAATCGCTGGGCTCATCGAACGGGCGGAGGGCGTGGCGGTGCCGCGCGGGGCGCTCGACATCACCCTCTACCGCGACGACCTCGAGACGGTGGGGCCGAAGCCCGTGATCGGGGAGACGCGGCTGCCGGGCGATCTCACCGACCGGCACGCCGTGATCGTGGACGACGTGCTCTACACCGGCCGCACGGTCCGGGCCGCGCTCGACGAGCTCGCCGACTTCGGCCGGCCCAAGCGCATCTCGCTCTGCGTCCTCGTGGACCGCGGGGGGCGCGAGCTCCCGATCCAGGCCGACATCGTCGGCCACACCATCAAGACGCGGCCGCGTGACCGGGTCGAGGTCCAGGTCCAGGAGCTGGACGGACGCGACGCCGTCGATCTCGTGCGCGGGGAGGGCGCGTGAGCCCGGCGCTCGGCAAGGATCTGATCGGGCTCGAGCCGCTGTCGGCCGACGACATCCGGCTCATCCTCGATACGGCCGAGCCGTTCAAGGAAGTCAGCGAGCGTCCGATCAAGAAGGTCCCGGCCCTGCGGGGCAAGACCATCGTGAACCTGTTCTTCGAGGCGTCCACGCGGACCCGCATCTCCTTCGAGTTCGCCGAGAAGCGCCTCTCGGCCGACACGGTCAACGTCGCCGCGACGGGATCGTCCGTGCAAAAGGGCGAGACCCTGGTGGACACGGCGCGCAACCTCGAGGCGATGCGGATCGACATGGTGGTGATCCGCCACGGCTCCTCGGGCGCCGCCGAGTTCCTCGGGAAGCGGATCCGCTCCAACGTGATCAACGCGGGCGACGGGCGGCACGAGCACCCCACCCAGGCGCTGCTCGATCTGCTGACCCTGCGCGACCGCCACGGCCGGATCGAGGGGCTCAAGGTCTGTCTCGTGGGCGACGTGCTGCACTCGCGCGTGGCCCGGAGCAACATCTGGGGGCTCCTCAAGCTCGGCGCCGAGGTCGCCGTGTGCGGGCCCCACACGCTGATGCCGCGGGGCATCACCGAGCTCGGCGTCACCGTCTTCAGCCGCATCGAAGAGGCGATCACCTGGGCCGACGCGCTCAACGTCCTGCGCCTCCAGCTCGAGCGCATGGAGACGGGGTTCATTCCGTCGCTCCGCGAGTACTACCGCGTGTTCGGCGTCACCCTCGAGCGGCTGGAGCGCGCGGCCCGGCCCCTCACGATCATGCATCCTGGTCCGATGAACCGCGGCGTGGAGATCGACTCGCGCGTGGCCGACGGACCGCACAGCGTGATCCTGGACCAGGTGACCAACGGCGTGGCCGTGCGGATGGCGGTCCTGTACCTGCTCGCGGGCGGCAAGCCCGAGCTGGCCGATGCCGCCAAGCGCGGCGCCGGGGCCCCCGGAGGAACGACCGAGTGAGCGGCGAGCGGACGCCGCCGCTGCTGCTGCGTGGCGGCCGGGTGATCGATCCCGGCCGGGGCCTCGACGCCGTCGCCGACGTGCTGATCGACGACCGGCGCATTGCCGCCGTGGGGGTGGGGCTCGGCACGCCCGACGGCGCGACCGTGCAGGACGTGAGCGGCCGGGTCGTCGCCCCGGGCCTCGTGGACGTGCACGTCCACCTGCGGGAGCCGGGGAACGAAGACGAGGAGACCGTGGCGAGCGGGGCGCGGGCCGCGGCGGTGGGCGGCTTCACCGCGCTCTGCGCCATGCCCAACACCGATCCGGTCACCGACAATCAGGCGGCCGTGGGGTTCATCCTGCGGCAGTCGCTGCGGGCCGGGGGCGCGCAGGTGCATCCGGTGGGGGCCGTCTCCGTCGGACAGCGCGGCGAGCAGCTCGCGGAGTTCGGCGAAATGGTCGGCGCGGGCGCCGTCGCCGTCTCGGACGACGGGAGGCCGGTCGTCTCGAGCCACCTGATGCGCACCGCGCTCGAGTACGCCCGTACGTTCGGGATTCCCGTGGCGGACCACTGCGACGACCCGACGCTGTCCGCGGGGGGCGTGATGCACGAGGGGCTGGTGGCGACGCGGCTGGGGCTGAAGGGCATCCCCGCGGCGGCCGAGGAGATCATGGTGGCGCGTGACTGCCTCCTGGCCGAGTTGACGGGCGGCCACGTGCATCTGTGTCACGTCTCGACCCGCGGGTCGGTCGAGCTGATCCGGCGCGCGCGGGAGCGGGGCGCCCGCGTGACGGCCGAAGTGACGCCGCACCACCTGAGCCTCACGCATCAGGCGTGCGAGGCCTATGACACGCACGCGAAAATGAACCCGCCGCTGCGCGAGGAGGCCGACGTCGACGCGTTGCGCCGCGCGCTCGCGGAGGGGGTGATCGACTGCATCGCATCCGACCACGCGCCCCACGCGTACGATGAAAAAGAAGCGGCGTTCGACGACGCGCCGTTCGGCGTGATCGGCCTCGAGACGGCGTTCGGCGTGGCCCACACCGAGCTGGTGTGCGGCGGCGTGCTGAGCCTGCCGGCGCTCATCGCGCGGATGAGTACCGCCCCGGCGCGGCTCTTCGGCCTCCCCGGCGGGACGCTCGCCCCCGGCGTCGCCGCCGATCTCGTCGTGCTCAACGTGACGGCGCGCTGGACCGTGGACGCGGGCCGGTTCCTCTCGAAGAGCCGCAACACGCCGTTCCAGGGTCGCGTGCTCACCGGTCGCGCGCTCGCCACTATCGTGAGCGGGCGGGTCGTCCACGAGGGCGATCCGGCGCCGGGGCCGGCCTGACCGCCCCGTTCCCGCGGGGTAACCAGACCCGCAACCGCCGCAACCGCCCCGACCGGTTGGACTTAGCCGGGCGCCCCGCGGGGAGCGGTGAGCCGTGCCCGGTGGCGGTTCGTTGCGCGCCGCGAGCGACCCGCTAATGTGTTGCCCGCGCGTATCTTCCGATGAGCGACGTCGCCGGCGCGGCGTGCGCGTGAGCGGGTCCCTGGCACGCCCGCGGCCAGGGGCACGGGGGTTGCCAGCGGCGGGCCGTTCGGAGGGCGCACCGAGAGCGGGATGTCCAGGGGTCCATTGAAGAACACGGCGGTGATTCAACGCCTGTTGACCGAGCGGCGGCAGCTCGAGGCCTGGATCGCGCGGCTCGAGGCCACCGCGGGTGCGACGCCGCCGGCCGTCCGCACCAAAGTGCGGGCGGACTACGACACGCGTCTCCAGGCCGTGCTGGCGGAGCTGAAGACCCACGCCGAGGCGGCCCGCCAGGTGATGGAGCAGCAGCGCGAGCAGCAGAAGGAGCTGGAGCAGAAGGAGTCGCGAGCGGCGGAGAAGCTGGTCGAGATCGAGCTGCGGCACGCGGTGGGCGAGCTGGACGAGGCCGAGTGGACCCGCGTGCACAAGGACGCGCTGGCCGAGCTGGTGACGATCCGACAGGAGCTCAAGGCGGTGCAGGACGACATGGCCCAGCTCGAGGAGCTCGACGCGCTGGTGCGCGGGCGTCCCTCGGCCGCGGCGCCGCCGCCGCGACCGGCCGCGCCGGCGCGCACCACGGGCGCGGCTCCCGCGCCGGAGGCGGCCGCGCAGGACGAGCTGTCGTTCCTCAAGTCGGTGAGCGACGCCGCGCCCGACCGCCCGTCGTCCAGCATCCGGCGGCCGACCGGGGCGCAGTTTCAGCCCGCCGCACCCGCCGGCGCGGCGCCGGCGCCGCGACGCACGGGCCCCGCGCCCGTCACCCCACTTCCCCCGCCCGTGCTTCCGGACGCCACGGACCTGGACGAGGGCGCCGAGCCCGTCAAGACGGTGCAGTGCAAGGAATGCGGCTCGATGAACTTGCCCACGGAGTGGTACTGCGAGCAGTGCGGGTCGGAATTGACGGCCCTATAAGACGAGAGACGTCACGCAGGGGTAGCGCCGCCTGTGCTTGACGCCGTTGCGTGACGTTCTCGCTTGACGTCTCCGCTAGACGTTTTTCGTCTTGACGTATTGCGCGAGGCGCGACTTGTGGCGCGCGGCGTTGTTCGGATGGATCAGTCCCTTGCGCGCGGCGCGGTCCAGGAGGCGCACGGCGGCGGCGTAGGCGGTGGTGGCGGCGTCGCGCGTGGCGGCCTGGTGCACCCGCTTGACGGCCGTGCGGACGGCGGTCCGTTGGGCCTTGTTGCGGGTATTGCGGCCGCGCGCCTGGCGCATCGCTTTCTTCGCCGACTGGATTCTGGGCAAGGTCGAGGCTCCTCGAGCGAGGCGGGCAAGATAGAGGGTAAGTGAAGCGGGGTCAAGGCACTACGGCGTTGACCCGGGGGTCCGCGCCTCGTTATCTTGTGCCGTCACCGGTCCGGAGCGCGTGATCTCGTTCGACATCGTCGAATTCCTGGTCCTGGCCCCGGTGCTGCTCCTCTCGGTTGTGGCCCACGAGTACGCCCACGCGGAGGCCGCCTACCGGCAAGGTGACGACACCGCCTACATGCTGGGGCGGCTGACCTTCAATCCCCTGAAACACATCGACCCCTTCATGACGGTGATCCTGCCGATCATGCTGTGGGTGGTGTCGCACGGCAGCTATACCTTCGGCGCGGCCAAGCCCGTGCCGGTCAACCCGCGCAAGTACCGCCGCTTCGTGCGCGGCGACGTGATCGTGTCGCTCGCCGGCATCGCGGTCAACCTGGCCCTGTTCGTGGTGTTCGCCGGCGCGTTCGCCGTCGTCGGCCTGGTGGCCGACGCGCTCCCGGCCATGGCCGAGTCGCTCGCCATCCTGCAGCGGATGACCTACTACGGGCTGTGGCTCAATCTGGTCCTGGCGTTTTTCAACCTGATCCCGATTCCCCCGCTCGACGGCAGCCACGTGTTCTACCACCTCCTGCCGCCGGCGGCCGGGGCGCAATACCGGCAGCTGTACGCCCTGGGGTTCCTGCCCATCTTGCTCGTCACCTGGCTGCTCCCGGGGGTCGTGGGCGTGTTCCTGTGGCCCGCGTACACGCTGAAGGATGTCGCCTGGTCCGTGGTGGGGATGTTCACGATCGGGAGTCCGGTGCCGTGACGGGCCCCGCGATGGCCGCCCGCGACACGAGCAGCTTCGTCGTCGAGTTGGAGCAGTTCTCCGGTCCGCTCGATCTGTTGCTGCACCTGATCCGCGAGGACGAGCTCGACATCACCGATCTGCCGATCGCGCGGATCGCCGACCAGTTTCTCGCGGCCATCAACGACCTGGGGCTGAACCAGGCGGCCGATTACCTCGAGATGGCGGCGCGCTTGCTGCGGATCAAGGCGCAGATGTTGCTGCCGCGGCGCCTGGGGGACGACGAGTGGGAGGACCCGCGCGCCGAGCTGGTGCGGCGGCTGCTCGAGTACCAGCAGATTCGTGAGCTGGTGGACTGGCTGGCGCGGGCGGCGCAGCGGCGCGGCGAGCGGCACGGGCGGGGCTTCGAGGCCCCGGAGGCGGAGCTGCCGCCGCCGCCTCTGGTGATCGACCTGAACGAGCTGCTCGCGGCGGCGGAACAGGTGATCGCGCGCATCCCCGAGCCGATGCTGCACCGCGTGGTGCCGCGGCCGCTCGACGTCGAGGGTGCGACCGCGCGGCTGGAGCGCCTCCTCGCCGAGCGGGCGGAGTTCGGCTGGACCGACGTGGTGGGCCCGCGCGCGACGGTGGTGGAGGTGTTGTCGGCGTTCGTGGCGCTGCTCGAGCTGGCGCGGCGCAGCCTGCTGCGGCTGGGGCAACGCGAGCCCTTCGGCCCGATGGTGATCCGGCGTGCAGGCACTGAGCCAGCTCGTTGAAGCGGCGCTGTTCGCGGCGTCGCGTCCGCTGACGCCGGAGGATCTCGCCGCGCTCGAGCCCGCGGCGGGCGAGGGCGCGGTGCGCGCGGCCCTGGACGAGGTGCGGGCGGCCTACGCCGCTCAGGAGCACGGCGTGGAGTTGGTCGAGATCGCGGGCGGCTGGCAGTTCCTCACCCGGCCCGAGCACGCGGAGGCGCTCGAGCGGGCGGAGATCACGCAGCGGCCCCGGCGCCTCTCGCCGGCCGCGCTCGAGACGCTGGCGATCATCGCCTACCGGCAGCCGGTGGGCCGGGTCGAGGTGGACGAGATCCGCGGCGTCGAGTCCGCGGCCGTGATCGACAAGCTCGTCGAGCGCGGGCTGGTCGACGTGGTAACGCGGGGGGAGGGGGTGGGCCGCCCGCTGCTCTACGGCACGACCCCGTCGTTCCTGGAGATCCTGGGCCTCAAGGACCTCGCCGAGTTGCCGCGGCTCGACGAGCTGACCGTGGCCCTGCGACCGCCCGCCCCGGCCGAGCCGGAATGACGCGCGAGCGCCTGCAGCGCGCTGTGGCGCGCGCGGGCGTGGCGTCGCGGCGCAAGGCCGAGGAGTTGATCCGCGCCGGCCGGGTCACGGTGGATGGGGCCGTGGCCGCGCTCGGCTCGAGCGCCGACCCCGAGCGCCAGCGCATCACGGTGGACGGCCGGACGGTGCGCCCGGCGGCGCCCGCCTGGCTCGCCCTCAACAAGCCCATCGGCTACGTGGTTAGCCGTGGCGATCCGCAGGGCCGGCGCACCGTGTACGATCTCCTCCCGCGGGTGCCCGGTCTGACGTACGTTGGGCGGCTGGACGTCATGACGTCGGGGCTGCTGCTCATGACCACCGACGGCCGGTCGGCGCACCGGCTCATGCACCCGCGGTTCGCGGTGCCGCGGACCTACCGGCTGCGAGTGCACGGCGCGCCCGCGGCGCAGGTCGCCGCGCGGCTTGCGCGGCCCGTCGTGATCGAGCGGCGCGCGGTGGCGCTGCGGCGGGTGCGGGCCCGGGCGGCCGGGAGCGGCGTCGAGCTCGAGCTGACCCTGGCCGAGGGACGGCACCGCATCGTGCGGCGGCTGGCCGACGCCCTGGGGCTGAAGGTGGAGTGGCTGCATCGCGTGGCCTACGGCCCGGTGCGCCTCGACCGGCTGGCGCCCGGCCGATGGCGCCATCTCACGAGCGCCGAGATTCGAGCGATCGAGCGCATCCATGAGCCTGCGTGACCAGACGGCGGTGATTCTGGGGGGCAGCGGCCTGGTCGGGCTCGCCGTGGCGCGCCGCATCCTGGCCGCCGGACCGCGGCGGCTCGTGCTGGTGGCGCGCGTCGAGCACGAGGTGCGCGAGGCGGCGCAGGCGCTCGAGCCCGACCGGGGCGGCGCCGCGATCGACACGGTGTGGGGCGACATCTTCCTGCCGGCGTCGCTGGCGCAGCTGGATCACCGCACGCTGCTGGACGACCCCGCCCGGCGCGCGTTGGTGCTCGACGACCTGCTGGGCGAGCTGACCGAGCCGGTGCTGGCGCGCAGCATGCTCTGCCAGGTCCTCACGACGTACCGGCCCGACGTCGTGGTCGACAGCATCAACACCGCGACGGCGTTCGCCTACCGCGACGTGTTCCAGAGCGCCGGCGAGCTGCTGGCCGCCGCCCGGGGGGGGCGGGCCGACCCGGCGGCCGTCGAGCGCCACGTGCTGACGCTGCCCCTGCCGCAGCTGATCCGCCACATGCAGATCCTGGTGGAGGCGTTGCGGCGCGCCGGCACGCGCGCCTACGTCAAGATCGGGACGAGCGGGACCGGGGGCATGGGGTTCAACATCCCCTACACACATTCCGAAGAGCGTCCCAGTCGCACGCTGATGACGAAGTCGGCGGTGGCCGGGGCGCACTCGCTGCTGCTCTTCCTGATGGGCCGCACGCCCGGCGCGCCGGCCGCCGTGGAGATCAAGCCCACCGCCACGATCGCGTGGCGCGAGATCGCGTTCGGTCCGGTGCGGCGGGGGGGCCGTCCCATCGCGCTCGTGGACTGCCCCGAGCCCGTGCCGCTCGCCGCCGCCTTCGGGCCCGCCGTCCCGGCGGCGCCGCCCTGGCGCGACCTCGGGCGCGCGCTCGAGGGCGCGTTCATCGACGTCGGCGAAAACGGGCTGTTCGCGGCCGACGAATTCGAGACGGTGACGGCGCTCGGTCAGATGGAGTTCATCACGCCCGAGGAGGTCGCCGACTACGTGATGATGGAGCTGGAGGGTCGGCCGACCGGGCACGACATCGTGGCCGCGCTCGACGGCGCCACCGCGGGTCCGACCTACCGGGCCGGTATCCTGCGCGCCCACGCCTTGGAGCGCCTGCACGCGCTGGAGCGCGACACGGAGAGTCGCGCCGTGGCGTACGAGATGCTGGGCCCGCCGCGGCTGACCAAGCTGCTCTACGAGTCGTATGTGTGCAGCCGGCTGCGGCCGTCGGTGCAGGCGCTCGCCCGGAGCCGGGCGCCGGACCTCGCGGCCGAGGCCCTCGCGTTGATCCGGCGGGAGGACGGCCTGCGGCGGCAGATTCTGTCGGTGGGCCTGCCCATCGTGACGCCGGACGGGCGAGGCCTCTACCGCGGCCCGGTGGTCGTGGTGCAGCCGCCCGCGACGGCGCGGCCGGACGATGTCCTGGCCGCGGCGCCCCGCGGCTGGGTGGACCTGCGGCCCGCCGAGCTCGGGGTCTGGATCCGCCGCGCCGGCGAGATGGTGGCCCAGGCGCTCGCGCGACGGAACGGGGCCTCGGGCTCGGACGTAGACTGGACGGCGATCGGGGCGGACGAGCCGATCGTGCCGGCCCGGTTCGCCACGTGGGTGTTCCGGCACGAGGATGCCGGGGAGCGGATCAAGCGGTAGCGTCATGACCGCCGGTCCCACTCCCGTCGATCGGGCGCTGGCCGCCATCGGCACGACATTCCGGCTCGTGCGCCTCTACCCCTCGAGCCACCCGGCGGTGATCGAGGCGATGCGCCACATCGCGGCCACGCTGCCCGCGCTCGCGGCCCTGGGGAGCGTGGAGTGGAAGCTCGGCCCGACGGGGATCTGGTGGAACGGGGTGCAGGTGTTGCCGCGGAACCCGCAGGTGGCCGAGCTGGCCGGTCTGTTATTCGTTCGGGGGGCGCGGGTCCTCATGGTGCATCCCGGGCTGACGCCGGAGAACGTGCTGGCCCTCTACGCGGTGGCGATGGGCACGGTGCCCCTCGATGATGCGACGCTGGGGCGCCTGACCCTGATGACCGGGCGGCGCAAACGGGGTGAGGCGCCGCCGGAGGCGGCCGTGCCGGCGCCCGACGTGGCGGCGCCGGCCGTCGCAGAGGAGCCCGCCGGGGCCACGCCCGCGGAGGTGATGGGCCGGCGGCCGACGCGGGCGTTCCGCCCCGACGCGATGCCGCCGGAGGTGGAGGCGCGGCGCCTGGTGACCGTGCTGCGGACGGCAAAGGACCAGACGGCGCGGCGCGAGGCGGCCGAGCGGCTGCGCGCGCTCGCACCCGAGGTCGTGGCGCTGCGGGAGATCGTGCCGGTCGCCGAAATACTGGCGGGTCTCGACGCCGCGCTGGCGCAAACCACGGCGCCCGAGCTGATGGACGCGATCGCGGCAGCGGGCGCGGCGATCGCGGATCCGGCGAGCGTGGATCGGATGATCTCGCGGCTCGGCGAGCCCCGCGTCCCGCCGGCGGAGCGCGAAGCGCTGGTGCGCGCGGTGGGGGCGCTCGGCGCGGTCACGGCCGGCCGCATGATCGACGCGTTTCTGGTGGCGCCGGCGGATCTGCGCGAGCCCTACCGGGCGGCGGTGCGGGCGGCCGCGGAGCGCGCCATCGAGCCGCTCGCGGCCCGCCTGGCCGAGCCGAGCGACGAAGTGGTGAGCGCGGCGGCGCAGTTCCTGGGCCTGACCGGCAGTCCCGCGGCCATGCCGCACCTGGCGCCGCTGGTGCGCCACGGGAACGAGGTGGTCCGGGAGGCGGCGCTGCTGGCGCTCGCGGAGATCGGCGGGCGCGAGATCCAGCGGCCGGCGATGCCGGCGCTCAAGGACGAGAGCGCGCTCGTGCGCACGGCGGCGGCGCGGGCGATCGCGGTCGGCGGCGACGCGGGCGCGGCGACCGTGTTGATCCGACGGCTCGACCAGGAGGAGGACGAGGGCGTGCAGGCGGAGATCCTGAAGGCGATCGGGCGCCTGGGCGCCCGGGAAGGCCTGGAGATTCTGGCGCGGTTCGCCGAGCCCGGGGGCCGGCTGCGGCGGCGCAGCGCGTTCGTGCGCGCCGCGGCGATCGACGGGCTGGGTCGGCTCTCGGGCGGCGAGGCGCGGGCGCTGCTCGAGCTCTACCGCCACGACAAGGAGCCCGAGGTGCAGCGGGCCGCGGACTCGGTGCTGCGGTGAGCGCGCGCACGAGCGCACCGCGGCGCGATGTGGCACTGGCGCAGGCGATCACGGCCGAGGTGGGCAAGCGCGTCGTGGGACAGGACCTCGTCCTGGAGCGGCTGCTCGTGGGCCTGCTCACCGGCGGTCACATCCTGCTCGAGGGGGTGCCGGGACTCGCCAAGACCCTGGCCGTCCGCACGGCCGCCGAGTGCCTGCGGATCAGCTTTTCGCGCATCCAGTTCACGCCCGACCTGCTCCCGGCCGACGTCATCGGGACGATGGTATACGATCAGCGGACCCAGGAGTTCTATCCGAAGAAGGGCCCCCTGTTCGCCAACCTCGTGCTCGCGGACGAGATCAACCGGGCGCCGGCCAAGGTCCAGTCGGCCCTGCTCGAGGCGATGCAGGAGAAGCAGGTCACGATCGGCGGCGAGACCTTCTACCTGGGCGAGCCGTTCCTCGTCCTGGCGACCCAGAACCCGATCGAACACGAGGGGACCTACCCGCTGCCCGAGGCCCAGCTCGACCGCTTCATGCTGAAAGTGCGGGTCGGCTACCCGTCGCGGGACGCGGAGAAGGAGATCGTGGGCCGGATGGCGTCGGGGCGGCCGATCGAGGTCGAGCGCGTCGCCACCGCGGAGGACGTGCTCGCGGCCCGCAGCGCGATCGCCGAGCTGTACATGGACCAGAAGGTCGTGGACTACCTCGTGGACGTGGTGCGCGCGACGCGCGAGCCGCAGGGCGTCGGCCTGCCCGAGCTCAAGTCCCTCATCGCCTTCGGCGCCTCGCCGCGGGCGTCGATCTACCTGGCCCAGGCGGCCCGCGCGCACGCGTACCTGCGCGGCCGCGCATACGTGGTGCCCGACGACGTCAAGGCCATGGCCTTCGACGTGTTGCGCCACCGCGTGCTGCTGACCTTCGAAGCCGAAGCCGAGGACACCGACGCCGACCGGGTCATCGCCGCGATCCTGGAGGCCGTACGCGTGCCGTAAGCCGAGAGGTCCTGCGCACCGTCAAGGGGATCGAGCTCCGCACTCGCGCGCTGGTGAACACGCTGTTCGGCGGGGACTACCGCTCGGTGTTTCGCGGCCAGGGCATCGAGTTCGCCGAGGTCCGGGCCTACCAGCAGGGCGACGAGTTCCGCTCCATCGACTGGAACGTCTCGGCCCGGATGGGCCATCCGTTCGTCAAGACCTTCATGGAAGAGCGCGAGCTCACGTTGCTGCTCGTGGTCGATCAGTCGGGCTCGCAGCATTTCGGCCGGCCCTACACGAAGGCGGGGCTCGCCGTGGAGGTGGCGGCGGTGCTGGCCCTCGCCGCGGCGCGCCATCACGACCGCGTCGGCGCGCTGCTCTTCGCCGACCGGGTGGAGCGGGTCGTCCCGCCCGCCAAAGGGCGGGGGCATGCCCTGCGCGTCATCCGCGACCTCGTGGCGTTCCAGCCCGAGGGGCGGACGACCAACCTGGCCGGCGCGCTGCGCTACGCCGGGCGGCTGTTGCGCCATCGGGCCATCGTGGTTGTGCTCTCCGATTTCCGCGCGGACGCCTGGGAGGAGCCGCTCGGCCAGCTGGCGGCGCGGCACGACGTGGTGACGATCAGCGTGGACGATCCGCGGGAGTTGGACCTGCCACACGGCGGCTGGGTGGAGCTCGAGGACGCCGAGTCGGGGCGGCGCCTGCTGGCGGACTCGGGGCACGCGCACACGCGTCAGCGCGTGCACGCCGACGCCGGGCGATTGCTGCAGGAGCGCGCGGCCCGGCTCGGACAGGCCCGGGTGGACCGCGTCGCGCTCCGCACAGATGTGCCCTACGGCGTCCCGCTGCGCCGGGCGTTCGCTGAGCGGGCGCGGCGGCTGAAGCGGTGACGCCGTGCTGACCGTCCTGCTCCTGCTCGTCCAAGCGGACGGGTGGCGCACCACGCCGCCCAGCCCGACCGTGGGCGACACGGTCTGGGTCGAGCGGGTCGTGTCGCTCCCGCTCGGGTGGCGCGTGCGGCCGGCACGCCTCGAGGACGGCCGCGACGTCCAGCCGCTCGGCGAGCCCGAAATGACGCGCGTGGCGGGGGGCTGGCAGCTGCGCTACCCGGTGACCGCGTGGGCACCCGGCGCGCAGACGCTCGTGCTGCCGGCCCTGTGGCGCCTCGGCCCGGACGGCCGCGCCGACTCCCTGCCGGGCGGCGCCGTGGCGTTCACGGTCCAGAGTGTGCTTCCCGACACCGTCGCCGTGCCCGCGCCGCGGCCGGCCCTCGCGCCGCTGCGCGAAACGCACCGCGATCCCTGGGTCGCGGCCGCCGGCGCGGGTCTGTCGGTCGCCCTGTTGCTCGGTGCGCTCCGCTGGCGCCGCCGGCCGCCCCGCCCGGCAGCGGCCGGACGCCGCTGGCGGCCACCCCCGCCCGTGCCCGACGCGCGGTGGCTTGCCGCGGGGGAGCCCAGGGCGGCGGCCGCGCGCGCGCACGGGCGGCTGCGCGTCGCGCTGGCCCGCGCGCTCCCCGCCGCGGGCCTCGCGCTCGGGACGGCGGAGTGCCTGGCGACGGTGGAGCGCGAACGACCGGAGCTGCGGGGCGAGCTCGGCGACCTCCTGACCGCGCTCGACCGGGTCGCGTTCGCCGCCGTTCACGGGGCCGACGTCGCCGACCTCGCGGCCCGGGCCCGGGCGCTCGCCGCGGGCCTGACGCCGTGAGCTTCGCGCGGCCGTTCCTGCTCGTCGCCCTCGCGGCGCTGCCCCTGTGGTGGTGGTGGCGCGCGCGCCGGCTGCGCGCGGTGCCGGGGACGCGGATCAGCGACCTGCGGCCGGTGCCGCCTCCGGGGCGGCGTGGATGGGTGGTGCGCCTCCCGGTCGCGCTGCGCAGCGCGTGCTTCGCGCTGTGGGTCGTCGCCGCGGCGGGGCCCCGCGTCGGGCCCGCCCGAGCCGAGATCCGGCGCGAGGGCATCTCCATCGTGCTCGCCGTGGACATCTCGAGCAGCATGCTGGCGCAGGACTTCGCACCGGATAACCGGCTCGACGTCGCCAAGCGGCGCGCCCTCGAGTTCGTGCGCGCGCGCGCGGACGACCGCATCGGTCTCGTGGCCTTCGCGGCGCAGGCGCTGACGCAGGTGCCCATCACCGCCGATTACGCCGTGCTCGAGGAGGCGTTGCTGCGGCTGCGCATCGGCCTGCTGGAGGACGGGACCGCGATCGGGACCGCCGTCGGCACCGCCGCGAACCGGCTGCGCCGCGCCCCCGGCCCGAGCAGGGTGATCGTGTTGCTGACCGACGGCGAGAACAACCGCGGCATCGTCGATCCGCGGACCGCGGCCCGGGCGGCCGCGACCTTCGGCATCCGCATCTACACGATCGGGGTGGGCACGACCGGCGAGGTCCCCGTCCCGGTGGGCGAGGGGCTCGAGGGCCTGCGCTACCAGACGCTGCCCGTGCGCCTCGACGAGCAGCTGCTGACCGACATGGCGCGCGAGACCGGCGGCCGCTATTTCCGCGCGACCGACGCCACCTCGCTGGGCCACGTGTTCCGCGAGATCGATCGGCTGGAGAAGACGACGGTGCAGCGGGTCGTGTACCGGCGGCACGAAGAGGCCTACCGCTGGCCGGTGACCGTAGGCCTCGGGCTGCTCGCGCTCGAGATCCTGATTGCCGCTACCGTGGCGGTGCGGGTGCCGTGAGTATCGACGCCCCGCTGGTGCTGCTCGTCGCGCCGCTCGTCGGCGCCGTGGTCTGGGCGGGCGCGGCGTGGGCCCGCGCCGTGCGCGTGCGCAGCGCGGCCCGGTGGTCCGACGAGACAGCGCGCCTCGCGCAGCGGGCCCGGGGTGGTGGGGCGAGCGTCGCGCTCGCCGCGGTCCTGGCCACGGTCGCGCTGGCCGGCCCCCGCTGGGGCGCCGATCGCGTCATCACGGAGACGCGGGGCCTCAACCTGGTGCTCGCCGTGGACATCTCGCGCTCGATGCTCGCCGAGGACGTGAGCCCCAGCCGGCTCGAGCGCGCGCTGCGCGAGGCGCGCCGCCTCGTGCAGGATCTGGCCGGCGACCGGATCGGGCTCCTGGCCTTCGCCGGCGCGAGCTATGTGCTCGCGCCGCTCTCCGTGGACGAATCGGCGCTGCTGCTCTACCTCGACGCCCTCGACCCCGACGTTGCGTCGGAAGGTGGGACCGCCCTGGCCGCGGCGTTGGGGCGGGGCGCCGAGCTGCTGCGGGCGACGCCGGACCTGGCCGACCGCGTCCTGGTGGTGTTCACCGACGGCGAGGCGCACGACTCGCTGGCGGGCGTCGTCGCTGCGGCCGAGCGCCTGCGCGATCTCGGCATCCACCTCGTGATCGTCGCCCAGGGCGGCCGCGAGGCGGCGCGCATTCCGGTGCGCGACGCCCGCGGGGCGCGGGCGGGTTTCCAGCAGGACGACGCGGGGTGGACGATCGAGACCCGGCGGCGCGACGACGTGCTGCGGGCGGTGGCCGACGCGGGGCACGGGACGATCGTGGCGGCGGAGCTGCCCGACCAGGCCGGCGCGGTCCGAGACCTCGTCGCGGCGTACAAACGTAGCCGGTCGGGCACGGCGCGCGGCGAGCGCGGGCGCTCCCGGGCCTGGATCCCGCTCTTCGTCGCGGTCGCGCTGCTCACCGCGCAGGCGGTCACGCGGCGCACCGCGGCGCTCCTGACCCTGGCGCTCGCGCTGGGAGCCGCAGCCGGCGGTGCCCAGGCGCCGCGCCACCCGCGCACGGTCGCCGAGAAGGCGTGGGACCGGGGCGACACGGTCGCCGCCGCCCAGGCCTACGCCGCGACGCTCGCCCGGCGCGAAGCGGGTGACACCGCGTGGTTCAACGCGGGGAGCGCCGCGCTCGCGTCCGGGCGGGCCGAGGCGGCGCGGGCGGCGCTCGCGCGCGCGGCCGCCTCGGTCGATCCCGGGCTCCGCTTCGCCGCCCTGTACAATCTCGGCGTGCTCGGCCTGCGGCTCGCCGCCACGGACAGCGCGAACCGCGAGACGCATCTCGCCGAGGCCGAGCGCGCCGCCCGCGAAGCGCTGCTGTTGCGGCCCGGCGACCGGGACGCCAAGTGGAATCTCGAGCTGGCGCGGCGCCGGCGGCCGGGGGGCGCGGGCGGCTCGGATGAACGTCCTGCCGTGGGGCGTGGGGGTGGCGCCCCGGCCCCGCCCGACGAACCTCCCGATCGCAACGGACAGGGCGGCGCGGCGCCCGAGGGCGGCCTCACCCAGGCGCAGGCCGACGCCGTGCTGCGATCCGTCGCGCAGGCGGAGCTCGACACGCGACGCGAGCGCACCGCGCGGACGCGGCGGGCCGCGACGAGCCGGGTGAAGGACTGGTGATGCTCGCGCTGTTGTGCGCCGTGCTTCAGGCGCAGGCGCCCGAGGTGAGCGCCACGGTGGACCGCACGCGACTGGCGGTGGGCGAGGAGCTGACGCTCACGATCCGGGCGCGCGCGCCCGACGTCGAGCCGCTCGACCTCGCCGCACCGGCGCTCACGGGGCTCGTCCTCGTGCGCACGCGCGACCTGACCGACGTCTCGACCACCGGCCCGGGCGGCCCGGTGCGGACGCTGCTGCGCGAGCTCAGCCTGCGGGCGGCGCGGCCCGGCGCCGGGCGCATCGGCCCGGTCCGCGCCCGGCAGGGCGATGCGACCGTCGAGACGGAGCCGATCTACGTCGTGATCGACAGCGCCGGATCCCCCGGCGCGCTGGGGCCGCTGGCGCGTGCGCTGATCGAGAGCGCGCCCCCGCCGGCGGGAACGGGCGACGTGACCCTGACGGTCATTGCGTCGGCGGATACCGTGCTCACGGGCCAGCAGCTGGACCTCGTCGCCGTCGCGTGGTTCCCGCGCGGGCTGCGCGACCGGTTGCGCCGGCCCCCGCTGCTCCGCGTGGTCGCGCCGGCCGGCGTGTGGGCGGGCGCGGCCGCGGCGCCGGCGGGCGTCGCGACCTCGCGCCGCGCCGGCGGCGAGTGGATGGACCCGTTCGTCGTGCACCAGGTCGTCTTTCCCCTGGCACCGGGGCGGCTGGTCGTCCCGCCCGCGGTGGTCGAGTACGCCGTGCCCACCACGTACTCCTTCTTCAGCCGGGAGGAGCGCTACACGCTGGCGAGCGACTCGCTGCCCATTGCCGTCCTGGCCCCACCCGCCGCGGGCCGCCCGGCGGACGATCGCGGAATCGTGGGGCAGGGGATCACGCTGCGGCTCGCGGTCGAGCCGGCGGAGGCCCGCGTCGGCGAGCCGATGGACGTGACCGCCACGGTGACGGGCGTTGGCAACGCCGCGCTGTGGCCCGAGCCCGTGGTGCGCTGGCCGTCCGGCCTGCGTGCCTATCCCACGGAGCCCACGCTGCTCGTCGTCCCGGCGGCCGACGGAGTGGTTCGGGGCGTCAAGACGTTCCGCTTTCTCGTCGTGCCGGATTCCGCGGGCATGCTGGCGGTGCCGGGCGTGCGCTATCCGTACTACGACGTGGCGGGCCAGGCCTACGCGGTGGCGCAGGCCGAGGCGCGGACGCTCGTGGTGGCGCCCGGCGCCGAGCCGCGGGCGGCCCGCGCGCTGCCGCCGCTGCTCGTCGCGGGCCAGGCGAACCGTGCCGATCGGCTCGTGGCGGTGTGGTGGCCGTGGGGGTGGGTGGTTGTGCTGCTGCTGCCGCCGCTCCTCGTGCTGGGGCGGCGGTGGGCCGTCGGCAGGGCGGCCACGCCGAGCCGGACGCCCGTGGAGACGAGCCCGCTCGCGCGGCTCGAGGCCGAGTTCCAGCGCGCCCTCGCCGGCCTGGTCGCCGATCCGGAGGCCCGCGCGAGCGCGGGACTGGGCGCCGCCCTGCGGGCGGCCGGCGTCGAGGCCCCCATGGCCGGACACGTCGTCCGCCTGCGCGAGCGGCTCCAGGCCGCCCGGTACGCGGGCGGCCCGCCCGACAACGAGCCGCGGCTCGTGCTCGAGCTGGAGCGGGCGCTGCACACGCTGGGTGCGGAGGCGGGGCCGGGCCGCCGCGTCGGAGTGGCCCGGTGAGCGGCCGGGGGGGCGCCGCCCTCGCGCTGGCGGCGCTCGCGGGACTGGGCGGCGCGATCGGGCGTGGGTCGGCGCAGGCGGCCGACGCGCTGTACGACGCGGGCGCGCTGCGGGCGGCGGCCGACTCGTTCGCGGCGCGGGCCGTCGCGGCTCCGTCAGTCCCCGCGCACTGGTACAACCTCGGGGTCACGCTGTATCGCGCGGGAGCGGACGGCCGCGCGAGCGCCGCGCTGCTCCGGGCGGCCCGCCTCGCTCCGCGCGATCCCGTGATCCGCCGGGCCCGCGCCCTGCTGCCGGCCCCGGACGCCGCGAGCGACCCACTCCTCATCGTCGGGCGGGCGACGCCGGGGGAGTGGATCCTGCTCGCCGCCGTCGCGTGGGTCGGCCTCTGGGGGTGGATCGCCCTGCGACGCCGGGGTCCCGGTGGGGCATTGATCAGTCACGGCCCTACGGCGGCCCTCGCCTCGCTCGTCCTGACCACGCTCGTGCTCGGCGGCCTCGAGGCGCGCCGCCGGGTCCGGCCCGTCGTGGTGGTCGCGGCGCCCACGACCGCCGTGCGGGTGGCCCCCTACGGCAGCGCGACCGCGGTGGCCGCGCTCGATGCCGGGGCCGCACTCGTGGCGGGCCGGCGCTACGGCGTGTGGCTCGAGGTTACACGCGGGCGCGGGTCCGTCCATGGCTGGGTGCTGGCGGAGGCGATGGTGGCTCCATGATCGACCAGGCCGCTCCCAGGATCGTCGTGCTTCCGGAGACGGTCGCCGATCAGATCGCGGCGGGCGAGGTCGTCGAGCGGCCGGCGGCCGTGGTCAAGGAGCTGGTGGAGAACGCCCTGGACGCCGGCGCGCGCACCGTCCGGGTCGAGCTGGAGGACGGTGGCCGCGCGCTGATCCGCGTCAGCGACGACGGCGCGGGCATGGGGCGCGAGGACGCCCGGCTCGCGCTGGCGCGACATGCCACCAGCAAGATCCGCGAGGCGGCCGACCTGATCGGCGTCGCCACCTTCGGGTTCCGCGGCGAGGCCCTGCCGGCCATCGCCTCGGTGTCGCGGCTCGAGCTCGAGACCTCCGCGGACGGGCGCGTCGCCACGCGCCTGCGGGTCGTGGGTGGGCGCCTCGAGGGCGTCGAAGACGCCGCGCGCCAGCGCGGCACCACGGTCACGGTGCGGGGCGTCTTTTTCAACACGCCGGCGCGACGGAAATTCCTGCGCGCGGCGGCGAGCGAGACCCGCGCCGCCGTCGAGGCGGTCACGGTGCTGGCGCTGGCACGGCCCGACGTCGCCTTCAGCCTGACGAGCGACGGGCGGACGCTGCTCGATGTGGCCCCCGCGGCGCGGGGCATCGATCGCGCGGCCGCGCTGTGGAGTCGCGAGCTGGCGGAGACGCTCTTGCCCGTGACCTATCGTGAGGGGCCGCTCGAAGTGACGGGCCTGTGCCAGCGCCCGGCGCAGGCGAAGCCCGCAGGGCGCAAGGCCTACGTGTTCGTGCGCGGGCGACCGGTGCGCGATCCCTTCTTGTTGCGCGCCGCCGAGGCCGGGTACCGCTCCGCGATCCATCCCGACGACCGGCCGTCGTTGATCCTGTTTCTCGAGCTGCCGGGCGACGCCGTGGACGTGAACGTGCATCCCGCGAAGCACGAGGTGCGCTTTCGCGAGCGCTTTTTCGTCGAGCGGGTCGTGACCGACGCGGTGCGCGCCGCGCTCGCGCCCCTCGAGGCCGCGGCCCCGATCGGGGCGGGCCCGGGCGCGCCGGGCGGTCCCGGGCCCTGGGCGGGCGTCGGCGCCGACCTGCCCGCGGGCGTGCCCGGGGAGCTGTTGCCGGCAGCCGCCGCGGCCGCCGAGCCGCGCGCCCCGGCGCTGCTCCAGGTGTTCGACACCTATCTCTTGTTCGCGACCGACGACGCGGTCGCGATCGTGGACCAGCACTCGGCCCATGAGCGCGTGCTCTACGAGACGGTCATGCGCCAGCTCACCGGCGACGGCGCGCCCGGCCAGCGCCTGCTCCTGCCCTTCACGCTCGATTTCACGACGCCCGAGCTCGAGGCGATCGAGGCGTTTCGCGAGCTGCTCGCGCGTGTCGGCTACGAGGTGGAGCCGCTGTCCGGGCGCACCGTGGCGGTGACCATGGCCCCGAACCCGCATCCCCGGTTCGACGCGGCGCGCTGCCTCCAGGAGCTGGTGGCGGACCTGGCAGGCGGGCGCTTCGGTGGGTGGGCCAACCGTCTCGAGCGGTTCGCGGCGACCTTCGCGTGTCGCGCGGCGATCAAGGCGGGCCACGCCCTCGAGCCGGCAGAGATGCGCGAGCTCGTCACGCGGCTCCTCAGCGCCACTCTCCCCGCGCACGACGTCCACGGACGCCCGACGGTGGTGCAGCTGCCGCGGGAAGAACTGGAGCGGCGGTTTGGGAGACGATAGACACGGGAAGCGGGAAGCGGGAAACGGGAAACGGGACTCGAACGGCTAACGGCTAACGGCTCATGGCTGCCCCTCTCGTTCCCGTCCTCGTCGGCCCCACCGCCGTGGGCAAGACCGCCGTCGCCGCGGCGCTCGCCGACCTCGCGCCGGTGGCGGTGATCTCCGCCGATGCCCGCCAGGTCTATCGCGGCCTCGACATCGGGACCGCGAAGCCCGCGCCCGCGCTGCTCGCCCGGGTGCCGCACCGGGGACTCGACGTCGTGGCGCCGGGGGAGCGCTACAGCGCCGGCCAGTTCGCGCGCGATGCCGCGGCGTGGGTAGCGGAGCTGGTCGCGGCGGGCCGGCAGCCCATCGTCGTCGGCGGGACGGGATTCTACGTCCGGGCGCTGGCGGACGGCCTGTTCCGCGAGCCGCCGCTCGACCCGGAGGGACGGGAGCGCGTGGGGCGCTGGACGGACACGCTGTCGCCGGCGCGCCTGGCGCGCTGGGCGGGCCGGCTCGACCCGCGCTATCGCGGCGGGGGCCGGCAGCGGGCCGCGCGCGTCGTGGAGATTGCGCTGCTCACCGGCCGGCCGCTCTCCTGGTGGCAGCGCGAGGCGCGCGCCACCGGGGCGATCCGGCCGTGGTACATTCACCTCACCCTGCCGCGCGAGACGCTGCACCGGCGGATCGCGACGCGCGTGGACCACATGCTCGCGGCCGGGCTGGTGGACGAGGTGCGGCGCGTGCTCGCGGCGGGCGTGGCGCCGGATGCCCCCGGCCTGGACGGCGTCGGGTATCGCCAGGTCGTCGCCGTGCTGCGGGGCGAGCGGCCCGCCGCCGGGCTGCGGGCGGCGATCATCACCGCCACCCGGCAGTACGCCAAGCGGCAGGAGACGTGGTTCAGAAACCAACTGCGCGATCAGCCGTCAGCCGTCAGCCATCAGCCTGAGACGGTATGGACGCTGGATGCCGCGGCGCCGCCGGACGCTCTCGCGCGTGAGATTCATATGCGTTGGAAAGACGCCAACAGTTTGCTGGCAGCTGACAGCTGACAGCTGAGAGCTTCGATGCGCATCGGCATCACCTGCTATCCGACGTACGGCGGCTCCGGCGCCGTCGCGACCGAGCTGGGGCTCGAGCTGGCGCGCCGCGGGCACGACGTGCACTTCATCACCTACGCGAGCCCCTTCCGGCTGCGCGGCTTCGCGGAGCGGGTGACGTTCCACGAGGTCGTGACGCCCGAGTATCCGCTGTTCGAGCACTCCCCCTACGCCCTCGCGCTGGCGGTGAAGCAGCAGGAGGTGGCGCTGCGCGAGAACCTCGACCTGCTGCACGTCCATTACGCGATCCCGCACGCCACGACGGCGTGGCTGGCCAAGCAGATGCTGGCCGACAGACGCGACCTCAAGGTCGTCACGACGCTGCACGGTACCGACATCACGCTCGTGGGACAGGACCCGTCGTACTTCACGATCACGAAGTTCTCGATCGAGCACTCCGATCGGGTGACCGCCGTGTCGCAGTACCTGCGCGACGAGACCTACCGCGCGTTCGGCTGCGTGGGGTGCGAGGTGACGGTGATCCCGAACTTCGTGTCGCCGGTCGAATACCATCCGCCGACCGACGGATCGTGCCGCCAGGCGCTCGCGCCGCGCGACCACAAGATCCTCGTGCACGTGTCCAACTTCCGGCCCGTGAAGCGCCTCAGCGACGTGGTGCACATCTTCGCGGGCGTGCGCCGCGCGCTGCCGGCAACCCTCGTGCTCGTGGGTGACGGCCCCGACCGCGACGCCACCCAGCAGGAAGTGGATCGCCTCGGCCTGCGCACGGACGTGCGCTTCCTCGGCAAGGTGGATCGCGTCGCCGAGGTGCTGCGCGGGGCAGACCTGTTCGTGCTGCCGTCTCAGACCGAGTCTTTCGGGCTGGCCGCGCTCGAGGCGATGGCCTGCGGCGTGCCCGTCATCGCCACCCGCGTGGGCGGACTGCCCGAAGTCGTGGCGGACGGCGAGACCGGCGCGCTCGCGCCGCTCGGTGACGTCGACGCGATGACCGAGCGCGCGCTCGCGATTCTCCGGGACCCCGCCGGCCACGCCCGCATGCGAACCGCCGCGGCCGCCCGCGCCCTCGAGTTCTCCACCGACACCATCGTGCCGCGCTACGAGCAGGTGTACCGGGAAGTGCTGGATGACTGACCTGCTGCGCCTGGTCCGCGGGTACAACCTGCTCATCGCCGCCGCCGGCGTTCTGGCGGGCGGCTGGATCGCGTTGGGCCGCGTGGGCACCCCGGCCGCCCTGTGGTGGGCCGCGGTGTCGGCCGTGGGCCTGGGCGCCGCCGGCTACGCGCTCAACGACCTCGCCGACACCGCCGCCGACCGCGTCAACCGGCCGGGGCGCCCGCTGGCGGCGATGAGCGTTGGGCGCGGTACTGCACACCTGGTGGTGTTTCTGGGCGCGCTCGGCGGCCTGGCGGCGGCCGGCCTCGTGAGCGGCACGCAGGTCGCGGTGGCGACGGGGGCCCTGGCGGTGATGGCCGCGTACTCCCCGTGGCTCAAGCCGCGCGGCCTGGCGGGCAACCTGGCGGTCGCGCTCGTTGCGGGCCTGCCGCTCTGGTTCGGCGCGCTGGCCGTGGGAGCGGGACGCGCCGGCCTCGTGCCCTGGGCGCTGGCGGTCTGGCTCCACCTGATGCGGGAGATCGTCAAGGACGTCGAGGACGAGCCTGGTGACCGGACCATCGGGCGGCGCACCCTGCCGGTCGTCGTCGGGAGCCGGCGCGCCGAGGTGGTCGCGGCGGGCGTGGGGCTGCTCTTCGTCCCCGCCAGCCTGCTCTTGCCCTACGCCGCGGGGTTCGGTCCCGCCTACTTCCTCATCGCGCTCCCGGTGCAGCTGGCCGTACTCATCGCGGCGACGTGGCTTTTCCTCGGCCGCGTGGCGCGCGTCAGCACGCTCCTCAAGTCGTCGATGGTGGTCGGGCTCGCGGCGCTCGTGGCCGGGCGCGTCGCGTGACGCTGTGGCAGGGCGTGCTCCTCGGGCTCGTCCAGGGCCTGACGGAGTTTCTCCCGGTGTCGTCCTCGGGACACCTCGTGCTGGCCGAAACGCTGGCCGGTGTGGAGACGCCGGGGGTCTTCGTCGAGGTCGCGCTCCATGTCGCGACGCTCGCCTCGGTGCTGGTCGTGTACGGGGGCCGGCTGTGGAGCCTGCTCCAGGGCGTGCTCCGCGGGCGGCGTGACGATCTGCGCTACGCCGGCCTGCTCGCCGCGGCCACGGTCCCCGCGGGTCTCGTCGGGGTGCTGCTGAACGACGTCGTGGAGCGCGCGTTCGATTCGCTCGCCGCGGCCGGCGCCGGCTTCCTCGTGACGGGGATCGTGCTCTGGTCCACGCGTCGCGCCCCATTGCCGCCGGACCCGGGCCGGCCGCGGTGGGTCGACGCGCTCGCGATCGGCTGGGCGCAGGCCGGGGCCATCCTGCCGGGGATCTCGCGCTCGGGGTCCACGGTGAGCGCCGGCCTGTGGTGTCGGCTCGCACCCGCGCCCGCCGCGGAGTTCAGCTTCCTCATGGCGGTGCCGGCGATCGCGGGCGCCGCACTGCTGGAATCGCGCGAAGCGGTGGCGGACATCGGCGCCGTCGGCGCGATCCCGCTGGCGGCGGGCTGTGTCGTCGCGCTCGTGTCGGGCGTCTGGGCGATCCGCTTCCTCGTCACGGTGCTCCAGCGCGGACGCCTCTACGGGTTCGCCCCCTACTGCTGGGCCGTGGGTGCGCTCACCCTGGGGATCGCGCTGTGGCGCGGCTGACGCTCGACGGCGTTCCCGCCGCCGTGCTGGCCACGGGCTGGGGCGTCCCGCAGGCAGGATATTTCCGCCGCCTGCCCTCGTGCCTCGACGCGATCCACGCCCTCGCCGCGCAGGGCGCGCCCGAGGGCAGCGTCGTCATCGCCGAGGAGCAGACTGCGGGGCGCGGGCGGGAAGGGCGCTCGTGGCGCTCGCCACCAGGCGGGGTGTGGCTCGCCCTGCTGCTGCGGCCGGCGCAGGCCGAGCCGGGCGGCGGTCCGGTCTCGATTCGCGCGGGGCTCGCTGTGGCGGACGCGATCGACGCCGTGCTCGGCCGCCCCGCCGCACAGGTGAAATGGCCCAACGACGTCCTGCTCGCGGACCGCAAGGTCGCCGGCGTGCTGTGCGAGGGCCGCTGGCAAGGCATGACGCCGCAATGGCTGGCCGTCGGCGTCGGGATCAACGTGGGCAACGCCATCCCACCGGAGCTGGCGCGCCAGGCCATCGCGCTGGGCGATCTGCTCCCCGGCGTTCGCCGGATCGACGTGCTCGACCGTCTGGTGCCCGTCCTGGCGCGGCTCGGCGCACACGCCGCCCGGCTGAGCGAGGCCGAGTGCGCCGCCTTTGGGGCGCGTGACTGGCTGCGCGGCCGCCTGATCCGCCGGCCCATCTTCGGCCGCGCCCTGGGCCCCCGCCCGGACGGCGCGCTGATGGTGGACGCCGGCGGCGTCACGACGGCGGTGCGGGAAGGGCATGTGGAGCTGGCCTGAAACACGGGAAACGGGAAGCGGGAAGCGGGAAAACGTGAGCCCAGCCCCGAGCCACGTGTCCCGTTTCCCGTTTCCCGTTTCCCGCCGTAGTTTACGCCACCATGCTCCTCGCCATCGACGTCGGCAACTCCGAGACCACCCTCGGGCTCTTCCGCGGCGAGCAGCTCGAGGCGAGCTGGCGCTTGACGACGACGCCCGCCCGGACGTCCGACGAATGGGCGGCCGCGCTCACCGGCTACCTGTCCCAGTCGGGCCGGTCCACTCAGGAAGTGCGGGCCGCGATCGTGGCGTCGGTCGTGCCGCCGGTGACCCGCGAGCTGTGCGCCGGAGCGGCAATCGCGACGACCGTGCAGCCGGTGGTCGTGGATGGCCGCGCCCGCCTGCCGATCACGCTCGACGTGGATGAGCCGCTCACCGTCGGCGCCGACCGGATCGTCAACACGCTCGCCGCCGTCCAGCTCTTCAAGCGCGACACGATCGTGGTGGACTTCGGCACCGCCACCACGTTCGACTGCATCACCGCCGACGGGCGGTTCATCGGCGGCGTCATCATGCCGGGGATCCGCACCGCGAGCGATGAGCTGGTGCGACGCACCGCCAAGCTCCCGGCCGCCGAGCTGGTCCCGCCCGAGCGCGTCATCGGCCGCCGGACCGAGGACTGCATCCGCGCCGGCGTGCTGTGGGGCACGGCCGACGCGGTGGACGGGCTCGTCCGCCGCATCCGTGCCGAGTGGCCGGGGAGCGGGCGGCCGCAGGCGGTGGCCACCGGTGGGTTGGCGGGGCTGGTCGTGCCGCTCTGCAAGGAGATCGAGTCGGTCCATCCCGACCTCACGCTCGTGGGCCTGCGGATCGCTGCGGCGGTGCTCGGCCTCGCCTGGTGAGCGCGCCCGCCCCCGACCCGCGCGGGCTCAATTCGTGGCGCCGTTGGGGGTACCGACTGCTCCCGGGCGAAGTCTTCTCCTACATCCTGCATCTGCGGCCCGCCGAATGGCCGATCATGGCGGGGCATACGGCGCTGGGATACTTCCTGGCGCTGGGATGGGAGGGAGCAGGGAGCCGGGAGCAGTTGCTGACGGGGCTTGGCGCGCTCACGGTGTGGGTGATCATGGGAAACGGCGGGACGCTCGCTCTCAACAGCGCGTTCGACCGCGACGAGGGGGACATCGGCTACCTCGTGGCGCCGCCACCGGTGCCGCGCTACCTGCTCGCCTTCAGCCTGGTGCTGCTCGCGGGCGGCCAGATCCTGGCGCTCGCGCTGCCGCTCGGATTCCAGCTTGCGTACGCCGCCTGCCTGGTCCTCTCGGTGCTCTACTCTGTCCCGCCCTTTCGTCTCAAGGCCGTGGCGGGCGCCGACTGGGTGATCAACATGTGGGGCTTCGGCACGCTGTCGCCCTACGCTACCTGGGCGGCGACCGGCCGGCCGCTCGATCCGGGGCACGCGCTCGTATTGCTCGCGTTCTGCCCGCTCTTCGCCGGGCTCTACCCGCTCACCCAGCTCTACCAGCTCGAGGAGGACCGCCGCCGGGGCGACCGGACCCTGGCGCTGCTCCTCGGCATGCGCCGCAGCCTCGCCCTGGCGCTCGGCGCCACGCTCGGTGCCTTCGTCCTGTTCGGGGCTGCGGCCCTCACCTTGCGTCGCGGGCCGCTCGCCCTGGCGCTGGCCGTCCCCCTGGCGGCGTGGCTCGCGGTCCTGGTCCCCTGGTACCGGGATCACCACTCCTGGTGTGCGGCCGATCACCAGCGGGGGATGTATCGGGCGCTCGCGGCCTGGGCCGTTACAGATGTGATCGTGCTGCTGGTGTTTGCCGGCTGAATCGGAGACGCTAGATTGACACCATGACCGCGCCCGCCCGCCCCCTCGCGTCCGACCGCTCCGATTTCCGCACCGTGGTGATCGCAGGCACGAAGGTCGGCGCGCTCACCGCCGCGGCCGTGATCGTCTACCTGCTGGCGTCCCGCTTGCTGCCGGCGGGTCCGCCCCGTCGCGCGGTAGAGTCTCTGATCGTGCTCGCGGCCGGCTGTGCCGCGAGCTTCCTGCCCGCACGGTGGACCGCGCCGCGCAGCGCCGAAGGCATCGCCGGCGCGACGGCGGCGGGCTTCGTGGGGACCATCGTCTTCATGGCGATCGACATCGTGCTCCTCCGGCCCTTCAAGGCGTATCCTTGGACCTGGGACGCCGTGGGAGGCGGCAGCTCGTGGTGGTACCTGTCCCTGTGGTGGATGCTCGGGACGTTCGTGGCGTGGATGGGCGCGATGCTCACCGCGTCCCGGGCCGCGCGCGGGCACGACGGGCTCATGCGACTCGCCGCGCCGGTGGTCGCCGGTGCCGTGGTGCTCACCGTGATCGGGCGGGTCGCCGGCGTCGGGTTCCCGCTTCCGGCGATCGCGGGGGCCGGCTTCGTCGTCGCGCTCACCCTGTTTGCGCTCACCGCGCCGCGGCGCGCACCCTAGGAGCCGTCGGTGCCTCGCTGGCTCGCCCACCTGCTCGTCGTCCTCGGATGGCTCCTCACGCCGGTCCTCGCGTGGGGAGCCTCGTACGTCGGACTGTGGGCGGTCGCGCTCGTGGCGATCCACGTCGGTGACCCGCTGGTCATGCTCGGCGTGGTCGGCGCCTGCGCCGCGATCGCGGGGTTCACCGTGATCTGGCTGTGGGTGCGGTTCATGCGCCGGCTCCCACATCTCCTGTCTCATCACATGGCTCCGCGCGAGGGAGTCACCGAAGAGCCGGAGGCGGTTGCCGCGGCCGACTGACGTCGGGCGCTGTGCGGCGCTCGGCCTGGCGCTCATCTCGTGTCCCCGCGCCCTCCCCGCCCAACGCGCGCTGGAGCTTCACTTCGGTCGCGCGTCGGGCGACGGGGGCAGCAGCTCCGCGAGCTATGAGATCCGCACCAGCCGCCCGTTCGGCCGCGCCTTGGCGCACGGCCTGGGTGCTACGGTTCTCGTCGACGACGACCTGGGCCGGCGCCGCGCCTTTTACGGCGCGGGCTACGAGCTCCAGGCGCTGCGGCGGCGGCGGACCTTCGGACCCTATGGCCTGATCGGCGTGCAGCTCGGCCTGTCGACCGACAGCGCGGGCGACGAGGTCGCCCTGCTGTGGAGCGTTGGGGGCGGTCTCGAGTGGCGTCCCTTCTCCGGCTTCGCCATCGGCGCCGAGGCGCGCTACCGGCTCGAGGACCGGGGGCCGCGAGGGTTTTGGAATGCGGAAGACGGGCGCGACGGCATCGGAGTCGCGCTCGGAGTCACGATCGGGTTGGGGAAGGGGGAAGGGGGAGGGGGGAAGGGTACGTCCGGTTCACCATCGTCCACATCGTCCTCGTCCTCCCGGCCGCCGCTCGCGGTTCCGGCGACGATCACGGGCAGCGCGTCGGACGTCGTGCGGACGGCGCTCGATGCGCTGGGGACGCCGTACCGCTGGGGCGGCACGGCCGAGAACGGGTTCGACTGCTCGGGTCTGATCCAGTACGCGTATGGCCAGCACGGCGTGATGCTCCCTCGCACCAGCCGGGATCAGGCGCGGGCGGGGAATGAGATCGAGCGCGCCATTGCGGCGCTCGAGCCGGGGGACATCCTCACCTTCGGTGCGGACCCGGGCGGCCGCGTGAGCCACGTGGGGATGTACGTGGGGGAGGGGAAGTTCATCCACTCCTCGTCGACGGGGGTGAAGCTCTCCCGGCTCGACCACAGTGATCCCGAGGGGCGGTGGTGGCTGCCCCGGTGGGTGGGGGCGCGGAGGGTGATGTAGGCAGGACGGACCCTTGACCGTCTCCTAGATGCATGTTATGATGCACGGTGATGCACATCGCGATTCAGGGGAAGGTATGGCGACGCGCGACAAGGCGATTACGCTGCGCAATCTCCCACCCGAGGTGGCCCGACTCGTTCGCGAGAAGGCGCGGGCGGAAGGCATCAGCCTGAACCAGGCGGTGATCCGCGTGCTCGAGGCCCAACTAGGGGGCCGCGCCCGCACGGAAGCCGTGCATCATGACCTGGACGCGCTGGCGGGCGCCTGGAGCGCTGCGGAGGCGGCGGCCTTCGAGCAGGCGCTGGCCGAGGGGCGGCGCGTCGATGAGGAGCTCTGGCGCTGACCGGATGCCTCCTCGATACCTCGGCCTACTCCGCGTTTCTCCGCGGTCACAGCGGCGTCCACCACGTCCTGCAGCGCGTCGATCGGATCGTGCTGACACCGGTGGTGTTGGGCGAGCTGCGCGCCGGGTTCGTGCGCGGCGCGCGCCGCGGAAAGAACGAGGCCGAGCTGGCTCGGTTCCGCGAGTCCCCGCGCGTCGAGGTGGTCGATCTCGACGCGGGGACCGCCGACCGGTACGCGGCGATCGTGGAGAGCCTGCGCACGGCCGGAGCGCCGATCCCGACCAACGACGTGTGGATCGCGGCGAGCGCCATGCAGCACGGCCTTCGGCTGCTCACGACCGACACCCACTTCCGCCACGTTGCGCAGGTGATCGTGGACTTGTTCGATCCTGTTACCGGTGGGTGATGAGCCTTCCCTTGACACGACCGTTGCGACGTTCTCGCCCTGCGCCGTGACCGCGAAGGGGGAAAGTTCATCCACTCCTCGTCCACGGCGGTGAAGCTCTCCCCGGCTCGAAGCATCAGACCCGGAGGGACGCCGGTGGCTGCCGCGGTGGGTGGGGGCGAGGCGGATGATTTAGCCCCCCCCTTGACACCACCGCTCCGTCCTGAGATTATTCACCCTGCGCGTTAGCACTCATCAATGATGATTGCTAACACGCGAGGCAGCAAGCAGTTACCCATACCTGACACCAGACGTGGAGGGCAGCACACCATGGCAGCGACCACCAAGACCAAGCTCAAGGTCTATCCGCTGGCCGACCGGGTGGCGATCAAGCCCCTGGAGGAAACCGAGACGATGCGCGGCGGGCTCTATATCCCCGATACCGCCAAGGAAAAGCCGATCCAGGGTGAGGTCATCGCCGTCGGCCCCGGCCGCCGCGAGAAGGCCGAGATCGTGCCCATGGAGCTCAAGGTCGGCGACCGCGTCGTGTACGGGAAGTACTCCGGCACCCAGGTCGAGCTCGAGGGAGAAGAAATCATCCTGATCAAGGAATCCGACGTCATCGCGAAGCTCGCCTGAGGCGAGGAGGAGACGGACATGGCTGTCAAGAGACTCGAGTTCGACGCCGAGGCCCGCTCGCGCTTGAAGCGGGGCGTGGATCAGCTGGCCGACGCGGTCAAGGTCACGCTCGGGCCCAAGGGCCGCAACGTCGTGATCGATAAGAAGTTCGGGAGCCCCACGATCACCAAGGACGGCGTCACCGTCGCCAAGGAGATCGAGCTGGAGGACGAAGTCGAGAACATGGGTGCCCAGATGGTGAAGGAAGTCGCCACCAAGACCTCCGACGTGGCCGGTGACGGCACCACCACGGCGACCGTGCTGGCCCAGGCGATCTTCCGCGAGGGCCTGAAGTCGGTCACCGCCGGCGCCAACCCGATGGCCTTGAAGCGCGGCGTCGAGCAGGCCGTCGAGGCCGTGGTCGGCGACCTGAAGAAGATCTCGGTGCCCACCTCGGGCCGCAAGGAGATCGCCCAGGTCGGCGCCATCTCCGCCAACAACGACCCGGAGATCGGCAAGATCATCGCCGACGCGATGGACAAGGTCGGCAAGGACGGCGTGATCACGGTCGAGGAGGCCAAGGGCCTCGAGACCACCTACGAGACGGTGGACGGCATGCAGTTCGACCGCGGCTACCTCTCGCCCTACTTCATCACCGATCCCGAGAAGATGGAGGCCGTGCTCGAGGACGCCTACGTCCTCGTGCACGACAAGAAGATCGCGACGATGAAGGACCTGCTGCCGATCCTCGAGAAGACCGCGCAGGCGGGCCGGCCGCTGCTCCTCATCGCCGAGGACGTGGAGGGCGAGGCGCTCGCCACGCTGGTGGTGAACAAGCTGCGCGGCACGCTCAAGGTGTGCAGCGTCAAGGCGCCCGGCTTCGGCGACCGTCGCAAGGAGATGCTGCGGGACATTGCCATCATTACGGGCGCGGGCCCGAACGGCGACGGCACCGTGATCTCCGAGGAGATGGGACTCAAGCTCGAGAACGCCGTGCTCGGCGATCTCGGCCAGGCCAAGCGCATCGTGATCGACAAGGACAACACCACGATCGTGGACGGCAAGGGCAAGCAGGACAAGATCCAGGGCCGCATCAACGAGATCAAGGCCCAGATCGAGAAGTCCACGTCGGACTACGACAAGGAGAAGCTCCAGGAGCGGCTGGCCAAGCTCGCCGGCGGCGTCGCGGTGATCAAGGTCGGCGCAGCCACCGAGACCGAGATGAAGGAGAAGAAGGCCCGTGTCGAGGACGCGCTGCACGCGACCCGCGCGGCGGTCGAGGAGGGCATCGTGCCGGGCGGCGGCGTGTCGCTGCTCTGGGCGCAGAAGGCGCTCGACAAGCTCAAGAGCGCCGACCACGACGAGGAGACCGGCATCCAGATCGTGCGCCGGGCCCTTGAGGAGCCGATCCGCATGATCGCCCAGAACGCGGGGGCGGAAGCCTCGATCGTCGTCGGCAAGGTGAAGGAGTCGAAGGACAAGAACTTCGGCTACAACGCCCAGACCGACACGTTCGAGGATCTGGTCGCGGCCGGCGTCATCGACCCGACCAAGGTCACGCGCTACGCGCTGCAGAACGCCGCGTCCATCGCGGGGCTGCTCCTCACGACCGAGTGCGTCGTGGTGGAGAAGAAGGAGAAGGAGAAGGCGCCGCCGATGCCGGGCGGCGGCATGGGCGGCATGTATTAGTAGAGTAGGCGGGTAGATCGTAGACGGACAGCAGACGCACAGGCGCGTAGGCGCTCAGATGGAAAACAGGTGCTGGGCAGTAGGCCTGACTACTGCCACCTGCCGACCATCTGTGCGCCTACGCGCCTGTGCGTCTACGCTGTCCGTCTGTTATCTGCGCCCCGTGCTGCGACTCTTGGTCTCGACCACCGTCATCTTCCTGTCCGCGCCCGCTCTCGCCGCTCAGTCTCCCGCCGCCCGTCTGGTGGGCCAATGGCAGGCCCGCGGCCCCGACGACGAGATCCACGACATCATGGTGCGGCGCGACAGCTCGGCCCAGTTCGGCGACCAGCTCGCGCGCTGGCGCGTGGTGGGCGACAGCCTCTGGCTCACACTGGGAGACGGCGCGTGGCTGGTGTACGCGATGAAGCTCGAGCGCGAGCGGCTGACGCTGTCGGGCGGGGACCTCGAGAAACCGGTGACGCTACGGCGGGTGGGACCGGCCACGGCGCGGGCCGACACGGCGGCGATTCCCGAGGCGCCGCCCGCCGGCTCGCGGGCCTGGTAGCCGCTAGTCTTTTTTCCGCAGATCCGCGATCCGCCACGCGCCTGATACCCGTGTGAACCGCACGATCAGCTCCTGGCGGTCCTCGAGTGGCGGGCCGCCCTCCCGCTTCGTGAAACTGTAGACCGCCTGCACCTCGGCGGCCGCCACGTCCCCTCGCGCGCTGGCACCGAACCCGATGATGCGGTAGGTGACGGTCGGCTCGTGCGCCGTCGCGAAGAACGCACGCCAGCGCGTATCGTTCTCCGGCGTCATCGCGGTGGCGAACAGCGCGCGCAGGTTCTCGATCCGCTCCGTCGCCACCGCGCGCTCCAGATCTCCCAGCAGGACGTTCACGGCCGCGCGGGGGTCGGCCGGCTGGGCGCTCGGGATCGCGATCCCGGCGTCGCGTCCCAGTCGCTCCATTTGCTCGGCGATCAGATCGATCATCCCGAAGTCTTTCGCCTTCAGCAGCGTGTCGGCGCGCTCCAGCAAGTCGATCGCCTTCGTCCCCTCGCGCCGGGCGCTGAGTGCGGTCGCGATGGGCGCCACACGCTCGATTGCAGCCCGCGCCTCGCGTCCCAACCGCTCCGCCTCCGCCTGGGCGGCACGATACTGCTCCGCGGCTTGTTGCAGGCCCTGGGAGGCCAGCCGGATACGCCCGGCGTCGAGGTCGCGGGTCGCTCGCTCGAACAGCGCCTCTCCCTGTAACCACGACGCCAGGGCGTTCTGCGCTGCCCCCGCGCGCTCAGCCCGTTCGCGCGCCGCGAGCGCCGCTTCCCGCCGCGCCGTCACCGCCCGCGGGAAGTCGGCCCGCGCGGGCGGCGGCGGGAGCGGGGTCGCGGGCTCCGTTGTCACGGGCACCGCGGCCGGCGGCGGCGGCTCGTCGGGCGCCGCGATCGGCTCGCTCGGCGGCAGCAGCGCCAGCGCCGCCGCCACCACCGCGAGCGCCGTCAGCACCGCGAGCCGCCACTTCGCCGGCGCGCGGGTGATGAGCTTCAGGAACGGCCGGCTCCAGCGCAGCCCGATCACCTGCGTCGTGCCGTCCGTCGCGCCGGACAGCGCCAGCCGGATCCCCACCAGCGTCTGCCGCATCTCCTTCGCCGAGCGATAGCGCTCGCTCGGGACCTTGCTCATCGCCTTCGTCACCACGCGCTCGAGCGCCGCCGGAATCGAGGGCGCCACCATGCGCAGCGCCTTCGGATCGGTGGTCAGGACCTGGTACAGCACCCGGTGAATCGAGTCGCCCTCGAACGGCTTCTGGTAGCTGAGCAGCTCGTACAGCATGCAGCCCACCGCGAACACGTCCGTCGCCGCCGTGATCGTGCCCTCGGTGATCTGCTCGGGCGCCATGTAGGTCGGCGTCCCCATGATCGAGCCGCCCCCCGAGATCTCGGCCGACTGCAGCCGCGCGATCCCGAAATCCATGATCTTCACGCGGCCGTCGGGCATGATACGCACGTTCGACGGCTTCACGTCGCGATGGATCACGCCACGCTGATGCGCGTAGTGCAGACCTTCGAGCACCTCGATCACGATGTCGAGCTTGCGCTCCAGCGCCAGCGGCTCGCGACTCGTGATCATCTCGCTCAGGTCCCGCCCCTCCACCAGCTCCATCGCGATGAAGAGCTGGCCCTCCGCCTCGCCCAGGTCGTAGACGGTGACGATGTTGGCGTGCTGCAGCACGCCCGCCGCCCGGGCCTCGCGCAGGAACCGCTCGCGCAGCTCCTGCGTCGCGCCGAAGGTCGTATTGAGGAGCTTCAGCGCGACGTAGCGGCGCAGCATCGAGTCGTACGCCTTCCACACCACGCCCATCGCGCCTTCGCCGATGAGCTGGTGCATCTCGAACTTGCCGAGTCGCTGGTATTGTTGCGGGCGGGTCATCGGACCAGGCAATGTGGCGTCCCGGCCGCGCGCTCGCAATCGGGGCGGGCCCGAGTCCCGGTCACCGGACCGCCCAGTCGTGGATCCGGCCGAGCAGCGCCCGGGTCGCGTCGTCCAGGGCGACGTGGCGTCGGGGCAACACCCGCTCGGCGATGCGCAAGAATCCGTCCCGGCTCATCCGCTCGATGCCCTCCGCCCCCCAGGCGAAGGGCGGGACGTGGCGCGGGGGCCGCACCGGGCCGAAGACGTTGGCCCCCGCGCCCACCACCGTCCCGGTGCCGAGCAGCGTACCGATCGCCGTCTTGGCATGGTCGCCGATCAGGCTCCCCAGATTCAGCAGGCCCGTCTCCACCGGCGTCCCGTCCACGCTGAGGCGCACCGGGCTGTAGGTGTTCTTCAGGTTGGAGGTGATCGTGCCCGCCCCCAGGTTGACCCAGCGTCCGATCACCGAGTGGCCCAGGAAGCCGTCGTGCGCCTTGTTGGCATAGCCCAGGAACACGGCGGCGGTCACCTCGCCCCGCACCACGCACGAGGGGCCGATCGCCGACTGGCCGATGCGGCCGCCGAGCAGGCGCGTGTTCGGTCCCGCCCACAGCGGGCCCTCGAGCCGCGTGCCCGCCAGCACCTCGACGCCGCTCTCGAGCACGATGGGGCCGCGCGTCGCGTCCAGCACCACCCCCGGCTCGACCGCGACCCCGTGCAGCGCGATGGCCGCGGGGTCGCCGAGCACGATACTGCCGCGCGGAATGGCATCGGCGTCCCCCAGCATCCCGGTCAGGTCCTCCGCGAGCAGCCGCTCGAGCGCGGGGATGAGGTCGTACACGCCGTGCAGCACCTGTCCGGCGACCTCCACGGCCGCGGCACCGGGGACGGGCCCGCTCCAGGTCTCGCCTTCCCCCACACCCCATCCCACCGTGGTGCCGTGACAGACGAGGCGGAACGCGCCGGCGGGCAGGTCGGGCGCGAGGCCGCGAGGCGCAAACGTCGTCGAGCCGATGATCGCCGGGCCGGCGACGGCATGCCGCGCGGCGACGCGCGGCACCCCGGACTCCACGAAGCCCGCCAGGTGGGGCAGGGCGAGAATCTCCGTCGCTTCCTGGCCCACGAACGCCTCCCAGCGCTCGCGCACCAGGTGCGCGCCCGCCCGCAGCTCGGCGAGCGGCCGCACGCCGGCGAACGGGGCCCAGGCCGTGGCGGGATCGGGATCCAGGAGATAGAGCGCGTGCACTAGTCGTGCCCGCCCTGGAGCAGGCGTTTGAGATGCTCGGCGCGCCCCGTGGGCATCACGAGCGTGTGCCCGTTGGCGCGGACCACGATCGTCGCGGCGACGCCCACCACCGTGAGGTCCTCGTTCTCGGCCCACACCACGGAGTCCCGCACATCGTCGCCCAGCCGCACGTTCCCCACGACGACGTTGCCGCGCGCGTCGCGGGGACGGATGCGCAACAGCGCGTCCCACGACCCGATGTCGTCCCAGCGGAACGTGCCGGCGACCACGGCGAGCCGCCGCGTACGCTCCAGCACGGCCACGTCCACCGCCACCGGATGCGCGGCGGCGAAGAAGCCCGCCGCGTCGCCCGCGGCGAGGGCGGGCCACGCGGACCGCAGCTCGCGCGCGTGCGCGGCCGCCTCGCCCAGGAACCGCGCCACGCCCCAGGCGAAGAGGCCCGTGTTCCACAGCGCCCCGCGGCGCCGCAGCAGCGCCGCCCGCGCGGCGCTCGGCTTCTCCACGAACCGCCGCACCCGCCGCGCGCTCCCCAGCGGCGGCCCCGGCACGATGTAGCCGTAGCCCGTCTCGTTGCGCGTGGGCTTCACGCCCACCGTCACCAGCACGTCGTGCTCCCGGGCCACGGCCAGCGCGTGGGCCGCCGCGGCGCGGAACGCCACGTCATCCCCCACCGCCCAGTCGGCGTGCAGCGACAGCATCTGGGCGCCCCCACCGCCGGGCTCCCGCGCCGCGATCTGCTGGGCCGCCCACACCAGCGCCGGCGCGGTGGACGCGGGGCGCGGCTCGACCAGGATCTGGTCGCGCGGCACCTGCGGCACCGCCTCGGCGATCCGGTCGGCCACGAGCGGGCCGGTGAGAATGAGGATGCGCTCCGGCGGCACGAGCCCGCGCAGGCGCTCGACGGCCTCGACCAGGAGCGGGCGGCCGCCCGCGAGCGGCAAGAGCTGCTTGGGGCGGTCGGGCGTCGACAGCGGCCAGAACCGCACCCCGGCCCCGCCCGCGAGGATCGCGGCCCAGGTGCTCACGGCGCCTCGCTCAGCATCTGCGCGACCTGGGCGCTGAGCTTCGACGGGCTGAACGGCTTGGTGAGCACCGTGGCGCCGAGCCGCCGCGTCTCGTGCAGCACGCGGTCGTCCCCCTCGGCGGTGAGCACGAGCACGGGCAGCCGGCGCGTGGCGGCCGCGCCCCGCAGCTCCGCGAGCAGGCCGAGCCCCGAGCCGTCGGGCAGGTGCAGATCGAGCACCAGGCCGTCCACCGGGGGCGCCGCGGCGGCGAGCGTGGAGCGCGCCTCCGCGAGCGTGCGCGCCAGCGAGAGGCGATACCCCTCGCGCTCGAACTGCACGCGCAGCAGGACGCCGATGTGGGGCTGGTCGTCCACCACGAGCAGGTGCCGCGCGGGAGTGTTTCCCTGCACGCCGCTCAGAACAGGCCGGCGATCGCCGACCGATGACGACGCAGATCGAACAGCAGGTTGCCGATGTTGACCGACGGGCGGACGAGCACGACGAGGAGTGCTTCGGAGCTGAGCACGGCGACCACGGCGAGGCCCGCCCCGTACTCGAGCACGGCGGTGCCGAATTCGCCCCGCGCACCGGCGGCGCCTAGCTCGGTCAGGCCTTTGATCGCGCCGGGGAGGACCGCCGCGACGCTCTCGGTGTCCACGCCGTCGCCCGCCTTGGAGTCGATCGGCAACCCGTCGCGGCCTACGACGACGACGGCGTCGACTCCAGGCCGCGCGCCGAGCGCGGCCACCACGTCGCGGATCGTCGGCATAGGGAGTGGCGAAGCTAGGCCGCGGACGGGGCGAAGTCAAGGATTCACCGTGGGTTGACCCACTCGCCGCGCGTGCGGTATCTTCCTCCACCCGATGGTCCCTTCCGTCCGTCCGCTCTCGCTCGCCGCCGTCGTCGCCGTCATGGTGGGCTGCGGCGACGACTTCCAGCTGCCGCCGGCGACGTTTCCCAACATCGAGCAGGCGGCGACGCTGTACGCGCTCGACGGCACGCCGATCGGGGTGCCCTCCGCGTTCCACATCGAGCGACGCATCGTGGTCCGCACCGACCAGACGCCGATCTTCGACTTCGTGTACAACGTGGACCCGCTCGGTCGCTCCGTGCTTTTACCGACCGCGGTGGTCGGGCTGGGGCGTGCCTCGGGGATTCGCATCTCGGGTACGCCGTTCGACTCGATCGCGGTGGCGCCGACGGGCGAGTACGTGGATACGCTGGCGGTCGCCGTGGACCTGGGGACGGTGGCGGTGATTCGCTCTCGCCCGGTGCAGTGCAGCTTCGGCGCGACCGTGCCGTACTACGCCAAGCTCGAGGTCACGGCGATCGACACCGCGGCGCGGCGCGTCGACCTCAAGATCCTCACCAACATCAACTGCGGGTATCGCGGACTCGAGCCCGGCTTCCCGACGCGGTAGCCGATGATCGACCTGCGATTGCTGCGGACCTCGCCCGACGTGGTGCGGGCGGCGCTCGCCCGCCGCGGCGACGGGGCGGTGGGCGGGCTGCTCGACGAGCTGCAGGCGCTCGACGAGCGGCGCCGCGCGCTCCAGGCCGTGCTCGACGGGCTCAACGCCGAGCGCAACGTGGGGGCGAAGGCCGATGCCGAGCACGTGAAAGCGCGCGGAGCGCTGCCGACCGACGTGGTGGCGCAGCGCAAGGCGCTCGGGGCACGGATCGCCGAGGCGGAGGGCGCGCTGCGCGCGGCCGAGGCGGCGCTCGAGGCGAAGGCGTTGTACGTACCGAATCCACCGCTCGCGGACGTGCCCGACGGCGACGAGTCGTGCCGCCGCGTGGTGCGCGAGTGGGGCGAGCCGGCGCCGGCGGGCGGCCGGCCGCACTGGGAGCTGGGCGAGCGGCTCGGCCTGCTCGACTCGGGCCGCGGCGCCAAGCTCGCGGGGTCGGGGTTCCCGCTGCTCGTGGGCAGTGGCGCGCGGCTCGCCCGCGCCCTCATCGCCTTCATGCTCGACCTGCACACGCGCGAGCAGGGCTACGTGGAGTTGGCGCCGCCACTGCTGGTGCGACGCCGCACGATCCAGGCGACGGGCCAGGTCCCGAAGTTCGAGGACGATCTCTATCGCACCGCGCCCGACGACCTGTTTCTCGTGCCCACGGCCGAGGTGCCGCTGACGGCGCTGCACGGCGACGAGATCCTCGACGGCACCACGCTGCCGCTCGCCTACACCGCCTATACGCCCTGCTTTCGCCGGGAGGCGGGCGCCGCGGGCAAGGACACGCGCGGGCTGCTGCGCGTCCACCAGTTCGACAAGGTCGAGCTGGTGCGCCTGTGCCGCGCCGCCGACTCGGCTGCCGAGCACGAGATCATGACCGGCCACGCCGAGACGGTGCTGCGCCGGCTCGAGCTGCCCTATCGCGTCGTGCTGCTCCCCACGGGCGACATGGGATTCGCCAGCGCCAAGACGTACGATCTCGAGGTGTGGGCGCCGGGCACGGGCGCCTGGCTCGAGGTGTCGAGCGCCAGCAACTGCACGGATTTCCAGGCGCGGCGCGCCGGCATCCGCTGCCGCCCCGCGCCGGGCGCCAAGCCGGAGCTGGTGCACACCCTCAACGCCTCGGGCGTGGCCCTGCCGCGCACCATCGCCGCCCTGCTCGAAACGCGCCAGCGTCCCGACGGCTCGGTGGCGCTGCCCGCCGCGCTCGTGCCGTACGCCGGCACTGACCGCCTCGGTGGTCGCTAACGCCGCGCTGCGCCGCGCGGGCCCCGTCGTGCTGCTCGGGCTCGCGCTGCTGTTCGGCGCGCTCTCGACGGGGTACGCCTGGATCGTGGCCCGCCACCTGCGCGACGACGCCCGCCACACGAGCCGCATGCTCGGGCTCGTCTTCGCGGGACTCAACGATCCCGACCCCGACGCCGCCGCCGGGGCGCTCCTCGCCCTCGCGTCGCAGGTGCGGGCGCTCGGCGTACCCATCGCCGTCACGGACACCGTGGGGCGGGTCACCGCGATGGATAACTCCCCGCTGCCGCCGGGCGCCGACAGCGCCGCCGTCGCCCGGTGGATCGCCGGGCTCGATGAGGTGAACGCGCCGATCCTGCAGCCCGGCGTGGGCATCATTCACTACGGCGCGCCGCCGATGGCGGGCCGGCTGACTGCCCTCGCCGTGATCCAGGGAGCGATCCTGCTGTCGCTCGTGGTGATCGCGGCCTGGGCCGTGCGCTGGTGGATCGCCGCCGCGCGAGACCGGTTGTGGGTCGCCATGGCGCGCGAGTCGGCGCACCAGCTCGGCACGCCGCTCATGTCGCTCACGGGCTGGATCGACTATCTGCGCGAGCATCCCGAGGGGGGGGTCGGGACGGACGAGCTGGTCCGACACCTCGAGGCCGACGCCGAGCGCCTCGAGCGCGTCGCGCGGCGCTTCGAGCGCATCGGCCGGCCGGCGCGACGCGAGGCCGTCGGGCTCGGGGCGGTGGCGGAGCGCGTGGTGGCGTACTTCCGGCCCCGCCTGCCCACGCTCGCGAGCCCCGTCCAGCTCACGCTGTACGCGTCGGGACCGGGTCCCGACGCGCGGGGCGATCCTGTGCTCATCGAATGGGCGCTCGAGGCCGTGGTGAAGAACGCGATCGACGCCCTGAAGGGGCGGGGCGGGCGCGTGGACGTGCGCGTCGAGCCCGCCGGCGCCCGTGCGCGGATCAGCGTGCAGGACGACGGGCCCGGCATCGCGCCGGAGGTCCGCGCCCGGCTGTTCGAGCCCGGGGTCACGACCAAGGCCGGCGGCTGGGGGATCGGCCTGGCGCTGGCGCGGCGCATCGTCGAAGACCAGCACGACGGGCGCCTGCGCCACGCGGGCGGGTCCGGCGGCACGACGTTCGTCATCGAGCTCCCACTCACCCGGACGTCGGGAGGCCAGCCGCGGATCTCCGGGGAGCACGCTTCCCCCTTCCCGCGTCCCCCTTCGCCCAAATGACCCTCCCCCTCAACGCCGCGCAGCGCTCCGCCGTCGAGCATCCCGGCGGCCCGCTGCTCGTGCTCGCGGGCGCCGGATCGGGCAAGACCCGGGTCCTGACCGCCCGCATCGCGCACCTCATCGCGGCGCGCGGCGTGCGGCCGGAGCGGCTCTTCGCCGTGACGTTCACCAACAAGGCGGCGGGCGAGATGCGGGCCCGCGTGGCCGCGCTGCTCGGCGCCGACCCCCGCGGGCTGTGGATCGGGACGTTCCATTCGCTCTCGGCGCGCCTGCTGCGCCGCGAGGCGCCGCTGCTCGGCGTCGGTCCCAACTTCACGATCTACGACGAGGAGGACAGCCAGGGCATCATCAAGCGGCTGCTCGAGCAGCGTAGTCTCTCCGCCAAAGCCTACCCGCCGCGCGCGCTCCATGCGCTCATCTCGGGCGCGAAGAACCGGCTCGTCTCGCCCGAAGAGTTCGCGGCCCAGGCCGAGAGCCCGCTCGCGCGGGTGGCGGCCGACGTCTACGCCTCCCTCGGCCCGGCGCTGCGCCAGGCCAATGCGCTCGACTTCGACGACCTGCTGCTCTTCCCGCTCGACCTGTTCCGAGCGCACCCCGAGCGGCTGGCGTACTGGCGGGGGCGCTTCGATCACGTCCTGGTGGACGAGTTCCAGGACACGAACGCGGCGCAGTACCGGCTCGTGCGGCACCTGGCGGGCGAGCACCGCAACCTCTGCGTCGTGGGGGACGACGATCAGGCGATCTACGGCTGGCGCGGGGCCGACGTGCGCCATATCCTCGCCTTCCAGCAGGATTTCGGCGGCGCGGCGCTGGTCCGGTTGGAGCAGAACTACCGCTCCACGCAGACGATCCTCGACGCCGCCAACGGCGTGATCGCCGAGAACCGGGAGCGGCTCGGGAAAACGCTGTTCACGGAGCGCCGGGGCGGCGCGCCCGTAGTCGTGCTGGCGGCGGCCGACGAGCGCGACGAGGCGGAGTGGCTGGCCGCCGAGCTGGCGCGACGCGCGGCGGAGAGCGACGTGGCCTACGAGGAGATGGCGATCCTGTACCGCACCAACGCGCAGTCGCGGCCGCTGGAAGAGGCGTTCCGGATGCGGGGCATCCCCTACCGCCTGGTCGGGGCCACCAGCTTCTACGAGCGGCGCGAGGTGAAGGACCTGCTCGCCTACCTGCGGCTCATCGCCAACCCGGCGGACGACGAGGCGTTCCTGCGGGTGGTCAACGTGCCGCGGCGCGGCATCGGCGACTCCTCGATCGCCGCGCTGGTGCAGGCGGCGGCGCGCTGGAGCCGGCCGTTGCTCGAGACGGCCCGCGCGGCCGACCGCGTACCCGAGCTGCGGCCCAACGTGCGCCAGGCGCTCACCGGCCTCGGCGCCATCGTCGATCGCGTGCGCGACGCCTGGGGGCGCGCCGACCCCGCCACGGCGCTGGAGCAGATCGTCGCGGCCACGCGCTACGAGC
>Ga0187893_10002190_pt1 | contig 43704 bp, 44 predicted proteins | sample MA1701074metaG_FD_139574 | JGI IMG/M metagenome (GOLD analysis project Ga0187893, IMG submission 139574) | White microbial mat communities from a basaltic lava cave in the Kipuka Kanohina Cave System on the Island of Hawaii, USA - MA170107-4 metaG ... | reverse complement strand
GTGGTGAAGCGAGTGGCGCGCCAGGTCGAGGAGGCGCCGGCGGAAGAAGAAGTCACAGCGCCACCGGAACCCGAGCCTGAGCCAGTCGAGACGCAACCTGCTCCCGCTCCAAGCGCCCCCGCTGCAGCTGCCGCACCGAAGCCGTCACCTGCACGCCTGGTCAGAAAGCTCACTCCAGCTGCCCGCGCCGAGCAACCAGCGGCACCAGCTGTTACCCCTGAAGAAAGGACTCCTCAGGAAGAGGAAATACCACCAGTGATAGCCGAGGCGGCGGAAACTGAGGCGGCTGCGGCACCGCCTGAAGTCACAAAATCAGCTCCCGCTTCGCGCCAGGTAAGAGTGCTGCGACCGACAGCAGCAGCCCTAAACGCTGGAATTCGTCCGGGTGAGCGCGCGCCTGCCCCGGCACCAGTACCCACAATAACCCCTAAAGAGCGAGTCGATCGCGGTACGGGTCGGTTGCGGGAACGGCCGTCGCTACCCAGAGCCGAAAGGACTGGGACCCCCGGTGAAACTCTGACTCCACAGACCACCTACATACCGCCACCGGATTCCGGTCGACGCCGCTCCAGACGCGGCACCACTCGGGGTGGACGCAAGGGTGAAGGCAAGGCTGGTCGTTTCGAAAAAGGAGACATCATCCCGCCACCCAAGGTGCTCTCGCTCGAAGACCGTATCGCGGGTCGTCTGGAATTGCCTGCCGACGGCGAATTGAAAGCGGTGCGCTTGATTGAAGGCTCGACCGTCAAAGAGTTCGCCGAAAAGCTCGGAATCAAACCCAAAGACGTAGTGACTTTGCTGCTCCAGCGAGGGGTCTTTGCGACTATCAATCAGCCTTTGACCGACGACGTAGCCGTCGACCTCGGCAGGCGTTTCGGCTATGAAGTGGCCTTCGTGCCGTTTGAAGAAATGATCGCGGAGGAGGAGTTTGAAGAACTGATTGCTGCCGACGCCGACGACGTGGAATTACCGCGCGCGCCGGTGGTTACGGTCATGGGTCACGTAGACCATGGCAAAACCTCTCTACTTGACGCAATTCGAACTACGGACGTGGCCGCCGGTGAGGCGGGTGGCATCACACAGCACATCGGAGCCTACAGCGTCCAGGTACCAAGTCCTGATAAATCGGATGAATTGCGACGGGTGGTTTTCCTCGATACTCCTGGCCACGAAGCGTTCACAATGATGCGCGCCCGGGGCGCCAAAGCTACCGACATCGTGGTGCTTGTAGTCGCTGCGGACGACGGGGTCATGCCCCAAACGATCGAAGCCATAGAACATTCCCGAGCAGCGAATGTGCCCATCGTGGTCGCCATCAACAAGATCGATAAGCCCGATGCAAATCCCGATAGGGTGAAACAGGAGTTGGCCCAACATGGTTTGTCGCCCGTGGAATGGGGTGGAGAGACGGAAATGGTCCAGGTTTCCGCCAAGAAACGACAGAACGTAGACACTTTGTTGGAAACCATTCTGCTGACCTCGGACCTTTTGAATCTTCGAGCCAGCCCCACGCGACTCGCATCGGGCGTGGTATTGGAAGCCAAACTGGACCGCGGCCGTGGTCCAGTCGCAACCGTGCTGGTGCAGCAGGGCACATTGCACACACAAGAGCCGTTTATCGTGGGCCAGATCTCCGGCAAGGTTCGGGCCATGTTCAATGACCGTGGCGAACCAGTGCAGGAGGCGCCACCCGCAACCCCTGTCGAAGTGCTCGGCCTCCAGGGTGTCCCCCAGGCCGGTGAAAGCTTCCAGGTGGTTGCCGACATAGCCCGCGCCCAGCAGATTTCGCAACACCGTCAGATGCTCAGCCGCCAGGCAGCCTTGCTGCAGTCGACCAAGCGTGGCATCGAGGCCTTGGGTCAGAGCGAAGTCAAGGAGTTGCTGGTCATTATCAAGGCCGACGTGCAGGGATCAGTTGAGGTCCTCAAATCGACTCTGCAGAAACTGTCTACTGAGCGAGTTAAGGTTAAGGTCATTCGCTCAGGCGTTGGGGCTATCACCGAATCAGACGTGCTGCTGGCTTCAGCAAGCCAGGCCGGTTCTTCCGTTTCGGCTGTCGTGATCATTGGTTTTAACGTCAGGCCGGAAGCCAGAGCTGCTGATCTAGCGAAGCAGGAAGCGGTTGACATACGTTTACACTCGATTATTTACAAGGTCGAGGAAGAGATCCGCGCCGCCATGATCGGCATGCTCGAAGCCGTTGAAAAGGAGCGTATTCTCGGCAAAGCGGAGATTCGGGAAGTGTTCCGGGTACCCAAGGCTGGCTCCATTGCCGGCTCAATGGTTATCGACGGTAATATTCGTCGCAATGCCAGGGCAAGGTTGATCCGAGACGGGGTCGTTATTTGGGAAGGCAATATCGCTTCCCTGCGACGCTTCAAGGACGACGTCTCTGAGGTTCGCGAAGGATTCGAATGTGGCATAGGCCTTGAGAATTTCAACGACATCAAGGTAGGCGACCAAATTGAAGCCTATCTGGTCGAGAGGGTGGCGCCCACGGAACTCTAAGGAGCAGGCGGCCGCCGCAGGCTGCAGGATAAACTTTCCTGTCGTCTGTCACGGCCGGTTGCCGATTTGTTATGCGACGCCCGGAAAGAGTTGCAGACCTTTTGCGAGAGGAAATTTCGCAGATTGTCGGCTATGAAATGGAAGATCCAAGGGTTACGGCGGTTACAGTTACCGAAGTACGCGTGTCGGAAAACCTTCGGGCTGCACGCGTTTATGTCACGGTCGCCGGTGATGAAGAGGAACACCGACTGGCGCTAAAGGCGCTGCGTCATGCAGCGCCTTTCGTCCGCAAACAGCTGGGCCTTTCCCTGAACCTGCCGCGGACACCGGAGATTCATTTCGTCAGAGATAAGGTCGAAGAGCAGGGTGAGCGAGTCGATGAATTGCTCGACAAGATCGAACGGGAATGGGAGCGCGAAGGAAAGGATAAAGGGTAGAGTAGAAGGATGAAGATGGAGCGGCCGGCTTCATCCTTCAACCTTTCGGCTTTGATCCTTAGGTGCAATGCTTAGTCAAGTCGTTGAATTGATTGAATCGAAACGCCGGTTCGCTATCACCTCACACATCCGTCCAGATGGCGACAGCCTGGGTTCCTCGCTGGGTCTTTTCTGGCTGTTGCGCTCGCTTGATAAGGATGTCGAAGTCATCATGCGAGACCCTGTTCCCCACGCCTACCAGCAGTTGCCCGGAGCAAAGCAGGTGCGTGTCACCCCCATTGTGGACCAGAACTACGATGCCGTCTTTGTCATTGAGTGTTCCGACATTACTCGGCCTGGCCTGAAAGATCTGGAAAAGCAATTTGTTGTAAACATCGACCATCATTCCACCACGGCTTTGTTTGGGGGCATTAACTGGATCGATTCGACGGCTTCGGCTGTGGGAGAAATGATTTATAACCTTTGCAAAGCCACCGGCGTACGCGTGACAAAAGAGATCGCCGAGTGTGCCTACACAGCGCTCATTACCGATACCGGATCCTTCCATTACTCGAACACAACAGAGCGGACGTTTAAGGTTGCCTCCGAGTTAGTGCGCACCGGAGTGAGACCGGCCAAAACTGCCGAGGCAGTATTTGCAAGCTATCCCTGGAGCCGTATTCAACTAATGGGCGCAGTGCTTTCGACGGCCAGAAGGGATTCGAGCGGGCGAGTGGCCGTCATGAGACTGACTTCGGAAATGCAGGAACGCACCGGCGCTTCCGATGAAGATGCCGATGGCTTTGTCAATTACCCTCTGACGGTGGGTGAGGTCGAAGCGGTCGCGCTCTTAAAGGAATGTGCACCTGAGACCTACCGCATTAGTTTGCGATCCAAAGGGGACGTCAATGTAGCCCGAGTCGCCGAGAAGTTTGGCGGTGGCGGTCATCGCAACGCTGCCGGCTGCACCCTGCAGGGGCCGTGGGAAGAGGCGGAACAGGAAATCGTGACTCTCTTACGCGACGCTGTGGAACGGGCCAATGGTCTTAAAGACAACACCGAAGATGCCCTCCAAAATCTGGACTCAGACTCCGACCCGCCGGATTCCTGAAGAGATCCTGCTTGAAAGAAAAGCAATACAAATGGCGGCGCGAGGACTACCAGGAAAACACCCGGGGACTCCTCATCGTGCATACCGGTAACGGTAAAGGCAAAACTACCTGTGCTCTGGGTTTGATGATGCGGGCATCTGGCCGCGGCCTGAAATGTTGCATGATACAGTTCATGAAATCACGCCACGATCGCTACGGCGAGCATGTCTCAGCCGAAAAGCTGGGCATTGAAGTTCATACGATGGGCGATGGTTTTACCTGGGACACCAAAAATCCCGAGCAGGATCGGCGCACGGCACGAGAGACCTGGGAATTGTGTCTGACAAAGTTAAACAGTGGTGAATATGATTTGGTAGTTTTGGACGAACTGGTATACGTACTGAGTTATCAAATGCTCCCAGTGGATGAGGTGTTGAGGGAATTTAAGTCAACCAGAGAAATGCAGCCGGCCCTGCATATTGTGGTGACCGGCCGCGACGCACCAACAGCCCTGATCGAGGCGGCCGATCTGGTGACTGAAATGCGCGAAATCAAGCACCCGTTTACGGTGGGCGTCCGGGCCCAGCAGGGCATAGAGTTCTAGCAATTCCGGCCTATTCTCACGGAATTCCCTTCCACCCGGGGCCTGCCGTGTGTTACCCTCTGCCGATTCAGATATGGCTTGGTTTAACAAGAAAAAGAAACGAATTGAGAGCGTTCCCCCGGAAGAACGGGTGGTCCGGACTGAAAACGTCTTCGTCAAATGTGATGCCTGTGAAGCCCATCTCTATAAACGGGAGCTGGACGAAGCGTTGCAGGTCTGCAGCCATTGTGGGTACCACTTCCGTGTGGGGGCGCGGGATCGGCTGGCAATGTTTTTCGATGACGGGAAATACGAGGAGCTGGACGCCGAAGTAGTCTCGACCGATCCTCTCGGCTTCGTTGACAATAAGCCCTATACGGAGCGTTTAGATCAGGCACAGGTAAGCTCCGGACTACCGGAAGCAATCATCAGCGGGCGTGGACGAGTAGGCGATTATGCCCTCCTGGCTGGAGCGATGGACATGACGTTCATCGGAGGTTCAATGGGCTCAGCCGTCGGGGAAAAGGTCACTCGTCTGGTTGAGCGAGCTCAGCAGGAACGCTCGGCGCTGGTCATTTTTGCGGCGTCGGGAGGGGCCCGGATGCAGGAGGGCACCCTCTCGCTGATGCAGATGGCCAAGATCTCGGCGGCGCTGGCGGCTTTGGACGCCGCCCACCTTCCATTTATCTCTGTGCTCACAAATCCCACAACAGGCGGCGTCACTGCCAGTTTCGCGATGCTGGGTGATGTGATCCTCGCTGAGCCAAAAGCCCTGATAGGCTTCGCCGGACCCCGCGTTATTGAACAAACTATCAGGCAAAAATTGCCGAAGGATTTTCAGAGGTCTGAATTTCTTCTGGACCACGGGATGATCGATGCCATCGTCGATCGACGAGAGATGCGCAACCACATCATCAGGCTCCTGGGCTTCATGATGAATCCAGAGATCCACGGAGAACCAGAAATCGAAAAGGTGCGGTCGCGGGCTGCCTTCAGGAAATAACATCGCTTCCTTCCCTTTCTCCGCTGGCAAGCTCAGTTCGTCGCTGAAGCATGCAATTCTTAGAAGCACTTCAGTACCTTCTCAGTCTCGGTCACGAAACCGTGACCATGAAACTGGGCCTTCGCAATTCCCAACTCCTCCTCGAAGCTCTCGGTAATCCGCAAAAACAACTTTCTGCACTTCAGATAGCCGGCACCAATGGCAAAGGATCGACCGCCGCCTTTGTCGACTCGATCTTACGTACTGCTGGAATACGGACAGGGCTTTATACCTCGCCACACCTGATCTCGATCACCGAGCGGATAAAAATTGGGGGGCGGGAAATTTCTACCGATAACTTTGCCGAACTTGCGACCGAGGTTCGTGAAGCGGCAGAAGGCCTTGTCCGGGACCAGAAGCTGGAGGCATACCCAACGTTCTTTGAACAGCTTACCGCGATAGCCTTGCTGACCTTCGCCAGATCGAAAGTCGAGTTGGCGATTCTCGAGACGGGAATGGGCGGGCGACTGGATGCTACGACATGTGCCCAGGCGCATACAGTAGCAATAACGCCCATCGATCTGGACCACGAAGAACACCTTGGCGAAACAATTGAAAAGGTTGCTGCTGAAAAAGCCGCAATCATTCGGCCCGGTGTTACTGCCGTGATTGCTCCGCAGAGCAATGCTGCCAGTGAAGTAATCCGTGAAAGGTGCGAATCGACGAAGGTGACCCCGGTGTTTGCCGAAACCAGCGTGCGTCTTGAAGACTCAACTCGCGATGGGAGGTTCTGTGTAAGTTTCCAGAACTCTGGGAACGCCTACAAACGCGTTTGGCTGGGGCTGCGGGGCCGGCACCAGATTGTCAACGTCTCTTTAGCAGTGGCGGTTGTTGAAGCATTGCGAGCCAAGGGCCTGGTTGTTCCCAGAGCCGCGATTATTCAAGGTATCGAGATGGCCACGCACCCGGGCCGACTTGAGGTTTTCAAGGAAAAACCAGCCTTCTTACTCGACGGGGCACACAATCCCGCCGGTGCGCAGGCGCTTCGTAATTACCTCGATGAATTTGCTTACCGGCCTCTGACGTTAATTTTTGGCGCCATGCGCGACAAACGTTTGGAACGGATGGCTGAGACGCTCTTTCCTGTCGCTGATCAAGTGATTCTCACGCAGGTAGACAACGAGCGAACTGCCAAGATCGAGGTACTCGAAAAACTGGCGGCCAGTCTCGTCGCAAAAGAGAGATTAGCTGTGACCCACTCACTTAAGGAAGCCATAACAGTAGCCAGAGAAAAGACTGAGCCGAGTGGAGTTGTTTGCGTTACTGGATCGCTCTACCTGATTGGCGAGGCCAAAGGCCAGCTGCAACGGGTCAAAGAAGTGGCCCGATCGATCTAATGCCAGAAAACAAATTGCCAGAAATTCTGGACAGCCTCGAGGTCTTTCGCGGCCGCATCTTCCACGTAACTGTCGACACCGTGCGTGAGGGTGAGATCACGTATCAGCGCGAGGTCGTTCATCACTTCGGAAGTGCAGTCATTATTCCAGTCTTTGAAGATGGCACGGTGGCGTTGGTAAAGCAGTATCGGCACCCGGCCGTGCGTTATCTGCTTGAGGCTCCAGCTGGCACCTTGGCAAAAGGCGAGACGCCGGAGATCGGGGCGGCCCGAGAGCTTGAGGAAGAGCTTGGCGTCGTGGCTGGCAGGCTGGAAAAACTTTCCGAATTTTTCGTTTCCCCAGGTTTTTTGGGAGAGAAGATGTGGCTTTTTCTGGCCACCGAATTAACTCCAACCAAACAGCAGCTGGAACCTGACGAAATCGTGGAAGTGGTGCGGCTGCCGATGTCCCAGGCCCTGGAGATGGTTACGGCCGGCGAGATCGAGGATGCCAAGACAATTATCGGCTTGATGTTGACCGCGCCGCGAATCGGGCCTGCCCTCCTCGAAGTCGAATACCCCGCCGGTTAGGATCGAAGAGATCTCATGAAGCTGAACCGCATCGAGAAGGCCCTAATGAATAACCCGGTGCGCGCTTTTTGGCAAAAGCACTATGAGGCCAAGTGGTTTGAACGACTCGGTGGGCGTACCGAACAGCAGCGCGTACTCGAGATCGGGTGCGGACGTGGCGTGGGAACCGAGATCATTTTCGAACGTTTCGGTGCTCGGGAAGTCCAGGCGTTCGACATCGACGATGACATGATTGAGCGCGCAAGGACCAGACTCAGCCGTTATGCCCCTGAGCGACTCAGGCTCTTCGTGGGGGACGCGGCAGCCATTGACGCAGAAGACCAGTCGTACGATGCTGTTTTCGACTTTGGGATTATTCATCACGTGCCCATGTGGTGGAGAGCAGTTGCCGAAGTTTCACGCGTACTCAGGCCAGGGGGCCGCTTTTTTTTCGAGGAAGTCACAAATCATGCACTGAACCGCTGGGCTTACAAGAAGCTTTTTAAGCACCCCACCGACGATCGATTTAGCAGGGATGAGTTCCTTGCGGAATTGGCGAGACAGGGTCTGGTTACCTCACGGGTCGTAGATCGATTTTTCGGTGATTTCATTTTCGGCGTCAGCCACAAGACTTAAAGGGTCCGAAAATACGATCAGTCAAGCAGTCTTGCGAACAAGACGACAGGAATGTCCTTATCGCTGAACTATTAATTATCCGTTCGCTATGCGGAGTATTGCGTCGAGCAGCGATGCGACGCCTGGATGATCGTGGACGAACGAGACCTGGCGGACTGGATCGAGCGCCATACGCCCGCCGTCGCTCGTAAGCCTTGAGGGAACCCGCACACCACCCGCTTTAAAAGAGTGATATAAAAATCTGGAGGGGCGGCCCTCCGTGGCCGCCCCTCCGTCGCATCAGGTTCAAATAAACGAAAATCGAGCTTGCGCGACCGCCCCTGCGTTCGCCTCCGGCTAAATAAACCGGAAAATCGAAGTTGCGTGACCAGGGGGCGGCCACGGAGAACCCCCTACAGATAAAAAAGATACTTGACATAGTGTCTGTGTGACACTATTATTAGTGTCAGCTAGACATTACCACTATTATTAGTGTCAGCTAGACATTAATGGAGGTCACACCAAATGCTCAGCTTCATGAAGGTACCGCCTACCACCTACGTTCTCCAGTACAAACATGGCCGGGTCATCAGAGAGGGTGCAGGTCTTTCATTCCTTTACTATGCGCCGACGTCCACGATCGTTGCCATCCCCATGGTTAGCGCCGATGTCCCGTTCGTTTTTCAGGAATCAACCGCCGACTTCCAGGCCGTTACCATCCAGGGCCAGCTGACCTATCGAGTTGCAGACCCTACGCGCTTGGCCTCCTTGCTCGACTTCAGCATCGACAAGCGGCGCGCCTACTGTTCCGAAGACCCACGCAAGTTACCCGAACGACTTATCCACACTCTGCAGACACTGACGCGTGCAATCACCCAAAGGCTCGTTCTTAAAGACGCTTTGGTTAGTTCGGACTCGATCGTCATAGAAGCGTTGGCCCAATTAAGAGAGTCTGAGGCTGTCTCCGCTCTGGGAGTTGAAATCTTAAGTTTGTCTATTCTCGGCATCCGGCCCACCCCCGAGACAGGTCGCGCCTTAGAAGCAGAAGCTCGGGAGGCACTGCAACGGCGCGCAGACGAAGCCATCTATGCTCGACGCAATGCCGCAGTGGAGCAGGAAAGGCTTATCAAAGAAAGCGAGCTAAACACCGAAATTGCCGTCGAAGAGAAAAAGCGCCAGATTCGCGAGACGCAAATGGCCGCAGAGATAGCTGTTGAAGAGCAGAGGGCACAATTGATTGACCGGCGAGTTGCCAACGAGCGCAAGGATGCGAACAGTCGCGCATACACACTGAGGGAAACGCTCAAGCCCCTGCGTGATCTCCCCTGGAAAACCTTGATGATGCTCGGTGGAAAGAACGCAGACCCGAAGGCGATGGTTGCGCTCGCATTTCAGGAGATGGCCGAAAATGCGCAGAAGATCGGAGAACTCAACGTGTCTCCAGACCTCCTGAGATCGTTGGTCGGCCCAGCCGTGAAATAAACATGTACCAGAAGCTCATCATAGTAGTTCGCAAGACCAGACTGCAGGAACTGGTGGAGCGCTTCAATACCCGATCTCAGGCGAAGTTTTACATCGAGCACGCTGGTGGCGACTTTAATGATTACCAACGCGAGGATGATGCCTACCGGTCATCGTTGGAAGTGCTACGCCGCTCCCTGGATTTCGGAATGCCCCAGCAATTGGTCGACCGGATCCTTGTCCCCACCTTCCAGTTTCAGCCGGAAGACTTGATCGTAACCTTGGGACAGGACGGAGTGGTGGCAAATACTGCGAAATATGTGGGGATTCAGCCGATCGTTGCCGTCAACCCAGAGCCCGAAAGATTCGATGGGATACTGTTGCCTTTTCTTCCAAATCAGGCGCGCTTATCAGTGCAGAAGGTTATTGAAGGGACGGCAAAAATACTCGAAGTTACCTTGGCCCAGATAGAGCTGCAAGACGGCCAACGTTTGCTCGCCTTTAACGATCTATTCATTGGCGCCCGGAGTCACGTGTCTGCACTCTACCGGATCAAACACGGCACGAAGTCTGAGATTCAATCCTCCAGCGGTGTGCTGGTATCGACTGGGGCGGGATCGACGGGATGGCTGTCATCCGTGTTCAACATGGCGTCTGTTATCGCTAGTTTTTGTGAGGCCACTGCCGTCAAGCCCATTCGATTGCCGTGGGAAGATCGCCGCCTCGTCTACGTGGTGCGCGAACCATTCGCGAGCCGTCACTCCCAGGCCACCCTCGTGGCAGGAATGCTTGAACCGGGACAGGAACTGGTGCTGGAATCCCTGATGCCTTCCGGAGGATCAGTTTTCAGTGACGGAATGGAAGCCGATTTTCTTGAGTTCAACTCCGGTGCCATCGCCACGGTGCGGGCGGCCGAGCAAAGAGCGCGCCTGGTAGTCTCTTGAGACCCATGATGCAAGTCACAGTCGATATCGTAATCTTCACGATTCAGGAAGGAGTACTCAAAGTACTGCTGGTAAAGCGCGGGATTGCTCCCTTCAGGGGAAAATTTGCCATTCCAGGTGGTTTCGTTCACGAAGACGAGGATCTGGAGCAAGCGGCCGTGCGCGAGTTGAGAGAAGAGACTGGTGTGTCGGATGTTTACCTCGAGCAACTCTATTCCTTCGGTAAGCCGGATCGCGATCCGCGCGGTCGCGTCTTCACGATCGCATATTTCGCTCTCATCTCAGCTGATCGAAAGCTGAAAGCGGGCACCGATGCTGCTGAAGCGGCTTGGTTTCCCATGGATGACCTCCCGCCGCTGGCCTTCGACCATGCGACGATTCTCAACTACGCCCTGGAACGACTACGCAATAAAGTCGAATACACCACGGTGGGGTTCCAGTTGCTGCCTGAGAAATTTACTCTCACTGAGCTGCAGGAGGTCTATGGGGCAATCCTGGGGAAAAAGCTGGACAAGAGAAACTTCCGGCGCAAGATGTCGGTTCTTAAAATCTTAAAGCCCCTCCCCGAATACAGGCGAGGCGGTCAGCGACCGGCGCAACTCTATCGTTTTGTCGCCGCTCGCTTTGAGAAACTCAAGGACAAAGGAATTTTGTTTCCTTTCTGAGCCTCCGATCACGTTGACGTTTGTTGTGCTCGGTCTTCCAGAAAGGGCTGCTCAGAGCGCCCGCTCGTCCGTCGCCGACAGCATTATCTCTACAATAAGTGGAAGCAGCACTACGAGCGGCTAAAGCTTTTACCACGCGCCCGGCGTTCATCAGGCGGGTTTCGTCTCTTCGATGAGAGTGCAATAGATCGAGTGGTCTTTATTAAGCAGGCTCAGGAGTTGGGTTTTTCGCTGGACGAAATCAGGGGACTGTTGGCAACAGGGGGCGCAGAAGAATGCAGAAAGGTTCACGATCTGCTCAGCGTGAAGCTCCATGACCTTGAATGCCGTTTGGAGTCAATGAAGAAGTTCCGCCGTGTTTTGACGCGTCACCTGAGTGAATGCGAACGTGAACTCCGTGAACATGGTCAAGAAGCCTGCTGTCCGGTGGTTGCACTTGGTAAGCATCAGGCGCCAGGAGCAAAGATGCGGAGAAAAGAGCGCGCATGAGCCCAGAAGAAACTAGCGCGAAGGAGTCGGGATCAAGGCGAACAATGATCGCGAGCCTGGCAGCTCTCGGAAGTGTCGTATTGGCTTCCAGTTGTTGCGTGCCGATGTTTCCATTCATCTTCGCCGCCGGGGCTGCCGGTAGTTCAGCCTTCTTCGCGAAGGCCCGGCCATTTCTGTTAGCTGCGTCCGTTTTATCAATTGGCTTCGCTTTTTACCAAAGATGGCGAGCGAAGCAGTGTCAATGCCAGCTGAATCTGCTGAGCTCGATTGTTTTGTGGCTCTCAGTTGTAGTGGTGTTCACGTTTTTATTATTTCCACAAGTCATAGCCAATTTGGTTGCCAATTTCCTGGCAGGTTGAGATGAAACGCAAGCACGTCATCTACGGATTAGTAATCGTGGTCGGTGCCATTTTCTTGTTCGTTGTCTACTACCTGTATCTAGGCAGCACCGTGCCAGCCGGGCAACACCCGCTAGTGCGGCTAAACGACGCGAACTTTGACTCTTTAAAAAAGTCCTTCAATGACTCGGCAGATTCGGTGCGGGTAATCGTAATGCTCTCTCCTACTTGAACAGTTTGTTTGCAGGGGGCCTCTGCATTCCAAAAGCTACTTGATGAACAACGAGAAAGAAGAATTAGAGTGTTCGTGATCTGGGAGCCAGTATTGCCAACGGACCTGGGTGCGCCTTCAACGATGACACTAAAGCGTATCGCTGATTCGAGAGCTTCGCAGTATTGGGACAAGGAACATTTGCTATCGAAGGCGATGGGCGAGAAGGACGGAGTTATCTGGGATTACGTGGCTGTATATGAACCCGGCACACTGTGGGACAAAGCGCCGCCCGAGCCCACCTATGCTGATGCGCCAGTTCTTCATGTAATTGAGGAAACAAGGCAAGCAATTCAGAAGTTCTAATAATAGAACAGGAGACAATAACAACGAAATATGAGCGTCACCAACTCAGAGAGGAGTTGCTGTCACACAAGAAATCCAATTGTCGAGAAGGAATCGCCGGTTGACGCAAGTGTTCTAACAGAGTCGGTTTCAGAAACCTGTGTGAAATGTCAGAAGCAAGGTCGACCGGTTTCACGAAAGACCGTGCTGCTCATGTTGAAACCGGATCTTCTGGAGCAGGCAATACATGGAAACTACAGATTCTGCTCTACTCCTGATTGTCCTGTTGTCTACTTCGAGGAGAGGTCTAAACAAGAATTCACAATTGATGATCTACGCGTGCGGATTGGACTCAAGGTTAGCGAAGATCCCATTCCACTTTGTTACTGCTTCGGGTTCGATAAGAGCCATATTCGAGACGAGCTCGCGCGAACAGGCGGCACCACCATTCCGGGGAGAATTTTCCAGCTTATCCGCGAAGACTTATGCGCTTGCGAGTCACGCAACCCTGCAGGAGTATGCTGCCTTGGAGAAGTGAACAGAATCCATTCCCTCCTTAAGGGAGCCGAACCCTATCAGACATAGGAGAATTTTCGATGGACGCTAAATTTCATCCGGCGATACAGGCAATTAAATCTGGAGACCTAACAACGGCCTAACTTTCTCGTCAAATTCTTCAGGAAGCAAGATGCCTTCAATCTTTTCTCTCACCTTTCCCTCGCGGTCTATAACGACCGAAAACGGAAGTGTTTCGCCGGAGTCAAACAGGGCTTTCGTTTCCTTTTGTCCTAACAGAACCGGATAGGTAACCTTCAACGCGCGGAGAAAGCTCCGAACTTCCCGCCGGTTTGTCGGCGGATAAGTTACACCGATTACTTGAAACCCGCGCAATCCGTACTCTTTTTGCCACTTGACGAGCTCTGGAATCTCCGCTCTGCATGGCGGACACCAGGTGGCCCAAAAGTTCAATAGCACTACCTTGCCTCTAAAATCTTTCAAGCGTACTGTGCGACCGTTGAGATCTCTCAAAACAACCGGAGGCGCCGACTGCGGAGTTTGGGCCAAAACCGTCGCAGACGTGATAAGCAGAAAAACAGCTGGCAGGATATTTCTCATCTTACTTTAGAATAAATACCTGATGCCCAACAAAATGTTTCTGTCATTCCTCAAGACCAGTAGTCCGGCGTTTCGTACCACAGGCAACTGGACGCTGCCTTCGATCACAAACTGCGGATGAGCTGCATACTGCAGCCCGGGTGCTACGTAGTATTCAGTTGCTTTAGTTCCAGGTACTGCAAGCCCGTCGTTACGGCCAGTGCCTCGATAGACAAAACTGGTCTCAAGAATCATAAACACTTCACCGCCGGGAGCCTCGTATTCGCGAGGCAATACCACGTACTCGATATCCGTATTTACTCGCAGTTCGTGTCCCAAACGAAAACCGTTCCGCTCAGATCGGACGATACCTTCAACGTTGCCGCCAAAGATAAAACGCCCACCCGCTTGAGAGAAAGACACATCAAAGTGTGGCGACAGTCCGCCGTTGATAGGGGTGAGCTGTTGTCGCACGAATGCGGGAGCGTTAAGGCGTGCTGCCGTTGGAGCCTCCGACTTACCGGTCGGAAGCTCCAAACCTAAGCGCACCGCTGCCTGACGGTCGCCGTAAGTCTTGACCTGACGAAAAAATCGGTACTTGGACCAGAGAGTGATATTTCCCAGGCCCACACCTGATCCGGAAGTAACGCCGTCATCGAATGACGTGCGCGAGATCGGAATCTCTGCCTCCAGTTGAACTCTCGGCGAGGGGGTGTAGGAAATGGCCAGGTTCAGAACCTGGCGACTTACTTCCAAGTCGCCCAGGTGTTGATCGAGGAGGTAGAGGCGCGGTATCAGTGCGCCTCCTTTATAAACAGTCAGCCCAGGCGAGGTTACCCGAATCGGGGCCGATGGTTTTGAAGGAAAAGCTCCCAATTCCGGTTCAAGATTTACCTCGTCTGCTGGAGCAAAGAAGGTGGCCGGAACAAACCTCCATGACCCCTCATCCAATGGGGCGTTTTTAACAGCTTTCGTAGTGGTGACCACGTTGGCCGTGTCGAGCGTCACGGACTCCTGACTATCTTCGCCCGTTCCCAACGTCTTCCAAATACCGTAAATCTCAATCGGACTGTCTAGCGTTAATGCGTGCAGTGTCTCTCCGGCTTTATCACCGATGATTGCAAAGCGCTGGCCCGAAACTGGATTGATTAGAAACCAAAGCTCGCCTTCCTGAACCAGTTTGCCAGTCACGCGCAGTTTTGCGGAATCGAGCGTGTAGCCAGCTTTGTTTAACGTCTCTTTCAGTGCCGAGAAAGAAACAGGCTTGTCAGGTTTTGGTGTAAAAACACCAATTCCTTTCTTAATGTCTGTAATCGTGATTTCTTTGAGTTTTGGTGCGTAGTCTAGACGGCTCACGGCCTTCTGAATGTTGTACACTCAATTGCCGCACAAATAGCCGGCGATGCGCATTTCGACTCGCTTCACCTGAGCGTGTGTGGTCGTCGCAGCTGTAAAAAGGAAAAGCAGGCCAACGGTTGCCAAGAAGTTATTGCGGATCATTTTATCTCTCCTAATCTGATCGCGCCCACATAATCCATGCAGGCCGTCGGGACTAAACAATGCAGGGGCACACGAATGCAGATGTGCCTCTGCCACTGGACACACTTCGGCCTTTTATCGACTAGATCAGGAGTGCGAGATTAAGAATATAGGCTGGCTGTGAGCAGCTTTGTGGTCTATGCGACGAACTGAATCGCGTCAGTACCTGGGTATTTAGCAACACCGATGGGATCGCCGGATTGATCGATGTTGCGAACTGCAACCGTGGCGAAAACTTCGCCCCGTTAGTGGGGGCCATTCCCTCCTTCGAACAATTCAAGGCGCAACATAGACGCGCGATCGAGGCCTGGGGGGCCTGACCCTCCATCAGGGCAGCTTTGCAGCAGTCCAGACCGCCAATGGAGTGCTCCATGCTGCACGAGTGTTCGCCCAACTGCCAGGAAACTCCAGCAAAAGCGCTGCCGCTGAGCAGTAGTACGAGAACAAGCGATGTGAGTCGCGTCTTCATGACTGTAAGCAACTCTAGGAAAGATACTCGATCAATGTCAAGACGACGCTTCGCAAAAACCGCGCCCGACAACCGTCAGAAGTTTCCTGCGTCCAGAGCTTTCTTTAACCTCAAGATGCGAGTCAAAAGCCAGACCCCCGCGTGCGCACATAAGTTGCTGCTGTGCTAGTAACAGTAAATAAGAAGTTACAAAGGCGACGAGGGATAAGTAAATGATGGCTGGAACCTTCCTCAATCACTTGGTGGTGCTAATAGCCGTGCTCGGCATCAGTTTAGATGTTTTGGGTATGCCTCGTTTTCTCGAGGATGAATATAAGTTTCAATTGGCCCATCGGGTCAATGCCCATGGCGACGAGTTCATGTCGCTGGCGCTAACCAGCGACGAACGGCGACTGGTCATTGGCACCGAAGCGGGCAAATTACTCATTTGGGGAATCCCCGAGAACCGTCTCCTAAAGGAATTAAACCAGGGAAGCCCGGTCCATCGCGTTGCCGCCTTAAGCGATCCGGCAACGATCGTCGCCGCCGGCGGTCCGCATTCTGCCGCAAGCACGCTCGGGGTGATTCGCAGGTGGAACATCGAGACCGGTACATTTGCGGAGTGGAAAGGTGCTGGAGGTAATACGTTCATCACATTGGCTACTGATCTAAAGAACGGATTGGTTGCGGCAGGAAATGCGACCGGAGGACTTGTAGTTTGGGATCAGTGCAATGATGACCCAGTCGTCCGGGTTGACTTCAAAAGACCGCTAATTGGTCTGGCGTTAATTGGGCGCACACTTTATTTCACTAGCATTTCACTCAACGACGCTAAGAGAATTGATGAGGAGGTCAACTACGAGCCGACAAATTCTATTCTCACACTGCCAGTCGACAAACCAAATCAGTTACCTCAGGCCTTGACGCCTAAACGCGCAGGTAGATTGTGGGGCCAGTTAGTTCCCTCACCCGATGGTCGGTGGATTGCCGCCCTCTACGCAGAACGAACGGGAAACCATGTTGCGCTTTTGGAAGCCACATCCGGAACAGAAATTTCAGTTTTTGCGGAACGATCAGCCGCCTGGTCGGCATCAGGTCGTCTGCTTTTGTTCGACGCCGAGGTCCCTGCGGCCTCGATTGAAGTCACTGCCAACAAAGAAGTCTCACGCACCGAACTCCTTAAAAGCGGTGCCTTCCACGCCGCGGGCACGCCCTCACAAATTACGGGACAGGTAGTATCTTCTGACGGATCGAAGACTTGGAAAGTCTTTCAATTAAACTCGGCTTTAGCTCAATGTGACTTACCCAAGAAGGACTGTGTCGGACTATACAGTGCCGATGGGCTCGTTTACGCAATGGATGTGGACGAGAGATCACAGCTATTCGCAACTGGTGGTGATGATGGATATGTGCGAGTGTGGAAACTTGCTGACCTAACTCTGCTGAAGGAATTTCAGGTGAACGTTGGGGTACCCCAGGGAGTGGCTTTAGTGGCCGACAGTCGCAGGCTTGTGTTCTCTGCGAGTTCAAAGGATTCGCCCACGGAGATCAGCGTCGCCGATGTTGTTTCCGGTGAGGTGAAAAACCTGCTTAATGTACCGGAGCCGTTCGTGCATGTTGCCGCTGCAGCGGGTGGGTTTATTTACAATGTTGGTTCGAGCCTCGTATTGGCTGAACCTGATGGGGGGCAACAGATCCGACGATTCACCGTAGAATCAAAGCTCGATGAATTCTCAGTCTCGGCGAACGGGCAATGGCTCGCCGCTGCAAACGATCAAGGTGTGCTTTATTGTTTTGAAGTGGAGACCGGAAGACTTCTGAATGTTAGCAAAGAAAAGATCGACAGTCTTTCTCGACTCGCCGTAAGCAACGATGGATATTATGTCTACACTACAGAGTTCCAAGCCGAGTTGAGAAAGTGGGACACGCGCAAAAACACCTTGACAGGCTTGGCCGGAATCCGCGGTCAGGCTCACTCGTTAACTATTTCGGCGGATGGGCGCTGGCTGGCCATTGGCGGAAATCATCGCGATGTCGCTCTTTACAACACCAGCAGCGGCGAAAGACTCACGTATTTTCAGACGGAAGCTTCGGATTTCTATGTCACCAACGTAGCGCTAATCGGTAACCGCCTGCTTTTTACGACTGATTCGGGTGTGTTGATGGACGGCACGATCCGGCGTTGACTGGAAGTGCCCCTTTTGCCGATCTCTGAAGTAGCGCTCACTGGGGAGCTGAGTAGTCCAATCGCGAATGCCTGCAGGTGAGTAAGTCGTGCCACATATGAAACCTCACTGTGCTTTTCCAAAAAAATAAGTAAAGGTCGCCAAAGGATTCCAGCGAAAAGTTTAATAGAAGAATACAGGGAGAACTCTCCCGAGAATCGAGAAGGAAACAAATGACAAAGATTAACTGGAAACGGGTAGTTGTTGGCGGTCTTGCCGCGGGGCTGCTTATGAACCTCAGCCAGATTGTGCTGAATGTTTTCGCCTTCGCCAGAGAGTCAGAGGAAGCTTTGAACCGAATGAACCTTCAACCTGCGGGCGGTGGGGCCATTGCGTTTTTTCTGGTAGACACTTTTCTGATCGGGATCCTCCTTGTATGGCTTTACCGCGCGATCCGACCAGCCTATGGCTCGGGGCCGAAGACTGCACTGTTAATCGGATTGGTAATGGCGTTTCTGGTACGAATTATTCCATCCATCAATTTTGGCGCGTTTGGGATGTTTCCAGTCTGGCTACTGTTCGTGGCCGGCTTGTGGGGATTGATTGAAGTGGTCTTGGCCGCCCTTCTTGGCGCCTGGCTCTATCAGGAAGCTTGATAAGTGAAAGGAGATTTTGAATGAAACTCATTACTGTCTCATTTGTGTTGCTGTTTATAAGTGCCGCCGTCCTGGCGCACCAACCGGAACGGATGGTTCGGGCCGAGATCCTGGTCGCCCGGAACATAGAAGCTGTGTGGAATGCCTGGACTACGCCGGAAGGAATAAAGGCCTTTTTCGCGCCAGACTGTCGAGTAGATCTTCGAGTCGGTGGTGATTATGAGATCTATTTCAATCCAGCCGGTGAAAAGGGTCAGCGCGGCGCTGAGGGAACTAAAATTTTGGCGCTCCAGCCACAGCAGATGCTCGCTTTCACCTGGAATAACCCTCCACACTTGCCCGGGGTTCGTTGGCAATATACATCGGTCGTAGTTCGACTCGAGAGAGTATCGGCCAACGAGACCAAAGTTATCTTGTCTCACACTGGCTGGGGCGAAGGCGACGAGTGGGCTAAAGCCTTCAAGTACTTCGATTCTGCCTGGCGAACTCAAGTGTTGCCATACCTGAAGCGCAGCCTGGAAACAGGTCCCATTGACTGGAACAATCCTCCTCGAAGAGAAGCATCTCTACCCTGATCGTTCTTTGTATTCGACGTTCATCACTGAGATCCTTATCCTGGCACCGGTCCAGGCGTCGGTGGCGCGTAAGCTCGCGAGCGCGGTACTAACTCGCACGATGGAACGCGGATATGTGCGCTGGGTCTCGATTCTTATGACCGGTTGTTTCCTAGTCAGGATACGATGCCGAAAGGCGGATTCGGCAATCTTATAGCCTTGCCTCTGCAGCACGGACCACGGGAGATTGGCAACAGTGTATTCGTGGATCAGAAGCTGCGGCCGTATGACGACCAGTGGTCTTTTCTTTCATCCATCGAGCGGTTGACGCTCGCTGACACAGGCGCTGCTGCGGAGTCTTTATCCACAGGGCGACTAGTGAATGTCAGACACAGCACCTCGGATTACGATCAAGAGACCGATCCCTGGATTCTACCACCGTCTGCGCGTTTTGAATTTGAGCGCATAAGTGAACCGCTGCCTCCGAGAGTCACAATCAATCTCGCGAATCTGATTTACATCGAAAAGAAGGGTCTGCCTGATGCCTTGCTGAATAGTCTGCTTCGCCTGACGGCATTTCAGAATCCGGAGTTCTACAAGACGCAGGCTATGCGCCTCTCAACTTTTGGCAAACCACGGGTTATTGTGTGTGGTGAGGATCTTTTAGCGTTGACAGACGCCACGCTCAGATTGAAGCAGCGAGAAGACTGGCTGCGCACGACGACGGCATTCTTTGCGCTCCGACGGCCTTCGGAAAGACAGCTGTGGCCGCGCAGGTAATCGCCAAACATAAAGTGAATTTCGCATCGACCCAGAAACGATTTTGCTCACCAATCCCAGTTCCGGTGCGACCGCTTTTCAAGCGGCCCCGGCTCCAGGCAACACCGAGTAGCCGAGAGCAACAGAGCCGCTTTCGAAACGAGGCCGACGCCTAATGCACGGACCTACATCGTGGCCATGCCAACAGCTTTATTGAGTTTTCGGTAACAAATCACCAATCCTGAATGGTAGAATGGCCTTCAGGAATTTTAGCTATGTGTAGGTCGATTGTACTGTTAGCACTGTTGCATCTGCTCCTACAGCAATGCGTGGGTCAGGCGGTTGATCCACGATCATCGGCCAATGGAACGCGTCCGGTTAAACAGCTGCCGAGTGACATGCCATCTACCTCGGAGATTCGCTTTTACAGCTTCGAGTTTAAACAGCTGTACCTCAGCCAACATCCGGGTACGGTGAAAATCAAAGGGGAACCGTCAAAGGGCCTGAGGTTTTTCGTGGAGGCAAAGTTCTACGCCGAGGAGGCAATTTCGACCGCAAAGTTCGAAGCCGTTGACGAAGCTGGCAACGTCATCCAAAAAGTACTTATTCAGAGACAACCCGACGCGGGTGGTCACCCAGGATTCTATGGCGTAATGAGGGTACCCGCTCGGCCCTTTCGCATCGTGGCTAGTGGCAAGGGGATCGACGGAAAGACCTATAGACTAACTCACGAACGCCTTTTCAGACCAACGAACCGTCCTAAGAGTGCCATTTTGATTCCTCAGGGTGGGCCATTAAAGAAACGACAACAGTTCGAACAGGAATACATGGATCGAATGGAAAAAGGGTGGAAGGAGACTGCCCTTGAGATGATTGTCATGCCGCGCACACGCGTCGCTAACGTGATGTACGCGCCGTATCTTTCGAAAGCAGGAAACGCTCTAGGTGTTCGCATTGAGTTCGACATAGAGTTTTCCCACGATGGCTATTACAACCCCGCGCTGCGCCTGTACCCGGACTACAAGAATGATGGCTGGCGCGGCCGAATCGAGATGAAACCGTTGACGGGCAGCATCGAGCCAAAGCCTGATGAGGCCGGTTCACCGCAGTACCAGCCGCACCTGCTCGCATACGGGGCAGGCTATGTATATCGAAGGGGCACGACTTACCACTTCACCGCTGAGTACATCCCTGATTACGTCATCCAAAATGAAACGAGGACCAAATTTTGTATTTATTACCAGAAATACAGGCACTCTCCCGAACTGCACGCTGACTGGAGAGCGATTCTGGATGACAGAGCGCCCACGAAGTACACCCTGTACATTAATAACGCAAATTTCAGTGGAGAGATTGAAGGCCTTCACCCGCAGGGCACACTTCTCAAGAGTTTTTTGGAGGAGGGAGCCAAGGACTGCGGAGAGCAGCAAACGTCCCGTTTTTAGCGATCAACTGCTCTGCCGCGCTTCTCCGTTGTGTGCCAGGGATTTTTAGCAGGCGCGAGCCCGAGTCTCGCCGCCATCCTTACCAGGTCGGCGAGCGAGTCAGCCCGCATCTTCTGCATTGTTTTACCTCGGTGCGCTTTCACCGTAATTTCACTTATCCCAAGTTTCAGAGCAATCTGTTTATTTAACATCCCGGTCACCACTAATCGCATCACTTCCTGCTCGCGAGACGTAAGTGATTCGTAACGGTCGCGGAGCGTTAGTACCTCAGCCTGATCGTCAAGCACAGCCGCACTGCGCTTGATTGCGTGACGGATTGCATTCAAAAGCACTTCATCGTCAAATGGCTTGGTTAAGAATTCGATTGCTCCTGCCTTCATGGCCTGTACTGACATCGGAATGTCGCCGCGACCAGTGATGAAGATGATCGGCATGTCCATGCGATCGCCCGCAATCAGCTTCTGCAGTTCCAGCCCATTAAGATCTGGAAGAGAAACGTCGAGCACCAGACAACTCGGTGTGGTTCTTCGCGGACCCGCAAGAAACTCCTCTGCCGATGCGAACGTTTCCGGCTCCCAACCGGCGTACTTGATCAACAATTCCAGTGATTCTCGCACAGAGATGTCGTCGTCTACTACAAAGACGATTGGCTTGTCCTCAGACGAAGGTGCTGCACTGACAGAAGACATACGAACCTCAACGAGGAAACCAAAATCAAGTGTGAAGTGCGGCGTTGAGCGCTTCAAGCAGATCCGTTTCAGTGAATGGCTTGAACAAACACTCCACCGCCCCTTGCGCAATCAAACGCGGACGAACGTTCTCATCACGGTGTGCCGTAATGAAGACAATGGGAATCTCTCGACGGCGAATCGTTAGTTCTCGCTTTAGATCTGGTCCGGTCATACCGGGCATGGCGACGTCAAGGAGCAAACAGCTGGTCTGACCAACCGAATCAGAAGCCAGGAACTCTTCAGCTGACGAAAACGCTTGCGCCTCAAAGCCGAATTCCTTCAGTAGATCAGGCAACGACTCGCGCACCGACTCGTCATCATCGACTACCGAAATTAGGGGGCGTGTATCCATCAAATACCCCCGGCAGCGCGTTGCTTTTCGCTGATGGTATTTCTGTCGACGTTGTTTTCATCTGTTGTAGTCCGGGTTACGCAGGGAATAGAAATTGAAAAGGTTACTCCTGGACCATCATTCCTGGTTGCCCACAATCGGCCTTGATGATTTTCGATGATAGAGCGGCTTACGGATAGTCCCATTCCCATACCGTCGCTCTTGGTTGTGTAGAACGCTTCAAATAGCCTGTCTAAATTATCAATCTCGAATCCTACCCCTGCATCCTGCACACTCAGGCACACACGAGCGCCCTCCTCCCGCTCAGTCTTGATTAGCAACTGTCGAGTGCGATCTTCGACACCATTCATTGACTCCAAAGCATTACGCAACAGATTCATGATGACCTGCTGAAGCTGGACACGATCGCCCGTGACCAGCGGCAGGTTGTCGGCAAGTTCCGGACGCAAACTCACGCCGTTCCGCTGAAGTTCATTTAACGACAACGCAATCACCTCACGCGTTGCCTCATTAAGATCGACTGATTCTGTGGTGTCATCCTTTTTGGTAAAGAGTGTGCGCAACCGTGTGATAACTTCAGTCGCACGATGGCCGTCGCGAATCGTACGACGTGCGGTTTCACGCGCGCCGTGAACGTTTGGCGGATCCGCATCCAGCATTCGCAGGCAGGTGCTGGCATTAGTCATGATGCCCGACAGCGGCTGGTTTACTTCGTGCGCGATCGACGCCGTCAATGCTCCCAGACTCATCACTCTGGCGACGCGTGAAAGCTCGGATCGCGCCTTGTCGGCTGCCTCTTCCGCTAGCCGGCGGGCCGTCACATCCTGAACCGCGGCGATGTATTCAAGTTGATCATCCTGGTCGTGGGTCGCATGAGCGACTGCGTGCATGTATTTGATCGAGTGGTCAGGCATCAACAAACGGTACTGCCATTCAAAGTCGTTGGCGCCGCCCTGTGCTGAGTGGACCATTTTCATTCTCTCGATCAAACTGACGTCTCCGGGATGGACTCGAGTACGTATCAGTTGGAGCGTCACGGGCATGCCGGGCTCAAGCTCGTAAATGCGATAGAGCTGCTCAGACCAAGTGATTTCGTCGGTCGCCACACGCCAGGAAAAGCTGCCAGTCGAACTAAGCCGCTGGGCTTCTGCGAGCAATGCCTCACTGCGCCGCAATTCCCTGGTCCTAACTTGAACTTGCGCCTCCAGGCTATCGGTTAGCTCACGCAATTCTATTTCCGCTTTTTCGCGGGCGGTAATTTCTGATTTGAGGTTTTCAATCGAGTCCACGGATTGATACGCCGCTGATGCGAAACGACCCATGCTCTCGAGAAGTCGTAGGTCCTCAGCGTCGAATTTGCGGGAATTACTGTGAGCGATTGCCCAAATGGTACCTACTGCTTCGCCGTTTACGTAAAAAGGCACCAGCAGGCCCTCGTCCGCAAGCGGCAGCGCCATGCTCAAGTAATGATAGCGCCGCTCCCAATGAGTAAATAGCATCGGAATATTGTGGTCGAGCACGTCGCCGCAAGGACCGAAATCGCGCGGCGTCCCGCCGCCGATGTGTGGCCGCCACGCACCAGCAATCGCCGCCCAGTAGAATCTCTTTTTGTCTTTCGTCAGCAGACTTAGGCCAGCCGAGCCGGCGTCCAAGATTGCGAGGACTTCATCAGCCAGCGTTTGCAAAATGGTTTGAGGTGAATCGGCCAGCGCGCTGGTCAACGCCACGAGTGCGCGGTTTTCTTCCTCGTGCTGCGGCGCACGCGATGGGCGATTGCGCAACTCATCTGTCAAGAGAAGCGCCTCCAGAGGAACCGTGCCAGGGATTGATGCTTCCATGGGAATGTCATTGTTTGATTTCGACGACTTGGTCACAGTGGCACCTCCATCTGCGCGTTTCCGACTACGGCGTGGTCCAACGGCGGACGCTGTAAATTGTTATCATTTGAGTGCTTTCCTGGAGGAAGTCCAACATAAGAGGATGCGCCTCTCGACGGTGAAAGTCCATCATACTTTGGTATTGGTTTGCCCGAATACCAGGTATGGACTGAGACCCATGAAGAGGGCCTTCAATGTGTGATAGTCCCCGGCTTGAAGGCGATATGTTTGTATTCCAGAAAGTCATCCAAACCTGCTTGCCCGCGCAGACGACCCCGCCCACTCTGTTTGAAGCCGCCTTCTTCAAACTCGTCGTGTATTTTGGCCCAATCGTTGACCCAGACCGTCCCGGCCTGCAGGGCGCGCGCCACGCGCAGCGGCCGGTCCACGTCACGTGACCACACACCGGCAGCCAACCCGTATTCGCTGTCGTTAGCCAGCGAAACCGCTTCAGCTTCTGTGTCGAAGACCTGCATCGTCAGCACCGGCCCAAAGACTTCTTGCTGCACGATCGGCAGACTGGAATCCGTCACCTCGAGAAGAGTTGGCCTATAAAAGGCGCCTTTCGCCAATGGCCCTTCCGTCGCGGGGCCGCCACGCACGATGATTTTCGCGCCGGCCGCAATGGCCTCTTCGACCACCTTGTTCACGCGCTCTACATTTGGCTTGTTGATGAGTGGTCCCATCTCGCTGCGCGGATCAGATGCCGGACCAACCCTGACCTGCTTCAGTCGGTCTGCCAGCGCTGTTCGGAAGCGATCCGCAATCCCTCGCTGGACAAGGGCGCGGCTGCCGGTCATGCAGAACTGGCCCGCGAAGACGATCAAACCCGCCGTGACCGTCGCCACCGCAGCGTCGAGATCGGCATCATCAAAGATCACTACCGGTGTCTTGCCGCCCAGCTCGAGGCTGAATCGTTTGAGCAGGGCCGCGCCAGCGGCGGAGATCGCCCGCCCGGTCCGGGTGCTCCCGGTAAAGCTGATGACAGGCACCTCCGGCGTTTCGACTAGGTACCCCATCCCCTCGCGCCCGCTGGTAAGGATGTTGACCACACCCGCGGGCAATTCGTCGATACCGGAAATCACCTCGCTGATCAGAGCATTCACCTGCGCGGTCTCTTTCGGTAGGATAACGGCGGCGGTGCAGCCAGCGGCCAGGGCCGGCGCCAGCGAGCGAATCCCCAGCGCGATCGGGGCGTTCCACGGCGCGAAGATGCCCGCCACACCGACGGGTTGGCGAATGACGATCGACAGGCTGTCCTCACCTACCTCGGCGGCGCGACCAGATTCGGTTAATGCCAGGGCTGCGTTAAAACGCAGGTTGCAGGGAACGCTGTCCGCTTCAAAGCTCGCATGCGGGAGGATCTTGCCAACTTCGGTGGCCAGAAGCTGAGCCAGGTGCTCGGCCCGAGCTTCGAAGCGCGCGGCCATCGAATTGAGCACACGGGCACGCAGCGTGCGATTGTCTTTCCAGTTTGTCACACGGAATGCCCACAGCGCAGCGTTTACGGCCAGCTCGGCTTCCTTGCGGCCGCCCAGCACGTAGCTTCCTATCACTTCGCTCGTCGCCGGGTTGATGCTTTCCCCGTGTTTACCGGAATCCAGCCATTTGCCACCGATCCAATGCATTGCAGTTCGGCCAGTCGGCTCTCCCGGAGCCAACCGCTCCGCTTGCGTGATTGTTGACATGTACAGACTCTCCTTTTGTAGATTAAACCCACAACCTTCGAAAGAGATGACCGCTTGGCTCTCAGCGTAGGCGACGGCCAGCTTAATCTGGCCGAAGGTCGTAAAGGCTGCTAAGAAACAGTTCCTTGATGTCGAAACCATTCAGGTGCGATGACGCGCTGGAGTGGAACACGGCTCAAAGGCGAAAATCTATTGGACGAAGGTATCGGCCAATACTTTTGTATTAGCCAAGACCACCCCCTGCCTGCCTACGGCCGCCTGCCTACTGCCTCCTGCTACTGCCGTCTGCCTACTGCACGCGCAAACCGATACCAAAGTAGGATGGACATCACATTCCTGGGAGGCGCAATATCAGCCACGGTCTTCGCAGGGGATGAAGAAAGTTGACCTAACACGTTTGTTCCGACGTACGGTCGAAAGGCAGGCTTCTATCTTCACCGCCGGACGGGTGTCGATCACCCCGGAGGGGTGGCGTGTTTATAGCCCGAGTAATCCAAAATCTCGCGCAACTTCTAGCAGTGCGATGTTAGGTCCTATTGAGATCCAGTGGGTCCTCCAAACTGGCATTCCAAGCGGAGTGCAGGAGACGTTGGCATTCCCGGGCTATAAACATGTGCTCTCTGTGGGTGAAGACAAACGGCTAAGCCGTTTCCGACAGTCTCGAAAACCGCCCAGACAAAATAGCCGGATTCACAATAACCAGGCTTGACAAAAAAATCCCAAAAATCCGTGTCACACAGACTTTGGGTAAATGAAAGAAGACGGTGATGGGACGGCTGGTAGAACTGCCCGATTGGTTGCAAACGGCCGGCTGGGGCCTCCTGTCTGCATCCGGCCTGCTGATCGGGGCCGTGGGCGGCTACTACAGATCCCTTCAGCACACCAGCATCGCCCGCGCGATGACGTTCGCAGCCGGCGTACTTCTGGCTGTCGTGGCTGTTGACCTGGTGATCAATGCGCGTGGCGCGGCCAGCTTGCAATGGACGGTAGCGGGTCTGCTGTGCGGCGCGGCAGTGTTTAGTTCCGTAAACTGGCTACTCTCCCGCCGCGGCGCACTGAATCGAAAACGCTGCGGCGAATGCGTGGAACAACCCGAAGAAGAGCATCAGCCCGGTAGCGGACTGGCCATCGCGGCCGGCACCTTTCTCGATGGTGTTCCCGAGGGAGTAGTGCTCGGGTTGAGCGTGTTGCACCAAGGAGCGCCCGGCTTGGGGACGGTTTTGGCGTTCTTCCTGGCTAATATCCCTGAAGCTCTGTCGAGCAGCGCGGGAATGCGGCGGGCGGGACGGTCCGCGCGCTACGTATTTGGCGTGTGGAGTGGAATCGCCTTGATGATTAGCCTCGCAACGGTGGTTGCCGGGTTTGTGCTCCGAGGCACCGGGCCAGCGGTCCGGGGGACGGTCGAGGCATTCGCGGCGGGCACGATCCTGGCGCTGGTATCAGAAACGATGATCCCGGAGGCGTTCCACGGCTCGCCGCAGTTCAACGGCCTCTTGCTGGTCGTCGGTTTTGTGGCCTTACTGATCCTGCTGGCACTCAGCCACGGGTAATGAGGATTTTCTATTGTTAGGTCTCGCTTCCGGTGAGGATGCGCTCAATGCGTCTGTCCGGAACCACCCACATGAGCGCCACAAAGACGTAAACTGCCACTGACAACCACGACGATAGAAACGCCAACAGGATTGCAACGACATAGAGTATTGGAGACACCTTGCCTTTCCAGTCGCTGCCGACGGCCTTTCTCAGGAGCGAGTCTTCTCCCTGAGACGCGATAATGCGTTGCTGCAATATCCAGTAGGCGATCGCTGACATCAACAGCACCGAGCCGTACGCGGCCGCAGGTAACGTCGCAAAATGGTTCTCCCCCATCCAGCCCGTTGTGAACGGAATGAGCGACAGCCAGAAGAGAAGGTGCAAATTGGCCCAGAGCATCGAGCCAGTTACTCTCTGGCAGGCGTGCATCATGTGGTGATGATTATTCCAATAGATGCCGAGGTACACGAAGCTGAGAACGTAACTCAACAGCACGGGAATCAAGGGGGACAGAGTTTCGATGCTCTCACCATGCGGCACCTTCATTTCCAGGACCATGATGGTGATGATGATGGCGACCACGCCATCAAAAAATGCCTCCATTCGGTTCTTACCCATGATTGCCCCCCGTTCACAGCATCTTCACTTGACGGAATTGTCGTATTGGCCTGGCAGCCCTCAAAACTTAAATCATGATCATGGACTCATCGGGTCAAGGTCGTAACGAACCTTGGTGAGCGCGGCTACGAGATTGCTCTGACACATTGTTTGTGAACACCCTAGTCTCGGTAAGATTGCGCGTAACTCAATGCGTGGTTGATTTGCACCCGATGGGGTGGCCCCGGAAGTGGGCGCCTTTCGTCGCAACACATTCAATAGACGGGAAAATCGAGCTTGCGGCGACCAAGGGGCACCTATGGAGGGACGCCCCTACAGATCGTAGCAATGAGTTCGGAGACCGTCGGGTGCAAAGGCTCTGCGTGCTGTGCCCGTCATCGGGGAGGAACTTTAAAGGCCTCCATGTAGCGGTTGGCGGCTGCTGCTGCCTCCTCCGGACTGCTGCCGTTCTGACGCGCGCTCAGATATGGCGCATACCAGTCCCACCAGTTGTGTTCGGCGTGCGTCTTCTCGTAACGGTCGTGGTGTTCCGCCGTCTCGCTGAGGAGCGTTGCAAGGGTTGCCACATCAACAGCTCTTACCCGCGTCGACTGCCACTCGCGCCCGGGAAGTCGCGTCTTGATTTCCTGGAGCAGCCATTCATTCGCGTCTGGATCTTTGAATGAGGCAAACGAGAAGTAGGAACGACCTTCCGGGTCGCGTCCATCAACGCGTGGGTTCTCCACGGTGTTGTTGAAAGGGCCAGCGGTGTAATGGAAGACCTCGCTTACGCCGACGCCGCGGGCACTCAGGTCGTTGCGCGCGGCGTCGATGTCGTCCACCGCGAGAACCAGGCTGGGCGCCGAGCCGGACTTCGCCGAGGTGATCCCCTTGCCGAAGATGATCGAAGCTTCCGAGTGGGGAGGCGTCACCTGCACGCCGCGGAAGTTGCCCGACGCGACGTCGATGTCGAGCCGCCAGCCGAGATTCTCGTAGAACGCCTTCGCGCGGTCGACATCGGAAACGCCGAGCAAAACGACCTCGAGTTTCATGTCGACCGGTTCGGCCTTTGGCACCGCTTCTGTCTTGCTGATCACAACGCTGGACATCATTATCTCCTTTCGTTTGGGGGAGTCCTTACAGACTCCGCTTTTGTTAGAATGCGCTGATGCTCGGTATAAGCCATAGCTTCCAGCGCCGGCTGATCCGAGAAACGCACAAACACGTCGCTGCTCGGTGTTGTCAAACTGGGCGGAGTTTTGCGGCTCTGCCGCACTCCGTGCGGAAAGCCTCCGGCTTTCCGTTCCCTTCCAAATTAGTCACAGGTTTAAAAAGACGGACCTGCCACTTTGCTTTTTGCAGGTGGCTGGTACTTCCCGACCTCTTGCCGGAAGGAGATGGCGAGCCGGTTCCATCCGTTGATGGCAATGACGGCAACCGTCAGCTTGACTAACTCCTCCTCACTGAACTGTGCGCGAGCCGCCTCGTACTCTTCGTCCGACGCATGGCTCTGCGAGATCAGCGTAACTACCTCTGCCCAATTCAACGCGGCACGCTCGCGCTCGGTGTAGTACGGCGCTTCGCGCCACGCGCTCAGACCGTAGAGCCGCTGCTCGGTCTCGCCAGCGGCGCGCGCGTCCTTAGTATGCATGTCTATGCAGAAGGCGCAGCCGTTGATCTGCGAGACGCGCGTCTTCACGAGTTCTAGCAGCGGGTGCTCCAGTCCCGACTCGTCCACGTACTTCTGCAGTTTGTACATCGCCTGCACCGAGCCCGGCGCTGCCTTGCTGTAGTCCAAACGGGTTTGCATCTCTTCACCTCACTTCCTGCTAATTCGATAAACCGCCTTCCTATCGAATCTTCAATCACTAAGCCGCTTTTGCCGACGCGGTGAATCTTGCCGCATTCTTCCTGACGAAATCCTGAACGCTCAGCGGCTCTAGCCCTGTTAGCATGCGCACGTCGTCAGACATCCGGTCGTAGCGACCCGCGCGGTGCAGATCGGCCATCGTCACGAGGTGCTCCACCAGGTGAAGCGGCAAGCCACGCTCGAGCAACCCGTCCCGCCAGGGCCCAACCTGAATGTCCTGAAAGGTGATCTTGCGGCCAAGCGCCTTCGAATACTCCTGGGCATAGAAATGCATGTTCTCGGAGTGCGGGCCGGTCAGATGATAGATCCTGCCTATGTGCGGCTGCGGATTGGCTAGCAGCGCGGCGAGCACGCGTGCAACGTCCTCCACTGCGACCGGCGAAGTCTTTCCCTCGCCCAACGGTAGTCTGATCTGATTTGATTCCCTGACCGAATCCGCAGTGAAAATCAGGAAGAAGCCTTCGAGAAGCACTGTCGGCCGCACGTGCACGACTGGCAGACCCGACCAGTTCAGCGCCTGCTCGGCGAGCCAGTGCAACTTGTGCTGGGGGCTCGCGGTGGTCTCGGTATTGCTCATCTGTGAGAGCGTCATCTGCGACATATTGATGAACGCCTTCACGCCTTGATGCTGCGCCACTGCCGCGGCATTGACCGTCGCGGCCAGATAGGTGTCTGAAACCGACATGCCGAAGTACATCGTCTCGCAACCGGCAATCGCCCTATGCATCGAGTCAAGGTCTAGCAGATTCCCGATTACGACCTCTGCACCCATGTCGCGCAACGCTTGCGCCCGTTCGTCTTCGTTTCGCACCATCGCCCTGACGGCCACGCCTTGCCTCAACAGCAGTTCGGTGACCTTGCGCCCGATGCCGCCAACGCGCCCCGCCGCACCGGTGACTAGAATAGGACTTTCCATGTTTTCTCAACCCATGCGTTTCTAGATCGGAAAAGATCTTTAGACCGAATATCCATGCTGTGGTCTGTGGCTCTCTAGTACAACACCGCGATTGTGCCTGAGATGTGACACGTGTGATCTCAGAGCTATCTCAATGATCGGAACGCCGCACGCAGCTCGGCGGTTAAAAGTTCAGGCTGTTCCCTGCGTGCCCCCTTGTTGTGTCGCACCTGTTTGGGTCATCTTGTTCTTCCTTTCTAATTGGCTGGTTCTTGTGGTTTGTGATCAGCGCCTCAACAAGCTCTGTCTCTGTCGATATCAGGGTGAATAGCGAGTGAAGACGAAGTCGCGATCTTTGATTGCCTGATGGCAGGGAAAGCACTTTTTCATATCTGATTCGGGGCCAGGTTTGCCGTTTTTATCAAATTGTGCGTACCCCCAGCCGCCCGTCGCTGCATATTTCTTTGAGTCCTTGACCATAAACTGAAGGTACCAGGGCGGGGCGTCGCCAGCCACGAAAGATTGTGCACGGCCAAAGGCTTTGTTGTTTTCCTCCGACGGGACGTGGTACCAAGCAATTCGGCCTATGATCGCGCCTTCCGAAAACGGAAGCTTTCCTTCACGATAGGCCTTGATTGCTACATCGTTCCCCAGAATGGCGCGGATATCCTTCAATTCGCCTTCTTCGTGGGCTACGGAGACCAACCTCCAGTCCCGGTATCCGGCGGGAATCTTGGTTACGAAGATCGGGGTGGTCTCTTGAGCGGTGTGTCGAGATGCAGTCGCCGTGAAGCCGACTACGCCAGCCACCGCTGCAACTGCAACGAGTAAGAAAGTGATCCCAATCAGACTTGCCATGTTCTCTTCTCCTTTTGCGGTCACCTGAATCGATGGTCAAAGCCGTTTAACGGGAGTTTAGATCGATATTTAGCAATCTTCATCTTGCTATGCCCTTAACTTGTTAACTGGCACACGTGCCACAGCGGTGTCGATCCACTCCAACAGTCGCGGCTGAAAACCCAGTTCGCGTTTTGCCTTCGCATTCGATACGCCTCTCATCTGAGTCCCGTAGTAAACCGCATCCGCACCACTCGTTTTCAGTGCATCCTCAACCGATATCTGCGGCGGTGGTGGAGCCTTCAGCCATTGCGCAAACGCGGGAAGCCATTCCCGCGCCGCTAAAGGTTGATCGTCCGCAACCAGATAAATCCCAGGGGTACCTCGCTCTGCCGCCGCCACGGTGGCAATGGCCGCGTCCTCAATGTGTAACCACGACCAGACACCTTCGCCATTCCCAACGATCGGGAACTCTTGCTGTCTCACCTGTCGGGCAACATCACCATCAGGGTGAAACCAGGTGCCGGGTCCATAAAAGAAGCCATAACGCAGGGCAATCCCTTCTAGCTCGGGATTTTCTAGTAAGCGATACTCAAGCTCAGTTACTACGCGGGCATCTGCGGCAACCGCAGGCGAGGCAGCAAGTGCTAGAGGCGTTTCTTCATCTGCTAAGCCAGGACCAGGAACCGCCCAGAAGGCGATCGACTGCCTCAGGTAACGCCGCACACCCGCCGCTTGCGCGGCTGCCAGCACATTGGCGCCCCCTTCCAAGCGGAGGCGAGTGTTGAAGGCAGCAGCGGCAGTCATTGACTCACGTGTGTAGGTTCTGGGTAGGGCGGTAAGTTGCTCAATCACAACTTCCGGTTGAGCGTGACTGACAACCGCCTTGACCGCATCGGTATCGAATACATCCGCGACCGCAGGTTCTATGCCTTGTTCCACTAAGGCCTGAGCTTTTTCTGGAGAGCGGGTCAAAGCAACTAGAGCGTGTCCTTTGGCGAGCAATACTGCGATCAGTGGACGACCGATCGCTCCCGTTCCCCCGGCAACAAAAATCTTCATCTGTGAACCTCAGGCTGAAGCATGGAACTATTGAAGCCGTATCCGTTTAACAGTGGCTTCTAATAAACGAGACACCCCTTCGGCGAGAAGCCTGTGAAATTCCTGACGTGGTCGCCAAACTTAGTGCGGTCCAGCCCTTTTTCCAAAGCTGGATCTCGACGTAGTTTGCTCAATGCTAATCATAGCGATCCTCATGCCCGAACAATTTGCTGAAAGACAGTTGGCCGCCCAGGCCTGATTCGTACGTTGGGGAAACGTGCGGGAGTAGACCACGTGCGTGAATCCGCGTCTATTAGACGAAAGTATCGGTCGGGTACCCTCGGCTCACCAGGATCCGTATTTTGATTCTGTGGGTAATTCCTGTGTAGCTTCGTTGGACAGCGGTCGCTTAGATGCGCCGACTGCAGCTCGGGAAGGACAGCCCATCGAAAAAGATCAGTCGCCTTGACCGTTGTATTAAACCATCTGATTGGTCGGATGGAATCAAGCGGGTTCTCGAAGACATCAGCCTCGACCTAAACAGCCGCTACAGCCTTAGTTATTACCCTACCAACAAGACCACTGGCTGGCATACGATCAAAGTTAGCCTCACGCCACGCAAGCAAGAGATTAGACTCAAATATCAGCAACGCTATCTGGTAAACTGAGGCGACCATCTCCGATTATCCGCAGATCTTCCCTGCAACAGGGAAGCAAAGAGCCTGCAAACCTGCCGGCCAGCTTAACGACAGTGGAGGCTGCGTTTTGGTTGAACCAGTTCGCAGTGCTTTGTTCGTCTATTTCGTGTTATTTCGTGGATCGTTCTTTAGCCACTGAGACGAACGATCAACGAACGAAATCGAGAATTCCTAAACAAATAGGCGCGGGTTTTTTGGAATGGAGAGGGCACGCGCATCGAGTTTCATTGACTAACGCCTGGGCTGAGCCTGGCGAAAAAGCCGTCCCAAACAGAGTTGGGAATATCGCCCCAACTTCCGAGTCTGACAATAACCATATTCCACTCCGGAATTACCCAGATCCGGTTCTGGTTCAATCCCCACGCGGAAAACGTCCTCAGCGGTGCTGATGGCCAGATACGACTGCCATCGGCCTGAATGCCGTTGACCCACCAGTTGTATCCGTACACGCCACGACCGTCCAGGTGGGCCCGAATACCACTGTGAGGAATCGAAACGGGAACCTGATTGGAAGTTGCCTGATCGACCCAGGAGGCGCTCAGAATCTGCTGACCATTCCAGTTTCCGCGGTTTAGAAACAGGTGTCCCAACCGGGCAAGCTGGCGTGCTGAAATGTTAATCCCGCCCTGATTCCCTGATCCGTCATCGATCACATATCCGTCAACATACCCCAGGACTGGCCAATCCCAGTTTGTCATCCCAATCCGGTCGCCCACGCGGCGTCTGAAAAGACTATGAATTGACTCCTGACCAATCCTTGTTAACGCATGACCAAATTGGTTCATGGCGTCATCAAAGTAGGCGTACTGCGAGCCCGGGCTGAACAACGGAGTTGTTGGTGAGAACGGCGTGGATGAGCCGTCCGGCGGTTCGTAACTCTCCCCAACTGCGTCGTAGCCAGAGGTCATGGTGGTGAAGTGCCTAAGATTTACCTGCGGGTACTGTGCTGCCATCGACGGTAGGGAGTCCTTTGCCAGCGTATCCAGCGAGGCTTTTCCATCATCGACGATTAGTCCCAGCACTGTGCTTGTAAAACTCTTGGTCACTGAGAAGGTACTGAAACGTGTGTCAATCCCAGGACTAATACGGATTAAGTAACCATTGCGAATGACAGCCGTCGATGAAACATCCAGGTACTGCGAGAGGTAGGAAAAAGCTTCTTCCAACCTTGATGAGTTCACCCCAAGCTGCTCCGGTGAGGCAACTTGCCAGTCCGCTCCTGGAAAGACCATTGCAGGTGATGGCGTCGGTGACGGCGTTGGCGTGGGCGTCGGCGCAGCGTCAATGACGCTGAATGTGATCGTCAAAGAATTTCCAGCACTCCCAACCGCGTCACTGCCGGAAAACGGAGTGGCCCGAAGTGAATAGCTGCCGGCTGTAAAACCGCAGGGTCGATAATCACCGGAGAAATCGCCACAGAGCGCGTAGGGCGCAACGTTTTCGATGCTGGGAGACGCATTAAACTCAAAGCGCACGCTGCCAACCGTTGAAGGATTGGAATTTGCTCGGATGTTAAGGTTTCGTGAAGGCAGGCTCGAAAGGTCCAATACCGCACCATCATGAAGGGATTCGAATCCTGCGACTACCTGGTCATTATCGGCGTTGATGAGACTTAAACTGGTTACCGAGTCCCCTGGGATCGGAGTGGGTGTAGGTGTTGGTGTCGGTGCCGGTGTTGGTGTTGGTGTTGGTGTTGGTGTTGGGCTCGGAGGTTGATCGATTACCGTAAAGTTGAGCGTAAGGGACGTGCCCTCAGGTCCATTGGCCCAGGGATTCTCGTAAGGAGTGGCAGTCAGGACATGCCTTCCGATAGTCAACCCGGGATTGTAGTTGCCCGCGTTATCGCCAAAGAGCGCATATGGTTCGACATTCTCTACTGTGGAGTATGACGAGTTGAGCACGAATCTCACGCTGCCGACATTTTGTGGATTAGAATTCGCACGTATGCTCAAATTTCTTGTCGGAAACTGATACAGATTTATGACAGTTCCGTCCTGAATTGGATCGAAGTCTGGCACGGCCTGGTTCGTGTCGGTGTTTATCAGAGTAAAGCTGACAATTCCTTGATTAAAGGCATTTTGACTGAGTGACGTCCTAAGTTGAGCGGATTGCACACCAAATGTGAGAACTCCCACAACAATTGCCAAAATTTTCAATAACCAATGGCCCCTTGAGCCCCTTGAACCGTTCATTCTTCGCAGATCCTTCCGCTGGCATTAACGTAAACGCCTCCGCTTTGGGCAGAGATCGAAGCCGCGTTCTTAAGTTGTCTAATTGGGGGTTGAGTTACTTGCTGGGTGCACTGCCCGGGAAGTGCAACTGCTTTATGGTAAGGAATTATTGTGCCAAAGGGAGGATCATCGGAACGCTGCACGAACGGGTTTCGTCCGCTTCAAGGAATAGAAGTTTGCGATAATCTTGCGATCCCATTGTTTATGGTTGATCTCCGGTAGTTAACGATAAATGCTGAAAACCCAAACACATCTCAGATCATCCAAATTCTCGAAACTCTCTCCAAAACTTCTCTCCGTGAAGAAACTTTAAGCTGAGGTTTAAGGAATGAGACAAGTGCTGTTGAGAAGAACCGTCGCCAGCTTTTTCGTCATGGCGCTGCTAACTTCGAGTGCGGGGGTTGTTGCAGCGCAAACGCGTTTGAAGCCAGGCATGAATGTGTTTTCGCTGCGCGATGATGTCGAGATTGGCCGGCGTTCCGCAGCCCAGATCGAGAGGCAATATCGAACTTACAATAATGCGCGCGTGAGTAGAATTGGCCGCCAATTGGCAGCGCGCTCGGCGATACCGAATCTGCCGTGGCGATTTCGCGTAATTGACCGAGGAGATGCAAACGCCTTTGCCCTACCCGGTGGATATATTTACGTTACCAGTGGCATGCTGCGCCGAATGCGCAACGACTCGGAGCTGGCGGGGGTTCTGGCACACGAGATCACTCACGTGACGCTGCGCCACGGCACAAATCAGGCCTCAAAGGCCATGCTTGCGCAAATGCCTCTTCAGATTCTGGGCAGCAGGCTGGGCGGCGGGCTGGTGGGAAATCTAGCTCAGCTTGGGCTTTCGTTCGGACTAAATTCGTTATTTCTCAAATATAGCCGCAGCGCGGAAACGCAGGCAGATGTGGGCGCTGTTCAGTTGATGCGTCGAGCTGGCTACAATCCCAATGGCCTGGTCAGTTTCATGCAGACACTCGGCAATCGTGGCGGCGGTTTCTTCTCAGATCATCCGAGCCCCAGCAATCGAATCGGCCGTATTCAGCAGGAGATCGCGGCTACCGGTGGGCGCGGCAGGTTCCGCCGTCGCTAAGCCTCGTTTGACGTTGGATCTGCGGCGAATTCTTTTCCAAAGAAGTCTGACCGCAGATTACGCGGATTTGCAGCGGACAGACGCAGATAGAAAGAGAAGCTAATCTGTCAATCCTATGCAGACTCCTCTGATTTCATTGAAGTTCAGCATTCGTTGCCACACTGCTTTTCACTACAGGAAGCCACTTTCTTATCTACGCTGGAATTGGTTCGTCCCCCACGGTCAAAGGAGATACGGTCTTCGCCGCCTCTTTCGAAGTGACAACCGGAACTACTTCAAACTCTACAAGGTCTTGCCAATTGGCTATCCACTGTTGGAAGAGGCTCGGATCATCACATTCCATTAACTGAAAACACCTTTCGTGGTTTGACTCAACCCAACTCTCAACATATTTCAACCCCTCGGGCAGCATTCGCCCATGCTCCCGGTATCGCCGGTATACCGGCACGGCGTCCCGATTCTTAAAACGCTCAACTACCATGAATAACATTGCTGACCCTCCCGAAAAGGCGGCTGCCTTGGGCGACATTAAGCCTCAAAGTCAGAGTTCTGGTTGGCAAATTTGCAGTCAGGAAGGGGGCAAGCGCGTCAGCGCGCGCCCCCGCTCACCTCTCGTCACCATGCAACTCTAAAGATCCTGGTCACTTTGGAAGGCGCTAAAGACTGGCTGGAGGTTACTCCAGATCCCCGGCTTGAATGAACTGTGAGTTGAGCGGGGGCGCGCGCAAGCGCTTGCCCCCTTCCTAACCGGCTAATTTGCTTACTTGAACTGTTGCATTCCAGCTTGACTCTGTGTTGAGCGAGGGCGCGTGCTTAAGAGCTTGTTCCTTCCTTTCCTGCAAATTGACCACCTTGAATTCGATCGAGTAACTCATAGCGCTTAACGGCAGGCATCAGCCGTCGCCTGACGATACCTGAGACTGATCGGTCCATTCAGCCTTTGGATTTGGCGGTGAAGGTGGCCCCAGTACTATGAGGTTATCTCCGACTCTCGCCGGTTTATGCCTAAGCAACATTGCTAAAAAGATACCGGCGCTGAGACTTACGCCCAAGCCGAAAGGTGCATCCTGAGCGTAGAAAAAGAACTGGTTGAAAGCTAAGAACCTAAATTGAAACCCTACATTGAAAAACTCTCTGGAAAACAGGATATGAACCCAAAGGTCGAATCCAAAACTAAACATGAAAATGATTAACGGCGACACTATCTTCGGCAATTGGATTACCTGGACCACAATAGAAGCTTTACGACCGAACGGCTTACCCCGCCAAAGAGTAATTCCGGCTACAAGACTGAGAATATAAATGCCGATTGGAATGGGTGCGAGGATTAGGCTTAAGAAGTTAGCTGGTGTAACCAAGAGCCAGAATATGACAAACCCGATGCCGACCACCCCACCGATGATTTCCAGCGCCGAGATTATTCGTATCCAGATTTTTGACACTCACGCCCTCGTTCCTTAAACACTCATGAAAACACGCACCTGGCGTTCACGTCCGGCCGATTTTTGAGCGGCCGCGCCCTATACACCCAACTACCGATAAATTTAGTCTAAAAATTTGAGAATTCAAGCTACACCAATCTTGAAACGCTGAAAGCGTTGGCTAATTTTAGCCCAGGGTTGCGCTTTGGCAACCCTGGGGGGGGTTACGCACCCTGACTCTTGGGCGCAACTCTGAAGGAGTTGCGCCCCCGGCAGCGGACCGTCGAATGGAATTGGTATTAATGGGTTGTTGCTAAATTTGGATCACGTCATCGATCGCAACTCCTTCCGAGTTGCGACGGAAGGAGTGGGCTGCAAATAACCCCAGGATTGCCTAAGCGCAACCCCTGAGCTGAAATAGCCTACGCTTTCAGCGTTTCAAGACTCCCATAGCGGCGACATCATTAAGTCTCAAAGTCAAAGTTCTAGTTGGCAAATTTGCAGTCGGGAAGGGGGCAAGCGCGTCAGCGCGCGCCCCCGCTCACCTCTCGTCCCCCATGCAACTCTAAAGATCCTGGTCACTTTGGAAGGCGCTAAAGACTGGCTGGAGGTACTCCAGATCCCTGGCTTGAGTGAACTGTGAGTTGAGCGGGGGCGCGCGCAAAGCGCTTGCCCCCTTCCTTACCGGCAAATTGGCCAACTTGGAACGACTCTCCTGGTGCTTGCTATCGCTATTCTTGCGGCCGCAGCCCGCAGTGCACGCACTTGGTAGTGAAGGCATTTCCATACCACCACTTGTAATAAAAGGGCTTTCGACAGCGAGGGCACTTCCAAATGTGTCGATAAATACTTGTGATTACAACCGCTATGGACCAGGCAAGACCAACCAAACCGGTAAACTTGATCTATATTCAAAAGACGTCCCAGGGCGCCGATAAAGTATAGTACCGGTACAAAGGTAATGATGCCGATCCAAAAGAGAAGATTACGCTTTCGATATTCGTATCTTTCTTTTTCGTAGGACATTCGTGGTGCCCGTTGTTTTAACGAAGACTGAACGATTAAGTCAACCGGTGGGTCGGTCTGATTCAACTCTCGTTGCACTATTCATCAAACACCGCGCTGTCCACCTTATTATGGTGCTTCATGTTCAGATCGCTTGTTTCACAAAGCTATTTGATTACCTCGTCACATTAACAGCCCGCAGTGCTGAATACTGCAACTTCTTTAACTAATTTCCCGCTGGTTGCCTGGGTGGAAAGGAAAAGCCTACGTTGCGAGGTGTTATAGTGTGTATTCAGATCCATGTACAAGTCCAACTTCCCGTCCCCATCCAAATCACCAGCCCACAGCAAAGCCCAACCAGCATCATCATGCTCAGCTACGGAAAAAAGGAGTTGGGACACCTCACCTACGGTCAACAGCAGCTTCGAGTTTGGCATCAGGTGAGAGGCGGGGGTTGGGTCATTGCTGACGACCTTCAGTTGGTAGTGATTATCCCCCAGCTTCAGATTAATAGTCTCGCCATTCCCTAGATTTTTATCATCTGAGGATACCGCGGTGACAGCGCCCCGTTTCAGCATATTCGCCCCTTTGAGCAGAAAGACGGGCTTAGTTGCTCGGTTTACACTAACCTTCTTCCCGGTTTTTATTCTTGAATTTTCGTCGCTGACAGGGTCATGTACGGCCTCAACCTTCAAGGTAGTTGGTAGCAATGCGTATCCGCCGGCAGTAGGAAAGAGACCTAGCCACCTCTCGCGTGACTTGGCTGAAATCTCCTCTCCGTGAAACTCGCCAGTTTCGATCAGACTGATTTGAGTGGGTCTCCCTTGCGCAGGCGTGCTGCTCCCAGGAATCACCTCGATAACGATTTTTATTCCACTCGCAAAACATTTTCTAATAATCTCTTGAGCTTCAACCTTCGGCACAAGATAGTTGGTCGTCCCTACCTCATTCCATGTCGGAACAACGTCTTCTACTAAATCAATGCGCCTCATGAGATAGACCCATTCGTAGTAAGTATTGTCTTCTTTATCAAAGGGCGGATACAGGATCAGAATAGAGTTATCCTCTTTCCAATATACATACACATAGCTGCAGACGTAGTTTGATTTCTCATCACACTGTTCATCTACGGCTTCGATCTGGGAGATATGAAAAGTATTTCTCTTCGACTTTCCTTTCAAATCAACAAATTCAGAAAGACGACCGAAAGTGCCTGAGTATTGTGACCGAGGGCGGATGTAATGACGAATTCCGAGTCTTCGTTCGTCCTCAGTTACCTGAAAATCTTCCTCTGAGGGTAACTCAGCCACCTTCACTTCCGGTTTAGGAGAGATTAGTTGCAGATCCTCTTTGGGAGGGACTGGCTGTGGAACCGGCTGACGCAACGAAGCACTTGAAGTAACACCGATGAAAAAGGCTAAAAATGCCACTAAAGAACATGTGATAGAGCGTTTCATATTCAGTATTACCCTTTTGGAATAAGCAAAACTATTAATCTTCTTATACTGGATATTAAGGCAACTGACTGGAGGGAATATCCCGGCTTTATACTGTGGCTAACCACAGGAAAGCTGCCTAACGCTATTCGCTGCGACATCTTTAAGCCTCAAAGTCAAAGTTCTAGCTGGCAAATTTGCAGTCAGGAACGGGGCAAGCGCGTCAGCGCGCGCCCCCGCTCAACTCTCGTCACTGTGCAATTCAAAAGATCCTGGTCACTTTCAGAAGGAGCTAAAGCCTGGCTGAAGGTTACTCTAGATCATCAGCTTGAGTGAATTGGGTCGCAACTCCTTCAGAGTTTGCGACGGAAGGAGTGGGCTGTAAATAACCCCAGGGTTGCCAAAGCGCAACTCTGGGCTGAAATTAGCCAACGCTTTCAGCGTAAATTGCCCACCCACTTGAATTTGTATATTCAGGCCCCAGTGAATCGTGAGTTGAGCGGGGGCGCGCGCAAAGCGCTTGCCCCCTTCCTTACCGGCGAATTTGCTGACTTGAACTGTTTCATTCCAACTTGAGTCAATTGTGAGCTGAGCGGGGGCGCGCGCCAAGCGCTTGCCCCCTTCCTTACCGGCGAATCTGCTGACTTGAACTGTTTCATTCCAACTTGAGTCAATTGTGAGCTGAGCGGGGGCGCGCGCAAAGCGCTTGCCCCCTTCCCCACCGGCGAATTTGCCCACTGGAACTGTTACTTTCCAGCTTGAGGAAATCGGGAGTTGAGCGGGGGCGCGCGCAAAGCGCTTGCCCCCTTCCTTACCGGCGAATTTGCTGACTTGAACTATTACATTCCAACTTGAGTGAATTGTGAGTTGAGCGGGGGCGCGGGCGGTTGCCCCCTTCCCCACCTGCAAATTTGCTGACTTGAACTGTTTCATTCCAGCTTGAGGAAATCGGGAGTTGAGCGGGGGCGCGCGCAAAGCGCTTGCCCCCTTCTTCCCAACCGGCGAATTTGCCCACTGGAACTGTTACTTTCCAGCTTGAGGAAATCGGGAGTTGAGCGGGGGCGCGCGCAAAGCGCTTGCCCCCTTCCCCACCGGCAAATTTGCTTACCTGATATGTTTCATTCCAGCCATAGTTGCCTCGCGGTTCTTTCCTCTCGTATCTTACGGAACCTGCAAGCCAAAACTTAGTAAGAGGATGGAAGGATAATGATACATCACGCTGTGTCGGCGGGGGGCTTCATAGTGTTCGCGGGAATTGCCTGGTTGCTTTCCAGTAATCGACGAAAGATTGCTTGGAGAACGATTGGCTGGGGAGTGGTCCTGCAACTTCTGCTTGGTCTTTTGATTTTCCGCCTTCCTGTTTCGCAGCGAATCTTACTCTGGCTTAACGACGCGGTTTTGGTTTTACTCAATGCGTCAAAGAGCGGTTCAGTATTTCTGTTCGGACCTCTTGCGGCAAGCCCCGGAGAGTCGGGATCCTTGGGCTTTATCCTCATCTTTCAAGTTCTTCCAGTGGTGATCTTTTTTGCGGCGTTCACCTCAATGCTCTATCACCTGCGGGTGTTGCAGTTAATCGTGCGACTCTTTGCCAGGCTCTTTCACCGGACCATGAAAATTAGCGGCGCTGAGTCACTATCTAGTGCGGCCAACATTTTTGTTGGAGTTGAATCGGCGCTCGTGGTGCGACCATACCTGGCACGAATGACGCGTTCGGAGTTGTTGTTGATATTGACTACCGGGTTGGCAACCGTCGCATCAAGCACGCTGGGCGTCTACGTGGGCTTTCTAACCGGAGTCTTTCCACAGATAGCCGGACACCTGATCTCTGCTTCTGTCCTGGCAATTCCCGCTTCAGTGGTCGTAACCAAGCTGCTTATTCCCGAAACCGAAACTCCAGAGACGCTCGCAGCCGTTCCCCCGGAAGCTGACTCGAGCCGGTCAAAGAATTTAATCAGTGCACTTATAGAAGGGGCCATGGACGGCCTGAAGCTAGCCGCCGGGATTTCGGCACTACTAATAGCAATTCTGGGAATGGTTGCTCTGGTTGACAAACTTCTCGGCGCCGGCAGTTCGTGGTTGGGTATGAGCGAACCACTCACGCTTGTGAGAGTCTTGAGCTGGTTTTTCTATCCCTTCGCTTTCTTGCTCGGACTTCAATCGAGCGATGTACCAGTAGCGGCACGTCTCCTGGGTGAGCGGGTTATCCTGACGGAGGTCTTCTCATACAACCATCTCGCGGAGTTAATCTCCACCGGGCAGGTAACCGACCCGCGTACGGTGGTAATCCTCAGTTACACGCTGTGTGGGTTTGCACATGTGGCCGCCGTAGCGATCTTTGTGGGGGGCACGGCGGTACTTGCCCCTTCAAGACGTGAAGATCTCGCTGGCCTCAGCCTACGAGCGTTACTGGCTGCTACGCTGGCAACGCTGATGACCGGGTGTGTGGCGGGAATCCTCGGCAGCGGCGAGGGGGTGCTCTTATTGAGAACAGGTAACTAACTAGCGATTTTCTTGGCGCTTAACGCCTTAGCGGGCCTAGACCGAACTAACCTGGGTCGTTTTGGCTCGTATGGCCCTTCCGGTAAGAAAACCAACAAAATTTACTATTGCCCACAACCGGCAAGGTTTGCTATGTTTTGCATGTATGTAATCTGTTGGAACATATTTTGCGCCTTTATCCTGGCCCTCGGGTCGTTTAGATTTGGCTTGAGACGCAGTGAGCAATCCCCATCAACACGTTGGGTTCACGCTGGATGAGCATCGCTATGCGCTACCCCTCTCTTTTGTCGAGAGAATTGTGCGCGCGGTCGAAATCACACCTTTGCCCAAGGCCCCAGAGATCGTTCTGGGGATTGTAAACGTTGAGGGGTGTGTGCTCCCGGTGTTCGATGTGCGGAAAAGGTTTCGACTTCCGCAGCGTGAAATTCAGTTGAATGACCAACTTATCATCGGGCACTCAACCAGACGGCCCCTGGTCCTATTGGTTGATGCAGCCGACATCATTGAATGCTCAGACCAGGAAGTCTTTCCGGCGGAACAGATCCATCCCGCAATTGAATACTTTGACGGTGTCGCGAAACTTGAAGACGGTTTGGTCCTCATTCACGACCTTAACAAGTTCCTCTCCCTTGATGAAGAGGAAGCTCTTGAC
>Ga0187893_10002189_pt1 | contig 43705 bp, 42 predicted proteins | sample MA1701074metaG_FD_139574 | JGI IMG/M metagenome (GOLD analysis project Ga0187893, IMG submission 139574) | White microbial mat communities from a basaltic lava cave in the Kipuka Kanohina Cave System on the Island of Hawaii, USA - MA170107-4 metaG ... | reverse complement strand
CGACAAGTCCCGGGGCCGCCCCACGCGACGGCCAGCAACGTCAGGTACTCCTGACTCGCCGCCAGCGTCAGGCCGCATAATCCCGGTGTCGACATAAATCCACTTATGCGGAAGGCCGCATAAATCGACGAGGCCGGCATGGCCGCCATCCGCGACCTGGAACAGGTCGTCCCGCAGGTGGTCGCGGCGGGCGGCCGGGTGGTCCTGGTCGGGGACCACCACCAGCTCCCCGAGGTCGCCGCGGGCGGCGGGTTCGCGGCGTTGGCGACCGACCCGGCGGCGGCGGTGGCCGAGCTGACCGTGAACCGCCGCCAGCACCATGCCTGGGAACGCGACGCTCTGGCCGAGCTGCGCGACGGCCACGTCGCCGCCGCCGTGGCCGCCTACCGCGACCACGACCGGGTGATCGTCGCCGCCGACCGGGCCGCCACCGTCCACGCCGGTGCCGAGCGATGGCTCGACGCCCACCGCGAGGGACACATCCCGGTGCTGCTGGCCGGAACCAACGAGACCGTCGACGCCCTCAACACCGCCGTGCGCCGCCAGCTCCTCGACCTCGGCGTGCTCGGCCCGGCCGTCGGCAGCGGCGGGTCGCTGGCGATCGGGGAACGCCTGATGATCCGCGTCAACAACTACGACGCGGTGACCACCGCAGGTGAGCGGACAGCCGTGTTGAACGGGCAGACCGGCACCCTCACCGGGGTGTGCGACGCCGGACTGGTGGCCCGCATGGACCACGACCAGACCGACGTGATCCTCTCCCACGACCACCTCGCCCACGGCGGCGTCGGCTACGCGTACGCGTCGACCGCCCACAAGGCACAAGGCGGCACCTGGGACCTCGCCATCACCGTCGGCGTCGACGGCCTCTACCGGGAGGCTGGCTACCTCGTCATGTCACGAGGCCGGGCGTCGAACTGGCTGATCGTCACCGCCCCCGAACTCGAAGCCCTCGACACCGAGCTCGGCCGCCACGACAGCGCGCTGCGCCTGCTCGGCGAGGAACCCGACTCGGTCGACGAGGAACTCGTCGGGCGCCTCAACGTGTCGCGCCGCAAGCTACTCGCAGTGACCCGCGACCCCCACGCCGAGCCCATCCAACGCGCCGCCACCCACCTCGACCTCACAACACTGGAAGGGTGGGCCGCTCACGCCCGAGCGGTCGAGGAGCAAGCCAGCCGGATCGTCGGCGGCGACCCCGACCGGACCCGCGACCGGCTGGCCCGCACCGACCACACCGCCCGCCACGCCGCGGTCGGCCAGCGGGTCAAGGCATGGGACCGGCGCAACATCGGCACCATCACCGGACTTGACGACGACAACGGCGCCGTCGCCGTCACGTTCAGCGCCACCGACGGGCGCACCACCACGAGGGCGATGGGATGGGCCGACGTCTCCATCGTCGAGCCCCGCCAGCCCGCAGCCCGCACCCTCAGCCCGGCCGCGGCCGCCGTCCTCGACGAGCTCACGACCGCCTCCCGGCAGCGCCTGGCCCGCTGGGACGCCCACCTCGCCGCCCACGGCGTGCAGCCCGGCGACCGTCACGTCTACGAACACGCCGCCCACCTCGCGATCGACCGGGGCGGCGCCCTGCTGGCCGCCGCCCAACCCGACTGGCTCACCACCCTGCTGGGTCAGCGGCCCACCGATCGCCCTGCCGCCGTGCAGGTTTGGGACGACACCATTCGCGACCTCGCCACCCACCGCGCCCGCCACGGCATCACCGACCCGACGATCCCGACCGGACCCGACACCGACGCGACCGGCCGCGTCGTGTGGGATGCGGTCTCGCCGACGATCGCCGCGGCGCGGGTGTGGCTCGACACGTACACCACCAGCCCAGCCCTTCCAGTTCGCACACGATCGCTCGCGGAGCTCCACGCACGACGCGCGGAGCTGGACGCCGTCTTCGCCGACGCGCCCGCCGATCACCGCCAGCTCATCGACCGACTCCGAGACGGCGGGATGCTCCCGCTCGAGGACACCGCGGAGCTGCTCGGCGACGCGCTCGCCGCCCAGGGCGAACGGCGCCGCTGGATCCTGGAGCACTGGCCGCACGTCGTCGAGTACGCCCAGATCACCCATACCGTTGCCAACGGCCTGGCCGGCCCCGATGTCGCGCCACTCATCGAAACCCTCGCCGACTCGACCCACCCCCACCTCGCAGCCGCCGCCACCGAGGGCCAACCGTGGCTCGTGACCCTCACCGCCCACCTCGTGCCGACCGACACGACCAGGATCGACGCGGCCACCGAACAGCTCCTGGCCGACGTCGCCGGCTATCGCCACCGCTGGGCCGCGACCGGCCCGCTACCACTCGGCGACGCCGCCACCGACATCGACCAAGCCAACGAACGCGCCCTGCTCGCCATCGCCATCGACCACACCGTCGCTGAGCTCTCAATCGAGGTGGATGATCCGTGGGGCATGGGCGGACCAGATCAGACCGATGTCTCCCGGCGACCAGCGTTGGATGACACGCTCGGCTGGTAGCCAACATCGAAACGCGCCGCGGCACCGTGTGTTGCGTCGATTGGGTCGCGGCGTTCCGCACCCCCTGAGCGAAGGCCGCAGAGGCGATGGGCTCGCCATGGCGGTCGAGCGACGGCGGAAACCATCATCAGATCACGACCCAGGCGGTCGGTAGTTCCACCTGTAGCCGAAGTGCATGGGACGAAGCCGCACGCTCCGCTCGGCGCGGGTGAGTGCTACGTAGAGCAAGCGGTCCTCGGCGGACTCTTGGTTGAGCTGGTAGTTGACGTACGCCTGAGCTGGGTCGAGAACATCCACATGCGGCCATTGCAAGCCCTTCGCCTGATGGACGCTGAGACCCAGGATCGGACCCTGCCCACCATTGAGCACTGTAATGAGCCGCTCCAGGTGATGGACGGCGGTGGCCTTGGGAGCTGGCCATTCGCGGCCGCTCGACTCGAGCGCGTGCAACAGCTCCCAGATGTCCCCCGGTGTCCCTCCTGACACGAGCGCCTCTCGTGCTTCTCGAAGAGCGCCGCGATCTCCGTCCCATCGCAACGCGATCTGTGCTTCGCCGAACCCGGTGACTGCGATGTCGAACAGGTCGGTGGTCACCTCGTTCAGGAGAAGCACGAATGCCGCCGAGTTCGGCGACGACTGATCCAGCCGCCCGCAGCCGCCCGGGATCACTGGCAACTCCGTCTGATCCCATAGCGGCGACCACCGCCGAGCAAGCAGGACTGTCGGGATTCGCCCGGGTTCGGCGGCTCTGATGCTAAACGTCCCACCTTCGACGAGCCGCGTGGCGAGGTCTTGCATCTCTTCGGACTTGTACCGGTGGCTGCCGATCACTTCGTGCTTGACGAACTTCCGATCCTCGGCGAACGACTTGACGAGATCCGGCCTCGATCCTCGGAACTCGTAGATCGTCTGCCACGGGTCACCGAGCATCGACAGGCCGACGCCGGCGTCATCGCACGCGCACAAGAGTTCGAGATCGAGTTCGTTCAGGTCGTAGATCTCGTCGACGACGAGATGGCTGTACGAGGTGCCGAGGAACGAGCAGATGGCCTGGCGAATCTCGGCTTGGTCTGCTCCAAGCGCTGCGGCCAGCGCTGCTCGGACCTCGTCGTGGGTGCAGATGCCGGCGCCGAGTTGCTCTTCGTACAGCTTGCGTTTGACGAACACAACTCCCGGGCGGCGTCCCTCGGTTCTCTCGACGATGCAAATCTTGCCGTCGTCGATGTCGATAGTGAGCCAAGGTCTTCCCCTGCCCACTCGAGACGCCGAGCCGGGTGTGCGGCCCCACGAGTCTTTCACTTGCAGGTTGATGTGATGGTTGGGCCACGTGAGCAATCCTCGGCCGAGGAGATGTCGAAGGACACTCCGGTGAAGCTCGTCGAAGGTGCTGACCCGGTTGGGCCAGCGAACGGCCTGGGCGCCCCAGCGGCGACGGATCCGCATGAGCAGTTCGTCGGAAGCCGAACGTGCAAACGAGACGGCGGCGATTCCACGATGGTCGTGTTCGTGGTGGTTGAAGCGCAGCACGCCGAAGCGTTCGACAGCCATGAACGTCTTACCGGAACCGGGCGCTGCGATCACGAGCGTCCGCCGGGATCGTGAAGTCGCCGGCGGTCCTTGTTCGGCCGAGAGAGCCCTCCTCACCACGGTTCGTCGTCGTCGAGGTCAGACAACGGATCGGACGGACCGGGCGCATCCACCCCAAGATCTGCCGGGGTCGCGTCAGCAGCCGCCTGCGGCGCAGGCGGGACGCCTGCGGGGTCATCGTGTGATGGCGCACTGGCCGGTTCGAGATACAGGAAATCCAACAAGCGGGTGAGATGGGTGGGCACACGCGCCTGCGATGGGTCGAGCTCGATTCGTCGACATAGCTCGTCGGCGAAGTCGCCTTGCGTGAGCGACCGGCGTTCTTCACCCAGTCCGTCAACACCTCGAGCGTCGCAGCCGTCGCATCGGCGCCCCACGGTGGCGTAGTGACGATCTCGACGAGGACGTCGGTGATGAGCTGTTCATTGCCAGCGAGCAGCGATGGCTCCAGTGTGGGGTCACTGATGAACACTCCGCACGTGTCGCCCTCGCGGCGAACTGCCCACGCCGGAACCGGCTTGTCGTCCAGATCGAGCAGTACGGCGACGCGGCTGACGAGCTCTTGGCCATCACTGGCGAGCATCGCCGGCAGCCATTCGCCGACACGACTCCCGATCACCGTGATCGTGAGCGCATCCAGGAAGCGTTGCCGACTCGGATCGCCATCGGCCCACACGCGCCCGAGAGTGCGCAACACCTTGGCGTCGGTGATCCCTTCGACGAGGGCGAGACGGTCAGCGAACAGCGAGGCCGAACGTGTCACATCGAGGTGGCGGCGGGCCATCTCCAGGTGCTTGCTCGGGAGCTTCAGGTTCTGGACGGTGCGAGCAACGGGGACACCAGTTGTGTCACGACGGAAGACGATCAGGTCCTCTGGATCACAGGCGGCGACGATCTCGTCGGAGTGGGTTGTCAGAATCACCTGCAGCTCCGGGCGGCGTGCGACGACCGCCTTCAGATAGCGCACGAGTCCGTGTTGGAGCTGTGGGTGCAGGTGTGCTTCGGGTTCCTCGATGACGATCGTGGCGTGGAACTCACCCTCGAAGAAGGTGTCTTCGTTGGCTGCACGAATCGCGTCCGCTTGGGCGACCTCCTCCGTCGGAGTCGGGGGGAGCGACGATGTCTCCTCGGCAGGCTCGGTCGGTTGGACCTGTTCGCTGGTGTCTGAGACATCTCTGCCCGCGGCGCCGTCATCTGGATCCGGTCCGGCGGCCGGCGCTGCTGGGTCGCTCTTGGTGAGGTCGGGGATGGCCGCGAGCAGCACGGCGAGTTGCAGCAGGTTCGCGTAGCCGAGCCCTTCCACTTCGAGGCGATGAGCGACTGATCGCCCGACTCCTTCGGCTCCGATGAAGAACTCGAAAACGCGAGCGAGGAACGCATCGTCGATGACTGTTGTCGCCAGGTACGACGAGCGAGGCAGGACTCCTGCGGTGAGTTCGGTGAGCGCCGTGGCGACACGCTGTTCGGCTTCCTGCAAGATCGGGTTCCCGACCATCTGGCCGAGCAAACCGCCGAGCTGGGCGCGCACGGATGTCAGGCTCCGCGAGTCACTCAACCGGCGATCTTGTGCCTTGAGCAACTCGACGATCAATTGTGCGTCACGGCCAGCGAGGTCTTGGGGTGGGTTCCTCGTGGCTGCGAGATGCAGCAGCGTTACTGGTCCCCTCTCATTCGACTCGACGTTCTCGCTGCGAACACGACCCAGCGACGGCCGCAGCCTCTTCGTCCACATCGGTGCGTCGAGATGCTGCGAACGGCGCATCTCCCACGTCCGTACCTCCTCGACCGGTTCGTAGCCATACTCGACTGTGACGAGCCGTTCGGTGACCGTGGATGACAGCGCGGCGGTTGTGGCCCTTGGCGCCCACGGGAAGACGTCCGGGTGCGCCAACGTCATGGCGTCGCAGATCGTCGACTTGCCGGTGCTGTTCGCGCCGAGCAGCACGGCGAACCGGCCAGGGAACTCGCAGACGAGCGGCGTCTGATCGGCGGCTCGGAACCCATGCACCTCGACTCGTTTCAGGAACACATGACCCCCACGCTCTGCTGCCGACGAGCCACTGTTCCATACGTGTCGAACGAGACCCGGCAGGTGACACCCGACAACTCCGGGAATGGTTACGACCGCGGGGCCGAACGTCTCAGAGAGTCCGTGTCCGTTGGCATCGGTCGATGTGTTGGTGGGCGAGCGACAACGTGGTGAGCAGTCCGAGCAGCTCGTCATCCGAGATCGGGCGTTCTTCGTCGCGCCGAGCACGAGTGTCGTGGGTGAGCGTGTTCCGATACGTGCCGTACAAGCCCTTGAGGACGTTCATGAAGCCGGCCTGCTCGCTCTGCTCGGACTTGGAGGACAGCGTCGACAACGCGAGCACCGGTGTCACGCCCCTGAACGAGAACACCTCGTCGATCAAGTCGCCGCCATCGAGGATCGAACCGGTTTCGCCCCGCAACCTGTCGAAGATCCCCTTCACCGCTTCCTCGGCCGCATGGAAGTTGCTCTTGCGGAGCAGCTCGGCGCGGCAGTACTTGACGACTTGTGGATGGCACTTGCGCCGCCTCAGCTCGCTGGTGAGTATCCCGGCCTTGGCCACCATCTCGTCGACGGTCCTCGCGGCAGCGACGAGCTTCGCGATCTGTCCGTCCGGGCGAAGCTCAAGTGCAACGGACGACAACACCTCGTTGAGCTGGCCGGTCCGCGCATGGAGCACCTCGTGACGCTTCACGTACGACACGGGAGCCATCGCTGCCTCGATGAATCGTCCCAGACCGTCGCCCGTTCCGGTCTTGCGTTGATGACCGATGAGGGCTTCGCTGATCCGGTCCCTCTTGCTCAGTCGCACGTAGTACCCGGGCTGCACTTGAGCTTCCGCAGCCACACGAGGATCGTCGATCGCGAGCTGTGCGAGGAGCCGCCTGATCTCGTCGTTCGTCAAGCCCTCCTCGGTGTCACCGAGGATTCGTGCGACGGACTCGATCACTGCGACGTCGAACGGATCCATGCGTTCACCGTATGCCTGACCTGATCGCCGATTCGGACCGTTGTGGCAGCTCACCACGTCGTCTTGGGTGCCTCGGCCGTACGCCAATTGACGATCATCGCTTAGGTCACGTCGCCGATGTGCTCTTGGGCAGCGTCGAGGGTTGGTGGTGGGAACCCGCGTCGCGGGGTGGGGTGGGGCCAGTGCTGCCCGTTGTTGTAGCGGCCGGCCATGGCGATCGCCCACCGTCGGACGGCACCCTGCATCCTGTCAGCTACCGGGGCGTCGGTGTCGTCGATGAGTCGGCGGAGGGTGGCGGCGAGCGGATCGGGGCTGTCCCAAGCGGGGTCGTCGTCGTTAGTGGTCGAGCGGAGGGCTTCTTCGAGGGCGTCCCATACCGTGAGGCCGGGGCGGTGGCCGCGGCGGAGGTGGTCGACGGCGGCGACGAGGTCGAGCAGCCAGGTGCCGCCTTCGGCGAGGGGCTCGCGGTCGGGTTGGTCGACGAGCGGGTTGGTGGTCATGGTGTGGGCTCCAGTGCGGCGGGTTCGATCCCGGCGGTGAGGGTGTCGAGGAGACGTATCGGGTCGGTCTCGACGGCCGGTCCCGGTGGGGGCAGCGCCGCCAGCAACGACGCTGTGTCGAGGTCGATCCCGGAACGGATCGCCGTAGGCGGCGCCGGTGGTGTCGGGTGGCGCCAGGCGTCGATCTCCGAGTCGGTGATGCCGACGGCGGTGGCGATCGTCGTCGCGGCGGTCGTGTCGTCGTCGCAGCGGACGGTGAGGGTGTCGAGCACGACGGCGGAACCGGTGGTGCCGGCGAGGACGGTGGCGGTGTCGGCGGGTGACAGCCCGTATGCCTCGGAGGCGGCGGCGAGTTGGTCGGGGTGGGCGTGGGCCTGGGCGGCGAGGGTGAGCCCGTCGGCGGGGTCGGCGACCGCGGCCAGTCCGGCGGCGAACGCGTCGGGGGTGGGGGCGTGGGCGACGAGGTGGCGGGTGACGGTGCTGGTGGGGTGCCCGGCGACGGCCATCGTGCCCGCCGCGAGCTCCCACAGGTGCGGCTCGGCGGGCAGGGTGCGCAGAACGTCGCGGGGTCGGGCGGCCATGATCTCGACCGGGCTGCATCCGGCCTCGTGCATTTCCGAGGCGGTCGCTCCGAGCGCTTCGGCCGCAGTGGTGCGGGGGAGGTCCCAGCGGTCGTGCAGCACACCGATGGCGTTGGGCATGGGCACTCCGACGGTCGGCAACAGCCGGGCGGCGTCGGCCGGGTCGAGTCGTTCGGCGGCGAGGACGGCGACGGTGGTGGCCGGGCTGAACCCGGCCGCGCCGAGCAGCTCCGCCAACTCGCCCGGCTCGGCGGTGGGGACGCGTTGGCGGTCGGTGGGGTCGAGGCGGTGCCCGATCAGCGCGGCGAGCTCGCGGCGGTCGTAGTTGCCGCTGTCGGCGTAGGCGGCCAGCGCGGTGTCGCCACGGGCCGGGTTGGCGATCTCGGCGGCCCGTCGGGCGTTGCGTCCGGCGAGTTCGGCGGCGTCGCGGGCGGCGGCGATGTTGGCCTGGAGCGGCAGGCGTTCGAGGACGCCGGTGGCGGCGGTGTGGATCGCGGGTTGCCAGCGGCCTCCGGGGCCGGGCATCACGTACAGGGTGGTCTGGTCGTCGAGCCGGCGCAGCTCGGCCGCGGTCCGACCGTGGCCGGGCATCTGCTCCCACCCACCCGCTGTCCCGCCCGGCGACCCGATCACCCGATCGGCCGGGTCGGTGTCGGTGAGGGTCGGGTAGCGGGCGCGTACCGCGTCGACGGCGGCGGTGCGGGCGCGGTCGAGGGTTGGGGCGGTGCCGTTGGCGAGCAGGCCGTGACCGGTGCGCGTAGCGACGTCCTCGAGCCGCCAGGCGGCGCCGTCGCCGGTCTCGACGGCGACCAGGTAGGCCGTCTTGTTCAACCGCAGGAAGACGCCGGTGCCGGAGGCGTGTTCGCCGCGGGCCGCCCACTCGGCGGTGGTGTAGGGGCCGACGGTCACCCATTGGCCGACGGGGAGCTGTTCCAGGGAGGCGGCGGGGAGCCGGTGGCGGCGACCGGCCGGGACGACGCGGTCGTCGACGATCTCCATCCGGGGTAGCGGCGACGCGGTGAGGTCGACCCCGGTGGCGACGCCGAGCGCGGCGGTCAGCTTGCGGGCCGGTTCCAACACGTCCTGGAGCCGCTCCCACCGCTCCCGCGGCTTCAGCCCCGCCGGGTCGAACTCGGGTGGCCGATCGGATGGTGCGAGGCCGACGCGGTCGGCGACGAGCCAGGCGACCTGGCCGCGCAAGCCGGCATCGAGGTCGGGGCGTTTCGAGGAGCGCTTGAGCCGCCCCGCCGCGTCGGCCAGCGTGCGGTGCGGATCGTCGGAGCGGGGGAGCCGCCCGCGGACCGTCAATGTGGCGACCTGGCGGACCGCGGCCAGGAACTCGGCCTCCGCCTGGGACCCGGTCAAGGCAGTGGGGAGGTCGGTCGGGATCAAGGCGTCGGTCGCGGGTTTGCGGGCGAGCTGGGCGGTGGAGAACACCGGCCGCCACTCCCACCGCTCGACCGCGGCGCGGGTGGGGCGGTGCCCGCCCAGGTACGGGTCCGGTTCGCTGCCGCCGGTGGTCACCGGAACCCGAACGGGATAGCCGTGCTCCCCGGCGCGCACCGCGCACGCCCGGCCCTCGGTCGTGGACGGCACCAGCCGCCATGTCTCCGGTCCCGCGACCGGGCCATCGGCTCCGTAGGAGGCGAGCAGCACCTGGTTACGGGCCGAGTAGTCCAACCACGACTGCGCCCCGACCACCGCGTCCGTCCACCCCTCCGCGCCGGCGAGGCCGGTGGCCGCCCACTGGTCGAGGTGGGCGGCCATCTCCTGAAAGGTGTGGAACTCGATCCGCTCCCGGTTGACGGCCATACCCGTGGACGGTGACGAACCGAACTCCCGGAGTTGCTCCCGGACTCACTCCCGAAGTTGCTCCCGATTCCACTCCCACCCGCTCCCTGACCGGGGATTCCAGCCAACACCGCCGTGTGTCAGTGGGAATGTCAGGCGCCCGTGGCCGGCGGCGGGCACGTCGGGTGGCAGCGGAGCACCTCGCGGGCGCCGAACACGGCGACGGTCCCGACTCCGACTGCGAGACGGGCGCCGCACCGCTCACACGTCCCCGCCACCCGATTGCGGGCCACCCCACCGTCCACCCCGTCAGCGTCGTGATCGCCGGGCGACTGGTGGGGGGCGGTGGTGAAGTCGAGCTGCGCCTGACCCTCGCCGCGGGGTCGGGCGCGCCGCTGGGGTGGCCCCGGGGCGGGCCGGTCGGCGTGTGGGTGGCGGGGCTTGGGGAGGTGCCCGACCGACTCGGAGACGACGGTCGGTTCCAACGCCGGGCTGACCCCGGCCCGCCGACCCGGCCGGAACGGGCACGTCCCGTCCGCTGGCGGCGGCACCGGCTTGCCATCCGCGCCGGTCGGCACCAGCGCGGCGAGCTGGCGGTCCTCCCACCAGCGGACCATCCGCAGATGCACCGGCGGCAGCGTGCCGTGCAACAGGACGGCCTCCTGGCGGCGCATCTGGCGGATCACGTGGGCGGGCAGGAGGTCCTCGCGCTGGACGTGCTCGGACACGGTCCTGCGCCCGCCGCCGGTGTCGGCCGACCAGCCGCGTTGGGCGACGTGCTCGGTCCCCGCGACCCGTGACAGGTAGTCCAACGTCGACGGGTCGTCGCAGCCGTTGAAGATGATCTTCGAGCGGTGCCCACCCAGCACCGCGTCGGCGAGGCCGCCGTAGCGGTGGCTGATCTGCGCCCGCGACTGCCAACCGGTGACAAACATGCCCCCCAGCCCGGCGATCGTCGACACCTCCTCGGGCAGCCATTGCAACTCGAGCTGGCCCGCCTCGTCGATCACGACCAGCAGCGGCTTCGACAGGCGCCGCCCGGCGATGTCCCAGGCGTGGATCTGCTCGCGCAGATCGCCCAGCAGGCCACCGAGGACCGGGGCGAGCCGGGCGAACTCGGTCGCCGGCGCCGTCAGATACAAGGTGTTGGACCGCCCTTCCGGGCCGTCCATCAACCAGTCGAGGTCGACGTAGCGCGGTGTGCGATCCCACAGCTCGTCGGACCAGTAGGCGGCGCGCTGGGTCGAGCGACGCCGAATGGGCGACCGACGGTTCGGTCCACGCCTCGAACGCCAACCTCGCGGTGGCGTAGATGCTGGCCCTGATCCTGGGGTCCTCGCCCTCGAACGCCATCAGCTTGGTCATAGCGTCCTTCGCCAACAAACGGACTTCCAACGGCTGGGTGTCGTCGAGACCGAGGCGGACCAGTTCGTGCACCGTCGGGTCGGTGATCCCAACGTGCATGTACGCCCACGAGGCGAGCCGCCCGATCGTCAACGGCTCCCGCAGCCCGCCATCTTCGTTGGGCAGGAGTTGGGAGAGGCCGGCGAGCGCCATGAACGCCGACGACAACGTCTCTCCATGTGATGCCCAGAAGTCCCCGCCGGTCACCCCGTGACGGGGGATCGCCTGCGCCAACGCCCGCCCGGCCCGCAGCGCCCCCGACGTCGAAGTCACATCTCGCAGCGGCGTCCACCGCGCCGTCGCCAACCCGGTCACCCCCGACGGATCGAACACCGCCAGCTCCCCCCGCCCGGCGCGTGCTGCCGCGGTGGCGTCGTACAGATCGCGTTTCACCGACAGGGCGACCACGGGCCCGTCCCAGCCGATGATCCCTGCCGAGGCCAACACCGTCTTGCCCGACCGTGTCGGACCGATCAACGCGACCGATCCCCGGTCGCCCTGGACCCGTTCCGCCCGGCGGCCCTTGGCTGGATGGCGTTCGCGGTCCTCGGTCGCCAGCAGCGGACCCCGCGGCGCCATCCGCCCCAACAGCAGCCGCCCTGTCGGCGGCACCGGATCCGATACGACCAACGGGCGCACATCGCGAGGCCGGGCGACACGGGCATCGGCCGGGACACCGAACCGCGACCGCGACGGCGTCGACCACCGTCGCCACACCCACACCACCCCCGCGCCCACCAACCCGACCAGCCCGCCGGCGACGGCCGTGCACGCCCAATAGACGACCGGGCCGGGCAGCCCCGACGCGTGCTCGCCCCACGCCCCCGCCGGATCACCCGGTGCCGCCACCAACCGACCCGCGACGCCCAACCAGTCACCGACCCCACCCGACACCCGCCCACCGGCAACCGCAGCGGCCAGCCACGCCCCCGCCCACACCACCACCGCAACCCCGACCACCACAGCACCCACGGCGACGAGCACGACCTCGCCGCCCGACGCGGGCGGCTCGCGACGACCCGGCATCGGCTGCGTCACCGCCACCCCCGCCCACCGCGACGCCCGGACCGGGTGAGGGCTGCCGGGAGCGAGATCGGGAGCAACTCCGGGACTGAACCCGGGAGCAACTCCGGGAGCGCGGTTTCAGACGCTCCACGCATCCCTACCGATGCAAGGAGCAACCCATGAACCTCTACCGGCAACTCGACACCGCCTACCAACATCTCGTGGCACGACCCCGACCCACCTGGCTCGCCACCGTCACCACCGGCGGATACGCCGATGTCGTCGCGATGATCCGCGACGCCCAGCCCGACCCAACCGCGTCCGATGCGACCCTGCGCACACTTGTCGACTTGGCTCCCCGTCGCCCCGATGCCCTCACCGTGACCCTCCACGCCCTCGCCCCTCGGCTGCGGGCTCGGCTCGGTCGCAGCGTCACCGACGACTACCGCGGCGACGTGCTGACCGACCTGGCGTTCGTGCTCCTCGACAGCTCGCTCGACGGCTCCCGGCTGGCCGCTCGGCTCGTCAACCGGGTCCACAACCGCACCCACAAAGCCGCCCGATCCGTCCACAGCCGCGGCGTCGTCAACATCACCACGATCGCCCCGCTCGACCCCGCCCACTTCGCCTACCACCACGACCCCACCAACGGGGAGGACGTCGCCACCATCGCTGCCGGTCGCGCCGACCTCGCCCGCTTCCACAGCGCCGTCCGCGCGGCGATCGAGGACGGCGAGCTCACCGAGGACGCGTGGGCTGCCTACCGCAACCACCGTCTGGCCCGGGTTCTCGACCCCGACGCCCGCCTGTGCACCAGCCACGAACGCACCACCGCCTCGCGGACCGCCCGCAAGCTCGCACCGCTCGTCGAGTCGTATCTCCATGCCGCCTAACCCACCCGCCGCCTGCGCCCTCCGCCACCACTCGGGACGTCACCATGCGACCACACAGAAACAGTCCCGTTCTGGTACTGTTTCTGTCGTGCCTGGGAGGTATTGGGATGAGGTGATTGACGTGGCCGTCGACCACGGCGGTTACGTCACGCCTGCTCTCGTCCCGGCGGTGCCGGCGGTCGAGCTGCGCAAGATGGTCGCCCGCGGCACCCTCGACGCAGTTGCCCACGGCGTCTACCGGGTGCCGGTGCTGCCCCGGGACCGCTACGACGAGCTGATCCTGGCCCGCCTGTGGGCCAAAGGTCGCGGCGTCGTCTCCCACGACTCGGCGCTGATGGTGCACGAGCTGTGCGACATCAACCCGACCGGCATCCACCTCACGATCCCCACCGCATATCGGATCAGCCGGGCCGGCGGCGACCGCTACGTGATCCACCACGCGGAGCTGGTCGATCGGGACGTGACCCGGCTCGACGCGGTGGTGGTGACCACGATCGCCCGCACCCTGGCCGACACCATCACCACCGTGCCCGCATACCTCGCCCGTCAAGCCGTCACCACGGCAGCTGAACGCGGCGCGATCGCGTCGGCCGATCGCGCCCGGCTGCTGGGCGTGCTCGAGGGTCGGGGTGCGGCGTGACTCGCCCGCGCGGCGCCAAGGAGTTCCAACGCCTCCTGCAACGCCACGCCGCCACGATCGGCCAACAACCTCAACGGGTGCTGCACCTCGTGAGGGTCGGGGTGGTGTGCGCCATGTTGGACGGCGTGCGCCACGACGACGGCGGGCACCTGTTCGTCGTCAAGGGTGGCACCGCGATGCAGCTCCGCTTGGGCATCACGGCGCGCGCCACCACCGACTTGGACATGGTGTTCCGCGGGTCGGCCGGCGACTGGTTGGCCCGCTTCGACGAGGCCACTGCCACCGGCAGCTGGGCGGGGTTCACCGTCGCCCGCAAGGGCCCACCGGTCGAGATCACCGTCACCGGGCTCGCCTACCGGCCGTGGCGGGTCGGGCTCCAAGTCCGCTACGAGGGCCGCGACTTCGGCTCGACCAGCCTCGAGGTCGCCATCGACCACACCGCCGACGGCAGCTACGAACTCGTCGAACCCGACGGGATCGTGCTCGCCGGCTTCGACATCGACCCGCCCCGACTGGTCCCGTGCCTCGACGTCGCCCACCAGATCGCCCAGAAGCTCCACGCCTGCACCGAACCGCTTCCCGACGGAAACGACCGGGTGCGCGACGTCATCGACGTCTGGCTCCTCGACGCCCTCCTCACGACCGGCGACCTGCCCGCCGTGCGCGCCGCGGCCGTCGACACGTTCCAGCGGCGAGGCGCCCACCTTTGGCCGCCCGCCGTGACCCCTTCGCCGTCATGGACCCACGACTACCCGCTGCTCGTCGCCGACCATCCCGACGCCCCAGCCACCCTCGATGACGCCATCGCCTACCTCACCGAACTGGTCGATCGCATCGAACACGCCCCGCCCGACCACAACCCAAGCGGCAGGTGACCTGCTCGGGATCGCGCCGGACCGGGTCAGGGGCCGTCCAGCCCCGCGGTCATGGTCGCCGGGACGCGGCCGGGTTCCGGCTGCTGGTTGCGGTCGAGGACGGCCGACCATGTGGCGTCGTGGCCGGCCCAGGCGTTGAGGTCGAGGCCGTCGGGCGGTTCGATGACCCTGAGATCCACGTCGTGGTCGGCGAGCAGACCGGCGAGATGCTCCCCCCAGGCCCGGCCGGCCGGGTCGGCGTCGGCGACGGCCACCACGGTGTCGCCGCGCTGGGCGGCATGAGCGGCGAGGCGGGTGGCGACGCGCTGATCGGGAGCCTGGGAGCCCAGGATGCCGACGGATCGGTAGCCGGCTTGGGCGGCGGTCAGCGCGTCGGGGATGCCCTCGCACACCACCAGCACTCCTGGCTGCACGTCGCCGGTGCTGCGGGCCCAGGCGAGACGGGGGTTGGTGCCGAGCGCGCCAGCGGGGTTGTCGTACTTGGGGCCGCCCCTGGGATCGAGGTAGCGCGCCTGGACATAGCTGATCCCACCGGTCTCGTCGAGAGCGGGGAACGTCGCCGCGACCGTGGCGCCGTACGGCAACCCTCGGGCGCGTCGCATCATGTGGCGGCCGGGGTCGGCGCCGAGGTGGTTGCCGCGGATCGTGTCGTCGTTGAACCCGCGGCTGTGCAGCCAGTCGCGGACTGGCGCCCCGGCGGAGGCCCACAGGATGCGCTCGCACGCCTGGGCGTAGCGAACGACGGCGGGGTCGAGGGGCACGTGCGTCGGTCTCGGCGGTGCGGGTTTGCGGGCGATGGGTGGGAGTGGCCGGTCGGGGGCCATCCCGGCCCGGTTGGCGAGCCAGTCGATCGCTTCGCTGCGCGTGGTGCGTTGCGTGGCGACGACGAGGTCGATGGCGTCGCCTCTGTGGCTGTCGTCCCCGGACCAGCATCGCCACCGTTCGTGTCCTCGGTGGTCGGTGTGCATGGTCACCGACGCGTTGTGGTCGGTGTGATCGGGGATCGGGCAGTGCCAGCGCCGACCGCGAACCTGGTGGGTGGCGGGTTCGGCGAGCTCATCGAGCAGCGCTGCGAGATCGGTGCGGGCGAGGACGTCGCCGATGTCCCAGTGCGGCCGGTGCTCCGGGCGGGGGCTCATGGCGCTAGGCGCGCATGGCCTCGTCTGTGTCGGCCAGCTCGCGCTCGGCGGCAGTGAGCACGGTGTGGACGACGGCACCGCGGCGTTGCAGCCGCCACAGGGCCCTGCCCCGCACGAGTTGGCCGACCCAGGACCGTTCCCGTTCGGAGAGCGCAAACATCTCCGCGGCAACGCCGACCTGGTCGGGGGGTTGACGGAACACGACCCTGGTTTGGATGTCCGACAGCAGCCCGGCGGCGATCTTCGCCACGGCGGTGCCGTCGTCGGCTTGGGCGGTGAGATCGGCCGGCCGATGGCAGACCAGCCAGGTGGACACGCCGTAGGTGCGCGACAGCTTGAGCGAACCTTGGAAGTGGCGGGCGCCGCATCTGACCGCCGCCCAGGCTTCGTCGATCACCTGGATCACCCGCCGGTCAGAGTCGCGTTGCAGGACCGCGGCCAGCCAGGACGTGGCGGCCAGCATCACGAGGGGGAGGGCTTCGTCGTCGCCGTAGACGGCGGACAGGTCGACGACGAACCCCGGTCCGGTCTCCCAGTCGACGTGCACAGAGGTGGGACCGTCGAACATCCCGGCCAACGTCCGCGTCAACAGCTTGTCGAGGGCGAACACCACCGGGGTCGCGGCTTGGGCCAACTCGAGCGGAGTCCGCCGCGACAACGCGACCAGCTCCTCGGCCGGGTCGGCGACCGTCGCGGCGACGTCGCCGAGCGTGAACGGCGACCCGCGGCGGGCCAGCGACGCGATCGCCCACCCGAGCACGGCGTCCTCGGTCGGATCGAGCGCCCGGCCAAGCACCCCGGCCACGAGGGCGGTGGCCAGCGACTGGCGGTTGACGGTCTCGGTCGGGTCGCCGCGGTGATCCATCGGGTTCAACCGGTCACGCCCGCCGGGGTGCAGGCGGATGACCGGCAGCCCGTGGAGCGCGGCGAACGGCCCGTACTCGCCCTTCGGGTCCAGGATCGTGACCATCCGCTTGGCGCCGTAGACGGCCAGCTCCCGGCCGAGGAACGCCTTGACGAGCGCGGACTTGCCGCTGCCGATGTCGCCGGTGACGAGCACGTTCGGGTTCGTCAGGTGCCCGGTGGCGTAGAGCTCGAACGGGTCGAAGAAGAATCCCGACCCGCCACCGGTCACCGAGACGCCGACGTAGGGGCCGCGTTCGCCGAACCCGGTGTCGGTGTGACATGGGTAGACCGACGCGAGGTGCGCCATCGTCGCCCGGTGCCGCTCGATCCGCAGCCCACCGGTCGGCCGCCACGACGGATGGTCCGCGTCCGGTCCGCATGCCCCGGATTCGGATGGTTGTCGGCGGGTCATGGCGCCGTCGTGGTTCGGGACACGGCCCGGCCGAGCGGCAGGGCGGCGACCCAGCCCGGCCCGTGGCGGGCCTCCAGGGGGCGCAGGTCGAGCAGCGACTGGGCGGCGGCCTGCTCGACATCGGCGCAGTCGTCGTCGAGTTGGTCCAAGTCGGCGGCGGTGACGGTGACGATCCCCACGAAGCTGAACTCGGCATGGCCTTCGGACAGCTCCCGTTCGCGGGCTTCGACGTCAGCCAGGCGCTTGCGTTCCCGGGCGTTGACCCGGAACCCCTTCTGGGTCTTCATGTCGGCGTCGGCCTCGCGGGCCATCACCTCGCGGTCCGCGGCGCGGGCGGCGCGACCCATCGGGACCGGTTCCAGCACGACCGTCAGCGTGCGAACGCAGTGCGTCTCGACCAGCAGGCCCGACAGCCAGTCCGAGCCGACGGGCAGTTGCGGCCAGGAGGCGATCCGGTAGGAGCGGTGGTAGGCGCCGTCGACGTGGACGTGACCCCAGTCGGGTTCCACGACCATCGGACCCCACTCCAACGCCCCTCGCCGAGCGGCGGCCGCCAACGAGCGGGTCAACGTCGCGACGTGGGCGGCCCGGTTCGGGTCGGACCGCACCCGCACCGCGGCGGATACCTCCAACGCCGACAGCGGCCCTTCTACGGACAGGCCGGCGGCGTCGAGCCGCGACGAGAACAGGCGCAGCTCCTCGGCGAGTGTGTCGACCGCGGCGGTCAGTCGCGACCCGGCCCGGCGCCGGGCCCGGACCTTGCGTTGGTCGACGGTGACGGCGACGAGGACCTCGTGGGCGATCGTGACCGGCGCCTGCTCGTCGACCAACGCCGCGTAGTCCGCCACCGCCGGTGCCCCGGCACGGGACCAGACTCCGATCCTGTCGAGGAACGCACGGTGCTCGTCGCTGCCGACGGGGTGCGCCCATTCCTGCCATACGACCTGGGCAACCGGCGAGTGCTCCCGGGCGAACGGCGACAGCGCCGCGCCCCAGCCGGCGAGCATCGCGTCCTGCTCGACCGCGGAGGCGAGCGGGAAGCCCTGCCCGCGGACCCGCAGCACCGCGGTCACCCGCCCGGCGGTGCGGTCCCGCACGACGCCGAAGGCGACGTCGACGGGTTCGATGAGCTCGAGGCCGTGCAACGGCTTGGGCAGGGCGGCGTTGGTGTTGTCGCCCAGCAGCGGAGGACGGACCCACCGTCGCCGACCCAGCCGCCGCCCGACGACGAGCCGGGCGCCCGGGGCGAGGGTCTCGGCGAGCGGCGCGCCCCGCCAACGCCCGAACGCCACCACGCAACCGAGAACCGGGCCCGCGATCCCGACGGCCGGTGGGAGCGGGGTCTGCAACACCAGTGCGAGGAACAGCACCCCGACGACGACCGGGATCGCCTGGCGGGCACCGAGACCGAGGAGCAGGCCGGGCTTGTTGGCATCGGCGAAGCGGTAGGAGCGGGCGTCACTCATGACTCACCCGCTGGCTCGTCGCCACCCTCGCCGTCGCGTCCACGGGGCGGGGGACCCGACGCCGCCGTCGACGCTCCCGTTCGGGCCCGTCCCGGGCGTCCCGGTGGCCGCGACGGTGCCGGTTCGCTGCCGCCCGGGCTGGGCGTGTCGGTCTGCGCTGGTGACCTCGGTTGTTGGCCCGTCGAGTTCGCGGTGCCGGTGGGCGTGGCGGGTTGGTGGCCGGTGAGCCCGGCGATCCCACCCGAGGACGCGCCCTGCGCGCCTTGTTGGCCGGCGACTTGACGCGTCGCCGCCGAGGCGGCGGTGGTGGCGCCGAGGCTCTTGACCATCAGCGCGGTGTGCGCGGCGGTCGTCGCGCCGCGGGCCCAGCCGCCGGCGATGCCGGCGCCGACCATCGCTCCTTCGACGGTGGGCATCAGCTTGTAGAGCACCACGGGTGTGACCGCGGCGATCAGGAAGCAGATGAACCCCGTCATCAGCGTGCCGACCGCGGCGGCGCCGTCGTTGATCAACGACGCCGATTCGGGGTCGCCCGCCGGGTTGGCGATCAGCTTCACGGCCACGACGAGGGTGACGACAATCGCCAGCTTCGACACGACAAGTGCCACGGTGAGATGGACGAGCTTGCGGGCCGACCCACGGAACAGCGGCAGCACGTTGACGGACCACACGATCGGCGCCAACGCGGCGGCGACATAGATCAGCGCCGAACGCATCATCAACGCCACCACCAACCCGATCAGCCCCAAGAACCCGAACAGCAGACAGAGCGGTCCGACGAAGGTGGAGCCAAGCGGCCCGGTCGTCGTCGCGACCAGCACCATCCGCTCCAGCATGATCACGAGATCGGGCCGGCCGATCTGCCACACCATCGCCGACGCCTCGTCCACCACCCCGATCAACACGTCCAACACCGTGAGCGTGAGCGCGGACGCGACGATCGCCCGGGCGCCCTCCTTGACGGCGTCGCCGATCTGCTCCGGCCGGCCCGCCAACGCCGCTTGGACGGCGGAGGCGAGCATCATCGCGATCGTCACGGCGAGGGCGATCAACCCGACCTGGGCGGCCAACTCGTTGCGGAACCACCCCGCCGTGACCCGCGGTGTGGTGCCGGAATCAAGCACCGACCACACCCACTCGATCAACAGGGCGAGCCCGTTGGCCAGCCAGGTGTAGATGCCGGTGATGACCTTGTCCCACGCCCACCCGACCGCCGAGCCGACGGCGTCACCGACGAAACCGAACAACGATCCCAACCCGCCGATCGCCCAGTCGAACATCACCCACCCCCAACCGACGGCCACGACAAGACGTCGAGCACCTCGACGGCCGACGCGACTGGTGCGCTCACCGCCAGCGCCGGGGTCGGACCCGGCCGGGTCGTCCACCCGTCGACCCGCCAGTCGGCGGCCTCCCAGAGCAGCTCGACGGTGACCGTGCGCCACACCTGCCTCGGCGCCGTCACGTCCGCCACCGTGATCACCGACACCGTCCACACCTCCACCTCGGCCGAGGCGCTGTCGGTGTGGACAACGCGGGCGGTCAACGGCAACTCGGCGAACGTCACCGATTGGACGGTGACCCCGGCAGCGCCGAGCTCCCCGGACATCTCCCCCAACTGGGCTGCCGAGTCGGCGGCCAGGGTCGGCCCGTAGCGAGCGGAGGCCAACGTCTCGATCATGTCGGTGCGGGTGATGAACCCCGCCCTCGCGATCTCTCCGGTCAGGCGCACCGCCGAGACCGCGGCGGCGAGCGCGCCCGACTCGTCGTGTGACCATCCGACGGGGACGCCGTGGCGGGACGACGTCGGGCCGGGCCTCGCAACCTCGCCGATGGCCGCAGAGGTCACCGGTCCGGTGTCAGTGCTGGTGCCGGTTGAGGGTGTGGAACACGCCCGGAACCCGATCGCGACGAGCACTGCGAGGGCTGCTGTGGCGATGTACACGCGTGCGCGGCGCATCGTCAGGTCGCGTTGTAGACGGTGATAGCGATCGTGTGCGCCAGCCCGGCGATCATCGCCGCGCCGATCCCGCCCAACACCCACTTGCGGCCGGCCGACGACGCCGAATAGTTCGAGCCGAAGTGGCCGACCCCGGTGGCGACCCCGCCGATCAGCAGACCGGCGACTGCAGCGGCGATCGCCGCGTACTTCAACCAGCCGAGCACCTGGGTGATCAGCGCCCCGCCGGGCAGCGAAGCGTCGGGTGCCGGGTCGGGGACCTGCGCCAGCGCCGGCGTGGACAACGCGAGCACAGCGGCGACGGTGAGGCCGGTTCCGACGAGTAGACGTGCTCGTTGTCCCCTGGACATCTGCACACCCCCTTCATGGTTCGAGACACCCCTGCGAGGTGTCGCTTCTCGAACCACTCACCCACCCACGACCACTCACCGCGCGACATGCCGGGGGTCCAGCGGTGGCCACGAGAACACGATCCCGCGTCCACCGGCCGACGCGTCCCGAGGATGCCCGGATGTCTCGCTCGGGCCTCGTCGTGGGTGGGAACAGCGTTGTGAAGCTGCTCGCCGCCCCGCTCGTCGCAGTCGTCGCCTTGCTGATGGCGTTCCCGGTGCTGTTCGCCACCGGCGATGGGCCTCGGTTGGGCTGCGCCTCCTACGGCGAGATCGACGCGGTCCTGGCCACGATCCGCACGTTGGAGTCAGGCGGCGACTACGCAGCACAGGCCGCCGGATCGTCGGCGTCGGGCGCCTACCAGTTCATCGACAGCACCTGGAACCACTACGGGGGCTATGCCCGGGCATGGCAGGCCCCGCCTCACGTCCAGGACGCGAAGGCGATCGAGCACATCCAGGGCATCCTCGACGCCCACGACAGCGACGTCGCCGCCGTCCCGGTCGTCTGGTACATCGGGCACCTGCCCGCCGAAGGCTCAGCCGAGTGGGACACCGTGCCCGTCCCCGGTGCCGGCAACGTCCTCACTCCCCGCCAGTACCAACAGCGGTGGCTCACCGAGTACGAACGCCAACTCGCCGGCGCGTCGGTCGACGACGGTCCGGCAGCGGGGGGCTGCCTGCCGGGCACCCCGATCGGCGCGCTCATCGACGGCTACGCCTACCCGGCACCCCCCGAACTGTTCGCCAACGCCCCGGTCGACGCCCCGCACCACGACTACCCCGCATGGGACTGGGGCCTGCCCGTCGGCACGCCGCTCTACGCCGTGCGCGGTGGCCGGATCACGGCGGTGCAGCACTGGCCGTACAACTGGTGGGATCACGGCTGCGGCACCAACGCCACCGGCTGTCAGACGTGCGGGATCGGCGTCACCGTCGAAGACGACGACGGCAACCGGTGGGCCTACTGCCACGGCACTGCCGTCCACGTCCAAGTCGGCGACACGATCGGCGCCGGGACGCAGATCCTCACCTCGGGCAACACCGGACGCTCCAGCGGCCCCCATCTCCACCTCCAGGTCCGCACCGCCGACGGGCAGCTTCGCTGCCCCCAAACCCTCCTGCGGTCCCTGCGCGACCATGCGATGGGCGTGGACCCGGCGACGCTGCCCACCACCGGCTGCTTCTACTGACTGTGAGGCCCGCCGGTCGCGCGGTGACGGCAGGCCCGTTCGGAGAACCCGAGAGAACCCCGCGACTACGCTTGCGAGTGCTGCTCCACCGGTGTCGATCGTGTCGTGTTCGTGGAGCCACGGCCCCCGTGAGGAGCCATCGCCATGTCTCGAATCGACGACCCCACCATCTACGACCCGTTCTGGTGCCGTCTCGCCGACCTCGCCGATCCCGCCACCAACCCGCAGCACCGCCGCGCCCTCGTCGAGGACCTCGTCGTGTGCGAGGCCGAGGAGGTCGCCCACGGCCACCGGCACCTCACCATCGTCCACGGCTGCCCCGACAACCTGCCCGACAGCCGTGACCTCGACGCCTTCTACGACACGCTGCGCGTGCTCGCCGCCGAACCGGGCTGGGTGCGGGTCCGCGGCACCACCGACTACCTGACCGTCACCGTGCGCGGCGGCGACGCCGACCAGCGCATCGACGCGTTCGCTGCCGCAGCGCGGGCCGCGAACCCTGGCGATTGGGCGATCGTCGCGGCGCCGTATCCACCGTCAGCCGTGACCTGAGTCCAAGGCTGCTTCGGAGGCTGCGGTCACCGACGCCGTCCGGCGCCTGGTCGGTGGGATTGGGCTGGAGGATGGTCTGCCCGTCAGGGTTGCTGCCGCTTGGTCAGTTCGTTGAAGAGTCCCGTGGTCGTCGGCGACGGATCGGTGTCGAGATCGGCGAGGTACACGGTGAGCTCGCTGTAAGCGGCGACGATCCCGGCGTGGTTGCCTGCGTGGTGCTCGACGCGCATCCGGCATCGGTAGAGCTCCTCGTTGCCGGGCAGTCCGCGCAACCCGCGGGTGATCGCGTCGCGGGCTTCGTCCACCCGTGCCGCTTCGACCGCGAGATCGACCAGGGCCTCGACGGCCTGTTCGATCAGCCGGGAGGCGTGGGAGACGTCCTGGTCGCGGTGCGCCCAGTCGTAGCCGGCCCCGTCGAACGGCGGGCCGTCGACCATCCCGAGCGCGTCGCGCAGCAACGTCATTGCCTCCGCAGTCGACGACTCGCTGGCGAGCGCTACACGCTGCGCGAGTAGCGCAAGGTCGGTCGTGACCCGCGGGTCGAGCCGCAGTGTTTGACGGGTGCGGTCGGCGCTGGGCATCACCGGGAGACCGTCGTCGAACTCACCCAACGCTCGGCGTGTGGCGGCCACGAAGTTCCACACTGTCTTGGCTTCGACCGGTTTGCCGCCCCACAGGGCGTCCTGGGCCGCGGTGGCGGCGAGGGTGCCGCCGCGACAGGCGAGCAGCACGGTCAGGATCAGCTCGCGTCGGCCGAGCTCGGGTCGTTCCGCGACCGACGGCACCCCGAGGACACGCACCACCATCTGCGGGGCAGCCGTCGCCACACTGACTGGTTCGGCATCGAGGTGGAACAGGCGTGCGTCGTCTGATCGGGCGTCGAGCGACTCCTGGCCTTCGGCCGGTGACAAGTCCGCTGTCTTGTCAACCAGCGCACGGCCGTCGGTCGGGAGGTCGGGCTGCGACCGATGTCCGTTGCCAAGCGAGCCTTCGATTCCCGCCGATGAGTTGGGCCGGTACGGAACCTGTCCGTTGCGTTGGTGCCCGTTGCTTCCGACCGGCGACGTCGTGGGCGGCGCTGGCCGCTGGATGTCGAGTCCGCCGTCGGGGAGCTGGGAAAGAGCGGTAAGGGCCTCGCCGATTCGCCGGGCGCTGTCGAGCGGCATCTCGACGGCGATGAACGCGATCCCGAGCGGTTCCAGCAGGGCGAACCCGGTGTCGTCGACGAGGATGCGTGCGCCCGTCGTCGGCGGCTTGTCGGTGGCGAGGACGACCGCGACACCACAACGGGGCGGCACCGATGTGAGGCATGTTGGAACGTCGCGGCCGCTGCTGCGGGTGATCACGATCGTCGCTTCGATTGGCGTTGCGTCCCCGGCACGGGCCCGGAAGGTGTCGTCGATGCCGACGTGGTCCAACACGTCGCGGATCGAACGACGGGCGCCGTCGGCGTGTTGGGCGGCGGTGTCGAGGTCACTGACGGTGACGCGGTCGACGTGGCCGTCGAGTCCGCAGTCGATGCCGACGGTCGACACGTAGGCGTCGGAGACGTCGGTGCCGGTGGCCAGCTCGACGGCGAGCGAGCGGACGAGCGCCTCCACTCGATCGTCAGGCCCGCTCACCGTGAGCACCCCGAACGCCTCGAGATCGATCATGAGTTGACGGCCGTCGCGGACGCCGACGGTGACCAACGCAGGGATCGCTGCGGGGAGTTCGTCGGCGGGGACCGGGGCTTCCGGGTCGTAGGCGAGCCTCCATGCCCACCCGCCGTCGGTGACCGACCAGCCGGCTGGGGCGGGAGCCTGCTGAGGGTCGTCCCACAGGACTTCGAGGCCGGCGTCCTCGGACAACTCGACTGCCATCGGGGCGGCCGTGAGCCGCCGCCGATCGAGCGTTCCGACCATGCGGGCGAGGTGCTGGCCAGCCCAACGAACCAGCGGTACGTCCGCTGCTGCCACGACGGCTTCGACTGCTGGGCTTCGGGGCAGGTGTGTGTGGCGGGCGCCTCGTGTGGCTCGCCGCCGGCGCAGCGTGAGGATCCGTAGTGCGAGGCCGGTGGCGAGAACGACGGCGCCGCTGATCCCTGCCAGCACAGGCACTGGCGACGATGACCCGGGCTCCTCCGTTGATGGCGGGACGGCTGGCCGCGGCGGGGATGGGACGGTCACCGAGGGCTGGGTTGGGCTGGGGACCGTCGTCGGTGTCGGTGTCGGTGTCGGTGCCGGTGCCGGTGCCGGTGCCGGTGTGGGCGGGGCGGTGGGGATGGGGATCGGGGCGGTCGCTGGAGGCTGAGGCGACTCGTCCGGGATCGGGGTGGGGTCGGGGATCGGGGTCTCGGCTACGGCGGGAGGCGTGGGCACGTCGGTGCTTGGCGGCGCCGTCGTTGCGGGGGGGAGGTAGAGGTTCCAACCCGGACGGATCAGGTTCGGGTCCGTCAGGCGTCGCCCATCCGGTTGTTCCCGGTCGCGGTTGGCGTCGAAGATCTCGGTGTAGCGGGCTGGGTCGCCGAGGTGATCTCGGGCGATGCTCGACAGGGTGTCGCCGGTCGCGACCACGTGGACGACCTGTCCGTCGTGCTGCGGCGCGGGCGCGGAGTCGACGGCTGGCGCCGCGGTCGCCGGGAGGCGAAGTTGCCAGCCGGGCAGGATGATCTGTGGGTCGGTCCATGCCCGGCCGTCGGGTTGCGGGGTGCCGCGGTTGAGGTCGAACAGCTCGCGCCAGCGCATGCCGTCGCCGAGGTGTTGCTCGGCGAGCCGCCACGGGTTGTCGTTGCGTTCGACCACGATCGTGCTTGTTGCCGGGGATGCCGTCGTGGCGGCGTTCGGCGGTGGGACCTCGGGCACCGTGGGGTCGGTTGGCACGGTCGGCTCCGGTGCCGTCGCGTTGAGGTCGACGATGAGCGTGGTGGCGTCTGCTCGGCTGGGCAGGGGTCCGGTCGGTGGCGAGGTGTTGGCGAGGGCGGGCTGGTGTTGGGCGAGGCTGAAAAGGATCAGCACAGGGACGACGAGGTTGCGGGCAAGAAGCTGGAGTGGCCCGGCCAGTGTGATGTGCGGGGCGTGCAGGCCGCGCAGCCCGGCAACAGCCTCGATGACGACCGACAGAGCGAAGATCGTCCACGCCGCCCAGGCGGCAACGGTGAGTACGGCGAACACGGCAGTGTCGGAGATGGCCGAGTTGGTGAGTTGACTCCACCAGTTGCCGCTCGAGAGGTTGGGGAGGCGCCCCCAGCGCGAGAGTGCCCACGGTGCGCCCCCGACGAGCACGACCAGCGCGGCGAGGCTGACGAGTCCGTGCAGGAGGGCGCGGAGGCGGGTCATGGGAGGTCGACCTTGACGGCGTTGACGGTCGCGGTGGCTGTGAACGTGGCGGTGTCGCCGCCGGCCAGGCTGAGCAGTTGCAGATTGACGGAGCTGGTGACGGTGACGGTGATGGTGTCGCCCGTGACGGTCGCGGTCCCGGTGGTACCCCGGGCGGCGAGGTAGTCGAGTGCGGCTTGTTGGGCGGCGTCGGGGTCGAGCACGGCGTTGCCTTCGACGGCGGCTGCCGGGTCGAGCTGCTGGGCGCCGGCGCGGGCTGCCGCGCTGGCCACGCTGAAGGCGTCGCTGCGGGCTCGCAGCATCGTGCCGCCGTCGAGCACGAGTCCGACGAGGAGCATGCAGGCCACGGTGGCGCTGATCGCCCAGACGGTGACCGACCCTCGGTCGTCGCCGAGCCGTTCTCGCAGTAGGCCGTGACTTGCGGCGGTCATGGGCTCGCTGCTTCGCGGTGGACGTCGCGCACTTCGCTGGCTGACGCGGAGACGGTGATAGTTCCGGGTAGCGGCAGCAGTGAGGCATCTTGGAGGTCGGTTGCGCAGGCGACGGTGACCTCGATCTGTTCGGCCTCGATGGCTGCGTTGAACGACATGGTGCGACACGACGGCGATCCGACGTTCAGCGTCGCCGCCGCTGCTTGTTCGACGGCGGCGAGTTGGGCGGTGGGGTCGCGGGCGATCGACAGGTCGCGGGCGGCCATGCGCGCCGCGGCTTCGACGTCGGCCCGCCCGTTCTGCACGCGTCCGACGGCGACGACGGCGAGCAGGAGCAGCCCGAACAGCGGTGCGACGATGACGAGTTCGACCGCCACCGACCCGCGGTCGTCGCCGCGCCAACGGGTTGCGAGCGTGCTCATGGTTCGATCCGTTCGGTCGGGGCGTCGACGGTCACGTTCACGGTGAGACGCAGGCCGGGCAGGATCGACACCACGTTGCCGGACACCGACACCGACGAGGTTTCGATGGTGCGGCTGGCGGTGACGTTCGGGTCGTCGAGCCCGTTGCCTGACTGGGCGAGGAACTCGTTGGCGGCCCCGATGCCGGCCCCGGTCGAACCGTCGATGGTGCGGACGTGGTCGAGGCCGTGACGGGCGGCGGTCTGGGCGACGGCGCGGGTGTGATACCAGACGCCGATCTGGACGACCATCAGCAGCAGCAGCACCATCACGGCGGCGCAGATGACGAACTCGACGGTGGACGACCCACGATCGTCGGCGCGCAGGAGCGCGCGTACATCCCGCCACCCGTGGCGGTGGCGTCCCGGCGCTCCGGTCTCCCGGCGACGCGCCGCCATGGTCAGAGCTGCAGTCCGCCGATCTTGATGTCGACGGCGGCGGCGATCGCGGCCATCGCGGCGATCGCGATCGCTGCCGCGGCGGCGACGATGATCACCTTCTCGACGATCTCGCCGCGTTCGCCGTCGTCGCGGGCGCGGGCTCTGATTTCGAGGAGTCGGACCTGGAGCCAGGTCATCAGTGCAGTCATCGCAGTGGGTTCCTTTCGTTGAGGGTCTTTCGGCTGGGGGCGTTTCGGTCATTGGAAGAGGACGTAGATCGCGGGGAAGCCGAGGAACACGGTGAAGCCGAGCAGCAGCAAGGTGGCGGGGATGCCCATGCGCTCGGTGACCGCTGCGGCGTCGCGCTCGGCGTTGCCGGTGAGGCGTTCGCGGATCGACTTGGCTTTCGAGGCGACCGTGTCGCGCACGGCGGCGCCTTCGTCGCCCGACAGCGACAGCGCTGCGGCCAACTCGGCAAGGTCGGGCAGGTCGCAGTCCGTGGCGAGTCGCTCGAGTGCCCGCCAGGGAGTGTCGCCGCGCACGTAGCCGGCGCGCAGGGCTCCTTGCATCTCGGCGAAGGGCCAACCCTCGCCGGCCGCCGCCGCGGTCTGGATCGAAGCGTCGATGCCGCGACCTGCGGCCAGGCACATGCCGGTCACGTCACAGAACGAACCGAGCGCATGGGAAAAGCTGCGGCGGCGCTCCGCGGCATGAGTGCGGACCGGTCGGACAGAGATCACCGCGCCCACCGCTCCTCCGGCGAGCGCGAGCCACAACGGGATCCCGACCGGGACACGGACACCGACGAGCCAGCCGCCGGCCGCCACCATCGGCGCCCACAGCAGCCCGCACAGCGTGTACACGACCATCACCGCGGCCTGCTCGTCGGGCGAGCGGCGCAGCACCCGCAAGTCGGTGCGCAGCGAGCCGAGCGCCCGGTCCACCGGGGCGAACCGGCGAGCCCAGGTCCCGACCCGAACATCGAGACTGTTGCGGCCGGGAGCGATCTCGATCACCGGTTGTCCGAGCCGGGCAAGGGTGTCGGCCAGCGGTGGCCGGGCCGGGGACCAGCCGGACCACACCAGCCACAGCCCGGAGCCGACGGTCGCGCCGGCGACGACGACGAGCGTCACGGCGTCCACGACGCCTCCTGGTGGGTTGTCCGAGAGAGGAACCTCTCGACCGGCGCGGCGCGGCCCATCTTGGCCATCCACCAGAACCCGGCCGCCCAGTAGAAGCCGACAGCGGCGAGCACGACCTGACCGAGTGCGCTGTTGTAGGGGGAGAGGTAGTCGCGGGAGAACACCAGTAGCAACGCCACGAAGCCGGCGATGACGATCGCCGTGTACTTCAACGCCGACTGCGGGCGTTGGCGGGCGACCGCGATCCGACGGTGCGAGTCGGCCTCGGCGTAGGCCGCCGCGGCGAGGTCGGAGAGCACCTCGCGCACGCGCCGGCCACCGGTGGTCGACGTCAGGCGCAACGCAGTGACTACGAGGTCTCCGAGCGGGTGGTCCAGGTCGGCGGCGAGGTCGTCGAGCACGTCGCCGAGGGGCTCGCCGGTGAGTCGATCCGCCATGCGCTGCACCTCGGGTCGGATCGCCAGCGGCGCCGCGCCGGCAGTGGCGACCAGCACGCCCTCGACCCCACGGGCGGTGCCCATCGAGTCGCGCAGCATCTCCGCCCACAGCGCGATGGCCTCGGTTCGAGCTTCGTAGCGGTCGCGCTCCGAACGTCGCGGCAACCCGGCCACCACCCAACCAGCCGCGCTCGCGCCAGCCGCGGCGACAGGCCAACGGCTCACGACCAGCACCAGCAACCCGGCCCCGCCGGCGACGGCAACACGGTTGCGGTCCACCATCGGACGGCTGGCCTGGCGACGTCGCCGTGGTCGCACCGGCACCGGACGTAGCGCAGTGAGCGCGACCCACAGACCGCCAGCCGCCAGGGCGCCGGCCAACGCTGCGAGCGCGGTCACCACATCGTTCCCGACGCGTGGAGCTCCGGGCTGTAGCCGTGCGCGACGAGCTCCTCGAGCAGCGCCACGGGGATCGGCGAGGTCGGATTCGGCACAGCGGGCCCGTCCCGGCCGGGGTGAAACCAGACGTCGGTCACGACATGACCCGCATCGGCGTCGAAGCGATCCACTCGGCGGATCTCGGCCACCACCCGTCGCCCATCGCGGGTCCGACGCACGAACACCACCGCGTCGAGCGCGAGCGCCGCCAGCTGCATCACGTCAGCGGTGGCCCAGTCGCGGCCCCCGGCGCGGGCGTAGACGGCCATGCGCGGGAACACCGACCAGCTGCTGTCGGCGTGGATGGTGCACATCGACCCAGCGATGCCCTGCGACATCGCCTCGGCCATGTCGATCACCTCCGGCCCCCGCACCTCGCCGACCACGATCCGATCGGGCGAGAACCGCTTGATCGTGCGTGACAAGTCGGCCAGCGTGATCCCTCCGACGCCCTCGCTGTTCGGGCTGCGCTCCATGAACACGAGCACTTGGTCGTGCCGGTCCGGCATCCGGTCCAGGTGCAGCTCGGGCTCCTGTTCGAGGACGACGATGCGCTCCGATCGCTCGCACTCGTGCAACAGCGCCCGCATCAGGGTCGTCTTTCCGACCCCTTGGCCGCCGCAGATCAACAGGTTCCACCGGGCGCGCACGAAGGCCCGCAACAGCGCCGCCACCCCAGCGTCGTACATTCCGCGACGAACCAACTCGTCCTGGTCGGCGTCCACCAGTAGGTGCCGACGGATCGTCAGATACGGCCTCGCGGTCACCCAGGCAGCGGCGGCGAGGCGAGAGCCGTCCGGCAGTTGCAGATCGAGCCGCGGGTGGGCCGGCGTGAACTCGCGCTCCATGTGCCCGCCCCGGCGGGCGAGCGCCTGGATCGTGGCAATCAGCTCCGAATCCGACGATCCCAGCGGAGCGCCACGTTCGACCACCCCGTCGATCGTGACCAGCCGCACGTCGTCGAACCCGTTGGCGTGCACGTCGGTGACATCGTCCCGTTCCAGGAGCCTGTCGACCGCCGGGGCTGTCGAGAATGCCGCTGCCAACACCGCCTCGATGACCTCGTCCTCCTCGACCTCCGACAGCTGCTCACCGAGCCGCAGCGCCGCACGTGCCCGCTCGTCCAGCTCGCGACGCACGATCGCCCGAGCCATCTGCCGCTGATCCATGTCGTCGGGAGGCCGCCGCCCCTCCTCCGCACACCGGCGCAGGTAGTCGCCGACCTCCTCCGCCACCAGCCGGCGCATCGCGCCCACCTGCTCCGACGCCTCAGCCACGGCCCACCGCCTCGGTGTCGAGCCGCGTGAGCTGGTCCGCTATCGTGCGCACACCGCGTGCCAGCGCTGACCGCGTCCACAAACGCGACGCACCCGAGCCCGCCAGCGACTCGACTCCCCGTCGATCCCACGGCACGACACCGACGACGACGACGTCGAGCACCGAAGCGATCTCCGCAGGTGGGTAGCCCCGATCCCCGACCAGGACCGCCACCACGGGCACGTCGAACGTCTCCCGCAGCGCAGCCACCAGGCGGCGGGCATGAGCCGCCGCGGTCAGCGTCGCCGACAGGACCACCGCGATGACGTCGCAACCGGCGAGGCGACCCGCCGTCGGTTGGCTTCGCGCCCAGCGTCCGCCGTCCACGACCACCCAGCCGGTCTCGGCCCGCAGCACCGGCACGAGACGTTGACCGATCGCCACGAGCGTCGACTCCGCCTGATCGCCACCCGCCGGCGCCAGCACCGCCCGTACCCCCGGCCACACCTCCAGCGCCTGCTCGGCCAGCAGCCCATCAGGCGCACTCGAATGACGCAATGCGCCAGCCAGGCGGATCAGACCCAGCTCACCGCGCGGGCCAGCCCAGCACTCGACGTCGCCGCCCGCCGGGTCGGCCTCCAGCCCGATCCCGCCGGTGACCGCTGCGGCCGCCAACGCGACGGTCGTCGCTCCCGGTGATCCCTTCGCTGACACGAGCCCCAGCCGCACCGCTCAACCCCCCGCGACCACCAGCGTCACGCGCCGATCGGCCGCAGCCGCCGACACCGCCGCCGCGTCCTCGGCTGGCACCACGACCGCCACAGCGCGATCAGCACTCGATCCGACCGCGGCGCCCACCTCGGCCACCCAACCCGACGTCTCGACGATCGAGTTGCTCGTACCCGCCGCCGGTCGCACCACCACCATCACCGAGGCGCCACGCACCAGCCCCGACGAGGGCGCGTCACCCGGACCGACCAGCACGCCCACCACCGCGTCGCGCGCCGACACCAGACGCTCGTCGGCGCCGAGGAGATGGTCGTCGACGAGCAACGACCCGGCCGCCAGATCAGTCGCGGCGATCCTGCCAATCAGTTGTTCCAATCGTGACGCCGGCAGCGACGCGACGTCGGTGTCCGACGAGAGCCGAACCACCCGCAGATCGGAACGCTCGAGCACCTCGAAGCGTTGCATTCCGTTCGAGAGAGCCAGCACTTCGGTGCGGTCGTCTGCCGATAGGTACAGCGACGCCGCGAGCCAGCCGCCCAGCACCGCGGCCAGCACTCCGCCACCGATCCGCCCCCACCTCCGCCGCAGCGGATCGCGCCGCTCCGTCGCGGTCGCGACCGAAGCGCGCGCACGCGTCGTCCTGTCGGCTCCGTCGGACCTCGCCGACGCGCGGCGGTTCATCGTCGAGCTCACGGCGTTACCCCGCCTCGGATCACCGTCTGCACCTCCGACACCGCACGCGGCACCGACGTGGAGCGGGTGATCGGCGGCAATGAGCCAGACGCACCCGATGTGGCGGTCCACGCGATCGACCACGTCACCGACACGTCACCCTGCCAAGAACCCGGCCTTCCGGTCGCCCCCGTTCGCAGGCGGTAGGAGTGAGCGCACGCACCCGGGCCCGACGCCTGCGCCTCGGCAGAACCGGCATCAGGAGAGAATCGTGAGCCTGACCCGACGCAGGCCACGTTTGCCGCGCCTGGCTCGCCCGGGCTGAACGTCAATGCTGGGGTCGCCGTCACTGTCACGCACAGGCCGCCCGCACACTCATCCTCGGTCACCGTGCCCGTCCAGTTCGAGACCGCCACGAACACCGGGACGCCCACAATCGACGGCACACCCGCTGCGGGAGACGAGTCCACGACCGGCTGCGGCAGCGTGCCGACGAGCCGACCCCGAGCGATCGTCGCCAAGTTTCCGGGCGTCGGCGCGACAACCCACCGGAAGTCGAACGTCGTGCGCCCGTCCGAACACTCCCACGACTGCCACGCGATCTCGACGCCTTCGGGCGGGTACTCGAGACCGAAGTCCACCCAGATCGTTGGATCCTCCGCGAGGTCCTCGTCGATCGACACCCAGTAGCACTCCGGAGCCGTGCCACCTCCGAACCCCGGTCTCTCCGGGGTACCCGGCGAGCCGGCGTCCCATTCGATGCAGAACCCGTAAGGGTCCGTCTCGACACACTCGCCCGGCCCAGCGAGGGCCGGCCGTTCAAGCGCGCCGAGCATCCCTGCCATGACGACGAGCACGATGGCGGCGCGAGCCGACCTCACGTGCCCCCGCCCGGAGCCGGACACCCGTCGGGCGGCGCCTGCGAGAGATCCCGCAGCAGCCAGATCCCACCGATCCGCGCCGCGTCGATGACGCCTGCCGCGACACCTCCCTGCGACTCGAGGACGACACCACCTGCATCCGTCACGACAATGCTGTTGCGGATGCAAACAGTGAAGGAGGCTTCGTCCTCCGAGGCTGCGGTGACCCTCATCACCGTGGAGCGACGCATAGCCCCCGCCGGCCCCGATCGGTAGAACCGGCCTTGGGCGGCTTCGCGCCGCCAGCCCTCGATGACCGTCGTTGGGAAGGTCGCGTCGGGAACGAACAACGCCACGTACGCGCCGACCAGTGGACTCGCGCCGTCATGCGCCACGCGCGGGTCGGCAAGCACTGCCGCGACGGCCCCGTCGTGACGGTCCATGAGCGCTTGCAGCACCGGCGCTACTGCCGCCGTGTCGGTGGCCGGTGGCTCGGGCGTCGACGGTGCAATGGTTGCCGCTGTCGACGCGGTGCTGGTTGTGGTCGAGGTGGGAGCGGCAGTGCTCGACGACGTCGAGGCGGTCGTCGTCGCGGAAGAGCCCGAGGACGTGCCCCGGTCGGTTGTGCTCGTTGCGTCGTCCGAGTCGCCGGAGCACGACGCGACTACGAGCACTGCGACGAGAACTACTGCGAGCCGACGCCCGATCATGCCGCCCACACCCCCACCACGAAGCCCACACACAGGGCGGGCACGAAGGGCACGGTCATGTTCCGACCTCCGACACGGCGTCGTGGTCGGCTATTGGTCGGAGGAGCTGAGCGTAAGCACGCCACTCCAGTACCCTAGTCGGGTACACACGGTGTGTATAGTCACTTGCATGTCCTTGACTCACACGTTCTTGGGGATGTTGGAGCGCGGCCCCCAGCACGGCTACGCGCTGAAGCAGGAGTTCGACGGGTGGTTCGGGCTTGGGAGGCCGCTGCGGTTCGGCCAGGTCTACGCCACGTTGGCCCGCCTGGACCGTGAGCACCTGGCCGAGGTGGTGACCGTAGAGACGGGCGCCGGGCCCGAGCGGAAGCGCTACGCGATCACCGAGGACGGGGTGGTGGAGCTGGAGTCGTGGTTGTCCTCGACCGCGCCGCCGGGCGAACTTGGCCTGAGCCTGCTGTACAGCAAGGTGGTGGTGGCGTTGCTGTCCGGACGCTCGCCGACAGAGGTGTTGGAGCTTCAACGCGCCGCCCATGTGGATCGGATGCGCGCGCTGCGTCGGGAGGCATCGGCTGGCGGCTTTGAGCAGAACTTGGCGGCGGACTACCTGATCGCGCACCTGCAGGCCGATCTGGACTGGATCGAGTTGGCCGGAGCCCGCCTCGCGGCCAGGGGGCAGACATGGCGCCGCTGATGCGAACAGAGCACTTGACGGTGCGGTTCGGCCCAACGGAGGCGTTGGCGGATGTGTCGGTCACGATCGACCGCGAGGAGTTGGTGGCGGTCGTCGGAGCGAGCGGATCGGGAAAGTCGACGCTGCTGCACTGCCTGTCGGGGATCCTGCGGCCGACAGCGGGCGGCGTGTGGTTCGACGGTGAGCGCATCGGCGCGTGGTCCGACCGCAAGCGCAGCGCTTGGCGTCTGCGCAACGTCGGGCTCGTGTTCCAGTTCGGTGATCTGGTCCCGGAGCTCACCCTGGCCGACAACGTCCGGTTGCCGTTGCTCCTTGCCGGAGGATCCAGGGCAGACGCGGCCGCCCGCACCGCAGAGATGTTGGAGCGACTGGGGATCGCGGACGTGGCGAGCCGTCGTCCCGGTCAGGTGTCGGGTGGGCAGATGCAGCGGGCCGCGGTGGCTCGAGCGTTGGTGCACCGTCCCGCGGTGGTCTTGGCGGACGAACCGACCGGGGCGCTCGACACCACCGCCGGGCAGCTCGTGCTCGAGTCGCTGATGTCGGCGGCCCGCGAACAGGCCAGCGCCGTGGTGCTGGTGACCCACGAGGCTCGCCTGGCCTCCTACTGCGATCGGGAGATCGTGATGCGCGATGGATCGGTCGTCGCTGCGGTGCGGTCGTGATCCGCGACGCGCTCCTCGGGCTGCGCCTCGCCGGTGCCGGCGGCCGCGGCGGCGTGGTGCGTTTGGCGCTGATGGCGTCGGGGAGCGCCGCTGCGGCATTCCTGGTGCTGACGTCGGTCGGCTTGGCCGGCGTGGCCGACCGGCAAGAGGTTCGAGAACAACGGATCACCCCTCGCATCGACCACGCCGTCGGGGGAACGGTTCAGGCGAACGCCGTACTGCTGGGTGACGGGTGGGACGGGCGGGAGCTTCGCCGCGTCGTGCTGGCGGCCGACGTGGGTTCGACACCGCTCCCACCGGGCGTGGCACGACTGCCGGAGGCCGGGGAGGTGCTGCTGTCGCCGGCGTTGGCCCGGCTGACCGAAACCGAGGCCCTGATCTCGGAGCGGTTCCCGCAGCGTCACGGACCCCGTATCGAGCCCGCGGGGCTCGTCGCTCCGGATCAGCTCCTCGCCTACGTTGGCACGACTGCTGATCAGCTCGGTCCCCTGGCGGTCCGGATCCTTGGGTTCGGAGATCCCGATGCTGACGGGCGGATCGACCCGCGGGCGGCGCGCACCATCGGCATGCTGGTGACGTTGCTGCTCATCGCGCCGGTCGTGATGTTCATGACGGTCTGCGCCCGGCTTTCGGCCAACGCCCGCAGTCAGCGCCTCGCAGCGCTTCGACTGGTGGGGCTCTCGACGGCGCGCACCCAGATCGTCAATGCCGCCGAGGCCGGCACCGCCGCAGTCACCGGCAGCCTCCTCGGACTCGGTCTCTGGCTCGGATGGCGCGCCGTTCGACCCACCGCGCGGATCGGCGTGTTCGGCTGGTACTCCAACGATCTGCACATCCCTGCGGCGCGGCTCGTGGTCATCCTCGTGACGTTGGCCGTGATCGCCATCGTGAGCGGCGCGCTGGCGGCGACGCCTGGTGTCACGCATGCGCTGCGGACGCGCCGTGAACGATCGACACGGCATCTCTCGCCGCTGCGCATCGTGCCGCTCGTGGCCGGCGTGGTCGTGCTTGCGGTGTCGCGGGCGACGGCAACCCCAGGGGGGAGCACCGCATCGTTCGAATCGTGGACCGCCATGTTCGGCACTGGCCTCGTGCTCACCATCGTCGGCCTGGTGACGACGACTCCGTACGCCGCCGTTGTCATCGGCACGATCCTGGCGCGCAGCCCGCGCCCGGCACTGCTGCTGGCCGGCAACCGGCTCCGCCACGAGCCCGCCGCGTCGAGCAGGGTCGTCGCAGCACTCGCGGTGGCGCTCTTTGCGGCAGGGATCGGCCAGGTCGTGGCCACTGCCCTCGACCACGGCGACGAGGAGATCCGCTCGGCGCTGCCGCCCGTCGTCAACTTCGAGGTGATAGGGCCGGAGACCACGCCAGCCAGGTACGAGGCGCTCAGCCCGCTGCACCAGGCACTCCCAGCAGTCAGGGTCGGGCCCGAGGGCCAGGAGCTCGACGCCGTCGTGGCCACCTGCGCGCAGCTCCGCTCCGCCACGAGCACCGAACTCGCGGGCTGCATCGACGGCGGGATCGTTGCTGTCGACATGCCGGACCGAGTCGCACCTCCCGGGGCGCCAGCCGCCAACGAGCATGAGGGCATCGACGAAGCGTTGGCGGCCGTCGGCCTTCCCGCCGTGAGTGGGCGTGTCGATCTGGTCATCCCGTTCGTCGACGGCTACTTCACCCCCGCCGTGATCGTGCCACCCGATTTGGCTCCCACGACAGCGACACGGTTCTACGTCCCCATCCCCGCTAGTGACTACAGCCCGCAGGCTTCGGCGGCCCACCTCGCCGCCCTCGCGCCGACCGCCATGCTGAATCCGCTCGTTACCTCGGTCGACCGGCTCGACACGCCACGCATCTACCGGGGGCTCATCGCTATCGGTACCACCTCTGCGCTCGCCGTTGGTCTCGCCGCACTCCTGGTCGCAGTCACCTCTGCAGCGATCGAACGCCGCCGGCCAATGGCCCACCTGGCCGCCGTAGGAACACCGGCCGCCACCATCCGACGGACGGTCGTCCTTCAGATCGCTCCCGTCAGCTTCGTGCTTCTCATCCTCGCCGCCACCGCCTCCATCCTGGGCGGCGACGCCTACATCCGTTGGGGCTACCCCAACGAAGCCCTCCCGCTAGCAGCTCTCGCAAAGCTCCTACTTGCGGGGGTTGCCATCACCATCATCGCGGCGGTCTCAGCCGCCGTCACCGCTACCCATCCGAGCCGGGCCGAAGTCCTTCGTCAGGAGTGACTGCAACTTCTCTCGGACGGCCACCTGGTCAGGTGCCTCGCACCCGCAGCAGTTCACGGAGGCTCGCGCGGCGCCCACCACCACCAGACCCAAGGCCCTCTCGAGCCGATTCGGACCTGCTCCGCCGAGCATCCACCCGTGGTCCGCCGAGGAGCCATGTGGACAGCGCGGTCAAGTCGGCACGAGGCCGTGAACGACGGCTAGGCGCGAACAGGATGCGCACACGACGGCCTCCAACGGCATCGTACGAGCCCGCACCGGGGACCGTCGGTATCCGAGAAAACGCAGCCTGACTAGGACTAGCGCCCGCAACTGCCCATCAGAGCGGACGTGACGCTCTCGTCTCATAACCCTCCGAGATCGGGCGGCGCCCGTAGGGCCGGGTCGGCCCCGGTGTCGATGATGGCTGTGTTGACGGCGGAACGCACCACAGCTAGCTGAGCTAGCGCCGCCAGGGGGCTGATTCGGGACGGAGAGCCTGGGGCTCCCCCGTGCAGTGCGTGACGGCGCCTGAGCGAGTCTGAAGCCGACGGCACGTACAAGCGGTTCTGCTTCAGTTCGTCACGCGATACGAGCGGGTCTGCTACGGTGCCGTGCATGAGTGTGGACGTCCTCCCTCCCGAGTTCCGTCATTTCGCCGATGGAGCCGTAGCGGCGATCCGGCGGACCTACGAGATCAACGCCGAGCGGCATGACCCGTCGGTGGGCGACGACGCAGTTGTGTTCGGCATCGCTGTGTACCGCAACTCCTGGTATCTGATCGAGGAGGAGGTCGCTCAGCTCGATGGCTGGAGTAGTGCCCGACCGGCCGGCTCGCTGGTGGTTGTCGGCGCCGGGCTTCGAGTGCATGTGTATCGCTGTGGCCAGGATGGCGACGTCGACCTGGACTCCTTCCGCCTTGACGACGCGCGTTCGAGCGCCACACAGCGCCTCATCGCTGCAACCAACTCAGTGCAGCTTCGACTCGATCTCGGTGATCTGGAGGAGTTCCTCGCCGCGTCCACGCCACCTCCACTGACAGGTGCTGATGACCTCCGAGAGCTAGTGATCGTGCATGCTGGCAACCCTGACGACGCGTGCTGTGGCGTTTGGGTCGGCGCGCCAGTGGCGACTGATGAGATCACGGTGTCGCCGTGGGCTTGGATCGAGCCACTGTGGTCACCCGACGGCGGGCTGATACTGCCAGCTGTTGGGTCCCCCGAGGACCCGCGGCCACCCCGGCATGATGAGCTGCCGGAGCCGGAGCTGACGCTGCGCCCGGTAGCCGACAAGGGACGTGGCTCGCAGGCAGAGTCGTGAGTGAGTCAGAGGCGCGCACCGCTTCTGCCATCTTCGATCCAACCCGTCTGAGGATCGCGCGGCAGGCCAAGATCCTGCGCAAGAAGGACCTTGCCGACCGTGCTGGGGTGTCACCGGCGGCTGTTTCGCAGTACGAGAACGGCACGGCCTCACCGAGTCCGAAGGTCGTCGCTGCGCTAGCGCTCGCCCTGGGCGTACCGAGCGCCTACTTCGCCGCGGACCGTCCGCTCGGTGAGGCTCCAGCGACCATCGCGCACTTCCGCAGCCTGCGTTCGACGAGCAAGCAGGAACGCGATCGGGCATTCGCACACGCCCTCATGACCTGGGAGCTGGCGACCCTGATCGAACGCTTCATCCAGCTGCCCGATGCCAGCCTTCCATCAGACCTCGGCCTGCGACCAGATGACCCCCTGGAACTGGTTGAGGCTGCTGCCCGAGAGGTCCGAGTGGCTCTCGGCATCCCAAGTGGACCGATCCCGCACGTCGTCCGCCTGCTGGAGAGCCGTGGCGTCGTTTGCACTCGCCTCCCCGCTCAAACGCGGCGGGTCTTCGCGTTTTCCTGCGAGTTCCCCGGCCGTTCCGTCGTTGTCCTCTCGACTGAGCGGACGCACAGAGCTGCTGGCCGGTTCGACGCCGCGCATGAAATCGGCCATCTCGTGCTGCACCACGACGCGGAGCCCGGCACGCACGCTGTCGAGCGACACGCCAATGTCTTCGCATCGGAGTTCCTCGCGCCGACTGCCGAGATCGCTGACGTGCTGCCCGCGAGAGCCGACTGGAAATGCCTGCTGGACCTCAAAGAGGTTTGGGGCATCTCCATCCAGGCGTTGCTGTACCGGGCTCGCCAGCTGCGCATCATGCCGGAGCACACCTACCGCCGAGCCATGACGGAGATGAGCAGTCGCGGATGGCGTACTCAGGAGCCTGGCGATGATGGCCGAGCAGAGGCACCAGTGCTGCTGCGTCGTGCGGTCACCCTGATGGCCGACCAGGGCATCACGCTGGAGCGCATCGCCAACGAAGCGCGTCTCTCAGTTGAGACCATCGAAGCCATCGCGCCGCCTGACGACCGGCCCGTCGTGCGGCTCGACGCCGATCCCGAGAACACGGACACCTCGGCTCCATCGTCCCGGCGCAGGTCCGGTTCACGGCGCCACGAGACGCCAGCGAGGAGGGACCGGTGACGGGGGCCGACAACGTGGCGCTCGAGCTGTGGTCCGACGAGCCCTCCGCTGTCGATCTGCTCGCCTTCGCAGCGGTGGCCGAAACAGTTGTTGACGCCGTCCTCGACGACGCCCTTGACCCGGTCGCGCTCGGAGTCTCGGGATCGTGGGGTAGCGGCAAGACAACTGTCCTTCGCCTCGTCGAGGTCGCGGTCAGCCGGCCGCCGAAGGAGGGCGAGGGCAAGGTTCTGGCCGTCGCCACCGACCCGTGGCGCTACGACCCGACGGTCGGCGCGAAGGAGAGCCTCATCGCGGGAGTGCTCGACGCGCTGCAGAAGGAGATCGTCGACACCCGCGGGCCGGGTGCGGAGGCTCTCGGGCTGGTCCGGCGACTGGCGCGACGCGTGGACTGGGCAAAGGCGATCAAGGTCGCAACGAAGGCATCGCTCGCGTTCCAGCTGCCGAGCGTGAACGACATCACCGATCTCATCCGCACCGAGCCCGACGACGGCGGGGAGAGCGAGCCGCGGGGGCTGGAGGCATTTCGCGAGGAGTTCTCGACGCTGATGGCGTCCGAGGATCTCGGGCACGTTCGGCGCGTCGTCGTGCTCGTCGACGACCTCGATCGCTGCCTCCCGGACACGGTGGTGGAGACCCTGGAGACGATCCGCCTGTTCCTGGCCGTGCCCAAGATGGCCTTCGTCATCGCGGCCGACGAGGAACGAGTTGCCGAGGCGATCCGTCAGCGCTACCCCGGCGGCGCAGGCGATGACCCGGAGGAGCCGGCCAAGCTCTACCTGCACAAGATCGTCCAGACGACCATCCCGTTGCCGAGTCTCAGCCGCTTCGACACTGAGGCCTACCTACTCCTTCTGCAGCTTGGCAACCGCCTTACCGCCGAGCAACTCGAAGCGTTCGTCAACCAATGCGGCACGCTCCGGCTGCGGTCGGCGACTCTTGATGACCTTCCAGGTGTCGACGGTGTGTCGATCGCCGAGGAGCTGACCTTCGCAGCTCGCCTCACCCCGATGCTGTACGAGAAGCTCCGAGGAAATCCGCGCCGGATCAAGCGGTTCCTCAACGACCTACGCGTCCGACAGTCGATCGCCAAGCGTCGTGGTATCGCCCTCGCCGCGGACGTGGTCGCCAAGCTCATGGTCCTGGAGGTTCTTCTCGGCGACGAGTTCACGAAGGTCCTCGACTGGCTGGCGACAGGCAATCTTCGTGCCGAGATGCAACGACTCGAGGTGGCCGCAGGAAGGGCGAAGACCGACGACCCGACCGGACCGGCCTCCACAGATCAACCCGAGACCGGGATTGCCGCGACCGGTGATGAGGAGGCCAGCCGGGGCTTCTCGGACGATCTGCTTCGGTGGGCGAAGCTGCCACCCGAGCTTCGGGCCGTCGACCTGGCCCCGTACCTGTATCTCGCAGCTTCCGTATCCGGCGTCGAACTCTTGGACTCCGGCCTGCCGGGCCGCCTTCGCGACATCGCGGCGAACCTCACGTCCAGCGTGCGGGCCGAGCAGAAGTCGGTGTCCGACGACGACCTGCAGGGCCTGACTGATACCGACGCCATCGCTCTCGTTCAGCACCTCGCTCGAGTCGGTCGCGACCGACCCTCGGAGCAGGTCGCTGCCACCACTGGCCTCCTCCGCGTGTGTCGGCTCCGCCCGAACGCGCTGGCAGCGGCAGTCCAGGTCCTCCGATCCGTCCCGGCAGACGACCTTGAACCAGCGACGATCCTGCTCTTCAGCGGGCTGGACGACTTCCAAGCGGTGGTCGAGAAGTGGACGGTCGAGGTGACGAGGGTTCCGAACCGGAACGCCCTCAAGACGGTCGGCGGCGCCTGACGTGGGAACGAAAGGCTCGTACACAGGTGGAGGCGGCGCCGCTGGCGGGGACCTACGCGACGGGATCGACGACTGGCTCGCCGGTCAGCCAGCGCCCCCCGATACTGCTCCGCCGCCAGACGACAACCGACCGGAGCCGCGGCCGCTTCCTCCCGATGTTCTGCTCCCGACGATCGGCCTGTTCCGTCCTCGGCCCTCAGGCGGAGGCGACGGGCCTGGCGGCGGAGGCGGGGTCGGACGTGGCCGGACCGAAGGAGCCGGCGGTGGCGGAGGTGGCGGCATGCAGCGCACGACCGCACGTTCGTCGGCCCGCTCCGGACGGGCCGCCGCAGCGGCGTACGCCTACCGCACGGGCAATGCCGCTGTCCTGGCAGAGCTGGGTCTTGACTACGGCCAACTTCGAGCGAGCGATGACCCGATCGACGTCACACGGCAGATCGTGAGTGCGGTCTGCGGGCCACTGCCGGACGGAACCATCGAGGACGAGGAGGAGAGGCGGGCGGCGGCTGAGATTGCACAATGGGTGCTCGAGGCCAACGAGGATGGCGCGCCTCCCGACCCGGCTGAGATCGTTCGCGAGGCAATCGCAGCCATCATCTTCGAGGCAGCCACGACCGAGACGGCGGCCGCACTGCGGAACTCCGACAGACCCGTCGCGATCACGCTTGAGACGGAACGCCAGATGCGGAACGCTGCGCGGGTCCTGGCTCAACGGGCCGAACTCACCGAGACTGGTCCGACCCCCTCGGAGTTCGAGCGCGCGATCGAGCACGGCATCGAGACGCTCCGCGCCATCTGGAGGAGCGAGTAGTGCCCGCGTTCAGACTCCGACTCTCGATGCCGGCACGGATCACCGACGCAGAAGCTGCCGGAACCTTCCTGTGGGCGAAGGACGCCCCAGACTCCTTCGTGACAAGCCTCGGCCCACGTCTCGGCGATCTCGGACCCATCCCGCGACCGAACATCGAACTGGTGCGTCTCGCCGCGACCGTGCTCGCGGCCGACCGCTCCGCGCCCCGGCGAGTGCCGGGATCGAACTGGTCGCGACGCACGATGGAGCTCACAGTTCCTGTGTGGGACGCCGCGCGTTGGGAGTCGATCAGCGACCGCCTGTGCACCCTGCTCGCCTTCCTCAGTGGGGACAGCTGGGCGATCCGTTTCGTGAACGGACGGACGCCCAAGGAACGCATCGCCCCCGCCGCCCGGCGCAGCGAACGCGTTGTCCTGCTGAGCGGTGGCGCCGACTCGGCGATCGGCGCCCTCGTCGCACGCGAGGAGCTCGCCGGCGGCGCCTACACCCTCGTCTCGCACATCGGCGCCACCAACCTGTCGCCAATCCAAGCGAGCGTCGCCGCGCAGGCCGGACTGCTGAGGCCCGGCGGCGACCAACTTCATCGTCAGATCAGGCTGGGTCGGGGTCGTCGGCGAGTGGACGGCGCCGCGTTCCCGAACGAGTTCACCACTCGAAGCAGGTCACTCCTCTTCCTCTCACTCGGGCTCGCCATCGCGTCGATCGACAAGGTGGAGCTGTGGATTCCGGAGAATGGCTTCGCCTCGCTCAACCCGCCACTCGGAGCCGACCAGCGCGGGAGCATCTCCACCCGAACGACCCACCCGACGTTCCTGTCCGCGCTCGGCAGTCTGCTCGGGGAGATCGGTGTCCACGCAACCATTCGCAACCCGTTCGAGCGCATGACCAAGGGCGAGATGTTCGGCGTGGCAGCCGGACTCGTCGGGGGCGGCGCAGCGTCCACGTTCCTGTCCTCGACTCACTCGTGCGCGCACACGGGCCACCGCACGTTCCGCCTCCCGGTGGCGTCGCACTGCGGCGTGTGCTTCGGATGCATCGTTCGGCGCTCAGCCTTCGCAGCTTCTCAGCTCGCAGACAACACCTCGTACCTGTTCTCGCTCAATCGAACCGACCTGCGCGCCTACCTGGCCGACAAGTCCATGGAACGTGCCGTTCGCGAGTTCGTGGCAAGGGGAGTGGACGAGCGTGACTTCGCGGCAATGGCGCTGCCCGCCAGCTACTCGACACGCGACGCCGCGGGACTGAGCATCCCCCCACTGACCGGTCACGTTGGTTACGCGGCCGGGTTGGCCTGGGTTGAACGGTACTGCTGCTCCCACTCGATTGGTGGGATGTAGCCAAGGCTCGAATGAAGCCGAAGCCGG
>Ga0187893_10002188_pt1 | contig 43723 bp, 41 predicted proteins | sample MA1701074metaG_FD_139574 | JGI IMG/M metagenome (GOLD analysis project Ga0187893, IMG submission 139574) | White microbial mat communities from a basaltic lava cave in the Kipuka Kanohina Cave System on the Island of Hawaii, USA - MA170107-4 metaG ... | reverse complement strand
CGCCGCGCAACACCAGCGAGAACACCTCAACACCGGCCTTCACGTCGTGCGTGCCGAAGCCCGGACGCGATCCGAAGTACGAAATGCTGCCGGTCAACTGGTTGTTGTCGCGATCTTCGGGGTCGGTGCGATCGAAATAGGCCGGTCCGAAATGGAGACCGCCCGGCGACACGCGGCCGATGGTGAGGAACGGCGAATCCTGCAGCCGCGTGCTGGTGTTGCCGAACCGCGGATGGTTCGCTTTGCGCGAATACTGCGTTGTGGCGAAGAACCGGTTCATGATCACGCCATTCCAGTTCGCCACGAACAGGTGGCCAGGTGTTTCGGTGCGATCGCCCGCGGTTGGATCGATCGTGATCGGGAGGGACGGCGCGAAGCGCTTCTGCTGCCGATCGAGATACTGCACTTGCACGGTCTGATTGGCCAGCGGTGTGGCGGTGACCTTCACGTCCCAACGCTGCTGATTGTCGGTCTGCTGAAATGGTGCCGCCGTTTGCGCGAGCGTCACCGACGTCTCGCTCGACTGCGTCCGGCCGGCGGCGAAGAACCAGAGCCGTTCCTTCAGCAGCGGGCCGCCCAGCGTACCTTCGTAGTAGCGGTCCATCTTGTTCTGGCGCCGCTGGCCCGCGGCCTTCTCGAACGGCGTTTCGTCGGTCCATGCAGCGTTCGACAGGTTGCTGCGGATGCTGCCGGAGAACAGATCGCCGCCGCGCTTGGTGACGGCGTTGACCACTCCACCGGAGAAGCGCCCGAACTCGGCGGATATCGCCGACGTCAGCACGCGCGTCTCCTCGATCGCCTCCTCGACGAAGAGGTCGTCCGGCCGCGCGAACAGGTTGTCGCCGATGTCCACGCCGTCGAGCAGGAAGACGTTGTCGTAGGCGACGGCGCCCGAGATGGCGACTTGGTTGACGTTCGGCGTGTTGTTGGTGAGGCCGGGCGCGAGCTCGGCCACTTGCGATGGGGTGCGGCCGGTCGGCAGCCGATCGATCTCACCCGCGCGCAGCGTCGAGCCGCCAGCCTTCGCGGTCAGGAGAGATGGCGTCGGCGCCGCCGTGACGGTCACAGCTTCGTTCACCGCGGGCCGCAGCGTGGCAGTCAGGCGCTCAACTGCGCCAACGCCGACGTGCACACGGCTGGTGATCGTTTGGAAGCCGCTGAATTCAATCCGGACCGTGTAGTCGCCGGCCGGCAGACCCTGCAGCAGGTACGCGCCGGCTTCATCCGTCAGCATGACGCGCGTGCCCTGCAGCGCGGGAGATTCCGCGTGAATGGCCGCTTGGGCGATCAGTCCGCCGGTTACATCACGAACGACGCCGGAAATGGCGCCGGTCTGCACGCCTTGCGCCGAGGCAGATGACGACACCGTGAGAGCAACGAGCGCGACCAGCGCGCCATGGTAGACACGAGACATGCAAGACTCCGTCAATCAGGGGGAACCCTGCCAAGAAGCCTAACTCATTTATGTGACAATAGCGACATAAATCTGTCTGTATTGTCTTATACAGTACTTAATTGGCCTAAATTTGTGTCTAAGTGTCAGAAATGAGACGTGAACAGCACTTCGCGGGTGACGGCCGCGACGGCGGCGTGACCTGAAGGAAATGACGTGGTGACCGGCCGCGCAGCGATCAGCTGAATATCCATCACGTCGAACGGCCGCGGCCGAACGGCGAGGGGTTTCACGAGCTGCTCAACGATCACGAGCGCGACGACCGACGCGAGCCCGAGCCGCCATGCCGCCGGGGTGTGCCTCGGAAAGATGCCGGCGATCGCACCGATGACAATCCACAGAAAGCCGCCCGCACCCAGCGCGCTGGCCACGACCAGCACATCGTCGAGCCACGGCCTGCGCAGCTCGAGCAGCTGCAGTAAAATCGCCGCGTCCATCCCAGGAGAGGTTGTCACGAGCACACCAACTGTACGCCCGCGACTGTTGATCGTCGACGACAGTCCCACCGCACTTGTGTTTCTCGAAGCCATCATGAAAAGCGCCAACTACGAGGTTGAGACGGCGCCGACCGCGCAGGAAGGAATCGACAAAGCACGACGTCGCGCGCCGGATCTCGTGATCACCGACGGCATCATGCCCGACGTTGACGGGTTCGATCTGATTCGCGCGCTGCGAGACCACCCGCCGACCGCGAATGTTCCCGTCGTGATGTTGACCTCTGGCGACTTTCGCGATCCTGAATTCGCCACACGAGTTCCACAGCCCGACGCGTATGTGGCCAAGTCGATGGAGGTCGAGCCGCTGATGAAAAAGGTGGCCAGTCTGCTTTCGAAGAGGTCAACGAAGGAGGCGAAATTGTTCTAATCCGAAACACATAGGTCAGTTTTGACCATTTGAATGCAATCTATTGTGCTTAAAAGCCTTGTCTGGTACTATCACATGGCTTTTGTTGCGTTATTATACAAAGTACGCTTTTTGTAGCTGATCGTAGTTCTCGCAACTCTTTCTGTTTCAGTTACTTGCGGCACAGCCCTGATGGCCCGGGAAATGCTTATGCATGAGGTCGGGCAACGTGTATTCTTCGCCTACGGTCGAGGTGCTGGCACGGATCCGCAACGTGCCGGGAGGAGCAGGACTGTGATCAACGTCGCGAAATTTCTCGGTGTTAGTGCGGCCCCCTTGGCATTGGCCATTGCCCTGACGTGGCAGGCCACGCCATTGCCTGGTGCGTCAGCCACCGTGGTCGCGGCTGGGCACGACGATGACGGCTCGAGGGCGCTCAATCACGAGTTGCGCATCAAGCTTGCTCGCCACGGATTTACCGGAAGAATCGAAGAGACCTTCAAGCGCCGCCTCAGGCACAGTCTGGGGCGTCCGATCGACCAGGAGCTTGCCGATCTCGGACGGCTGCTGTGGTTCGACAACCTGCATTCGCTCGGTCGCGACAATACCTGCGGCGGCTGCCATTCGCCGACGAACGGCATGGGCGACTCGCAGCCGATGGCGATCGGCGTGCAGAGCAATCTCAAGGTCGGCCCGAATCGCAGCGGTCCGCGCAATCAGCGCCGCGCGCCAACCGTGGTGAATAACGCGCTGTTCCCGCGCTTGATGTGGAACAACCGCTTTGAGGCGCTCTCAGGCGATCCGTTTGATGGTTCGCAGGGCTTCAGCTTCCCGTTACCGGAGGGCGACACGCGTTTCTCACCCGCCGCAAACGAACGCAATGACCTTCGCCACCTGCTGCAGGCGCAGGCCCATATTCCGCCGACCGAACTGATCGAAGTTGGCGGCTTCAAGAACGCGTGTGCGCACCCTGACCTGGCGCCGACGCACTGCCAGTTCGACAATGTCTATCCGGCTGGTCACCCGGCGCAACCCATCCCTGCGCCAGATGATTCCGGATTCCGCAACGAACCGGTCCGGCAACTGGCTCTGCAGGCGCTGAACGCGAATCGGGAGTATCGGAAACTGTTTGGCAGGGTATTCCGCGAAGTCAAACGCGGCGCGCCAATCGACTTCTTCCACTTCGGCAAGGCGATCGCCGAGTTCGAATTCACGCTCGTGTTTGCCAACGCTCCGCTCGATCAGTTCGCGCGAGGGCATCACAGTGCGATGACGACGTCCGAGAAGCGCGGCGCGCTGCTGTTCTTCGGCAAGGCGGGCTGCGTGTCGTGCCATCGCGTGGACGGCAACTCGAACGAGATGTTCAGCGACTTCCAGGAGCACGTCGCTGGCGTGCCGCAAGCGTTCCCGACGTTCGGCTGGCCGACGGGCAACTTCATGTTCTCCGGCGCGACCGGGAGCGAGGATTTCGGACGCGAGGAGCGAACCGGCAACGCCGACGATCGCTACAAGTTCCGCACCGCGCCGCTGCGCAATCTTGCGGTGTCGCCGGGCTTCTTCCACAACGGCGCCTTCACGACCCTCGAGGGTGCGATTCGGTTCCACCTCGATGCGCTGGGTCGGGCTCCGCACTACAATCCCGCGGCCGAGGGTGTGCCCGACGATTTGCAGCAGGTGGGGCCGAGCACGCCGCTGCTGACGCTTGAACCGCGGCTGCAGGCCGCAGTGAATCTGACCAATCGCGAGTTGAAAGATTTGGTCCAGTTCGTCAAGACCGGTCTGCTGGACGATCGCGTGTTGCGGTCGAACCTGTGCGACTTGATTCCGGACCGCGTGCCGAGCGGTCTGCCGATCCTGAAGTTCGAGCAGTGCCGCCAGAAGCGGGATCGAGACCGCGACCACGACCGGAAGTAACCGTCACCGATATTGCGGCCCTCACGGCTACCAACTCCCCCGGTGGCCGTGGGGGCATCCCCCAAGACTTGTCCCTGGCACTGTAAGAACCGATAAACCAAACCGGGTCAGTCGTCCGGCTGGAGTGAGGATCGGGTATGAAAAAGTGGGCAATATGTTTCGTCGCGATGTTAGTCATCACCGCGCCTGCGCAGGCGCAGCCGGCCGAGCTTGCGAAGCTTCGCGCTGAGATAGCCGCTCAACAGGCCGCGATGGCGAAGCTGCTCGCGCGCATCGATGCGCTCGAGAAAAAGCTCGGCGAGACCGCCACCAAAGAGGAGCTCGACGACGAGGCCAAGTCGCAAACCGACGCGGTCAACTCGGTGCGCGAGACACTGCTCGGCAGGGTCAACCTGAGCGGATACTCGAACTTCCGCTTCCAAGCCAAAGAGCCGGAGACGCCAAACGCCTTTCAACTCCATAACCTCGGTGTGATTCTCGGCAAACAGACGCGGCGCTGGAGTTTCCTCAGTGAGCTCGAATTCTCCAATGTGCCGCATCACGCCGAGTCCGTCGTCGAAGAAGCGGAGGAAGGCGGCGAGTCCGAAGAGGGTGAGGAAGAGGAGACGCACGCCGAAACCGACGTCAGCGGCGAAGGCCAGGTCGCGGTTGAGAACGCGTGGATCGAATACAACCACAACCCGTACTTCAACGTCCGGGTTGGCAAGCAACTGTCACCCCAGTACTGGTGGCAGCACCGCTACCCGAATCTGACCTACTCCACAACGATGCCGATCTATCTGCGCGAGCTCTTCCCGCCGGAACTGATCGGCGTGATGCTGCGCGGTCAGGTGACGCGCCCTTCCGGAGCCTCGGAGTTCGCGGTTGGGTATTCGCTCTACGCCAGCAACAACAACTTCGAGGGCAACGGCCTCGCGGATATGCGCGAGGGCAAGGCGTGGGGCGCGCGGGTCCAGTTCAAGTTGCCGACGGCTGGGCGGCTGCGGCGGCTCGACGTCGCCGCGGACCTCTACCGTGGTCATACGGCTTTCGAAGGCGTCGAATTGAAGGAAGATAACGTCAGCGGGTTCGAAGGTCAGCTCGAATACAGCCGCTTGCTGTTGAACGCCGAGTATGCGCGTGGTGAATCCGAAGGCGTCAGCCGGAGCGGTTACTACCTTCAGCCGGCGGTGCAGCTGCATCGCGATTGGCTCGGATTCTATCGGCTCGAGGGTCTTGAGAGCCCGCGGCTGCAGCGGGCCGAGCGGCGGCACCTGGCCGGGGTGAACTATCGGCCGTTCGCGCAAGTGGCGGTCAAGGCCGAGTGGTATCGATCGACGCCGTTGGAGAAGTCCTTCATCAGGTCGCATGAGGAGCGCAATCCGTTCAACGGCTTTGCGGCAGCGGCGGTGTTCTTCTTCTGATGACAGTGGGGTGGTGATCCGGTTATGTATGGCGCGGTAATGCGGCTGGCGGTGGCCGCGGTAGTATTGGTCTCCGCGCCAGCTCTCCAGACCATCCAGGATCCGGCGTTCGTCGTCATCGTCAACAAGGCGAATCCAGTGAAGACGCTGCCGGCGGCGGAGCTGCGGCGCATCTTCATGAAGCAGACACGGATGTGGCCGCACGCTGAGTCGATCGTGCCGGTGGACTGGGATGCGACGAGCCCGATTCGCGAATCGTTCTCGAAGCAGGTGATGGCGCGATCGGTACGCGAGATGGCTGACTACTGGGTGCAGCAAAGCGTGACGCAGGGCCTGGCGCCGCCGTCCACGCAGCGCTCGACCCGGGCGCTGTTACGATTCGTCGCGAGTGTTACGGGTGCCATCGGCTACGTGCCCGTCGGCGAGGCCGACGATACCGTCACGGTGATCAAGATCACGGGGCTATGAAGCTGAGCGTCAGGTGGCAACTCGTGCTCGTGCTGGTGACGCTGTCGCTGTTGCCGATGGCGGTGTCCGGCATGGCCGCGTATCGCAGTTCCCGCAGCGCGCTCGATCAGAGCATCCGCTTCAATCTGGAAAGCCTCGCGGTGCAGACCGAGGAGCGGCTCGAGCGCCTGCTGCTCGATCGGCAAGTGAGTCTGCGCGGCTGGTCGCAGCTGCGTCTGATCCAGGACGACACCGTTACCGGTGACGCCGACGGCCGCATCCTGCAATTCCTTCAGGACGCCAAGAAGAACTTCGAGCTGCAGGAATTGTGGGTCGCCAATGCGGCTGGCCAGGTGATTGCCTCGACCATTCCCGGCATGCACGGCCGCGAAGTCGGCGACCGGCCGTGGTTTCAGGCCGGCCGGCGTGGTGAAACGTGGGTGGGCCCGCCTGAGTTGCAGGAGCTCACCAAGCGTGTCGGCATGCCGCTCGCGGTGACGGTGCGCGCCAGTTTCGATGCGTCGCGCAGCGTCGGGGTGCTCGTCGAGGTGATCGACTGGCCACGCGTGGTGGAGACTTTGCAGTCCGTGAAGGTGTTGCCTGAGGGCCAGGATGAGCGCGGGTTCTTGCTGCTGACCGACTCCAAGGGCACCCTGTTGAGCGCGCCGAGATTCATGACCGGATGGGAAGCCGGGAAGACGCAATTGACCACCTTGGGTCTGGAGGAGGCCGCCCGGGCCGCGAGCGAAGCGCGAACTGGGAGCACGATGGTGAACGTGCGTGATGGATCGTACCTGCTGGGCTTCGCATCGAGCGAGGAGCGCGAACAGCTGCCTGGGATCTGGCGCGTGGCCTTGCTGCTGCGGACCGATGTCGCCTTCGCGCCGCTCGACAGCCTGACGTGGACGATCCTGTTGCTGTCAGTGGTGCTCGCGGCGACGGCCGCCGGGGCAGCGGTCTACTGGGCGAACCAGTTCTCGCGGCCAATTCAGGCGCTTGTCCCGTATCTGCGATCGGTCGCCAACGGAGATCTTTCGGGCAAGTTTGCCGTAAACCGGCAGGACGAATTGGGTGTGCTGGCGCAGGCGGCGAACGAAATGTCCGCGCAGCTGCGCGGCTTAATCACGGAGCTGCAGCAAGCGGGTTTGCAGATCACAACCTCGTCGACGCAGGTGCTGGCCAACGCCGAAGATCACGCGACCGGCTCGGTGCAGCAGGCGGCTTCGATCGCGCAGGTCACGGCGACCATGGAGGAGCTGACCAATACCGCCAAGCAGATTGCGCAGAGCGCAACGTCGGTCGAGCGGATCGCCGACGACAGCGCCACTGCGGCGCATGCCGGCTACGCGTCGGTCGGCGAGGCGCTCGAGGCGATGGAAAACATCCGCCGTCGCGTCGCCGACATTTCGGGCAAGACGCTGCTGCTCGGCGAGCGGTCGCGCCGCATCTCGGAAGTGCTCAACCTGATCAAGGAGATTGCCGGCGAGATTCACCTGCTTGCGGTGAACGCGGCGATCGAGTCGGCGGCGGCCGGCGAACACGGTAAACGCTTTGCGGTGGTGGCCAGCGAGGTGCGCCGGCTCGCCGAGCGCACGCGCGACTCCGCGGAGGAAATCAAGGCCATCGTCGGCGAAATCCAGTCGGCGACCCACTCTTCGGTGCTGGCAACGGAAGAAGGCGTGAAGGAAGTGGAGAGCGGCGTGGCGCTGGCGACCGGCGCGCGCGGCAGCCTCGAACAGATCATCCAGATGGTCGATCGCACCACTCAGGCAATTCGGCAGATCACGCTCGCGACGCAGCAGCAGCAGAGCGCCAGCGAGCAGATCGTGCAAACCATGCGCGAAGTCGCGGTCGTGACCAGTGAATCGGCCGCCGGGATGAAGCAATCGGCCGCGGCGGTCGGCGAACTCAACGTTCTTGCCGACCAGTTCAAGACTCGCATCAAGGAATTCAAACTGTAGCGGTCATGGCGGAAAACGAGGCTCTCGTACCGGACCCACGACGTGAAGGCGAACCCCATCTCGGGGTGATCGTCGGTGCCGAGTTGTACGGATTGCCGTTGAGCCGCTTGCAGGAAGTGGCGCGGTTGACGACCATGCGGCGAGTCCCGGGATCGGCGCCGCATGTGGCGGGGCTGGTCAGCCTCCGCGGTGAAATCATGTGCGCGCTCGACGCCCGCACGATTCTCGGCTTGCCGGCTGCGGCGCAGGAGAGCCCAAGGTTCGTGGTGTCGCTGCGCGATTTCGATTATCCGATTGGTCTGGTGGTGGACTGGGTTGCCGACATCTTTCACATCGATCCCGCCACGGTGGAGCCACCGCCGTCGGACTGGCGCGACCAACGGAAGGCCTGCGTGACCGGTGCGGCGAGGGTGGCGACCCGCAACGTCGGACTCCTCGACATCGACGCGCTGGTGAACCGGTAATGGACACCTCCGCTTTCACCGCGAAGTTCGTCGAGGAAGCGCGCGACCGGCTCAAGTCGCTCGGCAACGCACTGGTGCGCCTCGAGGAGGAGCCGCAGTCGCCGGCGATCATCAAAGACATCTTCCGTGATGCGCACAGCCTCAAGGGCTCGGCGCAGATGCTTGGCTTCACGGATATCTCCGAGATCGCTCACCAGCTCGAAGAGCTGTTCATCGCCGCGAAGCGGGATGCGAGCGTGGTCGACGCGCGCGCCTTCGACCTGGTGTTCCGGAGTCTCGACCTGATTACGACGCGTGTTGAGGAGCTGGCCCAGGGGAAGACACCTCCTGCGGGGGCTGCGGCCGATCCCGGTACGAAACCCGAGCAACCGGCCCGCCAGGCGCGCCGGGCGAAAGGCGGGCAGTCGCTGCGCGTGGCTGTCGAGAAGCTCGATAGCCTGAGCCATCTCGCGCCGGAAATGGTGATCCAAAGTTTGAAGGCGTCGGAGCGGCACGCCGAGCTTCGGCGCATCGAGTATTCCGTCGCCCGATTGCGCGATCGCGTGCGCGAGTCACGTCTGGCGCCGCCGACTCGCACTCGAATCGCCGAGCTCGGCGACTATGCCGACTCGCTCGAGGCGATCTCGCGACGCATGCGCGCCCTGGTGACCAGCGTCAGCGACGATCAGGCGAAGCTGACGCTGATCACGGAAGAATTGCGCCAGCACGTCATCGAGCTGACGATGCTGCCGGTGTCGACGGTCTTCGACACGTTCCCCCGCGCGGTACGCGACTTGTCGCGATCGTTTGGCAAGGAAGTGGATCTGACCATGACAGGCGGCAGCACGGAGCTCGAAAAGCGCGTGATCGAGAAGGTCGCCGACCCGCTGGTGCATCTCGTGCGCAACGCCATCGATCACGGTCTCGAGGCGCCCGAAGAGCGCGGCAAGGCCGGTAAGCCGTTCGCCGGTTCGCTGGCCCTTGGCGCGGAGCAGCGAGGCAATCGGGTCCACATCACGGTGCGTGACGACGGCCGCGGCATCGATCCGGCGGCGATTCGTGCGACGGCGTCGCGCAGAGGTGTGGCCACGGCAGCCGATCTCGAGCAGTGGAGCGATGACCGGCTCTTCAACTTGATCTTCGAGCCTGGGTTCACCACTCGTACCGAAGTCACGGACGTGAGTGGCCGCGGCGTCGGCATGGACGTGGTTCGTGTGGCCGCTGACGCCCTCGGCGGCTCTGTCCGCGTGCAGTCCGAAATTGGACGCGGCACCACGGTGACGCTGGACTTGCCATTGTCGCTCGCGCTCGTCCGCGTGGTGTTGGTCGAGGCGAATGACGAGGTTGCAGCCATTCCGACGGCGGCGATCCGGCGGATCCTTCCGGGTGCGCCGGCGTCGCGAGCCGGCACCGAGGAGATCGAAGGCGAAAGCGTGACGGTCGCGTCGCTGTCCGCGTTACTTGGTCACGCGCCGCGCCCTCGGCAACCTGAAGAGGCGAGCGTGGTGCTGATTGAATCGCGCGGCAATCGCTACGGCATCGTCGTCGATGCGGTGCTCGAGGAGCAGGAGCTCGTATTCCAGGAGTTGAGGGGACCGCTCGGCGATGAGGTGGCGATTGCCGGCGCCGCGCTCCTCGGCAACGGCGACATCGTGCCGATTCTCGACGTGCAGGCGCTGGCGGTTCGTACCGCGAAGGTCGGGCCCGCGTCGGAAACATCAATGACGTCCAGTCAAGCAGGCGCCACCGGTCCGGGCCGCGTCCTGGTGGTTGAAGATTCGCTCGTCGCCGCCGAGATGCACCGCGGCATTCTGTCGGACGCCGGCTACCTGGTCGGCGTCGCGCACGATGGCGTGGAAGCCATGGAACTTCTCGCGCGTGGCGATTGGAACCTGGTCGTGACCGACGTCGATATGCCGCGTATGAACGGCATCGATTTGATCGTGAATATGCGGCTCGACTCGCGCCTGCACCACACGCCGGTGATCGTCATCAGTTCGCGAGACTCGGGCGATCATCGCAAGCGCGGGTTCGATGCGGGCGCCGATGCGTACGTGTTCAAGGGTGAGTTCGACCAGGAGACCGTGCTCAAGGCGGTCCGCTTGCTCATCGCCGGGCGCGAGGGAGACCGCCGATGAGAGGCGCCACGTCCGTGCGCGTGCTGATAGTCGACGATTCGCCCGTGGCACGCGCGGTGTTGAAGGACGTGCTCGAGTCAGACGCCGACATTCGCGTGGTCGGCATGGCCGCCAGCGGCCGCGAGGCCGTCGAACTGACGGCGCGGCTGAAGCCTGACGTCGTGACGATGGATCTGGTGATGCCCGGCATGGACGGCATGGAGGCGACCGAGCAGATCATGGCGCGCAACCCGACGCCGATCCTGTTCCTGAGCGCGTTCATCGGCCCAGACGGCGCGTACTCGCGCAGCGATGCGCTCGCGGCCGGCGCGCTCGACGTGGTGGTCAAGCCGCCGGCCATGCCCGACCCGATGTGGCAACGAGACGCCGGCGGCCTGACCCAGAAGGTCAAAACGCTTGCGCAAGTGCCGGTCGTCACGCACATGCGGCGCTCGCCTCGAGATCCGGGGAGCGGCCGTCACGCCGTCTTCGAGGCGCGACGCGCGGGACAGGTGGTCGTGATTGGCGCATCGACGGGCGGCCCCAAGATCCTCGACGAGATCTTGTCGGCGCTGCCGTCGTCGTACGGGCCCGCGGTGGTGGTGGTACAGCATCTCGCTGATGCTTTTCTGCCCGCGCTGCTGGCGTCGTTGCGTCCGCGGTGCGCGCTGGAGATTGCCGTAGCCGAAAATGGCGACCGGCTGCGGCCGGGGCGCGTCGTGTTCGCACCGCCGTCAGCCCATCTGGTGGTGCTGGCGGGCGGACGCATTCGCATCGAGGAAGGGGAGCCGGTGCGAGGCTTCCGGCCATCAATCGACGTCACGATGACGTCGGTGGCGCGTACGTTCGGCGCGCGCGCCTGCGGCGTGTTGCTGAGCGGCATGGGCGCCGACGGCGCCGCGGGCCTGCAGGCGATCCGCCAGGCTGGGGGCAAGACGCTGGTGCAGGATGAGAGCAGCTGCGTGGTATTCGGGATGCCGCGCGCGGCCATTGACCTCGGTGCCGCCCAACACGTATTGCCGCCAGCCGCTCTCGTACGGCGACTGCTAGCTCTGCAGTCTGCCCGGCGTGTGCAGCCATGAGCAAACGTGCGGCGTCGCGCGCCGCAGGCCATCGCGCTTCAAGGTATGATCAACGCTCCCCCGATGGCCGGCGAGATAGTCACCGTAGTAGTAACTGGGATGCTGCTTATGCTCATCCTGGCGATGATCCGCCAGCGTGACGAAATGCCACAACGTACTGATCAATCGGGATCGTCGACTGACATATGGCGGGAGTCAGCGGCGTCAAACGCCAGCGAGCCGCCGCGCCCTGCAGCCCCGCCTCGCGACCCCGACGCGGCGGGCCGCGATGTGATGCAGCATTTCCGCCGGCTCGAAGGACGCGCCCCGGGGTTGGCCGAGCAGGTGTTGCCGGTGTTCCTGAAAGACACTGAAACCCGTCTGGCGGCGCTCGGCGAAGCGCTCAAGGCGCATGACTCGGTGGCCGCGCACCGCGTGGCCCACACCCTGCACGGCAGTGTCGCGTCCGTCGGCGCGTCGACGATGGTGCATGCCTGCGCGGAGATCATCCGTGCCGTCCGGCTGGGCGCGTTCGAAGGGTGCGACCGTCTGCTCAACGATCTCCAGAACGACTTCGCGTCGATTCGTCGCGCTGCCGAGGCCCGTCGCGACTGAGTCGTCATGCTCCACCTTGCCGGCAGAAAAAAACGGGTGTTGCTGGTCGACGACGATTTTTCCACGCGCGCGATCACACAGGCGCTGGTCACCGCGTTTGGGCACGATGCGGAGACGGCGTCGGACGGCATCGAAGGCCTCGCGAAAGTACGGCTCGGCGTAGATCTGGTATTGCTCGACGTCGTGATGGCCGGTATCGACGGCTTCGAAGTCTGCCGCCGCATTCGCGCCGATGTCGCGACCCGCGACGTGCCGGTCATCATGCTGACGTCGATGGCCAGCCTCGACGATCGGCTGCGCGCGGTCGAGGCCGGCGCCAACGATTTCATCGCCAAGCCGATCGACGAGACCGAGCTGCGAATCCGCTCCGCGTCGCTGTTGAAATTGAAAGAAACGCAGGACGCGCTGAAAGCCTACCAGCTGCACCTCGAAGACCTGGTGAGGCAACGCACCGCCAGCCTGCGGACCGCTCTCGATCAAATGGCGGAGGCGCAGCGCGTGGCGTATCTCGCGCATCTCGATACCGTCGAGCGGCTGGCGATCGTCGCCGAGTACAAGGATCGCGTGACGGCGCGGCATATCGAGCGGATGAGCCGGTACTGCGCCGTGATCGCGCGCGGCCTGCAGCTGCCGCCCGGCGAGGTCGAGCTGATCCAGCACGCCAGCCGCATGCACGACCTCGGCAAGATCGCCGTGCCCGATCTGATCCTCGCCAAACCCGGCAGCCTCGATCCACCAGAGTGGGACGTGATGCGCGAGCATGCGGCGATCGGCGGATCGATTCTGGCCGACTCCAGTTCAGAACTGCTGAAGGCCGGACGGGTGATCGCGCTCAGCCATCACGAGCGATGGGACGGGAGCGGGTATCCGCAAGGGCTCAAGGGGGAAGAGATTCCTCTGTGGGGCCGGATCTGCGCGGTGGCCGACACGTTCGACGCGGTGACGAGCGAGCGATCGTACAAGCCCGCCTATTCGAACGACATCGCACTCAGCATCCTGCGCGAGGAGCGCGGCCGGCAGTTCGATCCGAAGATCGTCGACGCGTTTCTCGACTGCTACGACGAGATCGTCTCGGTGCAGACCAGGTACGCCGACCCCACGAAAACGCCCGCTTCCGCTTAAGCTACGCCAGGCAGGCCGGGCCCGGTCAGCGCTTTTTCGGCGCCTCAGCCTCGTCGTCTTTGAACTGCGGATAGAGCCGCTTCATGCAGTCAGGACACACCGCATGACTGAACTCCGCTTCGGTGTGTTCGTTGAGATAGGTTTCGACCCGGTTCCAGTAGCCCTGATCGTCACGCACGTTCTTGCAGCTGGCGCAGATCGGCACGATCCCCTTCAACGTTCTGACTTCCTTGAGCGCCAGCTCGAGCTCCTCGACCTTCTCGTTGAGCGCGACGCGGGTCTCAATCAGCTGACGCCCGACTTCAATGCGCGCGCGCAGCTCGCCAGGGTCGTACGGCTTGGTGAGGTAGTCGTTGGCGCCCGCTCCCAGGCCGGCGACCACGTCGTTCTTGTCGTCTTTCGTGCTGACAATGATCAGATACGGCGGCACGGAGTTGGGCAGCGTGCGCACGCGGCGCACCAGCTCGAGGCCGTCCATGCCCGGCATCATGAGATCGACGATGGCGAGCGACGGCGCGTCGGGCTGCTGCAGAAGCTGCCACGCCGCGTCGCCATCGGCGGCTGAGGTGACATGATAGCCCTCGCCAGACAAGATACTGGCGAGGACGATCCGCGACGTCGCGTCGTCCTCGGCGATGAGGATGCGCATGGGGGCAGACGGTACTTTACGCGAAATGCGCCCGCGTGCGCGCGACGAACCTAACGGTTCGTCGCCACCCGCTGGCGACCTGCCACCTGCTTGTGACGTACTCGACGTTGACTTAGGCGCCGACGGGCTCCGGCGTTTCTTTGACCATCCCAAGGGCTCTACGCACTTTTTCTTCGATTGCGGTGCGCACCTCGATGTTGTCCTTCAAGAAGGATTTGACGTTCTCGCGGCCCTGCCCGAGGCGCTCGCCGCCGTAGGCAAACCAGGCACCGCTCTTCTCGATAATCTTGTGCTCAACCGCGATATCGATCAAGTCGCCCTCGCGCGACACGCCCTCGCCGTACATGACGTCGAATTCGGCCTCCCGGAACGGCGGCGCCAGCTTGTTTTTCACCACCTTGACGCGGGTCCGGCCGCCGACCACGGTTTCGCCGTCCTTGATGGCGCCGATGCGGCGGATGTCGATGCGCACCGAGGAGTAGAACTTGAGCGCGCGGCCGCCGGTGGTGGTTTCGGGATTGCCAAACATCACGCCGATCTTCTCGCGCAGCTGATTGATGAAGATCAGGCAGCACTTGGATTTCGACACCGCGCCGGTCAGCTTGCGCAGCGCCTGCGACATCAGGCGCGCCTGCAGGCCCATCTGCGCTTCACCCATCTCGCCTTCGATTTCTGCGCGGGGAACCAGGGCGGCGACAGAGTCCACCACCACCACGTCGACGCTGTTCGATCGGATAATCACTTCCACGATCTCGAGCGCCTGCTCACCGTTGTCGGGCTGCGAGACCAGCAGGTTGTCCACGTCGACGCCGAGCTTCTTGGCATACACGGCGTCGAGCGCATGTTCGGCGTCCACGAACGCGGCAAGCCCGCCCTTCCGCTGCGCTTCGGCGATCACCTGCAGGGCCAGCGTGGTCTTGCCCGAGGATTCGGGACCGAAGATCTCCACCACGCGGCCTCGCGGCACGCCACCAATCCCGAGCGCGTAGTCGATGCTGATGGCGCCGGTGGAAATGGCCTCCATCGGGGCCACGGCGCTGTGCTGGCCGAGCCGCATGATGGAGCCTTTGCCGAACTGTTTTTCAATCTGACCGACGGCGGCGTCGAGTGCCTTCAAGCGTTCCTGTCGTTCCAGTTTTTCTTCGATGGGCATGGGCATGAGGTCCTTTCGGGACGGTTTGATCCTAGAAACGAGCCAAGCGAAAGTCAAGCGTAAATCCGTGAAGTGACAGGTGAGTTCAGGCCCATTTTCAATGTTTTAGGGGGATTGACCACTTTCGCCTCTTTCCGCGGAGATCGCGGTTTTTGCGGCCGTTTTGTTTGACGCGCCGAGAGGAAACTGCGTACGGTGGGGAGTGCCGAGTCCCATTGGCCACGCGCTCGGCGGGGCCATTGTCAGCCAACTCATCGCGCCTTCCGCCCTTGCGCTCTGCGCCATTGCCGCCGTAGCCCCCGACCTCGATTTCCTGTGGGGGCGGCACAACCGGGAGACGCACAGCCTGGCCGCCGCAGCCATCGCCGGCGTGGCGACGCTGGCCTGGAGCCGCGACGCGCGCCTGGCGAGCGCGGTCACGCTGGCCTGGCTCTCACACGTGTTCTTCGACTGGCTGGGATCCGATACCACGCCGCCGCTCGGTGTGATGGCGTTGTGGCCGTTCTCGTTCGAGTATTACTTCTCGAATGCGTTCTTCTTCGAGGCGATCTCGCGGCGCTATTGGCTCGACAACTTCATCACGCACAACCTGTGGGCCGTGACCAAAGAGGTTCTGATTCTCGGCCCACCAGTGGCAGTGCTCACAGCATTTCGATCGCGAGCGCGACGCCGTTTCCACCGCCAAGACACAGCGTAGCGATACCGCGTTTGCTGCCTCGGTCCTTCAGCGCATAGATCAGCGTCGTCAGGATGCGAGCGCCGGAGGCGCCGATCGGGTGGCCGAGCGCCACCGCGCCGCCGTTGACGTTGACCTTCGACATGTCGAGGCCCAGCTCTTTGCCGACGGCCACGGCCTGCACCGCGAACGCTTCATTGAGTTCCAGCAGGTCGACATCATTGAGCGACCAGCCGGCCTTCTTGAGGACCCTCCGAGTAGCCTCGACCGGCGTCATCAACAACATCTTTGGCGCCAGGCCGCTGGTGGCTTGCGCCACGATACGCGCGAGGGGCTTCGCCTTCATCGCCTTGGCCCGGTCGGCGGACATCACCACGATCGCAGCGGCGCCGTCGTTCACCGGCGGCGCATTGCCGGCGGTCACAGTCCCGTCCTTCTTGAACGCCGGCTTGAGAGCGCGCAAGACGTCGGCCGTCGTCTCTGCGCGCACCGATTCATCTTTCGAAAAAAGAACCGGCTCACCCTTTTTCTGCGGAATCGGAACCGCGAGGATTTCCTCGTTGAATTTGCCGGAAACTATCGCCGCCGCAGCTTTGCGATGGCTGTCGGCCGAGTAGGTGTCTTGCTGCTCGCGAGTCACTTTGTAGGTGTCGGCGACGCATTCACCGGCATTGCCCATATGCCAGTTCTCGAATGGACACCACAGCCCGTCATGAATCATGAGATCGATCACCGTACCGTTGCCCATGCGCAGACCTTCGCGCACCTTGGGAACGATGTATGGACAGTTGCTCATCGACTCCATGCCGCCGGCCACGGCAATCTCGATGTCGCCGGTCTGGATGCCCTGGTGGGCGAGCATGACGGCCTTGAGGCCCGAGCCGCACACCTTGTTGATGGTCAGCGCGGCGACGTGATCGGCCAATCCGCCTTTGAGCGCGGCCTGCCGCGCCGGCGCCTGTCCGACGCCGCCCGAAACCACGTTGCCCATGATGCATTCGTCGACGCTCGCCGGATCGATTCCGGCGCGCTTCACGGCTTCACGCACCACCATGGCGCCAAGCTCGGGAGCCGCGAAGTCTTTGAGGGTGCCGAGAAATTTTCCCGTGGGAATGCGTACCGCAGAAACGATGAAGGCTTCTCGCATAAGAAGTGATGGCTGTTAGCCCGATGGCCTGTTGGCCTGTTGACCTGTTGGCCTGTTGGCCTGTTGGCCTGTTGGCCTGTTGGCCTGTTGGCCTGTTGGCCTGTCTAGTGTAGCAACGAACAGAGATCGTTGACGATGCCGGCGGCCGTGACTGCGGCGCCGGCGCCCGGGCCGCTGACCACGAGTGGAACCGTGTTGTAGCGCTTCGATCGGAACACGATGATGTTGCTGGTGCCCGAGGCCATGCCCATCGGGTTATCGAGCGGCACCTGCTTCAATCCCGCCGTCACGCGCCGTGCCGACGCGGCGACCACATACCGGAACACGTGGCCCTTTGCCGCGGCACGTGCCACCTGGTCTGCCCACGACGCATCCAACTCGGGCAATCGACGCATGAACTCCGGCAGTTTCAGGGCCGCATATGGACCAGGCACGAGATCCTGAGCATCGGGAGGTGGGCCCTGGTAACCGAGCATGCGCGCGAGGATCAGCCCTTTGCGCGCCGCATCGCGGCCCGAGAGATCTTCACGCGGATCGGGCTCAGCGTAGCCGCGGTCAACGGCTTCACGAACGGCCTCGGAGAATGGGCGGCCCGCCGACACGGCCGACAGCACATGCATCAAGGTGCCGCTCACGCATCCCTCGATGCTCAAGACGCGATCGCCGGCTTCGTCGAGCTTCTTGAACGTGTCGATGACGGGCAGGCCGGCGCCGACCGTGGCTTCGAACTTGATGGAGCGCCCGCGCTCCCGCGCGATCCGCCATAGGCGCTCGTGACGTTCCCAGGTACCTGCGAGCGGCTTCTTATTCGCGAGCACGACCTCGAAGCCACTGACCAGAGCCGACTCGATGATCGATCCGGTCTCCTCGCTGGTGACGTCCACGACGACCGGATCGGAGACGGCGTGCGTGGCAATCGTCGAGAGCGCGTCGATGGCCGACGCCTTGTGCCCGCCCAGTTGCGACAGCAACGCGCCTTTGTCCTTCTCAGCGGCGAGCCGCATCAGCCTCGCGCGCGAGAGGCCCTTCGGGTTGAAGACATAACCCGATCGATCCATCAAGGCGACGATGCGGAATTGCTGCCGGTCGGGCCGGGCCGCGATTTGATCCGTCAGTTCGCGACCGACACGCCCGAAGCCGAGCAGCACGACATCGGTATGTGGCAACTGTTCGGAGCGGCCGCCGCCGATCTTCGAGAGCTGAAACTCGGCATGGACGCGCCTGGCGGCCTCGGCCGCATCGGCGGCCGAGACGACGAATGAAATATTGCGTTCCGACGATCCCTGCGCGATGGCGACGACGTTGACGCGGCCGCGCGCCATGGCGCCGAAGACGCGAGCGGAAATGCCGGGTGTTCCGACCATCCCGTCGCCAACCACGGCGATCACCGCCATTCCCGTCGTGGCGGCCACGCCGTCGATCAATCGCTGATCGAGCTCCCGCTGGAACGCTTTGCGCAGCGCCGCGACGGCCCGATCCGCATCGACTTGGGGAACGGTGAAGCCGATGGAGCTTTCCGATGAGGCCTGGAAGATGGTCGACACCGACAGACCGGCAGCGTCGACCGCATTGAACGTTTTGGCCGCCACACCATGGACGCCGATCATGCCTTTGCCGGCCACCGTCACCACGGCTTGCGCCGGGAGTACGGCGATGGCCTTCACGGGATAGCCTTCGAGTGATTTGCGGCCGCTGACGATCGTGCCCGCGGCGCCGGCGTTGATGAACGATCGCACGTGCAGCGTCACGCGCGTCTCGGCGATCGGAATCAGCGCTCGCGGGTGCAGCACCTTGGCGCCGTAGTGGGCGAGCTCGCCGGCTTCGCGATGATGCAGCTCGGGGATCACCCGCGCGTCGGGCACCATTCGCGGATCCGCGGTAAGGATGCCGGGGACGTCTTTCCACAGCTGCACCTGCTTGGCCGCCAGCGAGCGCCCGAGCAGCGTGGCGGTGAGATCGGATCCGCCACGTCCAAGCGTGGTGACGCTGCCGTCAGGCGCCTGGCCGATGAAACCCGGCACGATCGGGACGACGCGCCTCGCCAGCTGCGGCCGTAGCAGCTTGCGGGCGAGCACGGCCGACGAATCGAGCCGCGGCGTGGCGCCGGCATGTTGCTGATCGGTCCTGACGAACGTTGTGGCGTCGAGGAAAGCGGTCTTGCGCCCGGCGTGTGCGACGGCCGCGGTCAGCAGCCGCGCCGACACGCGCTCCCCGCGCGCGAGAAGCACATCCTGCGTCCGCGGATCGAGATGCGCGAGTACCGCGACACCGGAGCACAGGTGTTCGTATTCACTCGCGGAGTCCTGAATTATCCGCCGCAGCTCACGAAGCGAACGAGAGGGCACGAGCAGGTCTCGAAGCGCGCGTTCGTGCATTTCACGAAACGTCTTCGCGGCCCTGGCCGACTGGGCCGCTCGTCCGAACGCCGCATCGTTGGCGCCCTGTAACAGCAGGTCGGTCACGCCGGCGAGCGCCGAGGCCACCACCACGAGCGGCCCGCGATGAGCGGCGATCTGATCGGCGGCCCGGCGGATCGCCTTGCCGTCGGCCAGCGACGCGCCGCCAAATTTCCAGACCTCGACATCCATCGAAGAGTGTTTCGGCCGATGCACGGGCGGCCGTCAGCTGTAGGTAATGTGAGAAATCGCCTGTTCGCCAAGGAAATGCGCCAGGCGCGATCGGATCAGGCCCGCCGACCTGCGCACGGCGTCAATCCACGCCGGCGATTCCGCCGAGACATGCAACGTGCCGTTCGAGGTCAGGCGTACCGTGGTGGCCTTATTCACGGCCGGGCCCACGGCGAGCCGCCAGGCGAACGCCACCTTCTCGTCGGTCAGCGGCGCTTTGCGGATCACCTCGGCCACCACCGCCGGCATGACCTGATTGGCTTGAACCACGGCAGAAAGGATAGCATTTGGCGCCGGAAGAATTCGGCGGCGCCAATCTCGCCGAAGCGCCGCAGGCGCGAAGGCGGACACGAGGACCTATGCGTTGGACTGTTGCACTCATCGCCGTCATGACCATCACCGGTCGCGGGCAGCCGGCCGCGCCGTGGAATTTGATCGAGCACACCGTGGCGACTGACCTGCGCGGTGGGTATCACGTCACCGCCGCGGATCTGAACAAGGACGGAAGAACCGATCTCCTCGCGGTCGCGACCGGACCGAAAGTCGATCTCGTCTGGTTCGAGAACCCAACCTGGGAACGTCGCGTGATGGCTTCGGGATTTCCCGGAATGATCAACGCCGATGCGTTCGACGTCGACGGCGACGGCTATCCAGAGGTGGTGCTGCAGAGCGGTTTCAGCACCACGCCTGCGAAAGGCGATGGTCGAATGATCCTGCTCGCCAAGGGCCCGGACGTGAACGCGCCCTGGACGGCGAGAGAGTTTGATCGCATGCCGTCGGTGCACCGCGTGCGTTGGATGGATGCGCACGGCGACGGGCGCAAGGTCGTGGTCAACGCACCGCTCGCCGGCGTGAACGGCGCGCCGCCCGACTATCGCGACAAAGTCGGCATCTACGCCTACGATCCGAAGAACGACTACCAACGCGAAACCATCACCGACGTGGATGAGGGCGTGCTGCACGGTGTTCAGGTAGCGGACTGGGACGGCAAGGGCCGCGACGCGTTGTTGAGCGCAAGTTTCGCCGGCATTCATCTGCATCGCCTCATCAACGGCAAATGGGAGCGCGCGCGTCTCACGTCGGGCAACGCCGATCCTTGGCCGAAGAACGGATCGAGTGACGTGGTGGTGTTGCGAACCAAGGTCGGCCGACAGCTCGCCGCCATCGAACCGTGGCACGGCAATCAAGTGGTGGTCTATCGCGGCAAGGGTATGACGTGGGATCAGCGCACGGTGATCGACGACACCCTGAACGACGGTCACACGCTCGTGCAGGGCGACCTCGACGGCGATGGCGTGGATGAAATCGTCGCCGGCTATCGGGGCGGCGGCGGTGGCGTGAACATCTACAAACTCGACGCGAGCGATCGGTGGATCAAATTCGCGGTCGTGACGCCAGACCAGAAGAGCATGGCGGCGGCCGGGTGTGCATTGGCACACCTGAATAACGACAAGCGTCTCGATCTCGCCTGCATCGGCACCTCGACGGCGAACCTCAAGTGGTACGAGAACCAGCCGGCAAGATAATCCTCGCCAGCCGGTCGCCCAGGCGCGCCGAACTGCTGGCCGCCGCCGGGTTCGCCTTCGACGTACTCGCGGCGGACGTGGACGAAACGCCGATCGACGTCGAAGAGCCTGCCGAGTACGTCGAGCGCCTCGCGATCGAGAAGGCGCGCGCGGTCCTGGCGATGCGCCCCGGAGCACGCGTGCTGGGGGCCGACACGACCGTGACGATTGACGGCGAAATCCTCGGCAAGCCCGTTGATGACCAGGACGCCCGCCGCATGCTGCGCCTGCTCAGCGGCCGGGCCCACGTGGTGCACACGGGCGTGGCCGTGGCGAGCGATCAGGGAATCCAGTCAGGAGTGGACAGCACCCGCGTCTGGTTCGAGACGATGACAGACGAAGACATCTCATGGTACGTCGCGACACGCGAGCCTGTGGATCGCGCCGGCGCCTATGCAATTCAGGGGTTTGCCTCGCGCTTCATTCCGCGAATCGAAGGCTCGTACAGCAACGTCGTAGGGTTGCCGGTGGCGTTGGTCTCTAGTATCCTGAGGAAGGGCTAAGTCCAGCGAGCTTGTGATTGGCAGTGCCTCGCTGGACGCAGCGTCTTTTAGCCCCGCCTCCGGCGGGGCGGTCAACTTATGAAGCACAAAGCGGTCAAGATCGGCCTGACGAGCCTCGTTCTGACGATGACGTTCGGCGCGTTGTTGTACACGACGATGGCCGAGGGGACGGAGTACTACAAACACGTCGACGAAGTGATGGCGCAGCCTGATCAGTGGTACGGCAAGAAGCTGCAGCTGCACGGCTTCGTGGTAGCCAATTCGATCCACCGCAAACACCTCGACTACTGGTTCCAGGTGCAGAGCAACGGCAAGATCGTCAGCGCCACCTACACCGGCGTCGTGCCCGACACGTTCAAGAGTGATTCCGAAGTCGTGCTGAAGGGCACGCTGTCGGCCGATGGCTTCACCGTCGCGCCCAATGGTGTGATGGCGAAGTGCCCCTCAAAATACGAAGCCAAACCGGGCGGCCCGTCGCCCGCCGGCACTTACTAAAGGAGGCCGGCCGTGGCCTCACTCGGCGCGTTTCTTCTGCTCCTCGCGTTTGTGACGGCGGCTTACGCCGTGTCGGCCTCGGTGGCCGGCGCGCGCCGCCAGAACCCGCGCCTGATTGAAAGCGGCATCGGTGCGTTCTACACCGTGGCCGCGATCATGACCGTGGCGTCTGGTGTGATCGTCTACGCCTTCGTCTCGGGCGATTACTCCATCCGCTACGTCCAGCGCTACTCCGACAGCTTCCAGCCGCTGTTCTACAAGATCACGTCGTATTGGGGCGGCCTCGACGGCTCGGTGATGTTCTGGGTGTTCCTGCTGTCGGTGTTCGGCACGGTGGCGGTGAAAGTGAATCGCGAGCGCAATCGCGAGCTGATTCCGTACGTTGTGGCGGTCATCGGTGCGGTGGAGATGTTCTTCCTGTTCCTGATGGTCATCCACAACAATCCCTTCGCGACGTTCCTGACCGAAGCGCCGACCGACGGTCGCGGTCTGAATCCGTTGCTGCAGAACTATTGGATGGCGATCCACCCGCCGACGATGTATCTCGGCTTCGTCGGCCTGACCATTCCGTTCGCGTTCGGCATGGCGGCGCTGTTCACGGGTCAGCTCGATGATTCGTGGCTGCGCGCGGTGCGGCGCTGGACCATGTTCTCGTGGTTCTTCCTATCGCTCGGTCTGACGCTCGGCATGATCTGGGCGTACGAAGAGCTCGGCTGGGGCGGCTACTGGGGCTGGGATCCGGTTGAGAACGCCGGCATGCTGCCGTGGTTCACGGCCACCGCGTTCCTGCACTCGGTGCACGTGCAGGAGCGGCGCGGCATGCTGCGCGTATGGAACGTGTCGCTGGTCATCATCACGTTCCTGCTGACGATCGTCGGCACCTTCCTGACTCGATCGGGCATCGTGCAATCGATTCACGCGTTCGGCGAAGATCCGGAGCTGGCGCGGTATTTCGTTGCGTTCATGATCACCACCGTGGTGTTCTGCTTCGGCTGGGTGATTTACCGCCTGCCGCTTCTCAAGGGCCGTCACGAGCTCGATTCGTGGATGTCGCGCGAAGCGGCATTCCTCGCCAACAACTGGATTCTGCTGTTCTCGGCGTTGTTCATCCTGTTTGCGACGCTGTTTCCAACCATCACCGAGGCGATCAATGGCGAACGGCTGACGGTCGGCCCGCCGTTCTTCAATCGCTGGATGGTGCCGATCGGTCTGGTCTTGCTGCTTCTCACCGGCACCGGCCCGCTGATGGCGTGGCGCAAGTCGAGCGTGGAAAACCTCAAGAATCAGTTCATGTGGCCGGTGCTGGCCGCCCTCGTCAGCGGGACCTTGGTGGTGGCGTTCGGCGTGAGAGTGTGGAGCTCCGGCATCTGTTTCGCGCTGTCGGCGTTCGTGGCCGGCACGCTGGCGCAGGAGTTTATCCGCGGCGCCAACGTGCGCCAGGGCATGACCGGCACCGACATCATCACCGCTATGATTGGGCTGGTCGCGCGTAACAAACGCCGTTATGGCGGCTACATCGTCCACGTCGGCGTGGTGTTGATCTTCCTCGGCTTCGCCGGAGAAGGCTTCAGCACCGATCAGCAACTGTTGCTGAAACCGGGTCAGGAAGCGGTGGTTGGTGATTACACCGTTCGCCTCGATGCCATCCGCGTCACCGACGATGGCCAGAAGCAGATGATCACGGGGCACATCACCGTGAAAGACGCGAGCGGTACGGTGTTCGATCAGATGCGTCCGGCCAAGTGGTTTTTCCGGAAGCACGAGCAGGAACCGACCACCGAGGTGGCAATCCGCCGCAGCTTCGCCGAAGACCTCTACATCGTGATGCCGGCATACGAGCTCGAAACGCAGACGGCAAGTGTCGAAGTGCACGTCAACCCGCTCGTCAATTGGGTGTGGTTCGGGTTTGGTATCCTCGCGCTCGGCACCGGCATCGCGTTACTGCCTGAGGCGTCGATGAGCTTCGCGGTGGCCAAGGTCCCTGCCGAAGCGGTGACTGCGACGGTCCTGCTGTTGTCGCTGCTGCTTCCGGTCACCGCCGCGTTCGCGCAGCATGTCGAGACCGGGCAGGACCCGCGGCTGCAGTTGACATCACCCGAGTCGCGCGAAGTTGCCCACAAGCTCGCCTGCTGGTGTGGCGGCTGCTCGCGCCTGCCAGTGGGGCAGTGTTCGTGCGCGCACTGCGCCATTCAGCGCGCGGAGATCGATCGCATGCTCAAGGAAGGTCAATCCGAGCAGCAGGTGGTCGACGCGTTCGTGCAAAAGTTTGGCGGCGCGCAGATTCTCAGCGAGCCGCCCAACAGCGGTTCCGGTCGCGTCGCGTGGATCACTCCGGTCGTGATGGGCATCGGTGGTTTACTCGCCGTGGCCTTTTTCGCCTTGCGGTGGTCGCGCCGCCCGCAGCTGGCCGGCGTGCCGGCCGGCGTGGAGGATCCCGAGATTGCCGCGCGGCTGGATGACGAGCTGCGTAACCTCGATTGAGTGTGACCGCCAAGGCGATCGACGAACCGTCCGCCTCCGCCAAGGCTACGGCGGACAAGAAAGGTTCGTCGCCACCGGGATCATCCGAGCCATGGCTTCAGCCGTGGCAATTCTTTCTGCTCGGCGGCATGCTCGCCGCCACGGCGACTGTGATCGTCGCCACCGGTCAGTCTCCCGCGAACATTATCATTCTCAGCCTCACGGTCGTTTCGGTGAGTCTGGTGGGTCTGGGTGCGTACCGGATCCTGTTGCCGCTGGTGTCGCCGGAGATTGACGCGCCGCCGACGATTGGCGGCCGGACGAGAGTCGCGCTCGAACGCGAGAAGACACTCGTGCTGCGATCGATCAAGGAGCTCGAGTTCGATTTCGCGATGGGGAAGGTGGCGCAGGCGGATTTCGACGAGATGTCCGCGCGGCTCCGCTCACGCGCGGCCGGGCTGATCCGTCAGTTGGATGCCGGCGGTGGCTACAAGGAGCAGATCGCGAAGGAAGTGGAGCAGCGACTCGCGCGTCCGGAGGGCGACGGCTTGAGCCGTCGCCGGGATGACGACATCGAGACGACAGACGCGGAGCCAGCGACCGCTAAAGCGGTCGCACTCCGAACGTCTGAATGCGATCAGTGCGGCACGACCAACGACGAAGACGCCAAGTTCTGCAAGAACTGTGGAGCGAAACTGTGAGTGCCTCGTGCCTCGTGCCTCGTGCCCCGTGCGTGTTTGCATTCTGCATTCTGCATTTTGCATTCCTGAGCGCAGCGAGCGCCCAGGTCAACATGCCCGATCCCAGCGCCATTGCCGGCGTGCCGCTCCCGGCGCCCGAGTTGCCAAATGCCACTGTCAGCGTGCGCGTGGTGCGCGAGCGCATGGGTAACAACGTGGCGGGGCAGGACGTGACGCTCACCGTCGGCAACACGCCGCGCACGGCGACAACCGACGCGCAAGGACGCGCGCAATTCACCGGCATTCCGCCGGGGACCATCGTCCAGGCCACCGCCACCGTCGACGGCGAAGCGCTGATGTCGCAGCAGTTCTCGGTGCCCGCCACAGGCGGCGTACGAGTGGCGTTGATTGCCGGGATTGCCACCGCCGCCGCTCGGGAAAAGGCGGCCGCTGAAGCTGCGGCCCGCGAGCCGGCACGGCCCGGCGTGGTCGAGATTGGTCCCGACTCACGCGTGGTGGTCGAGTTCCAGAACGACATGCTCACCGTGTTCTATCTGCTCGAGATCCTCAACAACGCCCGGACGCCGATTGACACCGGCGGACCGTTGCTGATCGAGCTGCCGACCGGCGCGGCCGGCGGGTCCGTGATGCAGGGATCGTCGCCGAACGTCGGCGTGCGCGGCGACCTGTTGACGATCACCGGGCCATTCCCGCCTGGGAAAACCGTGGCCCAGGTGGGCTTTACGCTGCCACAGGCGCGTGAGTCGATCGAGATTCGTCAGCAATGGCCCGTGGCGATGGCGCAGGTGTTCGTGGGCGTGGAGAAAGTCGGCGGCCTCCAGATGTCGTCGCCGCAGCTTACCGACACGCGCGAGATGACCACCGAGCAGGGTGCGGTCTTCATCATGGGCACCGGCGGGCGCATCAATCCGGGGCAGGAGCTGGTGATCAACCTGTCCGGTGTGCCGGCGCACAGCACCGTGCCGCGAAACGCGGTCCTCGCGCTCGTGGTGCTGATCTTCGTGGCCGGCGCATGGCTCGCGCTGATGCCGGCGAAGAGCCAGGACGCGCAGGATGACAAGCTGCGGGCGCGGCGTGAGAAGCTGATGAACGACGTGGTCGCACTCGAGCGCAAGCGGCGTCAGAAGGCGTTGTCGCCAGCGGACGAGGCGAAGCTGCAGAAAGCGACGAGCGAGTTGGAACGCGTGATCGCGGAGCTCGATAGGGGCGGTCAGGCTGCGTGAACCGCCTCAGCGTGATCGACGTCGCACGCTATTTCGGGCGGCGCAAGGCGCTCTCCCAAGTCAGTTTCACGTGCGAGGCCGGTGAGATCATCGGGCTGCTCGGTCCGAACGGCGCCGGCAAGTCCACGCTCCTCAACATCCTCGCCACGCTGCTGAGCCCGTCGAAGGGGAGGGTCGTCTACGGCGAGCGCAGCGCGGAGGATGGCGGCGCCGAGATCCGGGCGCAGATCGGGATGCTCGGTCACGATTTGTTTCTGTATCCGGAGTTGACGGCGCGCGAGAACCTGACGTTTTTCGGTCAGCTTTATGGCCTGGCTGACGTGGCCCGCAAGGTCGCCGCGGCGCTCGAGCAATCCGGCCTCGCGGCGCGAGCCGACGAACTGGTGTCGCGATTCTCGCGCGGCATGCGCCAGCGCGTGGCACTCGAACGCGCGCTGCTGCACCATCCGCGCCTGATTCTGCTCGACGAGCCGTTTACCGGCCTCGACCAGGATTCGGTTTCAGCGCTGGTCTCGCGGCTGCGCGAGCAACAGCGTGCCGGGTGCCTCATTGTTCTAGCGACGCACGACCTCGACATTGCCGACACGGTACTGACGAAGGCACTCTTCCTGATCGACGGCAAGCCGGTCGCCGACCACAGTGACGGCCGGGCGCTGCGGGATCGCTATCACGCCGCCGTGCGATCGGCCCCGGCCCGGGGTGGATCGTGAGCGCCTTCTTCCGGGTGGCGTGGATCGTGATGAAGAAAGACCTCACGGTCGAAGTCCGCAGCCTCGAGATTCTCTCGACCACCATCTTCTTCGCGGTGACGGTGGTGCTGATGTTCTCGTTCGGTCTCGTGGTCGAGGGCCGGGCGGTGCAGGATGTGGCGCCGGCCATCCTGTGGATCGCGATCGCGTTTTCAGGAACGCTCGCCCTGGGCCGCACTTTCGAACGCGAGCGGCACAACGACACCCTGCGCGCGCTGTTGCTGGCGCCGTCCGATCGCCCGGCGCTCTACGTCGGCAAGCTGGCTGGGATTCTGCTGCTGCTGTTGCTGGTCGAGCTGATGCTCGTGCCGCTGGTGGGCCTGCTGTTCAACGCGCCGATTTTCGCGCACCCGGGACGGCTGATCCTGTTGCTGATCGGCGGCAGCCTTGGCTTCTGCGCCGTCGGAACGGTGTTCGCGGCGATGCTGGTGCGCGCGCGCAGCCGCGATGTGCTGCTGCCCATCATGTTGTATCCGATGACCGTTCCGGTAATGATTGCGGGAGTGCGTGGCACGGCCGCGCTGCTGCAGCCCACCCCGGACCTGGCGATGGCGCAATTCTGGCTCGCTCTCCTCGGCACGTTCGATGTGGTGTTCGTGGTGCTCGCGCTGTGGACCTTCGAACCGGTGATGACGGACTGAATGCGATTGCTGATTTCCGATCTCGGATTGCTGATTTGGTTATGACACGGTCCACCCTCTACATGCTCGCGGCAACGACGGCCATGTTCGCCGTGGCGCCGTGGATTATCGATGCCGCGCCAAACGAGGCCACCATGGGCCTCGTCTACAAGATCTATTTCTTCCACATGCCGTCGGCCTGGATGTTTCTGTTGTCGGCGATCGTGGCCGGCGTGGCCAGCATGCGGTTTCTGTTCCTGAAGCGAGCGACGGCGGATCACTGGGCCATGGCGGCGGGCGAGCTGACCGTGCTGTTCGGCGCGTTCACGCTCGTCAGCGGGCCGCTCTGGGCGCGGAAGGCGTGGGGCGTGTGGTGGCAATGGGATCCGCGGCTGACCTCGAGCCTCGTGCTCTTTCTGCTGTTCGTCGCTTATAACCTGCTGCGGCGCTATGGCGGACCCGGATCCGACAAGCTTGGCGCCGGCATGGCGATTTTCTCGATGTTCAACGTGGTCTTCGTCTGGGTCTCGGTGAATTACTGGCGCACGATTCATCCACCGACAACGGTGGTGCCGTCGCTGCCGGTCGCGATGGGCATCCCGCTCTGGTTTTGCGTGACGGCGTTCACGCTGCTGTTCATTGTGCTGTTGCGCATGCGGGCGCGGCTCGAGCACCAGCGCGCGCGCGTCGACGCGTTGTATCTCGCAGAGGAATCATGATGAGGGCATTGTCGGGGATCTGTCTGTTGGTGTGTTTGCTCGTGGCGCCGGCATTGGCGCAGCCGCAGCCACCCAAGGACTTCGTCGCCGTTGATGAGTCGCAGCCGGGCGAGCAGATCCCGGCGCTGCCGCTGATTGCCAGCGCCTATGGCTTCATCTGGATCGCCTTGCTTGGCTACGTGTGGTCGGTCGGCCGCCGCCTGCAGAAGGTGGAAGGCGAGCTGGCGGAGCTCGAAGCGAAGAGGAAATAGGTGGAGATCGGCATCCCCAGCGCATCGCACTTCATCTTCATTCCCACGGTGTTGCTGATCGGGATCGTGATTGGGTGGATTCTGGGATCGAAGGCCGCCCAGGACGCCTACGCGTCTGAGCTGAGGAAGCGCGAGGAGCGCGCGAAGAAGTCAGCGCCCTAACGCGAGACGCTGCGCGAGGACGTCAGGTAGCCCTTCCTCGAGAATTCGCTGCTGCGCCTTCGCAATCGGATACTCGATGCGATAGATCGTCATCTCGCGCTTCGCGGTATCGACCAGACCAAAGCCGGCGCGCGGATCGCCGTCGCGCGGTTGGCCGACCGAACCCGGATTGACGAGATAGTGCGTGTCCACGTCGAGCGGGATGGTGAGTGGCCGCTGGTCGTCGGCCGTGCACAATCCGAATTCATCCTTGGTCAGGAAATGCCCGACCTGGACGTGAGTGTGCCCGAACAGACACAGCCGGCGCCGCGCCGCGTGCATCGCGCGGAGTGCGTCGAGGTCGTCGAACACGTAGGCATCCTCGTCGAACGGCGTGCCGTGACAGATTTCAATCAGGTCGTCCACGGTGTGCGGACCGGCCGGCAGCTTCGACAGCCAGTCGCGGTTCTCGTCCGTCAGGTTTTCGAACGTCCAGCGGATAGCGTTGCGGGCCACGGCATTGAACCCTTCAGGGCTCTCGACCCCGGAGCCGACTTTGTCGTGGTTGCCGCGAATGAGCGCCTCAGGCTTGAGATCGCGGATTCTTTCGCAAATCGCGTTGGGGTCGGCGCCGTAACCGACCAAATCGCCGAGCACGAGGACCTTCTCATAGTTCAACGAGGCGGCTTGGGCCATCACTGCCTCGTAGGCCTCCAAATTGGCGTGAATATCGCTGATAACCAGATAGCGCATGAGGGTTACGTGCCCAACCACTCCACGATGTGATCGACGAGCTCCTCGACGGAGCCGCGTCCCGCATCCACCCTGAAGTGCGCCAGGCGGTAGGCCGCGAGGCGCTGATTATAAAGCTGTTCCATCGCAAGCCGATCCGTAGCCAGCGGGCGTCGGCCGTCGAGCGGTACGCGGTCCAGCACGGTCGTCAGTGGGGCATCCAACCAAATCACGGCCCCGTCACGCAACATCAGCTCGCGATTGGCGGGGTCGGCGAACGTCCCGCCGCCGGAGGCCACAACCGTGCCGCGTTCAGGCAGCAGCTGGAGCAATGTTTCTCGTTCGCGTGCACGGAAATAGGGCTCGCCGTGCTCGCGGAATATGGCGGGGATGTCACGGCGTTCTGCACGCTCGATGCGGGCGTCGATGTCTTCGACTTTCCAGTCGAGGCGCTTGCCGAGCGATCGCGCCACCGAAGACTTGCCGGCGCCCATGAACCCCACCAGGTAGATCTTGTCGGTGGTCACGCGCGCGCGCCGCTCGATCCGCCGCGGTCGGCAAGCGTGTTGAGATCGTCGAAGAACGACGGGTACGAGACCGCAACTGCGTCAGCGCCTTCGATGTGAGTGGGACCGCTCGCGCCGAGCGCCGCGACCGCGAAGGCCATGGCGAGACGATGGTCGTGGCGGGCATGCACGGTCCCGCCGGCGAGGCGGGCGCTGCGGCGCACCTGGAACCCATCGGCGCGTTCTTCGGCGTCGGCGCCCATGGCGCGCAGGCCCGCGATCAGTTCCGCGATGCGATCGCTTTCTTTCACGCGCAGCTCGCCGGCACCAGAGACGGTGACGCTGCCGCCGAAGGTGCCAAGCGCGCCGAGCACGGGAAGCTCGTCGATCACTTCGGGGACTTCGTTCGGCTCGATCACGAGGTTACCGGCCGCGCCGTGCCGAACGCGCAATCGGCCGACGGGCTCGCCATGCCATTCGTCTTCGATGGTCGCCTCGATCACGGCTCCGTAGCGCTTCAGCACGTCGATCAGGGCGGCGCGGCTGGGATTGAGCCCGACTTGTGTAATGGTCACGTCCGATCCCGGAAGCGCGGCGGCGGCCACTGCCCAAAACGCCGCGGACGAAATATCGCCGGGGACTCGCACCTCGCGTCCGGCGAGCCGTTGGCCGCCGCGTAGCCCGATACGGCGGCCCGAGACGGTGACTTCCGCGCCGAACGTCGGCAGGGCCCGTTCCGTATGATCTCTGGTAGAGGCGGGTTCAATCACGACCGTCTCGCCGCTCGCCTGCAAGCCAGCCAGCAACACGGCGGATTTGACCTGGGCGCTCGGAGTCTCGGGCGCAAACTGAATACCTCTGAGATCGCCGCCGCGGATGGTGACCGGCGGGCGGTCGCCCGGACCGGCCGTCACCGCGGCGCCCATTTGGGCCAGGGGGCCGATGATCCGGCGCATGGGCCGGCGGGAAAGTGAAGCATCGCCGACCAGTGTCGATAAGAAGGGATGTGCGGCCACTAGGCCCGCAAGCATCCGCATGGTGCTGCCGGAATTGCCGCAATCGAGCGGCGCGGCGGGGGATCGCAGGCCGCGGACGCCGCGGCCGTCGATGGTGACCAGCGGCGGGTCGGTGGCCTCACGCGACGCGGTCCGGGAGATCGTCGCACCGAGCGCCGCGACGCAGGTCAGGGTCGACGCGCAGTCGGCGCCGGGCGCGTAATTGGCAATCACGGATCGGCCGTCGGCGATGGCGGCCAGCAAGGCATAACGATGCGAGATCGATTTATCGCCGGGCACGCGCAGCACGCCGGCGACGCGGAGTGCGGGGGAGACGTCAACGCGGTCAGCCACGGGCATAACGTTCAACTATACTAGACGGGCCTCTTCACAATGATCCCACCGCGGACCATCCGCCTCGAGTTCTACAGCGCCTTCGACATGCTTGATTTCGTGCAGGTCGTGTCCGATCACGTCGGCAAGCTGGCAGGGCTCGATGAAGATGATCTGCACTGGGTCAGCGTCGCAGTGCGTGAGTCGGTGGTCAACGCCATCAAGCACGGCAACAAGAACGACAAGTCGAAGCGGGTGATTGTCGATTTCTGTCCGGTGCCGCCCACCGGCGCCGAAGAACTGATTATCCGCATCGAAGACCAGGGCGAGGGGTTCGTGCCGGAAGAAGTCGCCGACCCGCTGGCGCCCGAGAACATCCTCAAGTCGAGCGGCCGCGGCATCTTCCTCATTCGCAACTTCATGGACGAAACGGTACTGAAGAAAGTACCGGGCGGCATGGAGATTCGAATGGTCAAGAAGCTCCAAAAAGCGGGGGCGTGATCGACCCGCTCTTCCTGTCCACAGCCATCGAAGCCGTCGTGCGCGCCGGCGATTTGCAGATGGCGAAATTTTGCCGCGGCGTCCAGGTCACCAAGAAGAGCGCCATCGATCTCGTCACCGAAGTCGACGTCGAAGTCGAGCGGATGTTCCGCGCGCTGGTCGCCGAACGCTTTCCCGATCACGATGTGCTCGCCGAAGAGCTCGGCGGCGGCTGGCGCGGCGCGCGGCACCGCTGGGTGTTCGACCCGCTCGACGGGACCACGAACTTCGCGCATGGCGTGCCGATCTTCTGCGCGTCGCTGGCGCTGGAGATCGACGGCGAGGCCGCGGTTGCGGCGGTCTACGATCCGAATCGCCGGGAACTGTTCACCGCCGAGAAAGGCGAAGGCTCCTGGGTCAACGGCGAACGGCTGGCCGTGTCGTCGAAGGCGGCGGTGATCGAATCGATGCTGGTGACGGGATTCCCCTACACCGTGCATCAGGAAGCCGACGCCTTCCTGAGAGTGTTCGGCAACGCTTTGAAGCACGCGCGCGCGGTGCGGCGCCTCGGATCGGCGGCGATCGATATGTGCTGGGTGGCGGCGGGGCGCATGGATGGGTTCTGGGAAGCGAGCCTGAAACCCTGGGACACGCGCGCGGCGGCGTTGATCCTGGAAGAGGCCGGCGGAACGGTCACGGGAATGGACGGCCGGCGGTGGAATCCGGATGATGGTCATATTCTCGCCACCAACGGGCTGATCCATCAGGAACTGCTGCGAATCATTGCGTGACGCGTTTGTAGAGCGCGACGTTGCCGCCGGCACAACGGCGCTCGAACCGCTGCAGAAATCTGGGCGACGCCTGCGCTCGCTGAAACAACGCGTCGCCGCCTTCAGCCGCCTCTTCAATCAGAATCCAGCCGACGGCGAGCGAGGGGTCTTCGTTCAGCGCGACCGCCCACAACGGGCCGCTGCCTTCGTGAATGAAGTCGTCCAGATCGAACCCCGCGTGCGATAGCTCCTGCATGTAGTGCGCCAGCGAGCCCATGCTGGCCATGATCGTGGTGCGGTCGTACTGCGACCGCAGGCACTCAGTCACCGCACGGCGGCCCATCGAATTCGTGCGATCGAGCTGCGCCTCGACGACCATCGGCGCCAGGCTGGGATCGAAGAACGGCGATTGGACCGTGACCAGCGCCAACACCGGAATAGCGACGAGCGGCGCCGCGAATCGGAGCAGCGAGACCGCCGCGCCAGTGGCCGCTGCGCACCCGAGGATGAGTGGCACCTCATACCGGATGCGGAACGGATGGCCAGAGAGGTAGGCGTAAAACGGCAGTGCGGCTGCGGCCATGAACGCCAGCGGCATGAGCAGTCCGCTCCACGCTCGCCACACCACAGCGGCGATGGCGACGATCACGATCGAATACGACGCGTACTGAACGAACCGGGGGCCGCCGAGGTCCGAGACGCCGTCGCGAATCGCTTCATAGGCGGCCATAGGTTGCCCTGCGAGCTGCGGATCGGCCACATAGAACCCGCCGGTCACGAACCACACGCCGGTCGTGGTGTAACTGACCAGCAGGAAGACCGCGATAGCGCCGGCGGCGTAGAGCGCCAGTTTGGCGGCTTCGTGCACGACCGCCGTAAGGACTGCGCCGCGACGTAGCTTCACCGACGCAGCAAAGACGAGTCCCACGCCGACGATCGGCCATGCTTCGTAGCGGGTGAGGCAGGCGGCTGCCATGGTCCAGCCCGCGGCCGCGCGCGCCTGGATCACATTCGACATCGCCCAGTCGCTGAGATGCAGCAGCGTCAGCGCCGAAAGCGCGAATAGCAGCGGCTCGGTCATCGGCGTGCTCTGCAGGTAGAGCACGTTCGGATTGAACATGAATAGGGTCGCGGCGAGGATGGCGCCGGTACGTGAGTTCGAGACGATGCGAACGGTCGCCGACAGGCACGCGACGGTCAACGCGAACGACACGACCGAGATCGCTATCGCCGATGCGCCGCTGCGATACATCCAGTCGACCTGCACCGGCAGCGCGTTGATCACGTGAGGCAGCGGCAGCCACACCGCGCCGATTTGCTCCCAGCTCGGTGTCAGGCTGTCGAAAATACGGCGCGCCACCACGAGGTGTGCGCGGGCGTCGTAGTGACTCAGCGAAAGCCCTGCACGCCAATACCCAACGGCAGCGATGGTGCCCAGAATGGCAGCGAGTCCGCCAAGAAGACGCGAAAGTGGATCGAAGGAGGGCACCGTCTCGTCATATAATGCCTTGAATAATCACGACTTGATGACTCCAGAACTATCGATCGTCATCCCCGTTCAGAACGAGTCACCCAACATCACGCCGCTGTATGAAGAGCTGACCCAGACGCTGGTGCAGTACGGGCGCAGCTATGAGCTGGTGATTGTCGACGACGGCAGCACCGATGACACCTTCGAGCAGCTGGCGGCGCTGCAGGCGCGCGATTCGCGGCTGCGCGTGATCAGGTTCCGGCGCAACTTCGGACAGACCGCGGCGTTCGCCGCGGGATTCGCGCTCGCTCGCGGGCGCCTGGTGGTCACCTCCGACGGCGATCTGCAGAACGATCCTCGCGACATTCCCGCGATGATCGCGCTCATCGAGCAGGGGAACGACATCGTCTGCGGCTGGCGCCGCGATCGCAAAGACACGCTCGTGACGCGTCGGCTGCCGAGTGTGATGGCCAACAAGCTGATCTCGTGGGCCACCGGCGTCGAGTTGCACGACTACGGGTGCTCGCTGAAGGTGTTCCGCGCCGAGGTGGTCAAGCCGCTGCGGTTGTACGGTGAGATGCACCGCTTCATTCCAGCGATTGCCAGCCAGATTGGCGTGCGCATTGCCGAGATGGTGGTGAATCACCGGCCGCGACGGGCCGGTGCGACCAAGTACGGATTGTCCCGCACCATCCGCGTGATTCTCGACCTGGCCACCGTCAAGTTCCTGTTGAGTTATTCAACGCGGCCGCTGCAGATCTTCGGCTTGATCGGGCTCATCGCCGGCGGTCTGGGCGTGGTGATCACCGCTTACCTCGGATACATCCGGCTGACCACGACGCAGGGCATCGGCGATCGTCCGTTGCTGCTGCTCGGAGTGATGTTGATCTTCATCGGTGTCCAGCTGGTGACGTTCGGGCTGCTGGCGGAAGTCTTGGCGCGCACCTACTACGAATCGCAGGACAAGCCGACCTACGTGATCCGCGAGGTTCGCGAGACCGGAGACGTGGCGGGCGCCGCACTAGCCGCGCCCGCGGAGCGGGCGCCAGGGATAGTCGCTCGGCGATGACCGCACGCCCGCCCGGTGAGCACGATCCGCGCATTACGGTTATCCAGCAGGAGCTCTTCAACGAAAACCGATCGAAGGGCGACAAGTATCGCGAGCTGTTCGTCGGCAAACGCGGCCTCGGCGCGCTCATCGCCTACGAGTGCGCGATGGTGCTGGCCAGCTGGGTCCCGGGAGCGCTGGGCTTGGTGCTGCGCTCGACGATGTATCGCTGGATTCTCGGCTCGGTCGGCCGCAACGTCGTCTTTGGCGTCAGCGTGACCCTGCGCCACCCACACAAAATTCACATCGGCGACAACGTAGTGATCGATGATTTGTGCTGCCTCGACGCGAAGGGCACCGACAATCACGGCATCACCATCGGCAACGGCGTGTTCATCGGCCGCAACACCATCCTGAGCTGCAAGAACGGCGACATCGTGATCGACGATCGCGCCAATATCGGATTCAACTGCGAGGTGTTTTCCGCATCGAAGGTGCGCATCGGGAAGGACATCCTGATGGCGGCCTACACGTATCTTGTCGGCGGCGATCACCTCTACGATCGCACCGACGTTCCGGTGCTGCACCAGGGACGTACGGCGCGCGGCATCGATGTCGGGGATGGCACCTGGCTCGGGACCCACGTAGTGGTGACGGATGGTTCGACGATCGGCCGTGATGCGATCATCGGCGCTGGAGCGGTCGTCGTCGGCGAGATTCCAGAGTTCTCGATCGCCGCGGGAATTCCGGCCAAGGTCATGCGAGATCGTAGGGCACCCCAGTAGGGTGCGAGCCGTATGTGCGGAATCGTCGGCATCGTCGAGCGCGATTTGAATGCGCCAGTGGCCGCGAGCGATCTGCAGCGGATGATTCGCACGCTGCAGCACCGCGGCCCGGATGAGGAAGGCAGCATCGCGGTTCCTGGAGTGGGACTCGGCATGCGCCGGTTGGCGATTGTCGATCTGACCGGCGGCCAGCAGCCGATCCTCAACGAGTCTGGCGATATCAAGATTGTCGCCAACGGCGAGATCTACAACTTTCACGAGCTGCAGCGGGAGCTCGAGGGTCAGGGTCACCGGTTCCGATCGCGCAGTTCCGACATCGAGGTGCTCGTTCACGCCTACGAACAGTGGGGTGACGCCTTCCTCAACCGTCTTCGCGGCATGTTCGCGCTGGCGATCTGGGATGGCCGCACCCGGACACTGATTGCCGCGCGCGATCGGGCCGGCGAGAAACCGCTCTACTGGACGCAGACGTCACACGGCCTGCTGCTGGCGTCCGAAGTCAAGGCGCTGCTCGTCAGGCCCGAAGTGTCGCGGGAGCTCGATCCGATCGCGCTCGATCAGTTCCTCACCTACGAATACGTGCTGGCGCCCCGGACGATGTTGAAGGGCGTGCACAAACTGCCGCCGGCGCACTTTCTCCGCTATCAAGACGGCAGCGTGTCGGTGCATCGCTACTGGGATGCCGCCGACGTGCCGCTCAAGGAGTGGCAGCCTGACGAGGCCGCAGCCGCGCTGCGGGACGGCCTCAACCGGGCGGTCACGCGGCAGCTGATGGCCGATGTGCCGCTCGGCGCGTTCCTCTCGGGCGGAATCGACTCGAGCTCGATCGTCGCGCTGATGAGCGGCGCCAGCGCGATGCCCGTCAACACCTTCAGCATCGGCTTCGCCGACGGCACCTACAACGAGCTGCCCTACGCGCGTGAAGTGGCAGCGTTGTTCAAGACCGACCATCGGGAGCGGCAGGCGTCGCCGAGTCTCGGGGACATGTTCGAGCGGCTGGTGGTGCATCTGGACGAACCGTTTGCCGACGTCTCGATGTTCCCGACGTTCAGCGTCTCGGAGCTGGCGCGCGAGCACGTCAAGGTGGTGCTGTCGGGAGACGGCGGCGACGAGCTGTTCGGCGGCTACGATGCGTACCAGGCCCAGGCACTGGCGGCGAAGCTGGGATGGATGGGTGACGCGCTGATGCCGGCGCTGGCCGGCGTCGCGTCGGCCTTACCGCCGACAGAGAAGAAGAAGGGTCTCGTCAACAAGGTGAAGCGGTTCAGTGCCGGTGCCGCGACCGCGCCGGCCGATCTGCTGCACTACCGCTGGATGGTCTACCTGAACGCGCGCGACAAAGCGCGTTTGTATCGGTCGGGCCTGCGCGATGCGCTTGGCTCCAGCGATGTCTACGCGCCAGTGCGCGAGGCGCTCGGCCGCTTCAGCCAGGACGACGTACTGAATCGACAGCTGCATGCGGATTTGAGCCTTTATCTGGCCGACGACATTCTGGTCAAAGTCGATCGGATGAGCATGGCCACCTCGCTCGAAACACGCGCTCCGTTCCTCGACGGCGACCTGATGGAACTCGCCTTCTCAATGCGCGGTCATTTGAAAATTCGCAACGGCGAACGCAAGTGGATTCTGAAGCAGGCGATGAAAGACGTCTTGCCCGAGTCGATCCTCAACCGGAAGAAGGAAGGCTTCAGTATCCCGATGAAGAACTGGCTGCGCCGGGAGCTGCAGCCGCTGATGCGCGATCTGCTGTCGCACGGTCGCATCGCGCGCAGAGGACTATTCGAGCCGGACGTCGTCGATGAGTTGGTGAATGATCACGTGGCGGGCAAAGAAAATCACGCCCACACGCTCTTTCCACTGATGGTGTTCGAGCGGTGGGCGGATGAGTACGTCAAGTAAGCGCTATTGCTTACGACAGGTGCTTGCTGACCAACTTTGTCATCTCGAACATGTTCACCGACGGCTTCTTGAAGATCGCCTTCAAGTTGTCGTCCGACTTGATCATCCGTCGGTTGGTCTTGTCCTGCAGGCCGTTCTTCTTGATGTACGCCCACAGCTTCTTCGTGACTTCGGTACGCGGCATCGGCTTGGAGCCCACGACTTCCGCGAGCTGCGCGCTCGGCGTGACAGGCTTCATGAACGCGGCGTTCGCTTTGCGCGGCTTCTTCTTCGCAGTCTTGGCCATCTGATCTCCTAATATCACTGCCCGGAACGGCAGGGGTTTGCACTGGGGAGATTACTACAAATTCACGATTCTTCCCTCTGAAAAATGCATTTTTCTCCTATGAGAACGAGGTCCTTAGGACCTCAAGTCCTCAATCCAGCGGCAGCTTGTAGAAGTTGTCGACCTCGCCGATTTCATCCTTCGTGCGTTCCGCATCCCAGCCGTGGGCTCGCGCCATAATCGTTGCGGCCCGCTCGAGGGCGTCGCTGCCAGGGTGGCCGGCCGCGCCGGCTTCGGTGCGCCGGATCACCGCATCTGCTAGCTTCAGCGCCATTTCCTGTCTCGCCGCATAGAGGATTTCCGCCCCGATCACGTCGCAGTTGCGGCCGAGCGGCCGGCCCAGCGCCGGCGCGTCGCGGGCTATCTGGAGCACAGCGTCATACGCGGTGCCGTAGGTGGTGGCCATACGGCGCAGCGTGGCGGGGGTCACCCCCTCAACGTTACGAAGCAGGACCGCCTTCAGGAAATTGTCCAAATGGACGATGCTGCCGCCGTGTAGGGGAGTTTCCGCTGTGCGGCAGGGGGGTGGGGAGAGGTGGCCCATCGCGCGAAATACGGCATCCACGGCTTCCGACGCCGTCTGCCGCGCGGTCGTATAGCGCACGCCAAACATCGAGACCAGGCCGCGCATGCCATGCTGTTCGTGATTCACGACGCGGCTGTCCTTCACCAGACGCACGTGCGACGCGTTGCCCGACTCCATCGGCAGCAGGCCCCGATGCACCAGCCGGACGTCGCCGGCGCCAAGCGAGGCATGCGGGAAGGCTTCGCGCGCCTCCTTCAAAAACGCTTCCAGATCCCATCGCGTGACTTTGAGCTCATCGGCGCCGCCCTCGTGCGCGTCGTGGCTGGTGCCGACCATCGACACGTCGCGCCACGGCACGACCAGCAGGTAGCGGCCGCGGGCATGTCCGCCGCAGGCGTATTCGTTGGCCACCTTCTTGACGACGACGTTCATGGCCCGCGACAACTTCGGGGGCGGCGTGCCCTGCGCCGCGGCCGGAAGGCTCGAGAGCAGCCCCGCCGACCACGGGCCGGCGGCGTTGAGCACGACGTTGGCACGAATCGGGAACTGCGATCCGGTCATGCGATCGTGCGCCACCACACCGATCACGCGGCCGTGTTCCTGCAGGAACCGTTTGGCCTCGACGTAATTGGCCGCCACGCCGCCGGCGTCCAGCGCCGAAAGCAGGAACGACAGCGTCACTCGATCCGTGCTCTGCATCTGGTAGTCGTACCAGACGGCGCCGCCGGTGACGCCATGCGCCGCGATCAGCGGGTTCAGGCGGAGGGCCTCCTCGCGGGAGACGATGCGGCTGGGCGGAAGATGCGTGCCGGGATCCGACAGACCCTGGTTGCGATCGCTCGCCACCGCGTCGTTCATCGCGAGCCCAATCCGCATGACAATCGAATTGCGCAGCGGATGCCGAGTTGCCGGGACGATGAACGGCAGCGGGCGCACCAGGTGCGGGACGATCCGCGCCAGCGCCCGCCGCTCGCGGATGAACAGCCGCGCCTGGGTGAAATTCAGCGACTGCAGCGAGCGCAAGCCCCCGTGCAGCGTCTTGAGATTGTTGAATGACGTGGCGGCGCCGAAGTCGCCCTTGTCGATGATCGCCACCGCCAGACCACGCTGGGCAGCGTCCCAGGCGGCGGTCACGCCATAGAATCCGGCGCCCACGACCAGCACGTCGAACCGGGTGTCCGCCAGCTGGCGGAGGTCGCGCTGCATCAACAGCTCATTGTATAAGGGTAGACCGACGGCTCGAGGCCGGAGCTGGCGTTTCGGCCGGCCATCGAGCCGTCTGGCGCCGCCGGAGGCGGCGCAAGGCGATACTGCACTAGCGAGGCGGAGCCTCATCGCACGGGACAGATTCGAGGCGGAGCCTCGCTAGATGATCGACGCGATACAACGCTACTGGAACGAGCGCATCCACGACCTCGAGATGACCGACGCCGAGGTTGGCAGCAAGGCCTTCTTCGACGATCTCGACGAGTACCGCTTCGACAAGCTCCGCTACCTGCCGACGCTCGTCGACTTCGCGGCATTTCGCGGCCGGCGGCTGCTCGAAGTGGGCTGCGGCATCGGCACCGACCTCGTCAGGTTTGCGCGCGGTGGCGGGCAGGTCACCGGGATCGATCTGTCGCAGGCGGCGATCGATCTTGCGCGCAAGAACTTTGCGCTGAATGGCCTGACCGCATCGGAACTGCGAGTCGCGAATGGCGAACAGTTACCGTTCCCCGATAGCCACTTCGATGTCGTCTACGGGCACGGGGTCGTTCAGTACACCGCCGACCCGGCGCGGCTGATTCGCGAATGCCACCGCGTCCTCACGCCGGGCGGGACGGCGATCTTCATGGTCTACAACCGCGTGTCGTGGCTGAACGCGTTGTCGAAAGTGATGAAGGTCGCGCTCGAGCACGAAGACGCGCCGGTGTTGCGGAAGTTTTCGATCGCGGAGTTTCGCGAGCTGTTGGCGCCGTTCGATCGGGTCGAGATCATCCCGGAACGCTTTCCCGTGAAGTCCCGGCTGCACAAAGGCTGGAAGGGCATCGCGTTCAACACGATGTTCGTTGGTGCGTTCAACGCCTTGCCGCGCTCGTGGGTCAGGCCGCTCGGCTGGCACCTTATGGCCTTCTGTCGCAAGCCCGCTTAGCGGCGGACCTGGTAAATGGCGATGGTGCCGTTTCGGAACGCCAGGGGCAGCAGATCCTTCACCGAATCAAATCTCTCCTCAACCCCAGGATGCACCGCGCGTTCCGGAGGCCCGACGATGATGTAGTCAATTCCGGCCTTGCGCGAGCGCTCGTACGCGAGCAAAGGCGGTTCGTCGTAGATCAATCGCACGTCGTGTGAGGCTTCCTGGTACTTCCGCAACGGAATCATCGAAATGGGAAGGCCCGCGGCCATGCGGCGTTCGGCAAACGCCGGCAGATAACCCCACGTTTCGGGATCTCTCGGCGCCGGATCGAGCTGGAAGATCGACTTCGGATCGGTGTTGTGCCGGATCCAGTCGAACACCTGCCGGTCGTCTGGCGACAGCCGCAACGTCCAACGGCCTGCCGGCGCGGGGCCGTGGTTGGTGATGTCTTGCGTGTTGTAGACATCGATCGCGGTCGTGGGAAGGCCCATCGCCAGCATCAGCGCAACGGCAGCCCAGCCAAGCTTTTGTTGCGGCGCCGGGAGCGCACTGATCCGCTCGAACAGGAGGCCGATCATCACGGTTGCGGCCATGAACATGAAATGTCCCACGCGCCAGCCGACATACACGTCCTGGTGGTCGCGGACGTTGACCAGGAAATAGAAGATGACGCACGAGACCGCCAGCGCGCCGAAAATGCCCACGCCTCGGCGGTCCCTTCGGAGGCCCGTCAGAGCGGCCAGGGATAGCAGCAACACGGGTCCAAAACTCAGTAGCGTTACTCTGAAGAAATCACGGACCGCCATGCGGTTCAGTTCGAGGGCCACCACGGAACCGCTAGTGTCGACGTACCGCAAGGCGTAAGTGACCGCCACCGCAGCGGTCAAAGGAACGGCCGCGGCGGCGGCATGAACGAATGCGCGGCGGAAGTCCAACCGCCGGAGGACCGCGGCACCTTCGTAAATCGCCGCGCCAACCGTGACCATTCCTCCGGCGAACGAGCTGATTGCGATCGAGAGTCCCAGGCACGCGCCTGCAACAGCAAAGGCAGTCGCATCACGTTCGCGGTCGCGACGGGCGATGGCCAGCAGGCCGATGAAGCCGATGACGTATCCCACCGCGTGGTGCGGCTGATAGAACAGCAGCCGCTGCAGTCCGTCGATGGGAATGCCCTGGAACCACCATCGCGAGATCGCGTCGATGTTCAGGTTCTTCACGTCGCGTAACGGTACGCCGTGGCGCGCATAGTCGAACAGCGCATACAGACCTTCGAAGCTCGATGCCATGATGACGAACGCGACGGCGGCGGCCGACGCCCACGCACGCACACCGAAGGTGCGGATCATCCCGTACAGAAAGGCGACGAACACGGCATCGATCGAGATCGATCGAACCAGCAGCAACTCGTCGAGCGTCGCCCAGGCGCCGGCAAACCGGTATTGGACCGCCGAGAGCACGTGCGGCATCCAGTAGTAGTGCAACGCGTCACCGGCGTAGTAGGGGTTCACCGGCAACATGTCGCCTTTGGCCAATTCGATGACGACGGCGCGGCGCCACACATAGTCGGCCGTGAAGTAGGCGCGGTAGTCGACGCCGTTGGCGGTAATCTCGCCAACGTGGGCGAAGGGCAGCCCGGCGATCACCGGCACGATGAACAGCAGTGCCGCGAGCGCGATCGAGTCGCCGGGTTCGGTCACCGGAAGGCGGAAGCGGCCGGCAAGCCGCCGGGCCGGCCAGGCCAGCGTGGCCGCCAGCAGCGGCGCACCGATCATCAGCCACGACTCGCGTCCCCCGGCAACCCACAGCAGCGTGAGCATGAGGCTGCCGAGCGCCTGGCCAACAGCGGGACCGTACGTCAGCGCTGCAAGCCACCCGGCGCAGGGTGTCATCGCCCGGACGATGAGGGCTCCGGGCAGGAGAAAGATCAGCTGTGAGATGAGACCAAAGACGAGCGGGGCGGGACTCGCGACCGACGCGTAGCTCATCGCGAAAGCAGCCACGCAGCCGGCGATCGCCAGGCGCCGGTTCGCCATCATCGGTTGCTGCTGGCCACGATGATCGAGCGCGGCTCGAACTGAATGCCTTCCTGCCGCCACTGTTTCAGGAGCGTTCGCAGCCGTTTCAGAGCATCGCGCTGGCGCGTCTCGGTTGCCGGATCCTCGAGGTGGTCGAGCACGGCCAGCTCGAGATCGGCGACCCCTTTTCCGTGGTCGAGCGCGAGAAAGGCGCGGCCGTCGGCGAGTGGGATGAGCGACACGCCGGGCACCTTGCCGAACAAATCCGGATTGACCAGGATCAGCGCGCGTTTGCCGGGGAACCGGACCAGCTGTGCGACCTGGACTTGCGAGTCGCGCTGCTTGGTGAGCCGCTCGTGCAGCCTGACGATTGCCCACGCCGGGTCATCGTCGATGGATTCGAGCCACGTGATGACGTCACGCGGAAGCGTGAAGCTGACGAGATCCGCTGTCCGGCCAAACTTCGGCGGCCGCCCGCGCTTGCGTTGCGACCCTCTCTTCACCACGTTTCAGGAAAATCTCGAAATCGCAAGATCTCGAGATTACGGCGCGGGAGCTGTGGCAACGGCGGCAACCGACGGCCGCCGCTTTTCCATGGAGGCGCGCACCAGGAATCTGGCGTACGGCACCACTTGCTTGATGGCCGCCACGTTCATCTGGCAGG
>Ga0187893_10002187_pt1 | contig 43727 bp, 36 predicted proteins | sample MA1701074metaG_FD_139574 | JGI IMG/M metagenome (GOLD analysis project Ga0187893, IMG submission 139574) | White microbial mat communities from a basaltic lava cave in the Kipuka Kanohina Cave System on the Island of Hawaii, USA - MA170107-4 metaG ... | reverse complement strand
GGCCCCCACCCACCTGAATGTTCTTTTCCAGCGTCACGTCGAGCGTCGCAACTCCGGGCCCGCGCAGCACCGACCGCGGCGCGTTCCCGAACGTGAAGGGTGCGGGATTGGCGAACGCGTCCGTGTTGAACCATCGGGTCAGCGTGCGCTGGTCCGAGGGCAGCGCTGGATCACCGACGAGATCCGGACGCAGCTGCCCCGCGGGAAACGCATTCGTGGTGTTGGCCGGCGTCAGGACCGTGAATGGCGGGCCGGACTGCAGCGTCTCGAGCAGGCCAATATGCCAGCCCCCCAGCACGGCATCCAGCACTGGACGGCCGATGAACGTCGGCACCTCGAAAACGGCGGTCAGCACGAAATGGTGCGGCACGTCGGTCGCACTCCGCGCCCAGTCGAGCTCGCGATGGTACGCGTCCATGTAGCTCCCCGTGGCGCCGTACTCGTTCGATGCCTCCGCGTCGTCGTAATAGCGCGACAGCGTGTAGTGCGCGAGCAGTGAGAACCCGTCGGAGAACCGCCTTTGGGCGCGAATGAATCCGGCGTGGTAGGTCGATTTGCCGATCGACGGGTTGATCAGACGGACATCGCTGAACTGGGGAAACGGCCGCAGCCGCTGGGTGTCGCCTGAGCCCATGAGTTCCGGTGGCACCTGATTCAGCGTCAGATCATTCGCCGTGAGGTTGCGGCTGACGTTACCGATATACCCGCCTTCGACCATCGCATCCCACCCGACCTCGCGCTGCAGACCAAGGTTCCACTGATAGGACACGGGCGTGTTCTGCTGCGGATCGAAGAAGGCGACCGAGGTATACGGCCGTGTGCCGACTGGAACGGCTCCAAAACCAGGAGACAGCGCGGGCCGCTCGTACGCCGGAAACCCCTCACGGAGTCTGAACGCGCTCTGCGTGGTCGCCTGCGCCACCACGAAGTTGGCGGATGTCGAAAATCCCAGCGCGGCAACATCGCCGATGGAGTTGCTGACCGTCGGCCCGTGGAACACACCGGCGCCGCCGCGTAGGACCGTTTGGTCGAATGTCGAGAGCCGATAGGCAAACCCGAACCGCGGACCGAAATTATCGACGTCCGTTTCGAACGCGCGACGGGGGGTGCCGTCGATGCCCGCGAAGGTCACGATGCCTGGCGTCCCCGAGACCGGGTTGATCGCCGTCGCGTCGAACGAGTTCTGGCGGTTGTTCTGCTCATAGCGAGGGAATTCCGCCTCCCAGCGCAGGCCGTAGTTCAACGTCAGACGATCCGTCGTACGCCAGTCGTCCTGGACGTAGAACGCCAGATACGACGCCCTGCTTTGAATCAAATCCGACATCTGGACGCTCGCAGCGGTCACCTCGCCCAGCAGGAACGACGCCAGGGCATTTCCCGTGTTGGGCGCGCCGAGATTGCTCGTGATGAGCGGTGAAAACGTCAGGATGCCCGATGACCCTCGATCGCGAATCTCGTCGTTCGCTCCGCTACGGAATTCGGCGCCGACTTTGTAGGCATGACGCCCCTTCGACCACGAGAGCGCGTCGAGGACCTGCACATCCAGGATGGGCGTCTGAATCCGGGCGACGTTCGCGCTTCCGAGCGCCGGGGTCACGACCTGACCGGAGGCGTTGCCGTTGGTCGTCACCAGCGAGCCATATCCCGGAATGTTGAAAGCGGGAAACGCCTGTGGGCTCACGCCCGTGAGGCCGATGGCACCGGCAAGGTTACCTCCGAGCCCCGGATGCCGATCGATGAACTTGCGGCGCAGGTACGTCACGCGGAGCTCGTTGACAAGGCTCGGATTGATGATGCGCGTGTACGCGCCCAACAGGCTCTGCACGCGCACGGAGGTTTCTCCAGCCAGCGGGTCCGCGACGTGATCCGGATAGAAGCCGCTGACCCCGGTGCCGCTGTTGTTGATGTAGTAGCGCACCGTCACCAGATCGTCAGGGCGCAGGCGATCGTCGATGCGCCCAACGAGGATGTCGCGATCGAGCGACAGGTCGTTGTTGCCGACGTAGTTGTTCGCCCCGGCCGCCGTCGACGGGCGGTTCGGCTCGGGGAAGTACTCGAGCGCGTGCCGCGCAACTGGATCGATCCGGTCCTCCGGGATGACGTGACCGGGGAATGGCTGGCGGGTCAGCGGATCGTAGATCACAACCGGCTGGCCGGCACTCGTCTGCAGACCGGAAAAGTCGCCCACGCGGTTCGCGAGCGTGGGCACCGTCGACACGACGGTATCGCTCGCCAGCTGCCGCGTCCGTTCCCACGATCCGAAGAAGAATGTCCGCCCGCGTCGAATCGGCCCGCCGAGGGTCCCTCCAAATTGGTTCAGATGAATGGGCGACTTCCGGGCGGCGAAGTAGTTCCGCGCGTTGAGGGCATCGTCCTGGAACGAATGGAACACCGTGCCCTTGAGATCGCTCGAGCCCGAGCGGGTGGACATGGTGATCACGCCCCCCGTCGAATGGCCGTACTCCGCTGAGTAGTTGTTCGTGATGACCCGGAACTCCTGCATCGCGTCGACCGGGAGACTCGTGAGTTGCTGGGGCCGCGTCAGGCCGACCGCGTTCGTGGCGTTGCCGCCATCCAGGATGAAGTTCTGGTTGCGGGTGCGGCCGCCCGCGACGCTGAAGATCGGATAGTTCTCGGCGGTCCCGACGCCGGTATCGACCATGACGACACCGGGCGCGAGCGCCGCCAGCGACGAGGCGGCGCGATTCGGGAGCGGCAGCGACTCCAGCATCGCGCTGGTGACGACCTGCGCGACGTTCGAACTCAGCGACTCGACCAGCGGCGGCGCCCCGGCCGAGACGTTCACCACCTCGGACTGTCCGGCGACGAGGAGCGTCACGTCGATCGCCAGCGCCTGACCGATCGCCAGCGTCATCGTCCGGCGCGTGAACGGCTCGAACCCGTCGAGCGTGGCGCCGACCGTATACGTGCCAGGAACGAGGGCAGGCACGCGGTACATTCCTGCGTCGTTTGCCACGGTCTCGATCGCGGCTCCGGTGCTCTCGTTGGTAACCGTCACGACCACACCCGGCAGCACACCGCCGGTGGCGTCCTGGACGATGCCCGCGATCGTGCTGGAGCCGGCTTGGGCCGCCGCCAGCGCTGGAATCAGAAGAAGCGACAGAATCACGCGTGCGACTACGAACATCCTATATCTCCTATCGATTAGATAGGCAAATTGTATGCCCGGCGTCATTCGGCCCATTCTGATCGATGGGCCTCAGGAAGGTCTGACTCTCGGCGACTTTAGGTTTCCGGCTTCGTGGATCTCCGAGCTGCGCCGGGTCTGGGGTCGGTCAGGTTCGCGCGGCGCGACGCTGCCACCCGCACACCTAGACCGGCAAGTGTCGTGTTATCAAGAATATGTGCAGTCGCGTCGCGAACTTCCTTCATCACCAGCCGCACCCCGCAGGTGTCCTCCTCCAGGCACTCGTCGCAGCGCCTGTAGGCGGTCTGGCTGACGCACGGAACGAGGGCGAGCGGGCCGTCCAGCGCCCGGATGACCTCCCCAACTGTGATATCACCCGGCTTGCGGCTCAGGATGTAGCCCCCTCCCCGCCCTTTGCGGCTCCGCAGGAGACCGTGGCGCGTCAACTGAAACAGGATCGCCTCGAGGAACTTCTTCGGAAGTCCTTGTCGTTCAGCAAGTTCAGAGCTATGAAGCAGACCCGTGCCGCCGTCCTCCGCGAGCACGAGCAGTGCCTTCAGCGCGTATTTGGACCTCTTCGAAAGCATGTCAGAAGTCTACAGGCAAAGTAGGAGATATGTCGTCGCTCGCGCCAGAGCGCATTTTTGACAGCGCCGTCCGCACATAACCAGAGCGCATTTTTGACAGCGCCGTCCGCACATAACTAGAATCGACAAACAGTGTTCCTCGCCAGCGGCCAGACGTGCGCGTGTTGTTGTTGTCGGCTGGAGACCCCGAGGGTCTCGGCGCGCTCGGTCCGGCTGCCTGGAGAATCCACGACCTAATTCAAGAATCCAGCGGCGCACTGATCGAAAGCCCGGGACGACCTCCCGGGCTTTTTTATTTTTGGGCCTATGACGACAGCAACGATGCCATCACCCCTCCGCCGATCCATGGTGCCGGCGCTCCGCCTCGACCACCTGCGCGCGCTGGAAGCCGAGAGCCTCCATATCCTGCGCGAGGTGGCGGGGGAATTCGAACGCCCGGTGATGCTCTACTCCATCGGGAAGGACTCGTCGGTGATGCTGCGCCTCGCGCAGAAAGCGTTCCATCCTGGACCAATCCCATTTCCGCTGCTCCACATCGACACCACCTTCAAGTTCCGCGAGATGATCCAGTTCCGCGACGACACCGCCCGGGCCGTCGGCGCGCGGCTCATCGTCCACACCAACCGGGAGGCAATCGCCGAGGGGACGCAGCCATTTGCCGTCGGCACGCAGCGCTGCTGCGGCCTGCTCAAGACACGGGCGCTGCTCGATGCGCTCGACGCGGGCAACTTCGACGCCGCGATCGGTGGCGCGCGACGCGACGAGGAACGATCGCGGGCGAAGGAGCGGGTCTTCTCCGTACGCGACGCGAACGGCCAGTGGGACCCGAAGCACCAGCGGCCCGAGTTGTGGCACCTGCTGAACGCGCGCCTGCGCCCTGGCGAAACGATCCGCGTCTTCCCGCTCTCCAACTGGACCGAGATCGACGTCTGGCAGTACATCCACATCGAGCGGATCCCGGTCGTGCCGCTCTACTTCGCCCGCGACCGCGCAGTGATCGTCCGCGGCCAGTCACTCATCGTGCAGGAGCAGCCGTTCGTCGTGACGATGCCGGGCGAGACGCCCCAGGTCGTCCGCTGTCGGATGCGCTCGCTCGGCTGCTCGCCGTGCACCGGCGCCATCCGCTCCGACGCCGACACGGTGCCGAAGATCATCGAGGAGCTCATCGCGGCACGGCACTCGGAACGACAGCTCCGCATCATCGATCACGATCAGGATGGATCGATGGAGGTGAAGAAACGCGAGGGGTACTTCTGATGTCAGGTCTCCTGCGCATCTGCACGGCCGGCAGCGTAGACGACGGGAAGAGCACCCTGATTGGCCGGATGCTCCACGACTCGCAGGCGGTGTACGAGGACCAGGTCCATTCGGTGCGGACGGCATCGGCCAATCGCGGCGTCGGAGCGATCGACTATTCGCTCTTCACGGACGGTCTGAAAGCCGAGCGCGAGCAGGGGATCACGATCGATGTCGCGTATCGCTACTTTGCGACGGCGCGCCGCAAGTTCATTCTCGCCGACACACCGGGGCATGAGCAGTACACGCGCAACATGGCGACCGGCGCTTCGACGGCCGACGTGGCGATTCTGCTGGTCGACGCGCAGCATGGGGTGCGCGTCCAATCGACGCGCCATGCGCGCATCGCCCGCCTCCTCGGCATCGAGGATTTCGTCGTTGCGGTCAACAAGATGGATCTCGTCGATTTCAGCCGCGACGTGTTCGAGGACATTCGGGACGACTTCGAGCCGTTACTCCAAGGCGCGCGCTGCCACGCCATTCCGCTCAGCGCGCTGCACGGCGACAACGTCATCACGCGAAGCCCGCGGACGCCGTGGTTCGAGGGCCCACCGCTGCTGGAGTACCTGGAGACGGTCGACATCACACGCGACGTGACCGCGCGTCCCTTCCGTTTTCCCGTCCAGCTCGTCGTTCGGCCGCACGACCGGTTCCGCGGCTATGCGGGGCAGATTACATCGGGAGTCGTTCGCGTCGGCGACCGCGTCACCGTGTGGCCATCGGGCTGCTCTACCCGCGTCACGCGCATCGTCACATGGGATGGCGATATCGAGATCGCGTTCGCGCCGATGTCGGTCACGCTCACGCTGGACGAGGAACTCGACATCAGCCGCGGCGATGTGCTCACGACCGCGGACGAAGTGCCGCACGTCGGCACCCGCTTCGAGGCGGAGATCGTCTGGATGGACGAGCGGCCGCTCGATCCAAAGCGGCTCTATCTGCTGAAGCACACGACGCGGACCGTCACCGCTGAAGTCGGGCACGGGCTCGTGCTCAACCAAATTGGGGCGGTGACCATTTCGACCACGCGTGCGCTGGTCTTCGACCCATATCGCCACAACCGGACCACCGGCAGCTTCGTGCTGATCGATCCCGCCACCTGCTTTACGGCCGGCGCCGGGATGATCACCGCGCCGGTTCGTGAAGCCGGCACACACGCGCCCGAGGCGCCCGTGAGCGCCGCCGAGCGACTGGCGCAACTGGCCCGACGCGCCGGATCCGACACCGAGGCGATCGAGGCGGTGGCGCGGGCGCTCGAGGAGATGCTGACATGATCGAGACGCGCGACGTCATCCGCAGGGCCCTCGCCGACGCCGAGGCGCCGTGCCTCACCTCGAGCTTTCAGGCGGAATGCGTCGTCCTGACGCATCTGCTGCGTGAAGAGCGGCCGGACGTGCCGGTGCTCTTTCTCGATACGTGCCACCACTTCGCCGAGACGCTCGCCTACCGCGACGAGATGACGGACGCTTGGGGGCTCGACCTGATCACACTGCGCGCCGCAGTGCCACACGTCGGACTCTGGCAGACCGAAAGCACCGACGCCTGCTGCCGCCGACACAAGGTCGAGCCGCTCTTTGCGGCGCTCGAGCGGTACGACGTCTGGTTCACGGCGCTCCGCCGGGAGCAATCGGCCTCGCGCGCCGGGCTGCAGGAGATCGAGGCATTCCGGCTACCGAGCGGCAGAACGATCCACCGGATCAGCCCGCTTGCCGCCTGGACCACGGGCGACGTCTGGGCCTACGCGCGGCAGCACGGCATTCCGTTGCTGCCGCTGTACGACCGCGGATACACCAGCATCGGCTGTGAGCCGTGCACGTCGCTGCCGCGGGATCCGTCGAACCCCCGCTCGGGCCGCTGGAGCGGGCAGAAGCTCGAGTGCGGGATTCACATCGAGGCGAAGTAGCCCAATCTGGCTTCAGGCCTTGGCCCCCAGGGTCTTGGCGTGGACCTCGTGCTACGACACGGGCACGAGCCGCTTCAGATCTTCCAGCCAGTTCTGCACCACGATGATTTGCGGGCGCGCGTCGCCCTGGTCGGCACCCGCCTCCTTGATCATCAGAAACCGCCGGCCGTCCGGGGACACATCGTAGGTGCGACCCTGCTGTCCGGTGTAGTACCGCCCCTGGAACAGCACCGCGGGAGTGCCGGCACCCCAGACCGTGCCGCGTGTCTCGACCGGTACCCGCATGAGCGTGGTGGTCCCACCAACCGTCTGCGCCAGGTAGAACAGCTCCCGCCCGTCGCGCGCCCAGAGGGGCCTCCTGCCGCTCGCGGTGGAGACCTGCCATTGCCCGCTCGCAGCGGCCGAGAACGGACGGACGTAGATTTGCATTATTCCCCCCGCGCTGTCGGATTCGTAGGCAATCCAGCGTCCATCGGGTGAGATGGTGCCTTCGAGCTCGTCGAACGGCGTCTGCAGGATCGGCTGGACGCGGCGGTCGCCGTCCAGGGACATCTTCATCAGGTCACCACGCGTCGTCTGCGAGATCTGCGTGAACACGACCTCCGTCCCATCGGGCGACAGACCGGTGGCGTATTGGAGATCGCCTTCTGTCAGCCGCTCCGGCTTTCCGGTGCCGTCGGAGGGCATCCAGAAGAGACTGATGCCGCCTCCGTCGCCCGAGGAGCTGAACACAATGCGCCTACCATCAGGACTCCACAGGGGAAACCAATCAATCCCCTGGGCGAATGTCAACCGAGTGAGCGTGGCCCGGCGCGGGTCCCACATCCACGTATCCTGCTCCCGATCGTTGGTGGAGACCACGATGCGTGTGGCGTCGGGGGAGAGCCTCGGGTGCGCGTAGGCGCGCGGCGGCGCGGCAAGCCGCTCCTCGCGCCCCGTGCGATCCACCCAGACGAGCGTCCGGTCGGCGCCGAAGCCGGCGCTTATCGTGCCGGGGGCATCCACGTACACCAGCGTGCCGTCCGCGGCGATCGCATAATCGCCTGCCCCGTACAGCGTCGTCACAATCCGTGGCAGTACAGAGATCGGCGTACCCTGAATCTCGCGGTTCGACAGATCGAAGGCGACGGCTCGGAGCGCGCCGCCGGCCGTGTACACCAGGTGGCCGGTGGAGACATAGTGGGCATGGCTGCCGCCGCGCAGGACGATCGTCTGGGCGCCCGTATCGAGATCGAGCACGGCGATCTGGGCAGCGTCCGGACCGCCGGAGACGGACGTCACCGTAAACAGGACACTGCGACCGCCGGGCAGGACTTCAGGCCAGAGATGATCGGTCTCTCCCCGATCCCGGTTTGGCCGAGTCAGCACGGTCGGCTCGCCGCCCGCCGCAGACACCCGCTGCAGGCCCGTTGCGGGATTGTTCGTGCCGAACACAATCGTGTCCTCGGCAATGAAGGTGGCGCCGCGGGCACCTCCGTCGAGGCCCGTCAGAGTTTGCGGCGGTCCACCGGTGATCGCCACCATCTTCAGCGTCCTGTTGTTGTCGACGAACCCGACCCACTGTCCGTCAGGACTGATGAACACGCCGCGGAGCAGGCCGCGGGCCACGGCGATTGGCTCGAGTTGATCGAGCGGACGCATCAGGAGTTCGGCGCCGCCCCTGCCCACATACACAACGCGGGAGCCATCGGGTGTGATCGCAAGGTCGCGATCGAACGCATTGATGCTGAGTTCGTCGGCACTCGCCGTCGTCAATGAAAAACGCACGACACGTGACGGGCTCGGGCGGGTCGCGACCCAGACTGCGGCGCCGACCACGCCGGCCAGCACCAGCGCCGCGGCGGGGCCGGCGAGACGCCGCCATCCCGCCCCCTTCGCCCCAGCGGGCGACGTCACGGTGGCCGCCGGCGTCATCGCGGCCTGGCCGCTCAGGAGGAATTGCGCGACAGACATGTCCGCAAACCGCTGCTGGCGGTCCTTCTCGAGGCATCCCTTCAGCAGTGTGACGATGTGCGGAGGGACCTGCGCCGGGAGCGCATGCCAGTCGGGCTCGCGCATCAGCACGGCCGCCAGCGTCTCGCTCATGTCCCTCGCGTCGAACGCGCGCCTGCCGGCGAGCATCTCGTAGAGCACACAGCCGAAGCTCCAGATGTCGCTGCGCTTGTCGGCGGCCCGCCCCTTGGCCTGCTCCGGCGCCATGTAGGCTGCCGTGCCGAGGATGACGCCAGCTTGCGTCGCGGCGACTGTCAGCGTGGGCGAGTGCGTAAGATCCGCTGGGCTCTCGAAAGGGCTGCCGTCGGGCGGCCCGAGCGCCTTCGCCAGGCCGAAATCGAGCACCTTGACTCCGCCGTCGGCGGTGATGGCGATGTTGGCGGGCTTGAGATCGCGATGGACGATGCCTTTCTCATGCGCCGCCTGCAGCGCATCCGCCACTTGACGCGCGATCGCCAGCGCCTCGGGCACGGGCATCGCGCCGGCCTCGAGCCGATCCGCGAGCGTGCCCCCGTCGACCAGCTCCATGACGAGGATTTGCACGGCCGCCTGCCCTGAGCCCGTCGACGGGTCGGCGTCGTCCAGGCCGTGGATGGCCGCGATGTTGGGATGATTCAGCGCGGCCAGCAACTGCGCCTCGCGCTGGAAGCGCGCCACGCGTTCCGGATCCTGTGCGAAGCCGGCGGACACGACTTTGATAGCAACGTCGCGCCCCAGTCTGGTGTCGCGCGCGCGATAGACTTCGCCCATACCGCCCGCGCCGAGCGTCGCGCGGATTTCATACACGCCGAGGCGAGTGCCGGGGACGAGAGACATCGTGTCTGTCGTGGGCGGATTATAGCCGCGAGTACGGCCTGTGATCCGCCCGCGCGCGACTCGGTACGCAGAACTTGCGTACGTCTGTTCGCGGTTAACGGAATCCGGCCGTTCTGCAGGCGGCACGCAACTCGCAGGGCCGTCGGCCATGCGGTTCGCACGACGCCTTCCGGGCCCGAGGGTCGACGTCATCGACCGACGAATTCACCTGATTCGTCACCAGCGGGTGCTGCTCGACGCCGACTTGGCGGCGCTCTACGGCGTCGCGACGAAAGCCCTCGTGCAAGCCGTCAAGCGCAACCGGCAGCGGTTTCCTTCCGACTTCGTGTTCCGCCTGACGGTCACAGAGTTCGGCACTTTGAGGTCACAATCTGTGACCTCAAAGGAGCGCGGCGGACGACGACACCGGCCGTACGCGTTCACGGAGCACGGTGTGGCCATGCTCTCCAGCGTGCTGCGAAGCCGCCGCGCCGTTCACGTCAACATCCTGATCATGCGCGCTTTTGTCCGGCTGCGCGAAGCCATGCTCAATCACGAGCGCCTCGCCGCGAAGATCGCGGTACTCGAGCGGAAGTATGACGGGCAGTTCGTGGTGGTCTTCGAGGCCATCCGTGCACTCCTGACGCCGTCGCCGTCGCCATCGCGGCGGAGGATTGGCTTCGGGATCCCGGACAGCGGCGCATGACCGCGGCTGTCACCGCCAGGCGTGGCGGATCGAACGGGATAGGCCCCCGGACAGATCTGGACTCCCGCCTTCGAGCCGCGCTATCGTCCTATCGCGATGGCGTCGACCGTGAGCTGGCTCAATCGGAGGCTGGCCGCGCTCCTGCAGCAGGTATTGAACCCCGCGGCCGTGCGTCTGGAGCTGTGGGACGGCAGCTCGCCGTACGCCGCCGCGCAGTCGGCGATCGGGACACTCGTCGTCCGCGACGCCCGGACCCTCCGGGCGGTGTTGATCAATCCGCACCTGCAGTTTGGCGAGTGCTACATGTGCGGGACTCTGGAGGTTCGTGGCGACCTCGCACCGGTCCTCGAGGCCATCTGGCGCCTCAGCCTGACGCCGACCTGGCGGGAGCGTATCAGCTCGAGGCTGGCGCCCGGCAACAGCATCCAGCGAGCCCGCCGCAACGTCCATCATCACTACGACCTCGGCAACGACTTCTACAGCTGGTGGCTCGACGAGCAGCTGGTCTACACGTGCGCGTACTTCGAGCGTCCGGACGCGTCGCTCGAGCAGGCGCAGGTGGCGAAGATGGATCTGGTCTGCCGCAAGCTGCGACTGCAGGCGGGCGAGTCGGTCGTGGAGGCAGGCTGCGGATGGGGCGCGTTGGCGCTGCACATGGCGCGCGAATACGGCGTCAACGTCCGCGCGTTCAATTTGTCGCACGAGCAGATCGCCTACGCCCGGGAGCGGGCGGCGCGCGAAGGACTGGGCGGCCAGGTCGAGTTCATCGAAGATGATTACCGCAGCGTGAGTGGCGACTGCGACGTCTTCGTCTCCGTCGGGATGCTCGAGCACGTGGGGCTCCGGCACTTTCCGAGCCTGGCGGCGGTGCTGCGGCGCGTGCTGCGGCGCGAGCATGGCCGCGGCCTGCTGCACTTCATCGGCCGCGATGTCCCGCGCCCGCTGAATGCCTGGACTCGGCGGCGGATCTTCCCTGGCGGGTACCCGCCGACGGTGGCCGAAGTCGCCACACGCGTGCTCGTCCCCGCGCGGATGTCGATCCTCGACGTCGAGAACCTGCGGCTGCACTACGCACGCACCCTTGCGCACTGGAGCCGCCGCTTCACACACGCAACCGAGCAGGTGCGCTCCCGCTACGGTCGGGAGTTCGAGCGCGCCTGGGAGCTGTACCTCTCCGGATCCGAGGCGGCGTTCGCAGCCGGCTCGCTGCAGCTCTTTCAGATCGTGTTCGCGCCCGTCGAAGCCGTCCCACCTTACTGGAGCCGATCAGGAATCTACCACCGGGACAGCACGGACATGTTCGTCGCGCCGGCGGAGCTCGAAAGCGCGCGCCCCTGAGTCGCTTACGGGTGGTGTACGACCTTCGCCTGCATCACGTTGTCATGTCCTGATCGGAACATCGCGTACCACCCGGCCAGGAAGAACTCCCACTTGCGGATGAACTCGTCGTCGTAGCCGAGCGCGCGGACGCGCTCGCGGTTCTGCTGGAATCGCTTCCAGCACTCGTCCATCGTCCGTGCGCAATCATGGCCGAACGCCAGATGTTTCATCCCGGCCTCCTCGGCCGCGAGGATGAACGTACCGATCGACGGGAACTCGCCGCCGGGAAAGATGTACAACCCCAGCGGGTTTCATCAGACGCGTGGCGCCATTCAGGTGGCGGGTATCGTCACGATCGGCGCGGGCGTACCGTTCACGGCGCTGGCAGGCACCGATCTCAACGGCGACGGCGATGGCGGACACTTCCCGTCCGACCGGGCGCGCCGCAACCCGGCCGATCCAGGCTCGGCGGTTACGCGCAACTCCGAGCGTCTGCCAGCCGAGGCGACGGTCGACCTCCGAGTCAGTCGCCGGTTTCCCGTTCGGGATCGTCTGATCCTGGAACCGATCTTCGAGGTGTTCAACCTGTTCAATCGGGCCAACTTCATCGAGACGAACAACGTGGCACCGGCCGGTATCCGACCGAGCCGCTACGCACGTTCGGCCAATTCCTGCGCGCCGGACCACCGCGACAGGCGCACGTTGCCGTGCGGATGCTCTTCTGACGCTCGCGACGCCGCCGTCGGCGCGGCGTCGAGGGACCGAGGGATTCGGTCCTGGCGGTGCTTGCACGCGGTGGTTGCTTTTGATACTCGTCGGAAGGTGAGTACCCTGCACGCGTCGGTGGCGTGCGATGCGCTGATCGTGGGAGGGGGCCCGGCCGGCTCGAGCTGTGCTCGGGCACTCGTGCAGGCGGGATGGAATGTCATCGTTCTCGACCGGGCGCGCTTTCCACGCGACAAGGTCTGCGCCGGCTGGGTCACGCCAGGCGTCTTCCGGTTGCTCGACCTGGATCCGGCGGAGTACCGCGCGACCGGCCTCACCATCCAGACGATCACCGGCTTCCGCACCTCGCTCATCGGCAGCCGGCCGGTCGAGACGCGCTACCCCGCCGCGGTCAGCTACGCGATCCGACGCTGCGAGTTCGACGATTTCCTTCTGCGGCGTTCGGGCGCGCGCGTGCTCGGAGGCACGCCACTCACCTCCCTCGAACGGCGCGGCGACGCGTGGATCGCCAACGGCGACATCTCCGCCCACGTCGTCGTCGGCGCCGGCGGCCACTTCTGCCCCGTCGCGCGTCAGCTGCGCGGAGGGACGGACGACGTACGGCCGGTGGTCGCCAAGGAAGCCGAGTTTCCGCTGGAGCCCGGCGGCAGCAGCGCCGACGGCGAGCTGCCCGAGTTGTTCTTTTGTGAGGACCTCGAGGGGTACGGCTGGTGCGTGCGCAAAGGTGAGTACCTGAACATCGGGCTCGGCCGGCGGGACCACGGCGATCTCAATCCGCACATCGACGCGTTCATGCATTTTCTCGAAGCGCGCGGTCTGGCGCGCCGGGCCTCGAAAGTCCGCTGGCACGGGCACGCGTATCTCGCCTCGGGTGCCGGGCCGCGGCCGCTCGTCGATGAAGGCGTGCTCGTGGCTGGCGACGCGGCGGGGCTGGCCTACCCGGAAAGCGGCGAAGGCATCAGGCCGGCGGTCGACTCCGGACGCCTGGCCGCGGAGACGCTGATCGCCGCGGACGGGCGCATCGACCGCGAGGGGCTGCTTCCCTACGCGACCGAGCTTCGCCGGCGCTATCCGGAGATCCGCGCCACACCGCGGCCGATCGCCAGCATCATCAAGGCCCTCGGGCGCCGGCTCCTCCGCTCGCCGGCGTTCACGCGCCGCGTCTTGATCGATCGCTGGTTCCTGCGGGAATCAAACTAGGCATCACAACGTCGTGGTTCGCGCGCGGGACCCCCTCCGCCGCAGCGCCCGCGGCCGCCGTCCCGCATGGCCGCCCGCGCAGCAGCCCCAGCTTATGGTTTCGCGTAGGGAGCAACCACGAGCTCCTCGAGCAGGTCGAAGAGCAGCCGCCGATGGCCGCGACGCTCCTCGCTCACGTCCGGCGACGACGTGGCCACTGTCACGAGCTCCAACTCGGGAACCACGAAGATGTACTGACCACCGTAGCCCCACGCAAAGCAGGTGTCGTAGCCGCGGATCTCGTGGACCCACCAGCCGTACCCGTACTTGCGATCGCCGAGCGGATCGAACCCACGAAGAAAATCGAACGAGGGATTGCCGAAGCGGCGGCTGCGCGAACGTCCCTCGCACGATCGTTCGACCCACCGCGCGGGAACGATTCCCCGCCCTTTGCTCAGATACAGCTCGCCGAACGCGAGCATCTGGCGCGGCGTCATCAACATGTCGTTGCCGCCGAAAAAGACCCCCTGCGGGTCGCGAGGCCACGGCGGCAGCGTGAACCCGAGCGGCCGGGCCAGCGTGTCGTTGGCGAACTGCCACGTGCTCTTCTGCGCTGCCTGCGTCAGGATGGCGGAGAGCAGGTGAGTGTTCCCAGTGCTGTACTCCATCTCCTCGCCCGGCGGCGCGAACATCGGCCGCGCGAGCGCGTGGCGGACCCAGTTGCGACTGGTCACCCAGGCGCCGTAGTTCCGGTTGCTCGTTCCCTCCAGGCCGCTCCGCATTGTCAGCAGATGCTCGACGGTAATGGCGCGCTTCCGCGGGTCCGCATCGCGCGCCAGCTCGGGGAAGTACGTGACGATCGAGGTGTCGACGCCGGGGATCAGCCGCCGATCGATCGCGATGCCGACGAGCGCCGAAATGACGCTCTTCGATGCCGACTTGATGTTGGCGGGGCGATCGCGGCGGGTGCCGTTGTAGTAACGCTCGAAGATCACCTGGCCGCCGCGACTCACGACCAAGCTGTGCAGACGCGGAAGCTCGCGCGCCGCTGCGTCGATGGCATCCGGACTCCAGGCCCGGGTGGGAAGATTGAGCGGGACCGCGGCGATCGCCGAGCCCGCCGCCAGCGCGGCGAGCATCCCGCCCCCGAGCGCGAACAGCCTGCGCCTCATGCCAGGGAGATTATAAGTAACAGCTCAGCGGCGGGTGCTGCTGGCACGCGCGGCGCGCCCCGGCGGTGGCACCCAGCGCTCGGCCCACCTGGCGATGGCTGTGACAGCGCCCTCGAGGGCGCGGCCCTTCTCCGTCAGGCTGTACTGGACGCCGACGGGCGGATCGGGAATCACCTTCCGGACGAGCAGCCCTTCCGACTCGAGCTCCTTGAGCCGCTCCGCGAGCATGCGATCGCTGATATCGGGGATTTCGACGCGGATCTCGTTGTACCGGGCGTGGCCCCGCAGCAGGATGCTGATGATCGCACCCGCCCATCGCCGGCCGAGCAGCTCGACAGCGTGGTGATACCGCGGGCACAAGGCTCCCTTGCCCATGCGTTCATTCTAGCGCATGCGACTCACTTGATGTAATCTACTTACTTTTATATAGTCCATCGCCGAGTACTCGGTCCGGCATCCAGATCAGACCGCAGACGCAGGCACACATCGTGCTCACTTCACCGTGGAGGCATGCCATGCGGCGTGAAGAACTGAAGGGCCGTGGCGAACAGCTCCACGGCAAGGCGAAGCAGGCCATCGGCGATCTCACCGATAACGACCGGCTCAAGGCCGAGGGCGACGTGGACGAGGTGAAGGGCCGCGTGCGGGAAAGCGCGGGGCGGACCCGCCGGCGCGTCGGCAAGACGACCGAGGACGTAGGCAAGCGCATCAAGCGCGGGTGACGTTCGTCCTCGCCTGTACGATGCTCAGGCGGCCGAGCCGACGCTGACAGCGCGGCGTTTTTCTGGCAGTATTGCCCTCAACGCGCGGGGTCCGCGCGTTGGGGACCCGCATGCAACTTCTGGAGGAACGCCGTGCAGAAACGAATGCTCGCCGCCGCCCTGATCCTGTCCGCGCTAGCCGGCACTGGTGCGTACGCCGCGACCCAGGCGCCGCCCGCCGCACCCGCGCAACCGTCCCCGGGTCCCCGCTACATCGTGGCCTACGTCGACGTCGCGCCGTCGGCGGAGTCGCAGGCCTCGACGCTGCTCAAGGGCTACCGCGATGCCAGCCGCCGCGAGGACGGCAACGTCAGGGCCGACATCCTGCAGCAGATCGGCCGCCCAGGCCAGTTCGTGGTCATGGAGGAGTGGCGCGATGACGCCGCCTTCAAAGCCCATCGCAGCGCCCCGCACGTGATGCAGTTTCATGACAAGCTGACGCCGCTTCGCATCACCGCCTACGATGAGCGCGTGCACACCAATTACGCCGTGGCGCCGCACGCCGCCGCGCCCGGTAACGCCGTGTTCGTTGTCACGCACGTCGACGTGGTGCCCAACGGGCTCCCCAGGGCCCGCGAGGCCCTGAACGGTCAGGTCGAGCACACGCGGAAGCAGACCGGCAACGTACGGTTCGACGTCCATCAGGGGATGCGCATGAACCATTTCACCGTCGTCGAAGTGTGGCGCGACGACCGGACGCGGGAGGCGCACATCACGGCCCCACATACGCGGAGCTACCGCGAGACGCTGCGCGATACGGCGATCGACGGCAGCCCGTATGACGAGCGGTTGTATCGGATGGTGCAGTAAGTCAGCTCCCAACCTCCCAATTCCCAACTCCCACACCTTTGGAATGTGGGAGTTGGGAGCTGGAAGTTGGGAGTCGTGCTCAGTTCGTCCCGCCGATTCCGAACGCGACCTTCAGGTTCTGATACGGCACGAGGCGTCCGTGCACCGGCGCGATGCGGGCGGGATTCAGCTTCAGCTGCTGCTCCACCAGCTCGACGAGCTGAATCGCATAGTACGGCCCGCGCTCCGGCGTGCGAATCTCGTCGCCCGCTGGCGGGTTATAGCCGTCGCCGTACATCAGGATCCGTTCCCGCGGCAACCACGCGACGAGCGTCCCCGTGTGGTGGCCGTTGCCCTTGTGGTAATAGAGCTCCACGGTCCGTGATTTATCGGTCAGCACGTGCTTGTCGCCAACGGTTTCGATGACCGGGGCCTTGCCCCCGTTCGCGATCGGATCGGGCTCCAGCGTCCGCGGCCGCGCCCACGCCTTCTCGAGAAACGCCTTGTTGCTCTCGTGGGTGATGACGGTAATCCCCTCGGCCACGTACTGGCGCAGTCCGCCCGCGTGATCGTAGTGCGCGTGCGTGTTGACGACATAGCGGATTGGCTTGTTCGGGATGGTCTTGCGCACCACCTCGTTGGCCGCCGCCGACCGCGCGTCGCTCGTCGGCCCCTCGAGGATCCCGATGTGGTCGCGGAACTCGACGGCGAGGCTGCGCGTGTTCGCCGCGTTGATCGACCACAATCCGTTGCTCACCTTCTCGATCTGGGCCGTCACCGGCGGCGGCGCGGTCACCTTGGCGACGTTCTCCGGCACCGGCAGTGACACGGCCGCGTTGGGCTGCACGTCGGTCACCGTGATGTCGAGGGTATCGAAGCCGTCCTCTTTCTGGACGATGCGGCGCGGGAACATGATGTTGCCGAACTGCGCATAGTCCGAATAGGTGATCTCGACCGGGTAATCGCCGACAACGGAGTTCACGGACTGGTATTCGACGCGCGCGACCTGGTTCTGCTCGTTCAGGGTCGCCCGCACCTCGCGCCCCTCGACCTGCAGCGTGATGACACCTGCTTCGTTCGCCGCAGCACCGGCTGCGGTCGCCGCCTTGATGATGCCGTGCGGCGTCGCCCACAGCGCGCGGAGGCGATCGCCAACCGCGGCCGGGTTCGGCGCCGGCTGCTGGCCGCCTTCGGTCCAGGCGGACGTCCCGCTCACCACCTGGATGGTGCGCTGCTCCACGGCAAACGGCTGCGCGCCGCCGCCCCGGGGCGGGTCCTCGCCTTGCGCCCGCAGCATCTCCAACCGCATGGCGGGCGCCTGATAGTCGACAGCCATCGTGTAGGTCTTGGCCACGAAGCGGGGCCAGCGCCCGCCCGGCTCGTAGGCCTGACCGAAGGCGTAGTGAGTCCCATTCCCCGAATACTGGATGGAATTCAGTTCGGCGGCGCCCATCGCCTCGGCGGCCGCCTCGAGCCGGGGCTGCGGGGCGCAACCGGAGGTCGCGACGGCCAGGGCAACGCCGGCCGCAAGAATCTGTATCGTTCGCATGCTGGGGCTCCTTGTGGGGCGCATTATAGCCGCGCCGCCTTGCCCCTTGACAGCCGGACCAGCAAGTGGCTGAATCCACTGCGTACTCTTAGGAGGTGTTCGATGCGGATTCCGCGCCCCTCGGCAGTTGCATTCGCGGTTCTGGCCCTGGTCTTCCTGGTCGGCGCGCTCACCTCGGCGCACCATAGCCGGGCCGGCTACGACTCCGCGCCCGGCAAGCTGGTCACCAACAACGGCGTGGTCTCGAACGTCATCTGGCGGAACCCTCACGTGTTCGTGGTCTGGGACGTGAAAGAGACCAGTGGCAACGTCGTGAAGTGGACCGGCGAATTATCGTCGCCGTCGACGATGCTGAGCGAGGGCATGAGCCGCGACACCTTCAAGGCCGGCGACCCGATCACCGCCACGTTCATGCCGGCCAAGGCAGGCACGCCCCACGCGCTCCTGATCAAGGTCGTGCGGCCCGATGGCAAGGTCGTGATCGATCTGTCAGAGCGACGCAACCTGCTCGAGCAGTAGCCCGGGCATAGAGGCGGGAGCAGCCATGCGATACGGAATGCGTGTCTTTGTCGTTACCCTTGCGACTGTCGTCGCGTCCGCAGCGGGCGCGTCGTCGCAGGCACCGGGTCGGACGCCAGACAGGCCAGTGGTACCGTCCGTCGGGTCTCCGGCCGGATGGGCCCAGTGCCCGCGCTGCCAGAACGAGAGCGACCGGAGCGAAGCGAGAGCCAGGTTCAAGGTCGAAGGCCATGCCTTCAACCCGCGCGACCTGACGGGAGTCTATTACGGGGGCGAAGGCGGCAACCGGCTCTTTGCGGATCCCCCTCCGTTCACCGCCGCGGGCAAAGAACGGTTCCAGGCCACGCTCGGCGAGAAGAACGCTGCAGGCGAGTACCTGCACACGAAGGACACGTCGGGCCAGGGCGGAGGCGCGCAGGTGAACTGCGATCCGCGCGGCTGGCCGCGGTTGGCGGCGGGCAACTATGGCTTCGAGTTCGTCATGCTGCCCGACCGGGTCCTCCAGTTCTTCGAGCAGACCCACACGTGGCGCACGATCTGGACCGACGGCCGCAAGCTGCCCGACAATCCGCCGGAACAGCGGTGGATGGGCTGGAACGTCGGCCGCTGGGAGGGGAACACCTTCATCGTCGAGTCCAGTGGGTACGACGATCGGTCGTGGCTTTCCCAGGCGCAACCCGACGGCGGCTGGCCGCACAGCGACCAGATGCGGGTCGTCGAGCGTTGGCGCCGTCTGAACTACGGCACGGTCGAGTTCCAGATCACGATCATCGATCCGGAGATCTACACGAAGCCGTGGGCGCTGCGACCGGTGCAGGTTCCGCTGGTTCCAGGGACGGAGATCTGGGAGTACTTCTGCGTCCCGTCGGATTTCAACTCGTTCAACAACGACATCTACCTGCCGGTAGCCACCGGAGAGAAGAAGTAATGAAGAAAGCGCTCGCCGCCTCGCTGCTGGCGCTCGCCGCCGCGGCGGCGGGCGCGCGTCTGGCACCGCTCGCGGCGCAGGAGGACCGCGCCTTCGTGCCCGCGAGCGATCAGGTCCTGGCCAATCCCGACGGCGCCGACTGGCTGCACATCAGCCGGACCTACAACCAGCACCGCTACAGTCCGCTCGATCAGATCAACAAGAGCAACGTCCGGCAGCTCGCCTTGAAGTGGTCACGGGGACTGCCGCCAGGCGTGCAGGAGTCGACGCCCATCGTGTATCGCGGGGTGATGTACGCCATCGCGCCGGGCGGCGGCGTCCAGGCGCTCAACGCCACCAATGGCGATCTGATCTGGGAGTTTCGGCGGGACTATCCGGCAAGCGTTCCGCGGCTGGCGGCGCGCAGCAAGAACCTCGCGATCTACGAGGACATGATCTACTACGGCGCGCCCGACGGACATCTCCTGGCGATCGACGCGCAGAGCGGCAAGCTCCGTTGGGAGACCAAGACCGACAACGGGCAGATCACGGCCGGCGGGCTGCTCGTCGCCGACGGCAAGGTGATCTCGAACCGCACGTGCGAGCCCGGGAAGCGCGAGTTCTGCTTCATCGCGGCGCACGACGCGCGGACGGGCAAGGAAGTCTGGCGCTTCTACACCACGGCGGCGCCAGGCGAGCCGGGCGGCGACACGTGGGGCAACATGCCGGTCGACCAGCGCGCCGCTGGGCCATGGGGCCTCCCTGGCTCGTACGATCCCGCGCGCCGGATCGTCTACTGGGGCGTCGCGAACCCGAACCCGTACACGCGCTTCAAGCGGCACGGGAGCTATGACGCCGCGCCACCCACCGCGCCCACGGAGCTGTACACGAATTCCACGCTGGCGCTCAACGTCGAGACGGGCAAGCTGGTCTGGTACTTTCAGGAACTCCCGGGCGACGATTGGGACGCCGATCACAATCAGGAGCGGCTGCTCATTCGTACGCGCGTGACGCCGGATCCCAAGCATGTGAAGTGGATCAACCCCGGCATCAAACCAGGAACCGAAATGGACGTCGTCGTCACCGTGGCAGAGGCCGGCGGGATGTTTGCGGTCGGGCGCGACACGGGTCAGTTCCTCTGGGCGCGGCCGTTCCCGTTCGACGACCCCAACTTCAACCTCACCGTCGCCGACGTGAAGACCGGGCGAACGCAGCTCAATCCGAGCAAGATGTTCAAGAAGGATGGCGACACGGTGCTCGAGTGCTATCACAACACCCGCAGCCTGTGGCAGATCGCCTACCACCCCGGCCGCAACTCGATCTACGTGCCGTTCCACGACCAGTGCCTGTCGATGGAGGCGGTCAACAAGAGCGGCACCGGCTACGGGCGCCGCGTCGGCGTGCCGCGGCCCGGATCGGACCCCATGAAGTTCATGGGGATGGCGAAGGTCGACGTCGGCACCGGCGAGATGCGCGTCATCTACTCCCAGCCGCAGCCGACCAACGGGTCGGCGCTGGCCACGGCCGGAGATCTCGTCTTCTTCGGCGATCTGAACCGGCGCTTCCGCGCGCTCGACGCCGAGAGCGGCAGGGTGCTGTGGGAGACCGTCGTCGGTGGGATGGTGATGAACAGCACCATCAGCTACGCGGTCGACGGCAAGCAGTACGTGATGATCTTCACCGGCGGCGGCCAGTCGGCGACGGCCGGGCCGATCAGCGTGGTGGGGCCCAAGGTGATGGCGCCGCCCGTCCAGGGGCATAACGCCATCTATGTGTTCGCGCTGCCCTAATCAACTCCCAGCTGGGAGTGAGGAGTTGATGCCCGTCAGGGCTTGATCGCCTGAATCTGGATGTCCTTCAGCGGCTCGAGCTCCCGCGGGAGCTCTGTCTCTCCGGCGGGCCACTTGTTCGACTTGAGGAGAAAGGCCGTCACATCCACCGTCTGCTGCCGCGAGAGCGTGCTCGGCTGGTTGAGCGGCATCGTGATGCGAATCCGCTCGACCAGCTCCGACAGCGCAAGGTCGTTCCAAGTCGACGTGAACACGCCGCCGACGAGCGCCGACGTCATGTCGCCGCCCTCGAGCGACGGCCCGTGGCAGGCGCCGCAGCGCTGATAGTAAATCTCCTCGCCCCGCTTCGCTTGTTCCTCGGTGTAGACGCCATCCCAGACTGATGCCGCCGCAGCCAAGGACACAGAGACGACCGAAGCCACGAAGGCGACGACGATCAAAAAGCCCCCTGCATTCACCGCGCGCTGTGCGGCCGACGTCTTCGCTTCGAGACCTTCGCGTGCTTCGTGGTTCATTGGTCCTCGTCTCGTGACAGCATCTCTTACCGCGCCTGCCCTCCCTGGCCGGCATCCGGCAGGGCGAAGGCGAGGTACTCGCCCGAGTAGTTGCCCCCACTCACCGCCACCAGCAGGTACTGCTTGCCGTCGACCATGTACGTCATCGGCGACCCGCTCTGGATGGCCGGCATCAACAGCGCCCCCACCTGCTCGCCTGTCTTCTTGTCGTAGGCGCGCAGCATCGCCCCACGCGGCCGCCCCGGCGGCGAGGTGATCTGCGCGTCGCCCATGACGACGAGCGTCTTGGTGACGACCATCCCGACCCCCGCGGTGCCGGTTTGTCCGGTCTTCGGGATGTTCATGCCCTTGAGCGCCGGATGGTTGCGCACGTTGTCGGGCGTGTCGCCGTGCGGCGTCTGCCACAGCAGCTCGCCCCGATCGAGATCGATCGCCGCGAGCAGCCCGTACGGCGGCTTGACGATCGGCAGGCCGTCCACGTTCAAGCCGGGCACCGGGGGCGCGGGCGGGCTCCCGGCCGGCGGCGCGTACCGCTGCGGCAGGTTCTCGCGGTTGACGACGCCCGCGTCGGCCGAGCAGCAGTCGCCGGGGCCCCAGACCTCCACGAACGGCCGTCCGGCGATGCCGGAGACGTAGCGGATGTCCGAGAATCCAGTCGGCGGCGCCACGAGCGAGCGCGAGCCAGGGGTATTGCCGGCCGGCGCGAAGAGCGTGTGTGTTTCCGGATCGTACGCACCGCCCGGCCAGTTCGTTGCGGTGCCGGGCACAATCGCACCCAGCATCCCTTTGACGTCCCCGAGGATCCCCGGATTGAACGGCGTGTCCGCCAGCTTGTAGCGCTTGATGATCTCCAGCGCCTTCGCACGCAAGTCGGGCGTGAAGTCGATGAGGTCCTCGGGCACCTTGAGCACGTTGCGTGCATAGGCCGGCGGCTTGGTCACGTGCGGCTGCGTCGGCGACGTCTTCTCGCCCGGCACGTCCGACTGCGGGACCGGCCGCTCCACGATCGGCCAGATCGGCACGCCAGTCGCCCGATCGAGCACGTAGACCCACGCCTGCTTCGTCAGCTGCGCGACCACCTTGCGCGGCTTTCCGTCGACGACGACATCCGCCAGGATCGGCGCGGCGGGCATGTCGAAGTTCCAGATCGGGTGGTGCACGAGCTGGTAGTGCCACCGTCGTACGCCGGTCTTGAGGTCAACCGCCACGATGCTCTCGGCGAAGAGATTGTTCCCGGGCCGATGCCCGCCGTAGTAATCAGAGCTCGGCGTCTCGACCGGCAGGTACACCAACCCAAGCTCCTCGTCGACCGTCGGCTGGTTCCAGACGCCGACGTTGCCGTTGTACGCCCAGGACTCTTCTTCCCACGTGTCGTTGCCGAACTCGCCCCGCGGCGGGATCGTGTTGAACCGCCACAGCAGCTTGCCCGTTCGCGCGTCGAAGGCGCGCACCAGCCCCTTCGTGTTGTCGTGCGTCTCGACGGTGGCGCCTTCGCGCATCGCCGCACCGATGATGACGACGTTGCCGGCCACGGTGGGCGTGGAGTGGACGCCGATCTCGCCCGTCTCGAGGTCGATCTGCTGATTGACACCCTTGACGACACCCACCTTCAGATCGACGACGCCGCCCGTGCCGAAGGAGTTGATCATCGCTCCCGTCTTGGCGTTCAGGGCGATCAGACGATAGCCGGTCGTGATGTACAGAACGCGCTCGTCGCCCTTCCCGTCGGTCCAGTAGGAGACGCCCCGACCCGAGAGCTGCCGCGGCGCCACCGCGGCGCGCCGCCCCTCGCGGTAGCTGTGCGCCCAGATCAGCTCGCCCGTCTTCGCGTCGAGCGCGATGACCGAGCGCCGCGTGCCGGCGGTCGTATAGAGAACGCCATTCACCATGAGCGGCGTCCCCTCGAGCTTGTACTCGGGGAACGGGCCAAAGTTGTCGGTCTTGAACCGCCAGGCGACCTCGAGTTTGCTGAAGTTCGACGCGTTGATCTGGTCGAGCGGCGAGTACCGCGTGCCCTTCAGATCGGCGTTGTAATGGGGCCACTCGCCCCGGCTGGTGGACGGCTGCCCATTGGTGCCCCGCGGCGCAGGCGACGCGGGCGCCCCACCGCCTTGGGCGGAAAGGCCGACGACCACCCACGCGAGTCCGACGACCAATGAGATGACCGCGAGCGGGATCCGGAACACTCTTCGCGACATCGCCGCCTCCCTTGCCAAAAGCCTATCGTCTGGCGTCTCGAGCCAGAATTGGCCGAGTATACACCGCGTTACCGCTGCCCGCCCGATGGCGCGGCCGCTGGGGTGTCGCCGCGCAACACGCCTGAGGCGCAGAAGGCCTCGATGATTTCCAGCACGCGCGGCCACAGGGCGGGCATGGTCGACCGGATCGGATCCATCCGGCTCAGCACCTGCTCGCGCGTCAACTCGTGATCGCGCCAGCTGCCGCCGCCGGCGCAGGCATTTTGAAGGAGGGGCTGAAGGCGGTCGAGCGCATTGGCGAAGCGCGCCTCCGCCGTCTCGTGCGCCTCGAACTCTTCCCAGCGCGCCCGGAGCCGGGCGCCCTGATCGGGCGGCAGCAGCGCGAAGATCCGGTCGGCGGCCGCCCGCTCGCGCTCGGCCTTGGTGCCGAGATGCCCGGCGTCGTACGCAAAGGTGTCGCCCGCGTCCACTTCCACCAGATCGTGGACCGCCAGCAGTTCGAGCACGCGCAGCAGGTCGACCTGGCTGGTGACGCACTCAGCCAGGACGATCGCCGCGAGCATCAGATGCCACGAGTGTTCGGCCGAGTTCTCCGGCCTCGACGCGTCGGTCAGCGGCGTGCGACGGAGAATGGCCTTGAGCTTGTCGGCCTCGAGAAGGAACGCGATCTGCTGAGCGAGGCGATTATCGGGGTCGGGAGTCATTTTTCGAGGACACTCCCGGGGCGGTGAAACAGCTGTTGCCGGAGTGTCCTCGAAAAATGACTCCCGACCCCATTTATCTCTGATCGTGATGATCGTTGTTGCGCAGCAGCGGGCCGTCCTGTTCGCGGCACGGCGGCGACTCCTCGAGCGGCGCGTCCGACCGCCGAATAATCCGCGGCGGCATGGTCCACGGGCGCACGAGCACGCTGGGATCCTCGACGGTCGCCTGCCAGACCAGGTTCTCGCCGTGCTTCCAGAGGCGCTCGGTCACGCGCATCGCGTCGGTGTGGAAGTAGCCCTTCTCGCCGAACCAGGTGTCCTCGACGAAGTTCCGCACATCGACGACGAGCGTGGTCCCCTCCCAGCGCGCCACCGAATCGCCGTAGTACGACGGGTTGGCATCGGCGCGGTGCGGGCGGCCGTCGGTCGGAATGATGCGGTACGGGTCGCCCGACATGTCCTCGTAGAAGAAGATGATCTCGTTCGGCAGCTGCACGATGCGGCGCGGCGGGCCCACGCGCGGCACGCCCGGCTTGCCGCAGTAGAACACCGGGTCGGTCTTGCTCTGCAGCGAGTCGAGCTCCTTGACCTTCGCGACGTGCTCCGGCTTATAGGCGGGCGCGTCGGTCCACGGCTGCACGCCGGCCACGTCGGTGGTGACGCCGCGGAGGTTCGCCCGATCCAGCCGGCGGACTTCCTCGACGCCGCCGCTCGCGCGACGCAAAGGCGCCGTCGCGTTCACGCCGGGAAACGTGGACCACGTGCCGCTCAGGTCCGGATGTTGCTGCGCCGCGACCATCGTGGCGGCCGAGATCGCGATCAGTGCCGCACAGCTGAAACGATTCATCGCGCTCCCTCCCCGCGTGCATCTTCCAGCACGTCGCCGTTGGCAAACGTAATCTTGCGGAGATAGCCGTACCGCGAGCCGTCCTGCGACGGCAGCACCTCGACGACGACTTTCTGGCCGATCCCTCTGGCGAAGTCGGCGCGCGCGACCCCGAGGTTGCGCCACCACTGCGGCGGGTTGCCCTGCACGCGCCACGCCTCGACGGAGGTGCCCGTGCCGCCCTCGAGAAAGATGAAGATGTGCGGGTTGATCCAGTCGACCTTCGTCAGCGTGCCGGTCACCGTGATCCGCTTGTCGTCGTGAAAGATGGCCGACGTCGAGTGATGGCCGAGCGCCGGCTGCGCGGCCAGGACGGCGAAAACGAACAGGGCCAGCCGTGTCATCGTGCCTCCGTAGGCGTCGGCTGATGATACCCTACTGCCTGCTCAAAGGAGGCGCACATGAACCGGCGTGACGCGATACACCTCGGGGCGGGAGCCTTCGTCGGCGCCACGGCCGCGTTGGCCGGGCTGAATCGAACAGTCGCGGCACAGGGCCAGGCGGTGAATCCCGTGCCCCCGCCGCAGCCGGATCCGCGCTTCCCGATGCCGCCCAAGTGGCCGCGGGAGCTGCGGCAGCTGGCGCCCAACGTCTACGCCTACATGCAGGGCGGCGGTCCAGGGCTCACGGCCGCCGGCGTCTCGACCGCGGGCGTGATCGTCGGCCGCGATCACCTCGTGGCGATCGATGCGCTTCAGGGACCGATTCCGGCGCGCAGCTTCATTGCCGCCGCGCAGAAGGCCACCGGGAAGCCCTTCGGCCGGATGATCCTCACCCACCACCACGGCGATCACGTCAACGGCCTGCAGTTCTTCGATCCGAGCGTCGAGATTCTCAGCCACCCGTACTGCAAGTCGGAGATGGTCAAGGCGGCGCCCAGCCTCCCGAAGATGTGGACGCCGAACCCTGGCGTCGTCGAGAAGGAGGAAGAGCGCCGGCTCGTCATGCCGTCGGTCACCTTCCGCGACGATCTCGTCTACGACATCAACGGCGTCGAAGTGCAATTCCGCGTCGTCGCGCCAGCACATACGTGGGGCGACGTCGTCGCGTACCTGCCGCAGCACAAGATCGTGTTCCTCGGCGACGTCGGCTTCTTCTGGGTCGCGCCGTACGCCAACAACAGCTGGATCACGAAGTGGATCGACGTCTGCAACGCGATCATCGGCTGGGACGTGGACGTGCTCGTGCCCGGGCACGGCCCGATCGGCGGCAAGAAAGAGCTCGCCGAGATGCGGACGTACTTCGAGGTGCTCCGCGTCGAGGCACGCAAGCGCTACGACGGGAAGATGCCGCCGGGCGTCGCCGCCGCCGAGATCCGCCTTGGACGGTTCGACAACTGGATCGGCCCCGAGCGGCTCATCATGGACACCGTACGGTGGTACGCGGAGTGGGAAGGGACGCTCACGCCCGACTACAACGCCAACGCCGTGCGCCAGGCGACGATCGAATACAACGAGGTCAAGGCGAAGGAGAAGAAGGTCAGCGAGATCATCCCGCTGCAGCGGATGGAGGAGCTGGGCGACGCTGTCTGACGCCGCCGTATCCGGGATTGAATCCCGAAGCTTGCTGCGGCTGTCGATCCGGGTATGAGAGCAGGTATTTCGACTCCGCCCGCCGCGCGGCACGCCCACTCCGAGGCGTGACGTCGCCGGCCGAATTCGCCGCAAGGTTCTTTGGCGACCGCGTCGGCCGGCTCCGCGAAACACCTGCTCTCACACCCGACTCCATGCGCCATACAGGAACCCGAATAGGTCGGGATAGTCACGTGCCGATCATCGCGCAAGGAGGGTGACGCGAATCGCCGCGCCCTCCTCGGGTGTGAACTCGTGCGCGATTTTGCCCCATAGATTGGCGCGCCCTTTCATGACACCCGAGTCCGCATGGCTGCCGGGCGGCAGCAGCACGTGCCCGAACTCATGCGCCACGACGAGGCCGAGGATTCGGGTGTACTCGCGCGAGAACTTCACCGACGCCTCCAGGATTCGGTGAGTGAAGATGTAAACGAGGCGGGCAGGACGATTCGTCTGTCCGAGTACCGCATTGCCGATCCGCTCCTTCATGATCTTCCGGTCGGCGTTCGTGCGCGAGAGCAGCCGGAGATGTGCGCGCAAGCCGCGCGGATCGTCGAGCCGGACTTCGTCCTGCTCCCAGATCACGTGCACGCCGACGGCGAAAAAGCTGCGAGCCACCAGCGCTTCCATCTGTGCGAGGTCCGCGGCCGGAATCCGTGCGTCGTTGTCGACCTGAACGAGAAGAGTCTGGGCCGCGGCGATGGCGGGGCATGCGGCCGTGAGCATCAGCGCGGTCGCGAGGGCGGATAGGGCTGAGCGGTTCATGGCGCCTCCTGTGCCCGCTAACGCGGAAGGAGGCGCCGAATCGGCTCACCGGGGTTGGCGTATACTCAGGCCCTCGGTTCAAACACCTGAACAGGTGGGGGTTATGGCTTCGGCTCCCGGTCCTGTCACCCAGCTGCTCGTCGCCTGGACCCACGGCAACCGCGCGGCTCTCGAGGAGCTGATTCCGGTCGTCTACCCCGAGCTGCGCCGGATCGCCGCGCGCTATCTGCGCCGCGAGCGGGTCGGCCACACGCTGCAGCCGACGGCGCTCGTCCACGAGGCCTACGTCAAGCTGATCGATCAGGATCGCGCCCACTGGCAGAACCGGGCGCAGTTCTTCGGCGTGGCCGCGCAGCTGATGCGGCGCATCCTCGTGGATCATGCCCGGGAGCATGCGGCCGAAAAGCGCGGCGGCAGCGCCAGGCCCGTCACCCTGGTCGACGCGATGGCGGCGTCGCCCGACCGCGGCATCGACGTCCTCGCACTCGACGAGGCGCTCGAGCGGCTGACAGCGATCTACCCGGAACAGGGTCGCCTGGTGGAACTGCGGTACTTCGGCGGTCTGACCATCGAGGAGACCGGTGAAGTGCTGGGACTGTCGCCGGCGACGGTCAAGCGCCAGTGGGCCGTCGCACGAGCGTGGCTGCTGGCGAATCTCGATTCTGGAGCGAAATCATGAGTGCCCCGGCGTGGGCCGAGCTCGAAGCGCTCTTTCACGAGGCGCGCATCCGCCCGCCAGCCGAGCGGCCAGCGTTGCTGGCGGAGCGCTGCGCAGGCCGACCGGAGCTCCGCACGCAGGTCGAAGCGATGTTGCGCGCGCATGACGAGACAGGAAGCGGGCTGAGCGCGCTCTTGATCGCGGCGTCGGGTTCGCTGACCGCCGGCGCGCGTGTCGGAACGTACGAAATCGTGGGGCCGCTCGGCGCCGACGGTATGGGCGAGGTCTACCGCGCTCGCGACAGCCGGCTGCGGCGCGACGTCGCGGTCAAGATCCTCCCGGCGGCGTTCACCGCGGATGCCGACCGCCTCGCGCGCTTCGAGCGCGAGGCACGCGTCCTGGCGGCGCTCAACCACCCGAATATCGCCGCGATCTACGGCATCGAGGAAGGTCCGGCTGAAGCCGGACACCACGTACGCGCGCTCATCCTCGAGCTGGTCGAGGGCGAGACGCTCGCCGACCGAATCGTCCGCGGGCCGATCCCACCGCCTGAGGCCCTCGGCATCGCCTGGCAGATCGCCGAGGCGCTCGAGGCCGCGCACGAGAAAGGCATCGTCCATCGCGACCTCAAGCCCACCAACATCAAGCTCGCACCGAACGGCATGGTCAAGGTGCTCGACTTCGGCTTGGCGAAGGCTGTGTCAGTCGACGGGACTGCTCCCGATCTGGCTCTGTCGCCGACGATGAGCGCCGGCGGCACCCGCGAAGGCGTCATCGTGGGGACCCCCGCGTACATGAGCCCGGAGCAAGCACGCGGACAGCAGGTCGACAAGCGGACCGACATCTGGGCGTTTGCCTGCCTGCTCTACGAGATGCTCACGGGCCGGTGTGCCTTCGATGGCGACGACGTGATGGTGACGTTGGCGCACGTGGTCGAGCGGGAACCCGACTTCGACGCGCTGCCACCGTCGGTGCCGCCACGAGTCGGCCAGGCACTCCGTGTCTGTCTGCGGAAGGACCCGAAGCAGCGCGTGGGTGACATTCGCGACGTACGACTTGTGCTGGAGGGCGCGTTCGAGACGGCGCCCGGCAGCGCCGCGTCTCGAGGGCACGACCCCGCCGACGCGCAGACCCAAATCGATATGGCCGTGTCCGCGGCGCGACGCGAGGCGACGAAGTCCGCGCGCCGGCGCCTGGCACTCGCCGGCGCGGCTGCGGTCGTCGGGGCTGGCGCTGTCGGCGGCGCGGCAGTGTGGTGGACTATACGCCCCGCGCCGGCGAGCGTGCTCCGCACCGAGGTCACCACCGCGGGCGCGACGGCGTTGACCATGAACGGCCTCGATCGCGACCTCGCCATCACTCCGGACGGATCGCGTGTGGTCTATCGCGGCACCAATCAGCTGCTCGTCCGGGCGCTCGACGAGCTCGAGCCGCACGTGCTGCGCGGGCTCGGCGCGCCGCGTGGCGTGTTCCTGTCGCCCGACGGCCAATGGGTCGGGTTTTTCGACGGCGATTCCCCACTCAGGAAGGTCGCGGTCACCGGCGGGCCGCCTGTGACGATTGCGCCCGTCGACGGCGTGCCGCGCGGGGCGACCTGGGGACCGGACGGGACGATCGTCTACGCCACCAACGCGCCGGCGACCGGTCTGCAGCGTGTGTCCGCCGCCGGCGGTGCCCCGACTGTGCTCACGACACCCAACCGCGAGCGAGGCGAGGCCGATCACCTCTGGCCCGAGTTCCTGCCGGACGGGCGGGCGGTGCTCTTCACGATTGACCCGTCCGGGGGCGGCCTGGAGAACTCGCAGATCGCGGTGCTCGACCTTGTCACCGGTACCTCGAAGGTGGTGCTGCGGGGCGGCCACCACGCCCACTACGTGCCCACGGGCCATCTGGTGTATGGCGCCGGCAGCACGCTGCGCGCGGTGGCGTTCGACCGCCAGCGGCTCGAAGTGGTCGGGACGCCGGTGCCTGTGCTCGACCTGGTCGTGACGACCGGACCAGGGGGTGTGAATGCGTCGGTTGCCGCAACGGGCACACTGGTGTATGTGCGGGGCCGGGGCCCCGACCAGCGGCCGGGCGGGACTCGATCACTCGTCTGGGTGGACCGGATGGGGCGTGAGGAACCGGTGCCGGCGCCCGTGCGCGCGTATGAGAATCCCCGCCTCTCACCAGACGGCACCCGCGTGGCGCTGGAGATCCGCGACCAGGAGAATGACATCTGGATCTGGGACTTTGCGCGCGCCACGCTCACGCGCGTCACGTTCGACGCTCGCATCGACGCGTATCCTGTCTGGCTCCCCGGCGGCCGGCGCCTCCTCTTCACCTCCGCACGCTCGGGGGCGTTCAATTTGTATTGGCAGGCCGCGGATGGCATCGGCGCGGTGGAGCGGCTGACGGAGGGCACGACTGCTCAGTTCCCACACGCCATGACGCCGGACGGCAGCCACGTCATCATCAAGGAAATCAACCGGCAGGAGGACCTCATGCTGCTGCCGCTCGAACCGCCCCGGCGCCCGCAGCCCCTCATACAGACGATGTTCGCGGAGCGAAACGCGGAGATCGCTCCGGACGGGCGATGGCTGGCGTACGAATCGAACGAATCCGGCCGGGAAGAAGTCTACGTGCGCCCGTTCCCCGACGTCGGCGGCGGCCGGTGGCAGGTCTCGACCGGCGGCGGGCGGATGGCGCTGTGGTCGCGGGACGGGCAGGAACTGTTCTACGCGTCGCCGGAAGGCGCGCTGATGGGCGTGCGGGTCGACGCCGGACCGTCGTGGCGCGGCAGCACGCCGGCCAAGATTCTCGACGGACCGTACGTTTCTGGCCGTCTTGGCCGGACGTACGACATCTCGCGCGACGGGCGGCGGTTTCTCGTCGTCAAGGAGACGCGTCGCGACCAGAGCGACGTGCCCCTGCACATCATCGTGGTCCAGAACTGGCATCAGGAGTTGAAGCGGCTGGTGCCCAGGAACTGATGGGAATGAGGCCGGTCTGTGAGCGCTCCCGCGTGGTCTGACCTCGAAACGCTCTTTCACGAAGCGCTGGCGCGCCCGGCGGCCACTCGCGCAGCGTTCCTGGCCGACCGTTGCGCCGGCCGGCCGGAGCTGCGGGCTCAGATCGAGGCGATGCTGCACGCGCACGATGAGGCCGGAAGCGCGATGAAGACGCCTCCTGTCGCGGCACAGGCGCCGCTGCAGCCCGGCGCGCGTGTCGGCGCGTACGAAATTGTGGGGCAACTCGGAGTCGGCGGCATGGGCGAGGTGTACCGCGCCCGCGATGGCCGGCTGCGGCGCGACGTCGCCCTCAAGGTGCTGCCGGCTGCATTCACGACCGACGCTGATCGTCTCGCGCGCTTGGAGCGGGAAGCGCGCGGGCCGATCCCACCGCCTGAGGCCCTCGGCATCGCCTGGCAGATCGCCGAGGCGCTCGAGGCCGCGCACGAGAGCCGAAGGGCTCGAAGCCGCGCACGAGAAAGGGAGGGCCCGCGGACCTGCGTGCAGTCCTGGCCGTCCTGCGGGATCTGCGACCCCCGGCTGAGTCACCGGACTCATCGACCCTGTCCGATGAGGAGCGCGCGCAGTACGAGCCTCGCTCCCGGAGCGAATTCGCAGGCGAGCGCGTCACGGCAGCAGCTGCAACGACAGCGCCGCCGCGAGCGGCTCAAAATGCCGCCGGTCCGTGGTGGCGATGCGTGACAGTCCGAGCGTACCCGCCAGGGCGGCAACGGCGGCGTCGACGAAGCCGAGATCGAGATCCTCGAAGCGCCGGTTCAACTCAGCGACTCGCACGTACCCGTCCCGCGGCAGATCGACGATCAGGTAATAGCCCTCGAGGATCCCGGCATAAAACGTCCGGCGGCTTTTCGCTCCGAGGCGCTGGCCCAGAAGATGATCGACTTCGGGTATAACCGGAGCCGGCAGGATGAGCCCACGCTGCTCCTCGTGGACGAGCGTTCGCGCCCGGTGGTGCCAGTCGTCGCTCCGGTCGTAGTAGGCGTACACGATTCCCGTATCGAGCAGGATGCTCACCGCTTCCTGGTTCGCGAGGAACGAGCGGCGCGCGTGGCGCCGAAGCCAGTTGCCGTCAGGATCTCGTCGACCCGGGACGCCGTGTCGGATCGGCCGCTAGAGAACGCGCCTGCGCCCGGCGGGCCCTGCCGGGGCTCGCGCGTCACGTACGCCTGGACGGCCTCGCGCACGATCTCTGCCATCGGCCGCTTCTGACGCCGCATTTCGAGCTTCAGGAGCACCTCGAGCTCAGGGTCGAGATAGATTGAAGTACGCCTCATATGCTGATGGTAGCATATGCATCGCTTTCCGCGGGCCTACACCGGTCGTTGAGGTTCCAGCTAACGGGTCGAAACGCCGCTCAAGTTCACGACGCAGCGTATCGCTGGCCCGGATCGCCTCCAGGGTTTCTCGTCAAGCCCGAGCCCGTGCAGGAGCTCCAGAACGGGGACGCCTTAGCGCCCCGTATCACCGATATCGACATAACGCGTGACGATGGTCGCGACAAACGCTTCGACGTCGCCCAATTCGTGCCGCTCCATCTCGTACACGCGGTTGGGGTCGATGTCGAGGTAGCCGTGGACGCGCCGATTGCGAAAGCTCGCCATCTCTTCGAGGCGACCGCACAGATCGGCGCCAATGATGCCTTGCTCGCGCAGGATTTCGAACACCTCGCGGTAGTCGCTCGGCCGGCGCAGCCCCTCGCGGGAGGTCACGTGATGTCCGATATCCAGACACACCTCGATGATGACTTGCAGCTCCCGCTCGGTCGCGTGCTGCTCGACCGGAGTGGCGAGGAACTGGTCGCGCGACACTCCGGCGAGCCGGTCGAGGTGCCGCAGCTCTTGCCGAATCTTCGCGATGGGCGTGGCAAGCAGCTCCCGGTCGACCGTCATCGCAGTCGACCCGTGAGGGCCTGTCGAAAGAGATCGCGGTCGTATCGTTCGAGGTACGGCTTCAGATCGAGATATTCCTTGAGCGTGCGCTCGGTGACGTCCGCGGCGGCTTCTGGGAGAGACGCCCACAGGAGCCGCGCGTGACGGAGGATTCCATAGCGCACCGCCGTGGCCAGGCGGTTGATCGGTTGGACGGCGACTTCCTCCGTGCCGAGCGCCTCGACGGCGAGATTCGTCCAGTCGATCTGGGCATCCCATAGTGCCGCAGCATCGAGCTCGCGGCGGGCGAGCACCGCGACATCGACATCGCTCAACGCATCGGCGTCCCCCCGCGCACGCGACCCGAACAGCCAGATCGCCTCGATCCGGCCATCCCGGGCGAGCGCGTGCACGAGCAGCGGCAGGCGGTTCTCGACGTCGGGGGCAACGGGTCTCCCGAACTTGATCATGCGCTGACGAGTGTACTCTGCCTCCTCTATAATCCACGCCGAATCCAACGCCACCGAACATGACCGCACTCCCCTGGCCGGCGCTGGAGGCACTCTTTCACGAGGCGCTGGCGTGCGCCCCGGCCGAGCGCGCGGCGTTCCTCGCGGAGCGGTGCGCCGACAGCCCGGAGCTGCGCGCCCAGCTCGAAGCAATGCTCCGCGCGCATGACGAACGCGCGAGCGCGCTGAACGTCTCCGGCGTATCGGCGCCCTCAGTGCTCACCCCCGGTTCCCGGCTCGGCACGTACGAAATCCTCGGCACGCTCGGCGCGGGCGGCATGGGCGAGGTGTACCGGGCCCACGACACCAGACTGCATCGCGACGTCGCCATCAAGATCCTGCCGGCGGCCTTCATGGCCGACGTCGACCGTGCGGCGCGCTTCGAGCGCGAGGCGCGCGTGCTGGCCGCGCTGAACCACCCGAACATCGCCGCGATTTACGGCATCGAGGACGGTCCGGCTGAAGCCGGACACCACGTACGCGCGCTCGTCCTCGAGCTGGTCGAGGGGGAGACGCTGGCGGACCGCCTCGCGCGCGGGCCGATCCCCGTCACGGACGCGCTCGGCATCGCGCGCCAGATCGCCGAAGGGCTCGAGGCCGCGCACGAGAAAGGCATCGTCCATCGCGACCTCAAGCCGGCCAACTTCAAGATCACGCCGGGCGGTGCGGTGAAGGTGCTCGACTTCGGTCTGGCCAAGCTCGCGCAGGCCTCAGGCCTCGGGCCCCAGGCCTCAGACCTCACGGCATCCCCGACCATCACGGTCGACCGCACGCACGCGGGGCTGATTACGGGCACGCCCGCCTACATGAGCCCCGAGCAGGCGCGCGGCCAGGCGGTCGACAAGCGGACCGACATCTGGGCGTTCGGCTGTGTGCTGTACGAGATGCTGACCGGTCGGCTGGCGTTTCAAGGCGACACGTTCTCGGACACGATCGCGACAATACTGGAACGCGAACCGGACTTGATGGCGTTGCCGACGTCGACACCGCCGGCGCTTCAACATCTGCTCCGGCGCTGTCTGAAGAAGGAACCAAAGGACCGGCTCCATGACGTCGCCGACGCGCGCATCGAAATTCAAGAATCCGCGACGAATCCGGCACTGCCGACTGCCGCACTCCGAGCGGCGTCGCGGCCCGCCGCGCGTGAACGCCTCGCGTGGATCGTCGCCGCCGTCGCCGCGCTCGCGGCCGCCGTTTCGCTCACGCTGACACTCCCGTCAGTGCTCCGCTCATCTCCCCAGCCACCGCCGCTGCGGGTCGAGATCACGACGCCTCCCACGACGGATGCGCTGTCGCTGTCGCTGTCACCCGACGGCCAGAAACTGGTCTTTGTCGCGGATTCGGACGGCGTGACCCGCCTCTGGCTGCGAGAGCTGCACACGACGCCGGCGCGCCCCCTGGCCGGATCGGACGGAGCGTCATTCCCGTTCTGGTCGCCCGACAGTCGCTCAATCGGCTTTTTCGCCGAGGGCAAGCTCAAGCGGCTCGATCTCCCAGGCGGCCCGGCGCAAGTCCTGGCGGATGCTCCAATCGGCCGCGGCGGCACGTGGAATCGCGACGGAGTGATTCTGTTTGCCGCGAACACTGATGTCCCGATCATTCAGATGCCCGCCGGCGGCGGCGAGGCCGTCGCCGTCACGCGGCGGCAGACGCCACCGCCCGAGGTGGTGGGCCATCGGTTTCCCCAGTTCTTGCCGGATGGCCGACGTTTTGTGTTTCACGTCGTGGGATCCCCCGCCCATCGAGGCGTGTACGTCGCGTCCCTCGACAGCCCCGCCCTGCACCGGCTGATCGACACCGAGACGGCCGCGCTGGTCATGGGAGAGCAGCTCTTGTTTCTTCGCGAGGGAACGCTGTTCGCTCAGCGCTTCCACACGGAGGAGCTCACATTGAGCGGGAACCCCGTGCCGATCGCCGACGACATCGCGCTCTCGGGGGGGTTGAACGTCGCCGCCGTAACGGCATCGAGCGCGGGACCGATCGCCTATCGCTCCGGAGCCTCGGCCGGTCGCCGGCAGTTCGTGTGGTTCGACCGCTCCGGCCATGAGGTGGGGCGCGTCGGCGATCCCGATGCCGAGAACCCGAACAACCCGCAGCTGTCGCCCGACGGCCGACGTCTGGCACTGAATCGCACGATGAACGGTCAGGCCGACATCTGGGTGATGGACATGGCACAGGATGCGTTGAGCCGGCTCACATTCGAATCCGTGCTGGACGCGTATCCGGTCTGGTCGCCGGACGGGCAACGCATCGCGTACGGCTCCAACCGCCGGGGTATGGGCGCCGAGTTATACGTCAAGCCGGCCAGTGGCGCCGGGCCTGAGGAACCGCTGCCCGGAACGCTTCGCAACATGGCACCCATGGATTGGTCGCTCGACGGTCGTTTCCTCCTCTATCGTACCGAGGGGGCGGAGACGGGCTACGACCTCTGGGCACTGCCCATGAATGGAGACAGAAAGCCATTCCCCGTCGTGGAGACGAACGTCGACGAACGCGACGGACAGTTCTCACCTGACGGACGCTGGATCGCATACGAGTCGAACGAATCGGGACGCTTCGAGATTTACGTCCAGTCGTTTCCGGCGGGAAGCGGTAAGTGGCAGATCTCAAACGCCGGCGGCGCGCAGGTGCGGTGGCGCCGCGACGGACGGGAGCTGTTTTATGTCGCGCTGGACGGCCGTCTCATGGCCGTGTCGTTTCGCACGGGAGCGGACGGCCGAACGGTCGAGTCGGGCATCCCCGTCCAGTTGTTCTCCACGCGCATTCCGGGCGGCGCGATGCAAGGCGGCTTCAGGCAGCAGTATGTGGTCTCGCGGGACGGTCAGCGCTTCCTGATCAACAGCCTGATTCCGACGGCCGTCGCGCCGATCACGCTGCTCCTCAACTGGAGACCGACACCGTGAGCGGCAGCTCAGAGCGGAATGGCATGAGCATCCCCGCGTGGCCTCAACTCGAGGCGCTGTTTCACGAGGCGCTGGGGCGCGCGCCGGCCCAGCGTGCGGCGTTCCTCGCGGCGCGCTGCGCCGACCGGCCCGAGTTGCGGGCGCAGATCGAGGCGATGCTCCGCGCCCATGCTGAGGGCGCGAACGCGCTGAACGTCTCCGGCGTATCGGCGCCCTCGGTGCTCACCCCCGGCTCCCGGCTCGGGGCGTACGAAATCCTCGGCACGCTTGGCGCCGGCGGCATGGGCGAGGTGTACCGGGCCCGCGACACGAAGCTGCATCGCAACGTCGCCATCAAGATCCTGCCGGCAGCCTTCATGGCCGACGCCGATCGCGTGGCGCGCTTCGAGCGCGAGGCGCGCGTGCTCGCCGCGCTGAACCATCCGAACATCGCCGCGATCTACGGCATCGAGGACGGTGAGGTCGTGGTGTCCGGCTTCAGCCGGACCATCCGCGCGCTCGTCCTCGAGCTGATCGAGGGCGACACGCTGGCCGATCGCATCGCGCGCGGACCGATCCCCGTCACGGACGCGCTCGGCATCGCGCGACAGATTGCCGAAGGACTCGAGGCCGCGCACGAGAAAAGTATCGTCCACCGCGACCTGAAGCCCGCGAACATCAAGCTGACACCCACCGGCACCGTGAAAGTGCTCGATTTCGGTCTGGCCAAGCTGACGCAGGCCTCAGGCCTCGGGCCGCAGGGCCCAGGCCTCACGGCATCGCCGACGATCACGGTCGACCGCACGCACTCGGGGCTGATTACGGGCACGCCCGCCTACATGAGTCCCGAGCAGGCGCGCGGACAGGCGGTGGACAAGCGGACCGACATCTGGGCGTTCGGCTGCGTGTTCTACGAGATGCTGACCAGTCGCCGGGCGTTTCAAGGCGACACGTTCTCGGACACGATCGCCGCAGTCCTCGAACGCGAGCCGGACTGGCTGGCGTTGCCGACGTCGACACCGCCGACGCTTCGCCATCTGCTGCGGCGCTGTCTGAAGAAGGAACCAAAGGACCGGCTCCATGACGTCGCCGACGCGCGCATCGAGATCGAGGACGCGATCAGTAGGCCTGCTGATGACGCCGCCGTCCCGCGCGCAGCGCCGCCTGCCGGGCATCATCGCGAACGTCTCGCATGGACGATCGCCGCCCTGGCGGTTCTCGGTATGGCGGCGCTCGCACTGTCGACAGCCGTTCCCTTCCTCCGGCCCGCCGTGGCGCCGGCGCCAACGCGTTTCGAGATATCCACGCCGCCGACCGTCGACCCCGCTTCCTTCGCGCTGTCCTCAGATGGCCGGCAGTTGGCCTTCGTCGCGACCGATGCGGGCGGCCGGAAGCTTTTCGTGCGGCGCCTGGATGAGGTGACCGCGCAACCGCTCGGTGGCACCGGCGGGGCGCTCTTCCCCTTCTGGGCGCCGGATGGCCAGGCATTGGGCTTCTTCGCAGATGGCAAGCTGAAGCGGATTGACATGCCGCACGGTGCGCCGCGCGTCCTCGCTGACGCGTCAGGATGGGGCGGGGCTACCTGGAACCGCGATGGCGTCATCGTGTTTTCGGACGGATGACGGCTCCTGCAGGTGGCGGCCTCGGGTGGAACCCCGGTTCCGGTAACGCGCCTGACGTCGGTCGACGAGGGCGACTGCTGGCCGCAGTTCCTGCCAGACGGGCGGCGCTTCCTGTACTTTCGTATAGGGACCTCGGCCGAGACGAGGGGGGTGTACGTCGGGTCCCTCGACGGTGGTGAGCCGACTCGAGTCCTGCGCGCAGAGACGACGGCCGTCTATGCACCGCCAGGCGTGCTGCTGCACGTGCGCGAGGGCACGCTGGTGGCGATGCGCTTCGACCTGGCGCAAGGCGTCGTCAGTGGAGATCCGATCCCGCTTGCTCAGGGTATTGGTGATGGGGGGTTTCCGCTGTTTCGAAGCGTGGTTGCCGTCTCGACCACCGGTGTACTCGCCTATCGAGCGGCTGGTGGGGAACGTTTGCGTCAACTCGCCTGGTTCGACCGCGCAGGTGTCGACCGAGGAACCGTCGGCGCACCAGTCCAGGGCTTCTTCATCGATGCCGCGCTCTCACCCGACGGTGGACGCGCCGCGATGGGGCGGGTCGTAGCTGGGAACCTGGACGTATGGCTGTCCGACGTCGGGAGCGGCACTCAAAATCGTTTCACCTTCGATCCGCACGATGACGGCCAGGCTGTGTGGTCCCCGGACGGAAGCCGTATAGCGTTCGCATCGAGACGCCTCGGCCCCGGCGATTTGTTCGAAAAGCCGGCAAGCGGCTCGAGCGACGAACAGCCACTATTGCTAACGCGCGAAGGAAAAGCGCCGCTGTCATGGTCGAGGGACGGCAGGTTCCTGCTATACAGAGCTCAAGGTACAGACGGATTGGACCGCGACCTCTGGGCGCTGCCGCTTACCGGCGAGCGCAAGCCGTTTCCGGTCGTGCAGACACCATTCGACGAGGCGTCCGGGGACATCTCCCCGGATGGGAAATGGGTGGCATACACGTCGGACGAATCGGGCCGCATCGAGGTGTACGTGCAGTCGTTTCCGGGACCCGGCGGCAAGCGGCAGATTTCAACAACGGGAGGAAGCCAGATTCGGTGGCGGCCCGACGGCCGTGAGCTGTTCTACGTGGCCGCCGACGAGCGCCTGATCGCCGTCCCGATCACGCTTGGCGCAGACGGGCAGCTGGAGACGGGCGCGCCGGTGCCGCTCTTCCGGACGCGAATCAGCCCCTATTTCGATAGGCACGCGCAATATTCGATTGCGCCCGACGGCCGATTTCTGATGAACGTGGTCGTCGAAGCGCCCGATGTGCCTCCCATCACCGTGGTCCTGAACTGGGACGCCGCGCTGATGCCGTAGAAGTCGGTTCTGGTCCGGCTAAAGCCGGACACTACGTACTGCTTCTACGGGGCCAACCCCTCAGTCAGCTCGATGTAGGTGCCCCACGGATCCGTCAGGAACGCAATCGACGTGGTGCCGTTGCCCGCCTTGCGCATCGGCCCTTCCATCTTCACGCCGGCCGCCTCGAGGCGCGCGATGAACTGCGCGAGGTTACGGACTTCGAAGCCGATGTGATCGAGCGCGCGGCCGCGCGTGCCAGCGTTCGTCGCGTCCACCTTGCCGAACGTCAGGTTCACGCCCGGCAGATCGGCGGCGTCGAACTGGCCGCGCTTGCCGGGCACTGCGCCGAAGTGCTTCGCGTACCACGCCTGCATCTCGGGCACGGCGACGATATTCCAGTGGATGTGGTGCATGCGGATCGGCTCGGCGATCGACGTGTCCTCGAGGATCTCGATACGCGCGCCGTCGGCGGTGTTCAGCCACGCCTGATCGACGCGGCCGTTGTTGCCCGGCTCGATCATCAGGCCCGCCGCCTGCCATTTCGTCACCGACGCCTTGATGTCCTTCACGTGGAAGCCGAAGTGATTGACGACCGACCCCAGGGTGCCGCCGGTCGGCTCCGCCTGGCGCACCAGCAGAAAGACGCCGGGGAACCGAATCATCTGGAGCGAGCCGTTGGCGACGGGGGTGCCGCCCAACGCAATGAGCAGCTTCCGCGTGCCCTCGAGGTCCCGCGCCACCAGGTGCACGTGCCCCATGGTCACGCCGCCCTCGCCCGGCGTGACGAGCTGGGCACGGGCCGGAGTCGTCCACAGCAACAGAGCCAGACACGACACGAGCAGCAGGCGAATCGTCACACTTCCTCCTTCGGCGTTTGCACCCGGCGTTGCGCCGCGCGCATTGTAGCGCGACTGGCATTTCGATACGCTGAGGCGGTGACCGTCCGGTCGGGATGGCTCGTGGCGACACTGGCGCTGGCGGCCTGCAGCCCGCGGCCGCCGATCCTCGTCGCGCCGGTCGTCGATCCGCGCGTGGCAATCGACAGCCTTGTCCGCCGCGGGTGCTACACCTGCCTGGAGGAAGCGTTCGAGCAGGCGACCGCGGCCGGTGCGGAGGACGCAGCGTTCGAGACGGCCCTGCTCCTGGCGCTGCGCTCGAAGGAGCTCGGGCTTCCACACCTGTCGTGGGTGGCACAGGCCCGCGGCCAGGTGCCAGACGCGCCGGGATGGCAGGACTACCTCGACATCGTGTTGAGCGTCCCCTCGGACCCCTTCAGCGCCGATCGCGACGAGCTGCTCCAGGAGGCGGCCGCCTACCGCAGACCCCGTCAGGTGCTCGAGAGGTGGCGGGGGCAGCTCGCCGGCGGTCCGGGGTCGTCGCTGTTTCGCACCTATCTCGACGTCTCGCTCGCGTGCGGCCCACTGCTCTACACCCAGCGCGACGCGGCCATGGACGCCGCGCTCCAATCCTTCGAAAACGTGCCGCTCATGCTGTACCGAATCGGCGTATGCGGCCGGATGGCCGCCCTGGAGGAGGCACTCGCGCGCGAGCCGGCGCTGGCCGATGCCCACTTCGAGCTGGCACGGGCGGAGCTGCAGCGGGAGCAGGCCGACTCCGACGAGGCACTCCGACGGCTCCGGCTGGCGCAGGAGGTCTTTCCCTCGTCTGCCACGATTGCCGCCGCCATCGGCGTGCTGCATCAGCAGCGCGAAGAGTGGACCGAGGCTGTCACGGCGTACGAGGGTGCGCTTGCGCTCGTGCCGACGCATCGTGATGCCCTGCTCGGTCTCGCCGTCAGCTTCTCGCACCTCTCGCGCCACCAGGAGGCGATCGCGGCCGCCAGCCGGCTGATCGACCTCGGGTTCTGGTATGCCGCCGACGCGCGCTACTGGCGCGCCTGGAACGCGTATCGGCTCGACGATCTGGCGGCGGCGCGCGTGGACGTCGATCGCGCCAAGGCGCTCGATGCGAGCGCATCGACGCTCCTCCTGTCGGGCCTTGTCGCGTGGCGCGAAAAGCGGATCGACGTGGCGGAGGCGGAATTCCAGGCCGCCCTCGATCGGGACTACGGGCTCTGCGAAGCGGCGACCTATCTGGGCGGCGTGCGGGCCGAACGTCGGGACTGGCCGGAGAGCCTGGCCGCGTTTCAGCACGCCGAGCAGTGTTCGGCCCTGTCGGTGGCCGCCAACCGGCAGGCGATTGCCAACTTGTCGGCGACCGACGCCGGCGCACGTTCCCACGCACGCCGAATCGCGTCGCTCGAGCGCACGGTGGCGGAGGCCGAACGGCGCCGAGCCGAGGCCGCGCGGAACGTCGTCGCGCTCCGCCTCCAGCTCGGCGTCAGCGAGCCCTAGCGGCTTGACCGTGCCATTGCCGCATCGCTACGCTTGCCACACTTCCTTGCTGGAGGATCGAATGCACAGAGGTCTTGTCGTGGTCGTAGCGTGTCTCGTCGTCTTCACATCGACTGCATCGCTGCAGCAACGCCCGACGTTCGTCGAGGAACGCGGGGGCTTCGACATCAGCGGCCCGTACCAGGTCGATCCCAACTGGCCCAAGAAGACATGGCCGGCGCCCGGCTACATCTGGGGATCGCAGTCTGGCGTCTATCCCGAATCTCCCGATCGCGTCTTCCTGGCGAGCCGCGGCGAGATCGAGCTGCCGAAGGACGTCCGCGTCGGCCCGAATTTTCCCGGCAACTGGGGTGCGCTCAACCGCGGCGGCGCGACGGGCGAAGTCCCGGTCTTTCGCAACACCATCCTCGTGGTCAACCGGCAGGGGGAGATCATCGAGTCGTGGACGCAGTGGGATCACCTGTTCGAGGGCGGGCGCGGGCCGCATCAGATCTACGTCGAGCCGTACGACCCCGAGCGGCACGTGTGGGTGGTCGACGACATGAATCACGTGATCCACAAGTTCACCAACGACGGGAAGACGAAGGTGTTCACGCTCGGCGAGATGGGCGTCTTCGGCGCCAACGACGACATGGAGCGCTTCAACCGGCCGACGATGATCGACTGGCTGCCGGATGGGACGTTCTTCGTGAGCGACGGCTATGCCAACAGCCGCGTCGTGAAGTTCAGCAAGGAGGGGAAACCGCTCCTGTGGTGGGGCTCGATGGCGCCGGGCAAGAACGACGGCGAGTTCACGGTGCCGCACGGCATTGCCGTCGGCGATGACCGGCGCGTCTACGTGTCGGACCGCTTCAACCGCCGCATCCAGGTGTTCGACGAGAACGGCGGCTTCCTCGACAAGTGGCCGAGCGGCTATTGCCACTCGCTGTCGATGAGCCGCGACCAGCACCTCTGGTGCTACGACGGCGACCACGAGCAGTTCATCAAGTACGACTTGCGCGGGCACATCGAGACGGTGTTCGGGCGCTACGGCACGTATCCCGGCGCCACGTGGGGCGTGCATCAGATCTCGGCCGATGCCGAAGGCAACATGTACGGCGCCGAGGTCTTCGGCGGCCGCACGCAGAAGTTCGTACCGAAACCGAACGCCAACCCGCGGGATCTCTTCTTCGGCCGCGAGCTCGCGCCGCGGACGGCTGCCCGGCGCCTGACGACGGTAAAACCGTTCGCGCCGCCGTCGACGGCCAAGCCCAACCCGAATACGCCAATGCCGAACTTCGCCGGCACGTGGACGTTCAACAAGGGGCTGAGCCAGATGGCCGCCAGCGGCGGCATGGGAACCGGCGTCGGCGAACCGCCGATGGCGATGACCGTGAAACAGAGCGCGGGCGAGATCACGATCACGATGAAGTACGAGTCAGGCGGAACGCGGCCGGCGAGCGCCTCTTTCACGCTCGACGGCAAGGTCACGCAGGTGCCGGATCCGCAGGACGCGCGCCCGGCGTACAGCTACAAGCGGATCGGCACCTGGGACGGCGCGCGACTCGTGCTGCGCACGATTCACGGGCTCAACAACGTCCGCGAGGTGTGGGTGCTCGACGGCACCGTGCTGCGGGTGCAGCGCGCCGCCCAGACACCGGGCGGCGCCGATTCGGCGACGCGGAATCTCGTGTACAACCGCGGAACCTAGGGCTGGTACGGCGCGGGCCCGGCGCCGCGGCCGCGGCCGCCGCCCGCGCGCGCCGGCGGCGGCGCTTC
>Ga0187893_10002186_pt1 | contig 43739 bp, 37 predicted proteins | sample MA1701074metaG_FD_139574 | JGI IMG/M metagenome (GOLD analysis project Ga0187893, IMG submission 139574) | White microbial mat communities from a basaltic lava cave in the Kipuka Kanohina Cave System on the Island of Hawaii, USA - MA170107-4 metaG ... | reverse complement strand
GCGAAATTCAGGATCGCGGTTCATCAGCTCTTCTTTCAAACTATCCGTGGTTGCGATGTCCATTGCGGTCATGTCTCCTTTCAAGACTGAAACTGGCAAGATTGCTGCAGGGTGTGGTGTCCAGGCCTCAAAAAACGGGTGTCTCAGAAAAATGGTAGCCCAACTAATAATTCAGATCAAGCATCTCGTGAATTAAAAGGTAAAACTCATTACCAGAGCATCTTCCGGGGGGGTAGAATAGTAGTTTTGGCGCCTGGCTATGGGCCGAAAACCGCTTTTTTGGTAAAGGGCCTGAGCTTCCAGATTTCCCGCCCGAACCTCCAGAAAGGCCACTTTTGCCTGTTCCTGACGGGCCCGTTGGAGGACGCCGTTGAGGAGGGCGCTGCCAATACCCTGGCGCCGAAAGGCTTCTCGGACCGCCACATTGTTAATGTGTACATGTCCCGCAAAAAACCTGGCCACAATATAGCCAACGACCTTGAGATTGCCGGTTCCCCTCGCTCTGGCGACCAACATGAAACGGCGGTTGGGACCTTGTAACTCAGCGTAGTAGGCGTTCCAGCCCCAGCGACTAAGGCCAGAGGATTCCTCGATTTCCACCACTTCCAGCAGATCATGCTCAGTCATCCGCATAATCGCTGAGGGAGCAAAAATCTCATCCAGCACCTGTTGTGTTTTTAGCATTGCTTTTAAGTTCGGCATCTGAAGGGCGAACGTAAAGCGCTCGAAGCAGTTTGGGATCGCCAGAATCACCTTGCTTGAGTTTATTCAAAGCCAGGCCGGCCACCTCGCAGGCAAGGTTTAGGCTCTGCGGAGCAAGCTGCCATCCATGATCGTTTGCGGCTCTAGGATCAGGCCCAAGGTCAGAAAAGTCAATTCCCTTCTCCAGCGCCCATTCCCTGAGACTGGCCTGGTTTAGGTGAGCGCCTTCCCCGCACCAGCGAAGTTGCTTTTCCCCGGCATAACGCTCAAACAGTTGTTGCGGGGTCAGGTGGGCGGGTTTATCCAGCTCAACTACTAAGCCATCTGCACTCACGGAAAGTTTTTGAGCAAATACCTCGCCGCGGCCGGCGGGAAGCAGGGCCACGCTGTGCGAAGACGACCCTGCGGCTCTGGCTACTGCCTGAAGTGTTGGTACCCCCACACAAGGGACATTCAGGGTAGCGCTAAGAGCTTTAATAGTCGCCAAACCTATCCTGAGACCAGTAAAACTACCCGGGCCCGATGCGGCTGCCAGTAAGGCCACTTCCGGCAACGAAATGGCTGTCTCCGAGAGAACCTTGTGGATATCTCGTAGGAGCGTATTCGAATGCGAAGTCTCGGAATCGCCAATCTCGAAACCCAGGATTTTGTCGCCTCGAGCCATACAGACACTGCCCCGACGAGTTGCCGTTTCTACACTTAGAATTACCGCGCCTGCGTTCATATAGATCTTTTCGGGTCTCGATTAAGGTAACCAAAATACCCTGTCAAAACAAACCAAGTCTTCGACCACTCTGTAGGGGCGGCCCTCCGTGGCCGCCCCTGGCGGCGGCAAGCTCGATTTAACCTTTTATTGAACGTGATGCGGGTGGGCAATCACGGAGTTCCCCAGCAGACAATTATCTTGGGGAAACCACCTTGTACGTCATTCACAAGCTTTGGCGCTCGTTCGTGTAGTTTCGTGTGATTTCGTGGATCGTTTCTATCGTTGCATCAGACGATCCACGAAATCTCACGAAATACACGAAACTACACTAAACCTACACCCAATTAGCCATGGTGGCTTTTTGGAAGGTGTTTATTGTCAACACATCCTTTACATTTTCCCACAAATCGCGTGAATCGTGGCGAGGGGCGGCCACGGAGGGCCGCCCCTACAGATTGGTCAGCGGATCTTCATGGAAGGATCACCGAAAAAGATCCAGGTGCGACGTACATCAATATCACTCGTGGCCGTCTTGGCAGCCTTAATGGCCTCGCCCAACGTCACAGTTTGGCTCCCGTATAGGATTCTATAAAGCTCCAGAACCATTGCATGCTGACCGTCAGGGATCGTCAGTCCGGATGAAGCAAAAGCGGCCACTGCCCCACCGTTTGGCGCTTGAAGCAAAGCCTCTGCTAGTCCTGAGAAATCCTGGCTGGGCTCATGAAAGTAACCATTCAAACAGTCCATCACTACGACCAGAGGTAGTTTGTCACCGTTGCTCAACGAGACGGCCAGATCAGAAGTAAAGATCGACCCGTCCGTCCAGGTGTTGACGTTCCCGTGGCCGGAGTAGTTCACCAGAGCCTGACCCGAATTCATCTTTGAGACGATATTAATGCTCGCCTGGTTATCAGATAGTTCGGTGCGACGATCAACTCTTTGAACGACCAGGTTTGCCGGTAATAAGGCCTGGATCTCAGTGTTGGCCTGTTCAAAGTTGAAGTAATAGTTCCGCTGAGAATCCGCAATCAGCAAAGCGCTTTGCGGCACATTGCCTGGTGAAAAGTTCACGATCTTCTGAATAATCGTGTTTGCTTGTGAGGCAGTGGCAGCGGGTAAACGTCCTACTGGAATATTTGCGATTCCGTCATCATCAAAATCCGTGAACCAGTCGTCTGACGAAGTCTCGTTGAAGGTTGCGTCGACAAGTTTTGTAGGCACTAGATCGCGCTGCCCGAATCCCAAATAATCGCGCGGATCATAGCTGGCATCACCCGCTAATATCACATAGCGAGGTGGTCTGACCCAGCGGGTCGAAGCCAGTTCCAGAAAGTCCCTGATCGCGTGCGGGCCATGTCTGCCAAAACTAAACTCATCATAGATATCCTCGACATCTACGACTGAGACCATCAGGCCCTGATTAATGCGCAGGTTAACTAGCGGAGCAAGGTTCGGTATCAGATTTTGATGCGCAATGACCAGCAGGTCCGCACCATTGGTGTCGGAATGTAGTGTCGATGGCTGGTTTATGCTTAGGTTCGCAGGAAAATTCACCAGACTCTCGGGAAATGCATGTATTAGACGAGGCGAACTTGCCCCGGATCTACTGGCCGGTATCTGAATGGCATAGCCATTGTCATTTAATTCTACCAGCGGCCTGAGTAGGGTCACATTTAGAGGATCACTGTAGTCGATAACGCGGATACTGAAGGTTGTGAAGCCATCTACCCTGACGACTTGCGCCGGTGAAACCGCAAACCTCAGCAAATCGCTTTCAGCTCGGAACTTTCGCCGATAGCTGAGTCTGGTGTGGTCAATCAGCGTAAGACCCGAACCGGTTCGCGGCATCAAGCTGATACGGTTGTCTCCTTCCCTTAAAAGTGACAAGGGAACATCGAAGGTTTGCACCTTACGGTTCAACCCAAAGAAGTTGAGGGTCCCCACGGTTGTGTCATTGAACTGTACGGTGATGACGTGTGAGTCGTGGCTGGCCCCCTGCAGCGCTACTTCCAAACGCGGCGGATTACCAGCGGATAGTTCAGCATGCGGCACGTTCAAGCTCAAAATTACCGGCGATGTGTTTATGACCTGGCCGAAAAAGTTCTCGTTGTCGCCGTTCAACAGCGAGACGAAATAGATAAGTCGCTCCCTTCTCTCTACAATCTGTTCGAAATTGGGTTCGAGGGCAGATGCCTCAGGCTGAAAACGGTGGGCGTACTCTTGTTGGCTTCTGGTTCCCTTTTTGCTTTGCGCTTTGGGTGGCCTGACTGGTTCGTGATCCGAGCTGGATTCAGATTGCCTTTCTCTCTTCGTCTCCCGGCCCGGGTTCTGCGGCGGTAGTAACCACCAGAACCAGCCGGTTGAATACAACTCCAAAATAGGGAGCTTCAGTATTGGGGCGAAATTTGTAGTCTCTGGTCGCACTTCGCTACGCGACCTTTTACGGTCCTGCGAAATCCTTCTACCTTCAGTCGAACCTGTCAACAGGTAGTAGATATTGTTAGCGGTAAACGGTGTGTCCAAAGCCTGGCCATAGAATTCGATGTAGTCGCCGCTGACAAATGCGCCGCGGGCACGGTTGGTCAGGATGGCAAGCTCCCTGGCGTTGTTGAAGAGCTGAAGGTTTTTAATATCCACCACCGGGTTGAACCCGGCCGCGACCATCTGCTGCTGCGTAATACGGTACCAGGCGTCGCGATTAACTGAGATTTTTAATCCGGTTTGTGAGGCGATGGCCCACTGGTCCGAAATTGGACCATCAATACTGAGACTTTCACCGGCGGCTGGATACTCATCCTGGAAGACTGAGCGCGGAGTAAAGTTTTGTTGCACATCTTCATCCGCAAATCGATTGAAGCTTTTCTGGTGACGAAATATTAGGCCAGAATCCAGCGGCGCCCTCTGCAAGGCAGCTTCCACCTCATAGCCGGTCTCCAGACTCCCGGGTTGCTGATAGGCAGGCAGAAAGGGGGAGGCTAACACGCTTAGCGAAATAATCGAGATGACGCAACGGATGTGCATTCAAAAATAGTACGGGGGCCGGCGCTTTTCGCTGAAACGAGTGCTCCGCATCATCGTCGCCTCGCTGCGGTTCAGTTCGACGACGGGACCGTTTTTGGCCGGCGAAGAAGAAATCGCCCGGCCCGCGAGGTAAACTCGCCTAACTGATACGGTAATCGCGGGAAGGTTGTGAAGGCACCATTCAGCTTAAAAGTTGCGGTTATGGGATCAGGCCAACGTTGCAGGGTAGCCTTCAAAAGCCCGCTGCGCCCGTTTAACGTTGCCGCCATTAGCGGTGGAGGTTGAATGGGTAGATGGTTCGCTGGCCAAAGGCTGCCCCATTGTTTGAGGACACTTTTCTCCATCCATCTCGGAACTCTTATTGTGTTGAACGGAAGCTTTGCGCAGTCAGCACCAAGCAACTGTTTGGCCAGGCCAAGAGTCGCCTGGATCCAGGATCGGCGCAACTGATCACTCCCCAAACAAACTTTCCAATTAAACCCATCTGGCAAAGACTCGATCGCCGCAGCCACATCGCACAGCCATAGCGGTCTCCAGGCGCCGTGCTTTAAAAGGTGAATAGCCTGCAAGGCCAGGTGATCCTCGGCGGCCAGAACTCGAACATGCCCGCGCTCCAGGGCAACCAGTCGCGAGCGAGCAAAGAGATCATCAATAGACCGTCCCTTAAGTTCCGGAAATCGTAAGTGTAGATCAACCAAGCAGTCGCGCGCAGCCTCAACCTTCAGGGCAGCTCTAGCCGTCTCAAATTCACGAGGCCGGATAAGAAGATCGAGGTCGCCAAATGGACGTAACCCCAGGTCGGGGTAGAGAGTCGCCGCTGCCCATCCTTTGACCAGTAAAGGCTCCACAGCTGCCTGCCTGAGCATTCGAAAAACCCTACCTATTCTTTCGGTGTAAACTGCAGCCTGTAGAGCCTGAAGCTTGAAAGTTTGTGACAACAGGTGCGCACTGCTGGTCGATTTCAGTTCCGAGTGTCTGATCGCCCACCACGCCAGGCCACCCGCTCCCGAGGAGCAGAGCATTTCACTAACCGCCTCGAGCTGCTCTTCCGTCAGTGAAACTCGTTTTGAACGGTGAGCTCGCCACGAGCCGGCCAGGAGTCTGGCAATCAGCTCTCCTTTTTCCTTTGCTGGAACAGGTTTCAAACGGATTATTCTGTGGGGTGTGAAGGCTTAAAAGCCAGCCCAGTGTCGGTCAGATTAAAACTTATTTTCGAGACTTTACTTTAGTTCCGTGTTCGCCCAGTTCCAGGAGAGTAGAAACAAGATTGGGAGCGTGGCCGCGAATGCCCTTCAAGATTGTGGCCGTAGTCACTACCTTCTGCAGCGCAGCCATTGCCTGTTCGGGTTGGCGGCGCGCAGAGACTGTGTTAGCCAGTAGCTCCAAGACGCCCTGTCCGGGGCTAAGTTTTCGTGGACGCCAGGCGGCACCCTCTCGAAATCGAGTAACGAGCACGAGACTCACTGGCAGAGCTCGGGTGCCGGCCTGCCCTCCCAGATCTGAAATGGAAACCTTTGTTTGCCGGGTATCACCCTGGTCACGAAGCTCCAGTGGTTTGAGGAAAGGATGAACACACCCGCGGGCGTCAATAACAGCATATTCATCCGAATAGTAACTGGCCCCGACCTTCACAAACTCCGCTACGAGCGTAGACTTTCCACTGAAGCTTCGTCCCGGAATAACGATCGCCTTGTCCCGCCAACCAACTACTCCAGCGTGCACAAAAATGCGCTTCTTGGTGGTTTCCGCAATGTACAGCCGCAAATCCGTCTCCAGGGTTCGGAAAAGAACCCCCTGGTCCCGCGACCGGACTAACTGCAGATGGTCGCCATACAATAAGTTGAAGCCACGTCCAAAACGCTTTGAGTTATCCGCCCCGATAATCGAGTAGATGCGATCGACGACCGGTGAGGAGGCTATCTGCCAGGATGGCGGCAGACATTTGAGAGCGGAATTCAGACAGGACTCGCCGTTAGCCCGGATCCCGATTCGGACACCATGTAACTTGAACGAGAAACCAGCCGCCCACCCGAGGCGGTCCAACTTCTGCATTCAAGTGGAGGTGGCTTTTAAGCGCGGCTGCACCGTTTGCCTAACGTTGAGTTGAAGACTAAGCATCACTTCACAGACAGGGTTTCGAGCGAAACACTATCGAGCCAGAGGAGCCCGAAGACTGGACAAGGGTCCGCTGCGCAGTGCTCTCGCCGCAACGCGAGCAGCATTGCCTGAGCATTCGGGCCGCTGGCAAAGTCGAGAGTTTGCATGATCCATTCGCTCGACCCTTCACGGATGGGCTCGGATTTTCCGAGAATACTTTGATTCTCGGGATCCACAACGACAAAGTATGGAAGGCCTCCGGTCAGCAGTTCTCTGGTCCGGGAGGCAAAGTTAAGTCGATATCGCTTCTGCCCTTGGACCAAAATGAACTGTGAGACCAGGAGGCCGGAAGGATTTGAGTTTCCTTTAAATTGAATACGAAGGCTATTCGCCCCGGTATGCTTTTCGGCTTGATCAATCGAGAAATTAAGTAGCGATTCACCACCAGCCACCCGCCAGCCGAATCCCGTTTCGTCAAAACTCAGAGGCGTCTCGAAGCCGCCATCAAAAACGGACGGCAGCGGATCGCTTTTTCGGTCGCCGGACCAAAGCTCAAAAGCCCGCTTGAATTCTTTTTGCGCGATGAGGTGGGAAACTATCTCTTTGCGTACGGGATCGGGGATAGTCCCTACTTGCCTAACTAACTCCAGCGCCTCCTGACCACGACCCTTCCGAGCAAGAAACCGTGCCCACGCTAGCCGGGTTTCGTTCCCTTTAATTTGAAGCACCTGGGAAATCAAGGGGAGATTTCCCTGAGAAAGTCCCCACGCAAGATCGAAGAGGTTAGGCAGGAGATGTCGATCACTGTCTGCGGCCAAACGAAGGTCTGCGAACCCTTCCTCGTACCGACCCATCCGCAAAAGGAGGTTACCGCGTTGCCAGCGCGGCACTGCGTAAAAAGGTGCCCGGCGAACAGCCTCGTCAGCAGCTTCAAGGGCGCCCGCTTGATCTCCCGACTCTTCTCGGACAATGCCTAGTTCCGTCCACAGAAAAGCGTGAAAAGGCCTTAGGCTTACGGCCTTTTCGTAATTTGCCGCAGCCTCAGCCGGCCGCCCCAGGTATTGCAAAACAGCGCCTCTAGCGCGATGGGCTTCGGGGTCGCCCGGCGCCAGCCTTACAGATAAGTCTGCGGCCTCAGTCGAGACTGTCAGATTTGCGTAGGTGGACATGATGCGCGAGAAACCTATCCGCGCAGTGGTGAAAATCACCGCCAGACACGCCAAAACTGCTATAACCGAAATAGCGTTCCGACCCCGGGCCTCTATGTAGAATGGCAAGCTCGTACTAAATTTCTGTCTAAGAAACAATTAAGCGTGTCCATCTTTGCAGATGGACACGCTGGCGAGATTTTTCATTGAAACTTATCAGGCAGAAGGAATCGAAACGCTATCAGTCCCGGTCGTCAGGATCACGACCGGTATGAGTATGCCGGCGGCAATGCCACTGACAACTGCAATCGTCCCGGCTGTTCCGAGGCCGAACAGTCCCCCGGAGGTTTTGACAATCGGAGCATTGGCTATTGCTGAGGCAGCCGCACCCTGGTTTACGACCGGATTACCACCGCCCGCAGGAATGCAAACATCCAGAGGCAAACCGCCACCCGTGGTTTTACCGGTACTTTCGCCTTGTTCAGTGGTAACTTCACCATTGCCTCGTTTTTGTCGCAGTATGGCACAACCGGCGATCAATCTAACCCTCACTCGACCACTGTCATCATAAGACAGTTGCAACCTGGTATTCGGAGCCAGATCGAGCGTCCCCAATGACCCTAAGTTAATAGTCACCGTTGTATCAGGCCCGGTTTCGATCAGCGAATCAGTGGCGATCGAGTTTCCGGTGCTGGCACTGCTGCCATTGATTGTCAGAGTGCCCCACGCATCCGCCCTACATTCGCCAGAACTAATTGCTGCGGAAACGGCAGTAATGCCGTAGCCGGTTCTGAGGCTTTGCTTGTAGGGACAGAGATTACTGTGAATGACAAAAGCAGGAATGCGGCGGTCAGTTGCGAAGCCAAATGGGGTCTCCTCATTTCCGCTCCTTGATTGGTTGTGAAGAATCTAACTGCAACTTTCGGCGGGCAGTTTACTGCCCATCCAACCTAGGGTCAATGCTTTTTCTTAAGGCTTAATAAAGCGCTTGGAAAACTCCTCTGCCAGCTTTGGATCGAGCTTCTTGAGGAGATTATGTTGTTCCAAGGCCCCCTTACGGTTCTTGAGCGCGACGTAGGCCACCGCCAGGTTGAAATGAGCTTCGGCATAGTCTGGCTTCAAGCTTACGGCCGCCTTGAATGAGTCAGCCGCTTGCGAATAACGCTGGGTACGGAAGTAGACAGTGCCCAGGTTGTTATGGGTTTCAGGATTGTCGGGCTTTAGCGTAAGTGTCTTTTTATAGGCCTCGATTGCCAGGTCAAACTGTTCAGCACGATACAAGGCAGAGCCCAGACTATTAAAGGCATCAGCATAATCGGGCTTTTGCCGGGTTGCCTGCTGAAGGGCTCGAACAGCTTCGGTGAATTGCCCGCGATTAAAATGGGCAGTTCCCAGGTTGTAATAGGCTTCAGGAAACTCTGGTCGCAGTTGAAGTGCTTTTGTAAGGGGCTCGATTGCCTCCGGCTCCTGGCCCATCTTGATATAGGCTGCGCCGAGATTGTTGAGAGCCTTGACATAATCGGGTTTTAAACGCAGGGCTTCTCGGTAAGCCTCGACGGCACGCCTGAAGAGTTCCAGGGCTTCAGGGCGCTGGCTCTGCTCGCCGATCTTGACATACGCGTATCCGATGTTGTTGTACGAAACCGGATTGTCAGCTTTTAATCGGATCGCTTCCTGTAGCTCTGTAACAGCTTGCCGGTAATCGCTCAGCGCGATAAGAAGGCTACCCAGGTTCGTACGAGCCTCAGCGTAGTCTGGTTTGAGTTGGATTGCTTTGCTATAAGCACTAGTGGCCTGAGGGTAGTTACCCAACATGTAAAAGGTGTTGCCAAGGTTATATTGGCTCTCCGGATAATCGGCCTTGATTGAGATGGCCTTCAGGAAGTTTTCCAGAGCGCTTTGATACTGTCCCGAAACATAATACGTGGCGCCCAGGTTATTAATAGTTTCTGGATCATCCGGCTTAAGCCTCACAGCATTCGTGAAAGCTTCTATTGCTTCCGGATAACGCCCTGCTTTGTAAAGACTGGCTCCAAGATTATTGTGTGAGATCGGGTCGTCCGGTTTTAACCTCACCGCCTGGCGCAAAGCCTCGATAGACTTTGCGGAATTGCCAAGCTTGTCATAAGCATAACCGAGATTCCCGAATGCTGAGGCGTTGTCAGGCTGCAATCTAACGGCATGCTCATAAGCCTGGGCTGCCTCCTCAAAGCGGCCCAGATTCAGATAAGTATCTCCAAGTGCATTATGGGCCTCGCCCCAGTCGGGTTTGTGCCGAAGAGCCTGGCGAAAAGCTTCCAATGCCTCACTGTCTTTGTTCAGGGATCCATAAGCGATTCCCAGATTGAAGTATGCATCAGCGTCGTCCGACTTCAGTGACAGTGCCTGGTTAAAAGCGTTCGCCGCCTCGGTGTTGCGCCCTAAACTGAAATAAGTAGCACCAAGGTTGTTGTAGATTACCGGATCCTTCGGAGCGTGTTTCAGTGCGTCCTGGTAAGCGGCCAGAGCCTCTGCGTATTGTCCAACATCGTAGTAGGTGTTGCCTTGGTTCTTGAATGCTTCTGCTTTATCACTGTCGGCGGTTCGCGCGCTGGCAACTGCCTCAGTCTCCCCGGTCCGCGCTCCAGTTCTACCCGGCCGGCGTCGGTCGCCCCTGCCGGTATTTCGGGCTATTTCGATCCTCCCGGTGGAGCGAGGCTGCCGTTTTACGACCAGCATTGCGGCACCACCGATTAAGTCGCGCACCTGAGTTGGCCGCTTAAAGATAATCGCCGCACCACCGATGATGTCTTGCCCTTGAAACCCGGCGGCGGCGATATCCTGGGGCCTGAACGGACGCGCCCAGTGCGTTGCCATCGAAATCGAGATCGACAGGGCCAGAAGTTGGATAACGCGCAACTGAAACATCTATAAACTTTCCGTTTGTTTGTTGTCAGCCAAATCGGATTCAGCAGTTGCCATACTGATAAGAGCTGTGAATATCAATGCGTTTACAATCATGTGCAAACCGAAGTCGACCAAGCTATGAATCGCTACTCCGGTAATCCCCAGGATGGCCGCATAGGTGATAGTACGGCGAAACTGATCTGGCGAATTTAGATTTTTCGAAGCCCGGAACAGTACTGCGATAGAAGCCCAGACCCCCAAAGCAAAACCGATCAAGCCTCCACTCACCAGCAGTTCAAGATAGTCGCTGTGGGCCTCCTGAGGAATTTGCCTTCCAGCCGAGTCGTGATAGGCGCTGATTGCCACCCAGTAACCGCCCAGGCCAACGCCGGCCATTGGATGCTCGAGGAACAGACGCCAGGTTGCCTTCCAAATTTCCGTGCGGCTCGAGCCATAGCGGGTGGCTGCGGCTGGATCAAACTCGTTGCTGACGGCTTCAATCTGGCTAGCCAGTCGATCACCTCCCACCCAAACAGTTCCGATTGAAACACCACTCAATAGAACGATCAGCAGCGCTGTTCTTGCCGGCCATGAGCTTGTAACTTTGATAAGGCGAGACCTGGCTCGTCTCGACCGGCTCGAGGCCATTCCCAGCAGCAAAGTGGCAATAGCAAGTTGGGCCAGCATGGCAAGGATTCCGCCCCGTGAATTAGAAAGCACTAAGGCTGTCCAAATTGGAACCAGCGAAGCAGCATAGAACAGCACCCATTCCCGGGTTATCCTTCCGGCAACCAGCATACCTAATGCGAGACCAAAGGCCATTTCCATCAGAAAGGCGAAGTGGTTCTTGTTAACGAACTGACCGTACCCTTGCGCTGGTTTGAGCAGGGGCAACCCAAAGCCCAGGTCACTCTGAATCGCCTGTCTGATAATTCCAAAAACCGCGCTGGCCACCGCTACACAAATGATCACGTTTATCAAGCTGACCACGCGCGTTCTACTTAAGGCATAGCGATAGAAGAGTGCCCCAGCGACGATGAGGGCGCTAAGTTGTAGGGCGAAGAATCTGGTTTGATATGGATCAGCGCTGATGGCTGTCCAGGCGGATGAGGAAATTCCCGTAGGGCTCTTATCGCGCGGCCAGATGGTTTGAACCAGGGCGAATCCGACAAGCAAGATTAAAGGTAACAGTATGGTTCCGCCGCCCGTGCGCCAGGTGCCAGTCAGTCGGCCCTCAATAACCCAGGCAATTGCGAGCACGTAGGTCAGGCAAACAAAGATTGCTTTCCACCATGGTTCAACTGTTCCATAAGGCACCGCGGTAATTAGAATCAAAAGCAAAAGCCCAAAAAAGATTCCCCGATCGAGCCATTTCGCAATCAGTACATCCAGTGCCGTGGCGCGTTTCCGCTCGACTGCTTCTGTGGCCAGAACCTGGACCATTTAACTGAATTGCTTTCCGGCCTTGGCCGTCATCGAGAGGGGGAAAGTCTTTTCTGAGTGCTGATACGACACGAGGATTCTTTTGACGGCTTCCGTAAGTTCCAGACGGAACAAGTCAACGAGGTAGTTGGTGTCCAGAAGCAATGGTAGAGACTTGTAGGGGCGGTAGAAGTTAATCCAACCAAGATCAGTTTGCTCATCTCCTAGTGGTAGGCTGAGGCACCATAAGGCTCTGGAATTTGTGACACTGTCAGGTTCGATGCCGGGCTGGTGCCATGACCAGAAGATTCTTCCCGAGCGAAGCTCAAACTGCCGGGGTGACGCAAGTTCCTTTACCGACTTACTACCAAAACCATTTCCGTGCAAAGCTCGCTCGTTAGCTTCGGCGTGGCCTGGCTGGCCAATCAAGGCATTTACACAGCAAAATTCTCCGAACTCGAGCATCTGCGCAACTGCCAAAAATAACTCGGGCAAATCCCTGGCTTTGGAAACACTTCGAGCTGCACGGCGAACCCGAACATTGTTGGCGATTCGGATTCTGCGGTCCCTTACTGTCCGTTTGACTCCGGCTTTGAGTTCATCTACCTCGTGATAACGAAGGTGGCCAACCGCAATCACCATCACCACGGACAGCACGAACAGTACCAGCCCGGTAACCCCCGTACCTGTATTCGCGAACAACATGGCCAGCAGGCCAAACGCCGCACAAACACCGTACAGGACCAAAGCTGCCTGCCGTTGCGAAAAACCTCGAGCCATGAGCATGTGGTGAATGTGCTCGTTGTCACCTTGAAACACTGGAGTCCGACTGATGAACCTCCGCATCATAGTCACTGAGGTATCAACCACCGGGAGGCCAAAGGCAAAAAGTGGAATTACGACCGCAACAGCGGTGGTGGCTTTTTGTGCGCCTAAAACCGACAGAGCTGCCAGGGTAAAGCCAATAAACAGCGCCCCTGAGTCACCCAGGAAGATCGAAGCGGGATTAAAGTTGTAGCGCAAGAAACCGGCCAGGGCTCCGCACAGTACCAGGGAAACTAAAATCATCAACGGTCTTCCCTGGGCTACAGAGAAAACGAGGATCACCAGCGTAGAGAACAGAGCTGCCCCTGCGGACAAACCATCCATTCCATCTATCAAGTTGAAAGCATTGGCAATTCCTACCAACCAAAGAAGGGTCAGCCCGAGAGAGAGTAAGAACGGTAACTGGACCGAGCCGACAAAAGGAATCGATAGCGCCTCGATCCGACCGCCGAGGGCGAAGAAGAGCAGCGAAATCAAACCCAGCGCGACAAATTTTACAGCAGCATTTGTTCCTCTCAAGTCGTCGTAAATCCCCACTATCAGAACCAGGGTGGCGGGCATTATCAGAAGAAACACATCGGTCGGAGGCGGTTGCAGCTGTTGAGAAAAAAGTGAGTTAACAATGGGCATGAGTGAGAAGGCGAGCGCGACCGAGAGGTAGAGCGCGAGTCCTCCCAGCCGTGGTATCGCCTGATTATGAAGCCGGCGCAGGTCTCGGGGAAAATCCAGCAGATTAAAACGTTCACAGAAACGCCGTACCAGAGGCGTGATTACCAGCGAAGCTAAGGTTGCAATCAGGAAAACAGCGAAGTAGGTATTCAAGGGGAAATACCTCTTGAGGTGCGGTGACTAGTCAGGTGTCGCTGATTTGTAAAGCATAGTGTGACGCGGCTTGCGGGTCATTGTTAGCAGCGCTCTCGACCCCAACCGGGCCGGCTTCTTCGATTATCCGGACAAGCTCCGGGAGTAAGACTGATTTTGAGAATCTTTTGGCTACCCCTGCAGGAAAAGATCTTTTTGGTGGCTTATTTCGCTCCGCAGCCAGGACGCTCTGAACCACCTTGCTCACGTCATTGTGACCGGCCGTATGGAACCGTAATTCTTTGGCTGCTAAGAAAATGTCGGTGACGTGACTTGGTGCCGGCCCGATGTACAACACCGGACCATTAATCGCCAGGAGGTTATAGATCTTGCACGGGTGAACAATCCCAGTAAACGAGTCACCCATAACAACCACATGAAGGTCGGCGGCTGAAAGCGAAGCGGATAGGGAACTAAGTGGTTGGTATGGCAAACATCTGATGTTTTGTAGTTGATGAGCTTTCGCAAACGCCTTGACGCGCTTATGTTCGGTTCCGCCACCAACGAAACAAAAAATCAGGTTTGGGTGATCAGCGAGTTGTCGAGCAGCCTCTAGCAAAGTGGCAAGCGGATGGCACGGGCTGTGGTTGCCCGAGTACATTACTACAAACTTGTCTGTCAGCTCGTATTTTAGGCGAAATGCTTCCCTGCCCTGTGGATCAAACATGACCTGATCGTCTTGGGCCCAGGGAGGCAGGATCGTAACAGTTTCGTTCGCAATCCCCTTATCAAGGATGCGCTGCCTCATGAAACGATCGAGCACCACAATTCCAGCAGCCTGTCGCAGGCTGTAATGCAAACAGTTCCTCAGAAATGCGGCGGCGACGGAGCGCTCGTTCAACCAACCGGCCGCGATAGCCTCGTCCGGGTTTAAATCCATGACCCAGAAAATAAAACGCGCATGCTGAATTCGAGCGAGGATTGCGCCGAGCAGCGATATGAGCGGAGGAGAAGTGAGCGCCACGATTGCGTCAAAGCGAGCTGACCAGATCAGGCGCAAGCTACACATTAAAAAGAAGCTGCCAAAGTTCAGGGCCCTTCGCCAGCGGTTATTTTTGCCCAGATTCAATGATGGCAGCCGGACGATCCGAACTCCTTTCCAGGTTTCGACACGAGGAAAGCGTTTATGGGGGTCGTCGTAGCCCCTTTGACTGGAGATTACAGTAACCTGATGTCCTCTGGCGGCCAGTGCCACGGCGAGATCGGACAAGTGTTGTGCTGTCGATACTACATCAGGATAAAAGCACTGATTCAGGAGGAGTATCTTCAATTGCTGGTTATGGCAGGCTTTTAGTTGCGGGAAGCGTGATAAAACCGAAGTGGGCGAGCCCTTAAATTTATCATTTGTCGTTGGTTATTTCTCATTTGTCATTGTAAATCCTAATTCCTAAATCCTCATTCCTAAATCCTAATTTTCCCCAGCGACACTCGTTCCCTAAAATAAGCAATCGTCTTTTCGACACCTTCACGCAATTCAATTGTTGGGGTCCAGCCCAGAAGCTGCTTTGCTCGACTAATGTCTGGTTGGCGTTGTTTGGGATCATCCTGAGGTAAAGGCAAATACTTGAGTTCCGAGGATGCGCCACAGATTCTGATTACTTCTTCGGCCAGCTCCTTAATCGTAAACTCTCCGGGATTGCCTAGATTTACCGGCTCGTGAAATCCGTCAAGGTTCATCAATCTAACCAGCCCTTCAACGAGATCGTTGATGTAACAAAATGATCTGGTCTGTTTGCCGTCACCGTAAAGTGTTAGCGGCTGGTTGCCTAAGGCCTGCACAATAAAATTTGAGACCACCCGTCCGTCGTTCTCCAGCATGCGCGGTCCATAGGTGTTGAAAATCCGTGCAATCCGAGTGTCAACGCCATTCTGCCGGTGATAGTCCATCATCAGGGTCTCGGCGAGACGTTTGCCTTCGTCATAGCAGGATCTGACACCTATAGGGTTCACGTTGCCCCAGTAGGATTCAGGCTGGGGATGAACCAGTGGATCGCCGTAAACTTCGGATGTAGACGCTTGCAGGATTCTGGCTTTCACCCGCTTCGCCAGTCCTAGCATGTTAATCATGCCCATCACGCTCGTCTTGACCGTTTTCACCGGATTGTACTGGTAGTGAATGGGCGATGCCGGACAGGCGAGATTGTAGATTTGATCCACCTCGAGCAATACCGGCTGGATTACATCATGGCGGAGCAGTTCAAAGCGGTGGTTGGCGAGAAGGTGAGAGATGTTCACTCGCCGGCCGGTGAAAAAATTATCCAGACAAATTACTTCATTCCCATCATCCAACAGCCGTTCACATAAATGTGAACCAATGAATCCGGCTCCGCCAGTGACTAGAATTCTCATTTTGTTTTGTTCTAATCCCTTTCGTTTAGTTCGCGCGCGTTTATATCGGTGCGCCTGATAACTTGATTTCCAATATACAAGGCATCGATCCTTGTGCGTTGAAAACAGTCTAAGGCGTCAGCCGGAGTACAAACAATAGGCTCGTTTTCATTGAAGGAAGTATTTAACACCAGTGGGATGCCGGTGAGCCTGTAAAAAGCCGAGATCAGCGCATAAAAGCGGTAATTGGTGGATGGCGAAACCGTTTGCAAACGTCCCGAGCCATCAATGTGACAAACAGCCGGAATCTCCCCTCGACGTTCTGGCCGAATCTGATAGACCATTAGCATAGTGGGGGCCGGGTAATCCTGCTCAAAATAAGTATCGGCGTGCTCTTGAAGAACCGAAGGCGCAAATGGTCGGAATGACTCGCGCTTTTTAATCCGGAGGTTGAGAATCTCTTTCAACTCCCTCCGTCTCGGATCCACCAGAATCGAACGATTGCCAAGGGCTCGGGGACCAAACTCCATCCGACCCTGGAACCACCCCACCACCAGACCAGCAGCAATGTCATAAGCCGCCTCTGAAAACAAAGCCTCATCATCAAGAGTTTTGAAGGTGAGTTCGCGACCCTCGATCTCCCTGCAAATTTCCGCATCTGAGAATTGTGGCCCGGTATACGCACCCTCCAAAAGTTCAGTTCGAGCAAGCCCTGATTTCTGAGCCGGTAAGCCATCGGGAGGGTTGGCTGAGCTTAATAGATTTGCATGAATCTGGTAGCAGACTCCCAGGGCCGTGCCGCTATCTCCTGCGGCAGCTTGAATGAAAACTCTTTGGAATGGCGATTTAAGACGAACCTTGCCATTCATCACTGAGTTGTAAGCCACACCTCCGGATAGCCCCAGATCCGACAGGCCGGTTTGCTCGTAAAGATGATCGAGGATGTGCCAGCAGACTTCTTCCAATCTCAGCTGCAGACTTGCTGCCAGATTGGAGTCGCGCTTTGTGAGGGGTGCCCCTTCACTCCGGGCGGGACCAAAAAGTGTGCTAAATGCCTCCGAGAATATTTGCCCTACAAACGGCGAGCCTCGATCCCAGGTCATCTCAACACCCTCCGAGTGGTGGCGGAAGTAATCAAGATCGAGGCGGAACTGCCCCTCACTTTCCGTACGGACCAGGTGCCGAAATTCATCGAGATAGACCGGCTCTCCATAGGGTGCGAGACCCATCACTTTGCCTTCGTCACCATAGTGAGGAAATCCGAGAAATTGGGTTGTAGCTGTGTAAAGGATGCCCAGCGAGTGTGGGAATTCAACCTGGCCCAGCACCTCGATGGTATTGTTGCGCCCGATAGCCCACATTGTGGAGATGAAATCGCCAAACCCGTCAAGCGACAGCAGTGCGGCGGAATCAAAAGGTGATACATAGAAGGAGCTTGCCAGATGGGCTCGATGATGTTCGATTTTGTGTACTTGAGCTCTTATGAGTCTCTTCGGAACACCCAGATTCAAGGCCAGATCGTCCTCTAGACTCTGAATCCTTGCAGCATTGTTGACTCGATCCACAACCTGCCGGAAGAATCCCCTCTGCCCATTGCCTGCTGGCTGGCCATAACTTTCAGCTAAGCTGAAGCCCGGTTCGGCATGCGCTGCAGCGAGCGCCGCTGCGACCGGCTGTTTACCCACTGCGAAAGCTTTGGCGGCTCGGGTGGCAGCAAAAACGATCTTTTTGGAAAGGTGGGCAGACGGATTTCGTGAAATGCCAATGTGGGCAACGTCTTGTAGCTGAATGTTTGCTTCAGCGAGGCAGTACCGTACCGCCTGGGTTGGGAATCCAGCGCAGTGCTTTAGGCGTGTAAAGCGTTCCTCCTCCGCAGCAGCGATCAGCTTTCCGTTCTCAATGAGTGCCGCCGATGCGTCACCGTGATAAGCGTTTATACCGAGGATGTACACTGAGGGAACTGCGAAGTTCGGATTGCGAATTGTGAATTTGAAGTTCTGGAGCGCCTTGAGTTGCTGGACTAGATGGGATCCTTTACTGGTTGCGGCTTTTGATTCTGCTCTGGTACTGCGTTCTTTTTCTCTCCGAGACCGTTTAGGTCGTGCTCGAGTAGATAAAGGGAGAGCAACAGCTCGGCGAAGGCACGCTGCAGGGCGTAGTAGATGCCTGCTCGCCCATCGAAAAATCCACCTCGCCAAATCAAGCAGTAAAGGCAGATTGCCAGGGGCGCAAGCAAACGCCAGCGCCTGATTCGATCGGCTGTTGAGAATCCCTGAGGATCGCTTCGCAATAGCTTTTCAGCTTCTAAGCGAGCGTAAGTGAGCTGGGACTGTAGCCAGCGCTTCAATGGTTTGCGGTCGTCGTGAAAAATGCTCGAGCTCAAATCACGGACAGGACCATTTAAGACTATTCGATGAGCATGACCATCGGCGACAAACTTTCCAGCTGTCCGGCGAAATAACACCGTCACCGCCGGGTAAATGCCGCTCTGCAGAGGTTTCCCATTGATGCAATAGGTAAAGGGTGCACGAAAGCCTTTAACCTCAACTTCCGGCTCGAGGACGGTAAGCTCACCAATTAACTCCGGGGACAAAACATAATCAGCATCAAGACTAAGCACCCAATCCGTATTAATCTCTGTTTCGGTAAGCCCAAAATTTGCTTGACTGGCAAAGTTATCAAACACTCTTTGAAATACGCTAACCTGCGGGAAATTCTCAACAATCTCCAGAGTTCGATCGCTGCTGAAGCTGTCAACAACGACAATTTCTTTAGCCCAGCGCAGTTGTTCCAGGGTTCGCCCGATGTTTGCGGCCTCGTTGTAAGTCAGAATTAACGGGGTTATTTGGTTAAGCACAGAGTGTACCACTCAGACTATTTGGGAATAGCGTCTGACCAGTTCCTGGGCCACTACCCCCCAGTCAAATTTAGTTGCCAGCATTTTCCCGTTACGACCGCGGCGCTTTCTCTCGCCCTTAACAGTCAAAGCTTCAGCCAGGGCGGCTTGTATCGAACCGGCATCGACCCTAACAATCCAGCCGGCTTTAGCCTTCTCAACTTGCGGGGCCAGGTTCACATTCGAGCTGATGAGCACGGGCACTCCCATGGCCAGTGCTTCCATAACACACAACCCAAAATTTTCATGATGTGAGGGCAAGGCAAGCAAACTAGCATGGCTTAACACTGCTAGCTTGGCCTCTTGGTCCAGCCAGCCAGTAAAGACAACCGAATTGACTGCCTTGTGAGCGTTAACGATTTTTTTGAGCTTAGCAATATAGCTCGGTGGTCCGTCGCCAGCGATTACCAGGTGCCAGGCTGAAAAGCGGAGGTCATGTTTCAACCCGCAAAAAGCATCCAACAGTACTTCCAGCCCTTTCTTGGGGTCTAATCGCGAGAGCACAAGCACATACTCTTTTTGCCTCAGTGCGGGAAAAAGATCTAGAAAGCTTCCATTGAGGTTATCGACTGGAGCTGTATCCACGCCCAGAGGCACCACCCAGCCATGATTCAATCCAAGTGATCTCTCGGCGGCCTCCCGTTCACCTGAGGACGTATAGTGAACTGCAGCTGCACCCAGGAGCATACGTTTGCCGAACAAGAACCAAAAAAGATTCTTGCGCCTGGGCTTCTGTTTCATGCTCCAGGGATCAAGGGTCCCAAGCGGCCGGATGATATACGGCACTCGTTGCTGCCGGCAGGCCATTGCCGCCGCCGTGCAAGCATGATTAAAAACCGCATGAATGTGCACCAGATCGAAATTTCCAACATTCTGCTTCAACCACCTAGCAAGCGGACGCGAGTATTTGAATGAGGCTCCGAATTGCGCCGGCATGTTAATGATTGGAACTCCCCGGAGTCGGGTTACGGAAGGGACTTCTACACCCGGAGCTGTGCTGGCAATCACTACTTCAATTCCGGCCTGCTGTAGCGCCAGACACATTGGCACAATAGCCTGCCCAGGTCCCCCTGATTGCTCAGCCACTGACGGAATTACGTGGAGGACCTTCACTGGAGATTGTTTCTTGCCGAGAGTGAGCGCGCTGAATTGCGAAGTGGGGTTGGCGTTGAGTGCTTACTAAGCGCCACTCCTAAGTGCTTCGGTGAGACCTCCCTGGGAAGGCTGGGTCTCAGCCATTTGTGCCAGATCCGACTGAACCATTTCTTTGATCATTCCATCAAAAGTGTATTCAGGTTTCCATCCCAAAACATCTCGTGCCTTCGAGGCGTCGCCAACCAGGAGATCGACTTCGGCTGGCCTCCGCAAGCGATCGTCAGTTACTACAAAATCCTGGTAATCGAGCCCTACCTCCGCAAACGCTCGTTCACAAAACTCGGCCACTGAATGAGACTCTCCGGTCGCGATCACATAATCATTAGGTTCGGGCTGTTGCAGCATCAGGTGCATAGCGCGAACATAATCCTTGGCGTGCCCCCAATCGCGACGAGCATCAAGATTTCCCAAATGGAGCTTCGAGGCCAGGCGAAGCTTAATGCGGGCCACGCCAGAGGTTATTTTACGGGTCACAAACTCGAAGCCCCGACGCGGCCCCTCGTGATTAAACAGAATTCCGCTAACACAAAACATGTCGTAGGCTTCACGATAATTTCGCGTCAGCTCAAAGCCGGCCACTTTGCTGATGCCATAAGGACTACGCGGGTGGAAGGGAGTGGATTCGTTCTGTGGCACCTGGCGCACCTTGCCGAACATCTCGCTGGAGCCGGCAAAATAGAAGCGGCACCGGGGATTCAACTCCCTCAGGGCCGCCAGCATGTAATGGGCTCCATTAATGTTTGTATTCATTGTCGAGAAGCCGTCAGCAAAACTTTCCGCCACAAAACTCTGAGCTGCCAGGTGATAGCATTCGTCAAACTCGTTACGGCTAATTACATGAAAGATACTCGCATAGCTCTCCAGGCTTGCCGGGTGCAGGGTAAGTTGGTCCAACAGATGATTTATTCTGCCAGTCCGGCGCTCGGGATCCTCGAGCGCCACCCTCCGGACCAACCCGTGAACTTCATAGCCAAGGCCAAGCAGATGCTCGGCAAGGTAGCTGCCGTCTTGACCCGTAATCCCAGTGATTAGAGCTCTTTTTGCCAAAGTCTTAAAAATCCTCCGCGAATACTTCCGCAATTAGCCGGCGTTGAAAGTGAGCTGCCGTGAAATTCTGATCATAGCGGCGCTGGGCCTGTTTCGACCAGAGATTCCACTCAGTTCCATCCGAGATCAACCGCACAATAGCCTGAACGACTTCCGCTCTATTGTCAGGATCGACAGCCAGCCCTGCCTCGGGAGGATTTACCACCTCCCGGCCGGCATCGAAAGTGCTGACCAGACACGGTCTACCATGCCTCATTGCTTCAAGGTAGACAAGGCCAAACCCTTCGTTCCGGCTGGGCATCAGCAAACAGCGCGACTGTCGAAAGAGTTCCTGTTTAGTTTTTTCTGAAACCACTCCCCAAAACTTCACTTGATTATGAAGGTGCAACTTTCTGACTTGTTTTTCAAGTGAGGGCCGCAAGTCACCATCGCCAGCAATCCACAATTCGGCTTCCGGAACTAATCGCAGCACATAAGGCCAGGCTGCAATTACCTCCCGATGGCCCTTGTAGTCTTCACTCTCAAGCAAACGACTTAGCATTAGCGCCACCGGCCGGTCGCTCTGTTGAGCAGGAGTCATTAACGGCGTTCCAGTGCCCAGCAAGACCGTTCGATGCACTTTAAACTCCTGGCCTGGATTCGCCGCTGCAAATCTTGACCAGGTGAAATTACTAATGCTGAGAAACAGATCGACTCTATCGAGCTGTTTACGAGTGAGACCTTTGTGGCTTTTCCAAGCCTCGATACCCAGGAGCATCAGTGTGATTTTCGGATGGGAAAGGCGAAGAAATGGAAGCAGTTTGAGCAAACTCAGGTGCCATACGAGAACTTTTGGGTGGGGCCACGCACGCGACACAACTTTGCGAATTGCTTCGTTTCGCGATCGCAACAGGATAATTCGTCGATCGCTGTGGCGGCGATCCGGATGCAGGCCGGGAGCATAACCAAGTGCCGTAGCCGCTCCTCGCGTTTCATTTTCCACGGCTTGCCAGGCGATCCTGGCGCTTGATTGAACTCCTCCAATAGCCTCGGGCCCAAAGTAGGGGAACAACCCCAAAAGTTCACTACTTTCAGAGATCTTACGATTTAAGACTGGCACTACGGCTCTACAATTTTTGGTTTTGCAATTCTGTGGCTGCGGGATAATGGCGTTGCAAGTTTGAATGACTTTCGCAAAACTCCAATTCGAAATATTGGCAGCATCACCAGGAAACCAACAACTACCTGCTGCAGAATGCCGCCAAGGTACTGGGCCATTTGGGATTCGACCGACAAGAATTGCGGCAGCAGGATTACGCCGATTCCAGTCATCAAGGCCCCTGAACTCTTACCCAAAAATGCTCGCTGGTAGAACTCAAAGAAGACCCCTACCAGGAACATGATCGCCACAACTCCTGCCCAGCCAAAGTTTATAAAGGCCTCGGCCAGCAGGCCCACTGCAATTGACACGTTTCCTAAATGCTCCTCAGCTGTCAGACCGTATGCCACTTGATAGTAGCGATTTGAGTCGTTCACAGACGGTTTGGCGGGCCAGACAAATCTGGGGATCAATGTGATAAGAAGGTATGAATAGAGTTGTCCGTTTTGGTAAGGAACGACCGCCGGAGTCAGTTCAATAACATTTGCCGTTTGATTTAAAAGGGACACGCGGGTAACGCTTGGCATTAAAGCGCCGCGAAACGACTGTCCACTTGACTCACTGATTGTTTCGCCCCATTTTTCCAGGGAGGCCTGAATCCAGAAGCCTACCTTCTCGATCTTGCTTGCCTGCCCCGCTTCTTGTTCCTGCCAGTAAGTCCGGCGAAAGTCTTCCTTTCCCAGCTGAAAAAAGAGGGTAAATAAAATTACTGCGACGATCGCCGCACGAGGTAGACGTCGTCGCTCGATAATGTAAATAGCACCGCAGATCAAAACGATGGAGGCAAAGACGCCAAGCCAGCCAGATGACAAGCCAGTAACAAATCTGGTAGCTACAAACCCGGCAACCAGAAGCCGATCCAGTAGGTCTGCCTCGCCTTGCATCACCTGTCTAAATAACAAAGCGAACGCCAGCAGCGGTACGACCGACAAGATTATGCTGATCAGCTGACGGCCACCTTCGCCAAAGAGAAATATCGAGATATCAGAAAGGCTTAGGAGACTTCCGGTGATCAGGACGGCACGTACGTAACGCACATTTGCACGCGTTAGTGTGAACGGAATTTTCGAGGGCTTGGGCACTATAGATCGAGTCAAACCTGAGTTCATGCCGAGCCACAAACTACAGACGCCCACCAGAGACATCAGCAACGCTTTCGTTATCGAATTTTCCGAAAGGTCATGTCCGACAGGCTCGTAGATTGTAGAAATCACCCGCTCCTCTAGAAACAACGGCACTGCGTAGTACAACCAGTACATAAAGGACAAGATCGCAAACACTGGGAAGCAACTCTCACCACTCTTTTTCCACTTCAAATATGCTTTCCAGGAAAAGATCAACATTGAAAAGGCCAGCAGCCCCTGACTGAGTGACACTTCGTTCAGCCGAATCAGGTAAAGCGCAAGTGTGATGGCGGCAGGAACACCTACTACGAAGGCGATCTTGATGATTCCAGGTTTTCGCGAGTGGAGGCTGCTCAATAGAGGCTTAGAGTACGTTTTTGAGGGCTTCCATGACTCCGTCAACGGCAGCTGGAACAGAGTAGCCGTCGATCTTTAATCGGGCGCTTTCCCCCATTTGCCTAAGCTTCAATGGTTCTTGGGCAAACGCGGCAAGTAAGGAACTAAGGGTGTCGATGTCACCTACTGGATATGAAGCGCCGGTTTTACCTGGCTCCACCAGGTCCGGGCCTGAGCCAACTCTGTCGCTGACAATGCAGGGTCGGCCGCAGGCCATGGCCTCGCTCACCGTAACTCCCCAGGTCTCCGCGGCAGACGGAACAACCAAAGCGTCTGCAGCCAGGTAGGCAGCCGCCATTCGGGACTGATTGATGAATCCGGTGAAGCGAATCGGGATACCATTTTCCCTGGCATAAGCCTCGCATACTGGCTTCATTGGTCCATCACCAACCATCAAACCCATCACCGGCGCACCGCTACGAGCTGTCATGTCTATACCCCTAACAAAATCCATTGGTCGTTTGCCCCGGGTGAACTTACCCACATAAAGAAATGCAGTTCTCGAAGAATCCAGTTGAAACTCACCGCGCAGGCCGGTATGCATTGACGATGTGGAATTAGCCGATGCCGAAAACAATTCAGGGTCAACCGCATGCGGAACAAAGAAGATGCGATCGGGCTTTGCGCCATAATGCAGGTAGTAGTCGCGTGACCAACTACCCGCAGCCAGGCAGGCATCAAGTCGGGGAATGAACCAGCGATAAAACGGCCACTTCAGAATCCTGGTGGTTAGAGGCCGAGGATCATGCAGGTGCGAATCTCCCTTGACCATTACGGGCTTTCGAGCCTGCCAGCAGCAGTGGATGGTTTGCCAGGCACTCTTGTAGTGCCAGCCATTGACGATCACTGCATCGTAATCGGAGACCAGGGTTTTGATTTCCGGCGTATCAGTGCCGTGGAAGCCGTGGACGGAGGGTCTGCTGGCCGTGTTATTCAAGAAGCGATACTGGTAGCCCTCCAGTAACTTTGAATCCCACTCGAATTCTACCTCGAAGCCGCTTTCTGCATGTTCTCTGGCTGTTGGCTGATGACAAAAGAGCACTTCAAGTTCCACCTGGGAATTGGAGGCCAGAGCACGAAACCATGCCGAATGATATTGGATTGGATGAGTGCTAACGATTGCCAGGCGTTTGCGTTTCATCTTGATCAGCGAACTAACGGGCCACTCCAATCAGCGCGAAAGCACCGCCGCGGCGGAGTTGTCTGGCGTTGGGAAGCAGTCGCACCAAAGCTGGGAGTCCCAGGAACATCAAAGCTGTTCTGCGCAAGTGCTTTTTCTGAATGTGGTATACCTGTGCGGCCAGCGATCTTCGACCACTGGCATCTGCCATCACCCGCATGTGAACAGCCGCCTTCAGGTTTCGCCAAGAACTCGGCTCACAGACTGTTGGGCCCACCTCGAAGCCCGCTTCGGTCAGGACCATTCGCAAGCTTGCTGGGGTCCATTTGCTAATGTGATTCGGGGGCATGTCGTCGTGACCAGTCATTCTCTTTTGACGAATCATCGCGGCGGCGTCTGGAACCGTTACAACCAGATGTCCTCCCTGGCGCAACAGGCGACGACAACTCAGCAGTAGCGGTCTGAATTCTGCTATATGTTCGAGCACCTGAAAAAGCGTCACCACCTCGAACCTATTTGATTCAGTCTCTGAGAGGGTGAAAACGTCTGGGGAAACCTTGATTCCTAACCGCTCCAGTTCCTGTTGCGTCGCCGAGCTTTTCTCGACTGCGTAGCAGTCCCAGTGCTTCCCCAAAGTTCGCAAAAATGCTCCTGTTCCCGCACCGATATCGAGAATCCTGCCGCCCGGAAATTTACTCACAGCCAGGTTCAGACCAATACCGTAATCCCAGCGCCAGGCCGGGTAATCCCTGTGTTCGTGCAGAATTGAATAGAACTCCTCATCGCCGCCGACAAACGGGAGCCCAAAGGCAAAGCCGCATTCCTCACAACCCAGCACAGTGCAATGGTCTGCTTGCCAGAGCCGCTGAATACATTTCGCCAGTCTTTTATTTCGCTCAGCACTTCGCGTAACAGGACAAAAATGGGCTGCGGCCTCAGCCACCGAGAAGCGATACAGTGGAGGCTGCGTGCACGCCGAACCACAAACGGGACAAATCGCCTGTGTGGAGAGACTCGCAGTCGCCATAAAAGCCGTTCCTGGCAAAATTGAAACCTCGAAGTTTCTTAAACAGATCATCTGCTGTTAAGGGCTTTTTGAAAGGCTCCGGCCAGGCGCGCCGCCATCGTCCTGGCTGAATAGGAGTCAAAGACTTGCCAATCAATCTCCGGAGTTGCTGGGCTTGAGAACATTTTCTCGAGATAGGTCAGTATTTCCTCAGACTGCTCAGAAGGATCTCGCTCATTACTGAAGCTCACCACAAAGCCTGCGCGCGTCTGTCGCAGAATAGAAACTATGCTGCTGCTCTCATGTGCGATAGCCAACAGTGGTCGTCTCGAGAGAATGTAAGGGAAGACTTTTGAGGCAGTGTAGTGAGGCTCGTCTGACCCCAGAAGCAGCAGGCCATCAGCTTCCAACATGGTTTGTAATGAGTCCAGATAGGAAATCCTTTGCGGGTGTTCAGTGATCCATGGTTCAACCTGGCACTGGCGCGCCACTTTCGTCACGCGAAAAGGATCAATGCCCTCAGTGGAATAGGTACTACCAATAAAGTGAAGGCGTATTCGGCTAAATAAGTTCGGTTCATGCTCCAGGCCCTGGCGGAATGCCGCAAACAAAGCGCAGAGTGCTGGTTTCATTCCCTCGGTGTAAGCGCCTATGTAGCAAGCGTGTAGATAACCATCTGCCGGGTCAAAGATTTTGTTCTTTCGGGGATTACGCCGCAGGTACTGAAAATCTCCTTCTTCCGCGCCGTAAGGAATTTCGGTTGCTCCAACATTCGAGAGCCACCCGTAACGATTGAAAATCTGCTCTGTGGTGCCTTTTGAGACGGCCGTGAGGTGGTTGACACGCTTTAGGGCAAAGGGTTCTAAACCGCGTGCCAGGCGACTTGAGAGGAACCATTTTCTTGGTCTCTGCTTTCGGGGCAGCTGGCGGTAGAAATCTGACACCCAGGGATCGATGTAATCGATAACGTAGGGGATCTGAAACCGCAGATGAGCCAACCGGCCTAAAATCATTGGAACCCCGGGCGGCACAGGGATGAAAATAAGGTCGGGTCTTTGGGTTTTGGCCAGCCGGGAGAGTTCGCGCCAGTGCTGCCAGATACTGCGCATGCCAACATCACCAACGCCGAACTTTCGCGTAACCTTTGCGGGAAATGCTCGGGTGCGAATGATTTTCAGCGCGGCGGGAATCAGCAGCTCATTTTCCGCATCGACTGCCGACTCGTAATAGGTTGGGTCGGTAGTCAGGACAGTTGGCTCCCAGCCAAACTCGTGAAGATGACTGGCGAAGAAGCGTATCCTGGTAGCAGGGGGCAAACTGCTGGGCACAAAGTCGGCGCCGATAATGAGGACGCGGTTCAACCAGTAAACTTTGGTTTCAGCCGGAAGAGGCGCTGATTTGCTGTGAACAACCAGAATATGGCCATCAGAATCGGGTTCACGCGCAACTGTCTGAATGTCTGGTAAGAATGGAAGGCGCTCTTCCAGTCGTGTTCCAGAAAACAGCGCACGGCGTGGTGCCAGTACATTGGTCCCCGATGCCAGCGGTGATACTTCCGCGAGTAGGCGATGAGCTCCGCGGGCAGGCGTTGTTGAAGTCTTTTATAAATTTCCTGCTCCTCACGGATTGAAGCGGCGTAACTTCCTTTTGCGCGACTAAACTGGCCGCCGTGATTGCGCAGCTGGATTAGCGGCTGACCGATGTGCCCAATCGTGTGAAGCGCTGACACTCGCACCCACATTTCAAAATCCGCGGAAACCTTCAAGTCTTCCCGGAAAAATCCAATATCGTCCAGTACTTTTCTTCTCAGGAGTACATTGGCTATGTTGCCGGCAATTGAGCCGTGGAAGAACATGATCTGTGCTGCCAGGTCAGGATCGATAATTTCCGGAGTGGGATCGGCTGGGGCTGGAAACGTAATTCGGCCGTGTTCATTGATGGTGTCGACGGCGCAATAGACCATTCCCACGGAAGGATGCGTTTGGACAAACTCAGCTTCCGTTTTCAGGCAACTCGCCTTCATTACGTCATCCTGTGACCAAAGCCTGATCCAGTCTCCTTTTGTTTCCCGCAAAGCTCGATTCAGCGTCTTGAAAAGTCCCAGATTAGCGCTATTTGAAAAACTGCGGATTCGATCATTTTGGAACTCTGCAATTATCCGGGAGCTGCCGTCATTGGAATGGTCGTCCCAAATGATCAGCTCAAAATCGGCTCCGGTTTGAGCCAATACCGACTCAATTGAATGACGCAGGTAAGTGTCTCCGTTGTAGACGGGTAGAAGAACTGAAATGAAGGGTTTTGAAATTGTCAAAGGCGGTGTTTAAAGTGGAGCTTGGTAAAGCGACTTCCTTCTCTGAAGCCTGCGAAGCAGGCGAGAGCATAAAGCCTGCGGTGGAGCGAAGCGGAACCCCAGGACAGCAATGAATAAGAGACCGCGAGCCCGCGGCAGCGGGCGACAGCCGCAGGCGAGCCAATGTCGCAGAAAACTCTAATTCACCACTGTCGCCCGCTGGCGCGGGCTTGAGTCTTTAGCATTCCACGCGCGCCAACCATTTACTTTTCTCGAGGTCCCAACAAAAACGGCTGCGCGCGCTGTCCCAACTCGCCTGCTGCGCGGCTTTCAAAAGCCTATGGTCCTTGATCCAGCGGGCGAGACCTTTAGCCAAAAGCTTTGGCTGGCCCGCCGGGTAAAAGAAACCTGTTCCTTTACATTGTTCCAGAAGCTCCCTTTGACCGGGGGTTTCAGTTGCCGCAATCGCCAGCCCGGCCAAAAGATAGCTACCGATTTTGTTGGATACCGTGAGGGCAGCATTTGTTCTTTCCGGACGCTCGAGGGCCAGTCCGACATCGAACTGGTCCATAGAGTTGATGAGTTCGTCATGATCAATCTGCGGATGCAGCCTCAAATCAACTCGGTGGCGTTGAGCAAGTGCTTGCAATCTCAGATCAAAGCCGCTGGCAGCCTTTCCTCTGAGATGTAATTCAACTCCGTTTCCTAAAATACCTGCTGCCTCGATGGCCTCCTCCAGACCGCGGCCCGGGCCAATAGTCTGGCTAAACCAAAACAGTCGCAACGCGCGGTTTATCGGTCGCCGACCTGGGGGTGGCAACCGGTTTGCCAGGTGCAAAGGAAAGACGTTGTAAAGCACCACGGGCCGCAGGACGCCGTAATCGCGCTCTAAACGATTCGCAATGCCCGCCGAGGCAGCCGAGATGTATTCGCAGGCCGGTAAGTACTTTGCTTCGATGAGTCGAACTACATCTACCGGGTCGGTGCCATTTTCTGTAAGTAGATCTTCGCAATCGAATCCGAGCCTGCCAGACCAACGCTGGGCAGCTGCGGCGGCGATGGGAAGTGCCGCCTGGGCGTGAGCTATAAACCAATCCGCCCGCTCGTTCGAAGCCTCCAGGATTTGTTCGGGGAGTGCGGTTGCATAGGCATATTCGGCTAATCGCTCACCTCCAAAACGCTGGTGACATTCAAACGCCAGCCGGCGGCGACCCCGAATAAATACTGAACGAGTTTTCCCACGAAAGCCCGAAGGCAGGTAATCGATCTTCTGGTGTCGCCACTTTCTTCGACACAAGTGTCGCTGGTCTTTAGTGTCCAGTTCTGGAGTAAATGATGGAGTGACTACCCGGACTTCGTGTCCGGCCTCGCTGAGCGAGTCAGCCTCGCGCAGAAGTCTGGGATTATGACAAATATGTGTGACTCCGATCAGGCAGACTCGCATCGTCAATCCCTTAGGAGCAAACGCCTATTACCAAATTCTTCAACCCAGCTAATGTGGTGCTTGTAACTTCCGCTTAACTACCTGAATGCGCCTTGCCGGCTTCCAGCCAAGAGTGCTTCTGATGGCACGAAAGATCTTTCCGCCCCCCAGCAGCTTGTGATCAGTGCCTCCGAGAGAACGCACCCGACTCTCGGCATCACAAATTAAGCCTGGCATTGCCGGATAGTTATCGTAGATAAACTGTTGATATAGGGCCGCACAAGCTCTGCGAGTTCTCGGACTGTTTTCTTTGTTTAGCAGGTGAGTTGCACTTGCTTCAATTGACCGGTAAGTGGCAGCAAGCGCTTCAGGTGTAGATCTTTTGCTGAGGCTGTGCGGTACGCCCGAACGATAGTAGGAACGTGCGTCTGGACAGAAGACCACGCCATCGCTGTTGAGGATTACGCGAGTAAAATACTCTCCATCATCGTTGGTGGAAATTGCTTCATCCCATCTGCCTGCCTTTTCGATAACGCTTCGGGGGGTAAGCCAGCTGTGGCAGGGCATCATGCCGCCTCTCTGCCAGGAGGTAACCAGCCAGTCAACTGGCGTTAAATCCTTCCAGACAGGTTCCGGCACGAATTCGGTTTTGATAGGTAATTCGTAAAAACGCCCCCAGGCTCCGGAGGCTACGTACCCAGGTGGTTCCTCAGATAACCGACGCATCTGGATCTCGATCTTGTCTCTGGCCAGGAGATCGTCTGCATCGAGGAACTGTATAAATGCTCCCTGGGCTTCGCTGAGAGCTCGGTTTCGGGCAGCGCTGGCACCGTGATGTTCTTGTTCGATAAGCTTGATACGCTTGTCTGCAAAACCTCTTAGAATACTCCGAGAGTTGTCGCTTGACCCATCGTCCACAACAATGATTTCCCAATTCCTCCAGGTCTGAGCCCGCGCAGATTCCAGGGCCTCCTCGATCCATCGTTCGGAGTTGTAGCTGGGAATTAGAATTGAAACCAACGAAGTTGTCATGTCATTTACGGGTTTGTTTTGTATCAAAAATCTGTAGGGGCGCCCTTACAAGCAACCACCACGGCTAATTGGGGGTACGCTTAGTGTAGTTTCGTGTAGTTTCGTGTAATTTCGTGTGATTTCGTGGATCGCTTTTGCGACGCAAACAGACGATCCATGAAATCACACGAAGCTACACGAACGAGCACCAAACTTGGGACGGAGGTTCCAGGTGGTTTCTATAGGACATCTGCAGGCGGTAGCCTGCTGGTGAACTCCGTGGCCGCCCCTTCGTTGCATCACGGTCAATAATGAGGTGAATCGAGCTGGTCGCGACAATAAGGTAAATCGAGCTTGTCGCTACCAGGGGCGGCCACGGAGGGCCGCCCCTACAGATTTTTAACACAGCCGCTCGATGCTACTCTTTCGTATAGGCGGATTATTTCCGGCGTGATTTTCTCGGTATCAACCCGGTCAGCAATTATTCGTGCGTTTTGCTCCGCAGCCTTTCGAACCAGCTCGTCGTCGGTTAGAGCGCGGCGTATTGCCTGTGCAATAGCATCCGAGTCTTCCGCGGGAACCAGTAAACCGTTACTCCCACTCTCGATCCATTCGGCAGTCGAAACGGTATCAGACTGAATCGGGAAAGCTCCCATCATCATTGCTTCCAACAATGAAATCGGAGTGCCATCTGACAAACCGACACCTATGGCAATCCGCGATCGGCCCATCAACCTCAGCATTTCTAACTGAGCCGACTGTGGCACCTGACTGATACGAATTTTGGTTTCTCTGGTCATCATCTGGATCTCTTCTGAGACTTCAGAGTCAGCCGAGTAAACCAAGACCTCGTAGTTCTCCAACAGCCTCTCGCATTTCCTTATGGCCGCTAAAGCCACCAGCGCCCGACCGAGAAGCCTGTCACCGTGATAGCCCTTAACTAGTATGACGTTTCGCTCGTTGAAAGGACGTTTCAGGCGCCGAGGTTCTCGAAGGTCAAATCCACCTCCAGCTGGATATACCCCCAGAGCCTCGCCTGCAAAGCCGAACCTGCTTGCCAGCTCGAGATCTCGTCGACAATCCGCGATGTAGTAGTCGCAACGGCCCAGGAACTCACGAATACTCTGCCGATGATCAGGCAAGTTACCGTATCGGTAAAAGTCGCTGCCCCAGGACGAGTAAATAACGGGAGGATATGGCCGTCCGTTCAATTGCTGCAGGGCTTCGGAACTCAAATACCCGGCGTGCTGCATCTCCAGGACATGGATAATGTCGGGGTTTAGTGAACGAATTGTCGTTGCCAGGCGTTTTGAGTCGGCTGCAAGCCCGGGCGAAGCCAACTTGACGATGCTTTTGATTTTTCCTCGACCGCTCAGGATCGGCCAGTGAAGCCCCTTGCGAGTTACCTGACTATTATCAGAAAACGGCCAGGTCCTGAAAAAGGAATGAATCGTAACGCTGCGCAAGTCCGGATGGACAGGGCCGTCATGTACTGGAAAAAGGTGGATGTCCCACTCCTGGCCGGCTATTTGATTGATCCAGCGGGCCGTATGAATGCTGTCTGGAAAGCCAATGAAAAGAATCCGCATTTGCTGACTTCAGCTATACGCCGCCTAATTTTTTACTTAACCCGCTCTCCCACGACGAGCCTGGGTATAAACCTGGGCCTGATCGCCAGCAGCGCATCTTTCACGAGCGCTGGTCGGAGCCTCAAAGCGAACAGCGCATACCTTATTGCTTCAGCGTAGCGATGCCGGTACCAGTGTCCATATGCAGTTTTGAGCGCAAGTTCCCGGAAGACCGAATTTACGATTGCTCTTTTTTCGGCGTGGCGAGTTCTCCGCGCGCTTTTGGAGGCATTCTTGAGAAGCATCAGGCGCTCACGCTCTACTCGACCATTCTGAACCATTAGGTGCCAGGTGTTGCTTTCATGTTCCCGGTATGAGGCCAGAACTTCAGGAACGAAAACAATCGGCCAATGGTCGGCGATTCTGATCCAAAGATCCCAGTCAGTCATGGCTTTGAAATCGCTGTTGAAAAAGCCCACTTCATGCAGACAATCTCTCCTAAAAACAGCAGTCAAAGCTGGCACAGGATTGTCTCGCAAAAGCTCAGCGTAAGCGTCACGGGGATTAGAAACTGGTCGGCCGAGTACCTCCCGATCGGTTTTCACCTCGCCGGCTGCGTCAATCACTTGAGCCAGGCAATAAGCGAGGCCCGCGTCAGGCTCCTCTTCGAGCGCTCGCATTTGTCGTTCTAACTTGTTTGGGAGCCAAACATCATCAGAATCCAGAAGGGCAATATAGTCACCCGTAGCCGCCCTCATCCCGGTATTTAAGGCCGCGTGAACACCTTGATTCTCCTGATGCAGATATCTAATCCTGTTTTGGAACGGCTGCAGAACTTCGGTTGTGTTGTCAGTAGAACCATCGTCTACAACAATGTGTTCAAAGTCTCTGTAGGTTTGGCTCTGTGCGCTTTCGACAGACTCGCTGATGAATCTGGCATGATTGTAAGCCGCTGTGATTACACTGACTTTAGGCAACTATTCTGCTCCCACTCTCCGTGCGGCACACCTCTGAAAAAGTCTCAGCTGCTAACCGGTAACTGCGAATTTCCTTACCGCGACTACTCTTGGTCGAATCGTGTCTAAATCTGGCTTTTTCATGCAAAGCAATCGACCGGAGATTCGCTGTGAATATCTCAGCAACCAGATCTCTTTTCTCTTGTGCGGCAATGTCTATCAAATGGTTAAGAATCATCCGTCCAAAACCGCGGCCTCGGTATTCAGGGGCCACACATTCTGTAACCTTCAATTCATCCTCTTTCAGAGCCAGAGCGCCATAGCCGACCGGCAGGTCGTGTTTGTCGAAGATCAGAAACAATCTGTAAGTCTGGTCACGTAGGGCTGGCCGGTAAGTGCGGAAATACCAAAGTAGCTGCTGGAAGAAACCAATATGATCCTGGCAGTTGGTTAGATACTCTCGACAAGCGTTTCTAAGCCGGCGCACCTGTAAGGCCTGGGTCAGGGTTTCGACGGGTTGGAGAACTACCGAATTCGTAATCACGCTATTTGGTTTTAATTGCATACGGCTGCGACCTGATGTGCAATGTACTCGCGCTGTTCTTCCGTCAGCCACCAACCCACTGGAATCGACACCTGTTCGGAGGAGAACTTATCAACACCGGGCAGAGTTTGTTTGAACTCCCGGAACATCGTGTGCAAGTCATTGCGAGCATGAACTTGCGATGCCATCACCTGCGCTGTTTTCATTTGCTCCATAAACTTCCTTCGATCTCGCACGCGAATTGTGAACAGCCAGTATGAACTCTCTCGATCGGCTCGATACTGCAACAGTTTTACCCCAGTCACCTGAGCAAAACGTGCTCGATAGTAGGCTGCGTTGGCCCGATGCCGCCTAAGCAATTCACCCACAAACTCAAGTTGGTGCAATCCGATCGCGGCCGCAACGTCATTCATGTGAAACTTGTAACCCGATTCCTTAACGTCCTCTTCGCAGCGAAGATCCCTGCGCTCTCCTTCACGGTCAATTCCATACCAGCGAAGTAATTTGCCGCGCTTATGAGCTTGGTTGTCACGACATACAAGGGCGCCGCCATCAACCGTGGTCAGGTGTTTGATTGCCTGAAAGGAAAAACAAACAAAGTCTGAGTGGCTGCCAATGGGTCTGCCTTGAAAGCTGGCGCCAAACGCGTGGGCTGCGTCCTCAATGACTTTGAGGTTGTACTTTTTACCGATGTCGTTGAGCGCTTCGACATCACAGGGATAACCGCCCCAGTGGACGGCCATGATGGCTTTGGTCTTGTTCGAAATTTTGCGCTCTACATCAAGAGGATCGATATTGCCGGTTTGGGGATCGATGTCGGCCCAGACAATGCGCGCTCCCATAGCCATGATGGGGGTGTTCGTCGCCGTGCAGGTCATGGGTGTAGTAATTACTTCATCCCCGTACCCAACATTCGCCAGGCGCAGAGCCAATTGCAATGCGGAAGTGCCAGAGTTAACAGTGAGCACGTTTTGGGAGCCAAACCATGGAGCCAGCGCCCGCTCAAAATCCTCCACGCGCGGGCCCTGCCCGATATATCCACTGAAAAGCGTGCGCGCTAACGGCTCCAGGACCGTTTCCGGCATGTGTACTTTGAAGAGTGGAATTGCTTCCCCAGCTTCTGGAAAAACTCTGGACTCGACCTTTGGATCACGAACCAGGATTGCTTGAGACATTCGCGTGCAGCTCCGAAACTTCTACTCGCCCATGAAGGAAGTATGCCAATCCAATCTAGGTCGGATCAGGCCTGGATAGTTATGAGCAATGCGGCCGCGGGCCGAGTTGCCATTCATCTTATCGACGACCTGAAACACCAGAATATTTTCTTCGAATACGTGAGTCTTAATCGGTACCTGAAGTTCGACGATACTTACTCGAACGAAGAAAGTACCTTCTGTCATCAAATTACCGGGAATCCAGCAGGTGGTGAGGTAATTGCCGAGTTTATGCGGGGCCATCAACCCTTCTTCGTATTGATTTGCGGAAGTGAAAAGCAGATTGCCATCGCCATCGTACACCACGAACTCGGCGGCCAGGTTGCTGACAGACTGACGGGCGCAGTATCCAATTTCAACACCAATGGGCTGCGAGCTGTCCAGAATCTGCTGAGTCTTTCCAGCTTCATTTCGGATCCGCACAGAGTTCAGGCGCACGACGTCGTCTCCGGGGGCCATGTTCTGGCTGGACCAGCTCTTCTCAGCCAGCAACCCGAATCCGGAGTGGAGATACCGGGTAATCACCTCGGAAGTCGGCCCTGACTCGGCGAGCCTCCCCTTATCGAGAAGCAGTGCCCGGGGACACAATCTGGCCACCGCCTCCATGTTGTGGCTGACAAAGAGCGTCGTGCGCCCGGCTCTAGTGACGTCGCCCATCTTGCGCAAGCACTTGCTTTGAAAGTCTGCGTCTCCGACAGCCAGCACTTCGTCGACCAGCAGGATTTCCGTGTCCAGATGGGCTGCCACCGCGAAGGCAAGCCGAACGTGCATGCCGCTTGAGTAGCGTTTGACCGCAGTGTCAACAAATTTTTCGACTTCCGCGAAAGCGACTATTTCGTCAAACTTTCGCTCAATTTCAGCCTTCCGCATTCCCAGGATCGCGCCGTTTAGATAGATATTTTCGCGGCCGCTGAGTTCGGGATGAAATCCGGTTCCCACTTCCAACAGAGAGCCAACGCGACCATCGATGAAAGCCTCTCCGCGGGTGGGTTGGGTGATTCGGGAAAGGATTTTTAGGAGGGTGCTTTTGCCGGCGCCGTTGCGCCCGATGATGCCCAGGATCTCGCCACGCTCGACTGTGAAGGAAACGTCTTCCAGGGCCCAGATAAAATTATTGCCGATTGCCGATTGTCGATTGTCGATTTTGCCGTGACCATTCTGGTGTGCTCGCACCTGGCGAAATGGTTTGGCTGCAGCAGAGGCAATAACATCGCGCAGTGCCTTGTAAGATTCACGAGCTTCCAGCCGGTATTGCTTGCTAAGACCCTGACAACGGATTGAAGCCATTAAAAATTGCGAATTTGGGATGGCGAATTGCGGATTTCGTGTGGACGAATGCTTAGCTAAAATTTAGGTAACTTTGTGGCAGAATGGGAATTACCTCTGGAGCTTGCGAATCTGCATTAGATAACATCCGCAAACTCCTGTTCCATGCGCCGGAAATAGTAGAGACCGCCAAACAGGATGAGAACCACCACGATGATCGAAACCACCAGAAGACTGCCGGGTCCTTCGGACTTACCAAGCAAAGCCCAGCGGAAGCCTTCTACTACCCCGGCCATGGGGTTAAGCCCATAAAGTGGGCGCAATGATTCAGGAATCAGAGAACTGGGATAGGCCACCGGTGTGGCAAAGAGCCAGAATTGAATCAAGAAGTTTAGTGTGTAACGCACGTCGCGATATTTGACGTTCAATGCAGACAACCACAGGCCAACCCCCAGGGCAGTCAGCACAGCCAGCACTATAAAACCGGGCAGTGTAAGCACGGCCCAGTTCGGAACAATTCCGTAGTAGATCATCATCAGCAAAAGGATGACGAAGGCGATGATGAAGTCGAGCAAACCTCCTAAAACCGCGGCAATCGGCACCACCAATCGCGGGAAGTAGACTTTTGTGATTAGCCGCTCGTTTGCTACCAGGCTATTGCTCGACTCGGTCAGTGAGTGCGCGAACAGTTGCCAGGGCAGCAAGGCACAAAAGGTGAACAGCGGATAAGGAAGGCCATCGGAGGGCATTCCAGCCAGGCGCCCAAAAAACAGACTAAAGACAACCATCATGAAAAAGGGTTGGATGATGGCCCAGGCAGCTCCCAGCACAGTCTGTTTGTAGCGTACCTTGACATCGCGCCAGGTCAGGAAGTAGAGCAACTCTCGATACTCCCAAAGCTCCCTGCACCCAATTCCCAGCGCTCCCCGAGCAGGGCGAATATGGAAAAGCTTGTGGGCTACCGACTCAGACATGGGAAGAAAAGCGAATTAGGAATTAGGATTTAGGAATTAGGATTTGGGGTTTGTGGGTTATTTGCGAGTGATTTCAGGTGCCTTGTCACTTGCTAAGAGACGAGCTAGGACGACGCGCCTCGGAATCGGTTAACAGCAAGGCCGAAAGGTGGCCCGATTGAGTGAATTGATAGTCGGGTCGTTAAACCTTTATGTTCTGGCTTTTGCAGTCTTAGAAGATTTTGTAAAGATTGAGAGGAGTTCCGCTGCTTCTTGTACGAGCCATCTGCGCTTAACAGGATTTCCCAGGTTCGATGCGTGGCAGAGTTTTAACCAATATTCTGACTCGGATAACTCTTTTTGTACGATGGCAAGTTTGTGAATGAAGTCTTTACGAGATTCGGCCCGATTAGCTTCGCGGTAATTTGCGCCTACTGATGTGCCGGCTTTGACCAGCTGAAACCGGATTTGATTGCCAACAACATCTCGGGGTAGTGTCGCTACGAATTCGACGATTTTTAGAGCGAACTGCATTGTTCGCTCCTCTAAATCGAACTTGTTCATGTGAGGCCTCCTCGTGAGATGAAGAGTAATGCTTCTTAAATACCGAACAACTCCTAATTCCTAAATCCTAAATCCTAAATCCTAAATTGCTTTTTCGCAATTAGAGGTTATCGTCGTTCCTTCCCGTGGTAGGCTTCGCTATAATATTGCTGATAATAATAGTACTCATGTGACTCCAACTGGACGTTGTTTAGGACAACGCCGAAGATCTTTGCGCCTACGTCACGGAGGAGCTGGCGCGAGCGATTTACTATGTGACGCGAACTTCTGCCTCCCTGTACCACCAGCAGCACTCCGTCGACCATTGTGGAAATCAACACGCCATCGGTAAATGAACTGACTGGGGGCGAGTCAACTACTACGTGGTCGAAGTTTTCCTGCAGCGTAGCGATCAGGCGACGCATCTGCTCAGAACCCAGCAGCTCAGCAGGATTAGGAGGTATCGGGCCCGACGTCAACACATGCAGGCCAGTCGCCGAGTCCTTGATGACCAATTCGAGCATTGTGTTTTCAGAATAGTCATTCGCCAGAATCGAACTGAGTCCGGGACGGTCGCGCAGGTCAAAGATCGCTTGCAAGCGGGGCCGACGCATGTCCGCGTCAATGATGACCACATTGGCGCCCGTCTGGGCCAGGCTGATGGCGGTGTTTACGGCCGTGGTGGTTTTGCCCTCACCCGGCAGGCTTGAGGTTATCAGGAGTGACCGCGGCGCTCGTCCAGCAATGGAAAGCAACACCGCCGTCCTTAGGTGGCGGTAAGATTCTGCAAGTGGTGAACGACTGTCAACATTTGTCAAAAGTTCAGGATTCCCCGTAGCGCCATTACCATTTTTCTTTTGCAAGGCCGTCGTTGGGAGCGCCAGTACCCGCCGACGAACCCCGGCTCCGACCGCTGGGATTACCGCTAGTGCCGGCAAATGGAGCAGCCGCTCAACCTCTTCCGTCGAATGAACAGAATCGTCCAGGTAGTCGAGAAAAAGCGCAACTCCCACTCCCAAACCCAGCGAGAGAAATAATGATATGAAAACCGTTCGTGTCCGATTTGGCCCAATCGGTCCTTCAGGTGCGAGCGCATAATCAACCACCGAGATGTTGTTACGCTCACTGGCCTTAATTACATCGTTTTCCTTCGAGCGCTGTAAAAGACTGTCGAGCAGGGTCTTGTTGGTGGCAATTTCCTGTTGAATGATGCGGTAGTTTATGGCCGCTTCGTTCTGCGTCAGCGTTTCCGAGCGCTGCTGTTCAAAGGCCTTGTGCAAGGACTGCTCGCGCTCTAACGCACCCTTGTATTTGGTCTCGAGATTTCTCAACAAGGTTGTACTCTTATGACTGCGAACCTCTTTTAGTTGCCGGTCAAGCTCAGCGATTTGTTCGTTTATCTCCTTAACTTCAGGAGCTTCCTCAGTTGCATCAACCAGTAGTTGTGCTCGCTTCTGCCGCAACTCCGCCATTTTCGACTCAGCATCGTTTGCTTCTTTTGTTTCTGCTTCAGAGAGAGCGGCGGCGGCTCCTGGCGCCTGGGCAGCATTGAACAGGGCTTCAGCCGTCTTCCGTTCGTTCTCGGCTTCGAGCAGCTGGCGATTCAGACCGGCGAGCCGGTCAACAACTGTATTCTGGCTGGGGTCGAGTGAAATGATTTCATTATTCTTGGCGTAATTCACCAGCCGCTCCTCGGCCGTGCGGATGTGCTGCTGCAATTCAGCAATACGCTTTTGCAGAAAAGTGCCGGTAGTCGATCCGGTTTCGGTCTTCTTCTCAAGATTCGAGTAGATGTAGGTTTCAGCGATGGCGTTGACGACCTTGGCCGCGACCGTCGGGTCAGTGTGCCGGAAAGTCAGATCTATGAGACGAGTCTCTTTGAAGTAGCCCCGGTTCTCCTTGACTGGGTCAACTTCGAGACCGGCGAGAATTGCATTCACATAGGGTGCCAGCCGCTTTGCTTCATCAAGATCTTCCCGTGCCGATGGGGGCGCAACTGAGGTCGCCAGCGGTAGTTCGTTTTTCGCAGGGCCGTTGGGGTTTGGTTTTGCACTCGTGTCAATTCCGGCCATGCGCAGTAATGTTCGCCAGGGTGAGCGCTTTTGTCCGGTATTGCCTTTAAAAAAGTCCGGGTTGTGCTCTAAGTCGAGCGTCTTAACGACCCTACGCATCAGGCCCGGGCTGGTGAGTATTTGCAGTTGAGTATTGAAGTAAACCGGATCATTAGCAGGACCAATAAAGTAGGGAGTTTTCCCGACCAGCGCTCCCGGATTCTCGAGATCGACCTGGACGCGCGCGGTCGACTGGTATATGTCCGGTTTTCGGGCCACATAGGCCAGGGCAAAGGTGGTTATGAGCACCACAATCGCCAGGACCAGCCAGAGTCGTTTACGAACTGCCCGCCAGTAATCCAGCAGGTGAACGTCATCCTCTGCACTGGGATCGACGCCATAGTTATAGCTAGGCGGAGTGGCAGGCTCTGGCGCTTTCTCAACCTCCGGCAGCGCCGGCTCTTTTTTGACTAACTTACGAGAAGGCTTCATAAGGGTTCGAGAAATGATTTGGGAATTAGGATTTAGGATTTAGGAATGGGGAAGACGGCCCATTAATCAATCCGCAATTGCCAGTTCCAAATTCCCAACATTCCTAAATCCTAAATCCCAAATCCTAAATCCCAAATCCTAAATCCTAAATCCTAATTCCTAATTCCTAAATTTCTTCCTAAGGAATAACTCTCACCGGGAGTTGGGAGACTGACGGGGCAACACCTCCAAGCAGTCCGCGTAAGAAACTCTTGGTTCCTGAGGTGGGCACTTCGATGATGTCGTTTGGTTGCAGCGCAACATCCTCCAAACGCTTCTTCTCAATGGCCAGGAGATCGACAACTATTTCCTGACGAGTTGCACTTCCCGGCCCTTGCCGAACTATTCTAACTCGATCTTTTTTGCTGTCTTGTTTCACCCCACCCGCCATGGCGATGGCCTGCGTAAGGGTTATGGGTTCCTTCAGAGGCACGGTCAGTGGCGAGTAAACATTGCCGACAACGTAGACCTGGTCAGCTTCCGGCAAGGTCACGATGTCTCCCGGCTCAAGATAAGGATTAGCTTTGGGATCGCCGCGTAGGGTGTCACTCAACTTGTAGCTGGAAAAAGCTGCGGCGAGATCAGGTTCGCCCACCTGAGGATTTTGGCAGGGCAGAGCTGGCGTTGAATGCACGATATTTATGGTCTGACCTGCCCTTGAAGTTGGCCCTTTGGCATAGGTCAATAGTTCCAGCAACCGTACGCGGCGCTGCAGTTGAAAGCGGCTTTGATCGTTAACGGCTCCCAGAATGGCCACTTGTTTTGAGTGGTACTCTTTAATGAACACATCAACTTGAGGGTTGCGGTAAAACTTCAGATAGCGAGTAGCGACCTCTTTGGCCAGCTCACCTTCGGTCAGACAGGCCGCCTGAATTTCCGATTCGATCAAAGGCATCCGGATCATTCCGTTGCCCTCAACCCGGACAGCCTCGCGTGACAGATGTGGACGAGTAAAGATCCTGATATCCAAGACATCACCCGGGCCGATGCGGTAGCGCTCGTCTTCCTGAGTAGTTGCGACACTTATTTTAGGTGATGGCAAAACAGTTTCAGTTTTGGGTGTCTGTGCAAAGGCCAGGTTTCCTATAAAGACCAGCACAACACAAGCGCCAGGCCAGATAAGCCAGCGGCCACACAACGCCTTTGGAAAGCTCACCGCCATCATCCTGTTCACGGCTTTCATCTCCCCGCCATTCCCACGCGCCTGGAGAGCAGCGCTTCGCGCATATGGTTTGGTCTGGCAAGGTTCAGAACAGTGTTGCTCAGTAGCACGTAAAGCTCTTCGTGTTCTCGGTTGAACAAGCCGGTTAGTGGTTGATCTTGAGTCTTGGTGATAACACCTTCCCTAATCCACTGCCAGAACTGTGCTTGGGTTGTCCAGAACTGTTTTCGATCTCGACAAATCACCAGCGCAGTCTTCTTCTTACGACGGCGCTTCTTTTTATCCCTGGCTTTTTTGACTTCCATGCTTGTCTCCCTCCAACACACACTTCAACCATTGCGTTCCCTTCCCTGATCCCGGGGCGAAGGGGTCACACACGTACCCGATGGGGAAACCTTAAGGGCAAGGCGGCCTTAAATTTTCAAACTCAAGAACTCCCTTTGGGTAATGAGAGGGAGTCTGGCTACCTGGAATCCTTCAAACACAGACACCACTCGCTCGGGCTGCAGCCACTCACTATCTGCCACTGCTGGCTTTAAAAGCTTCTGAACACTTAATCTAGAGAGCAAGCTGGCAAAAATTTGTGCGGGCATCCCTTCCAAGTAAACACCGCTGGTTTGTTTGAGCATTGGTGTCGTTTCGTGTAATTTCGTGGATCGTATGTTTGAGGAACAATAGAAACGATCCACGAAATCACACCAAATTACGCGAACAACGCGCCAAACTTTGTCTGAGACATACCAGGTTTCCCTAAGAGATTCTGGAAAATGAAGCTTGCAAGGCCAGGGGTGGGACGCCCCCAGATAGGCCTGCTGGTGAACTCGGTGGGCGCCCCTACAGATTTTCTCGTATTTGAGTGGCGGCTGTTCGGCGTTCTCCCCTGAAGGGTAGGTGTTTGAGCGTACCAGAGTGGAGTTAGATCTCTTCAGGGGAAGCATCTATTGGCTCAGTCGCATTATTGCGGCGGGCTAAAGCGGCGGCACATGCCGTTCGGCTCTGTGCTTGCTGATTAAGCTCATCTGATCAATCAATACATTCACAGATTGGTTTCTGTGCTTGTCGTTGACTTGCGTCGGAGCAGTGATGCCAATGTTGTCGGGTAAACCAATGCCAACTAGTTCATTACTATCGCCTGGGTAATCGCACTCAGAAAAATCGATTCTTAACCCAGCTTTTGCAAATTCGAGTTTCGAGCGCTGAGCCTAATGGCATCAGTACGTTATGTCAAGAGATTTAATGTGCTGGATCAGCGTTATCTAACATCTCGCACCAGAGGTGCCCGATCGTTATATGTGCTTCCTGAATCCGGGAAGTTCTAATCGAAGAAACTACGACCGCTTGATCGCAAAGTGAGCGCAGCGGCTCAGCACCAGCACCCGTCAAGGCGATGGTCTTGCAGCCCCGTGACTTGGCTTGTTCTACGGCTTTAATGACGTTCGGGGACTTGCCGCTGGTACTAATTGCAATCAGTACATCCCCCGTTTGCGCCAGTCCCAGGACTTGACGAGCAAAAACTTCTTCGAAGCCATAGTCGTTGCTGATGGCGGTAAGTGCCGAGGTATCCGTGGTAAGAGAAATCGCCGGCCAGGAACCACGGTGTCGCTCGTAACGACCCACAAGCTCGGCAGCGATATGCTGCGCATCAGCAGCACTGCCTCCATTCCCGCAAAGAATGATTTTGTTTCCCTTTTTCAGCGCCTTTATGATCAATTTCCCGGTCTGCTCAATATCGGACAAGCATGACTCCAGCAGCGCCCTGACCACCTGAAGGTGCTCCTCGAGCGATTTCTTTAAAATTTCGGATGCTGGTTGTATTGAGTTAGTCACCTGAGATTAGAATCCCCGAACCTCCTTTGACCGGGGCGAGTGATTTCGTGGTTTTCTTCGTGTACTTTCGTGTAGTTTCGTGGATCGCTGTTATTGCGATACCCAACAACGTAGCGATTACAATACGATCCACGAAACGACACGAAAGGACACGAAGAAAACCACGAAATCACTGGTCGCAGATGTCAACTGTCAAAAGTCCATTGCCAAGCAGATTCGAGTGTTAGCGAATCCAAATTCTAGATTCTTAATTCCAAATTGTAAATTTCGGTGGTCAGGGTTTACCATTCCCACTTTAAACCTTGACCGTCTCACGAACCACGAGAATGCCTACGCCTGCTGTCACACCCATGCTGCGCCAGTATCAGGAACTGAAGCAGCAGCATCCGGGAATGCTGCTGTTCTTTCGCCTTGGTGATTTCTACGAACTTTTCTTTGATGATGCGGTAGTTGGCTCGCGCGAGCTGCAAATCACTTTGACGGCGCGCCATAAGGAGCGCGGCGATCCGATTCCAATGTGCG
>Ga0187893_10002185_pt1 | contig 43759 bp, 42 predicted proteins | sample MA1701074metaG_FD_139574 | JGI IMG/M metagenome (GOLD analysis project Ga0187893, IMG submission 139574) | White microbial mat communities from a basaltic lava cave in the Kipuka Kanohina Cave System on the Island of Hawaii, USA - MA170107-4 metaG ... | reverse complement strand
GGAGGCACCTTGTTCGACTCCAGGTACCACATCAGCTTGCGAGCGCCCGCGTAGCCTTCCGCGTCGGTGTCGCCGGTGTAGACGAGCGCCGCGTAGGCGAAGCGCTCCCGCGGAGCGCCGGGCAGTCCCAGCTCGGCCCGGCGCTCACGGTAGCTGTCGAACACCGTCTTCGTGCCCTCGAAGCCCGTCAGGAAGCAGGCTACCGTGTACCCTCGCGCGCCCACTTCGCGCGCGCTGCTCGGGCTCAGCGCGGTGATCCAGATCGGGGGATGGGGCTCCTGGTACGGACGCGGCCAGATGTTCACCTGGCGGTGGTGGAAGTACTTCCCTTCCCAGTTGAAGGGCCCGTCGTGGCTCGTCCACGCCTTGACGATCAGGTCGTGCGCCTCCCAGAAGCGCTCCATCATGTGCGTGGGGCGATGGTTGCCGGCAGACATCTCGTACGGCACGCCCCGGACGAACCCACACTCGAGGCGCCCGCGCGAGTACACGTCCACCATCGCCATCTCCTCGGCCACTCGCACCGGCTCGCGCCGGTTGGCGATGGGGTTGCCGAGGATCAGAAGGCGCGCCGAACGGGTGACCCGTCCCAGCGCGCCCATGACGACAGCCGCCGACGGGTTCACGTTGGTTGCCGTCTGGTGGTGCTCGTTGACCATGATCTCGAGCCCCAGCTCCTCGGCGAGCAGCCACTCGTCGATAAACCGGTGATAGAGGTCGGCACCGATCTTCGGATCGTAGTAGCGGTTGGGGAGCTTGACCCGGATCGAATCGTACTCCCGCGCATCGGGCAGCAGGTGATATGCGTTTTCACTGAAGAACCAGGCGCGCATGTCCAATCTCCTCGCCAGGCCGGAATGCCGCGGCTCGGCGCGGCGGCCGACCGTCTTCACCCCAAGGCGAACGTGCAGACGCGGGCGGCCAGCGCCTCGGGCTGCTCGAGGTGCGGAAAGTGTCCGGCCCCGGCAATCGTCTCGAGCCCGGCGCCCGGGATGGCATCCCGGTACGCCGCCCCGTAGTAGTCGGCCGTGACGAAGCGATCGTCGGCGCCCCACAGGAGCAGCGTGGGAACGGTGATCCGGTGCAGCCGCCCCCGGAGCTTCGGGTTGTGGAAGTACGGCTCCCAGGCGTAGAGGGCGGTCGCCTCCCGATTGCGCGCGATGACGGTCAACCGATCGTCGGACAGCACGGCGTGATCGAGCCGGGCGCGCGCCGGGTCGTGGTACTGGAGCCGGAGAACCTCGTCAGGATGGAGCGCGAAGATGTCGGGGATGTCCCGCGTTTCCCTGTCGCCAACCTTGATCCCGAGCGGCGCCACCAGGATCAGCCGCGCCATGCGCTCCGTGCACTTCACGGCCATTTCCGCGGCGATCCACCCGCCGAGCGAGCAGCCGATCACGACGGCGTCGCGGACGCCCTGCTGCGCGAGCAGGTCGAGGTAGAGGTAGGCCAGGTCGTCCACCGCCTCGATGCTTGGGGCCTCCGGCGAATGGCCAAACCCGGGATGGGACGGTGCGAGCAGGTGGCCGTGGGTGGCGAGGCGATCGAGCACCGGAGCCTCGGGATGGAGGCCCTCCTCGCCGTGGAGCCAGAGGATCGGACGACCTTGCCCTCGCCCGACGAATTCGAGTTGCACACCCTGCACGGTCAGCCAGCCGCTCATCCTTCTCCTCACCGGACTGCCTGCAGAGTATCGCCTATCACGGAGACCACGTGCCGATCTATCGGCCCGGATCCGGAGAGAATCTCGGCTCGAAGATCACCCTGTCCCGTGCCAGACATCCGTGCAGAACCTTGCCGTGCGTCGATCGAACATGCAGCCCGGCGGCCCGAGCTCGACCACCAGCGGCCGCGTCGGTGCCAGGGTTAGACGCGCGTGAGAAAGGCCGCAGCTTGACCGCCACTGCCCTGATGGCTATAAGGAGGAGAGCCGAGCGTACGCCGCGCGCTCGGATCCATGAGGATAACTCTGCTCGTGCTCGAAATCTGGCGCTGGTGCATGGGTCTGGAAGGTCGCGCGATCACCACCATCCAGGGAGATCTTTGAATGCGAAAAATGATCGGCATCCTCGCGGCTCTCGTCGCCGCCACCGCCATGTCGCTCCCGATCTCAGGGCTGGCCGCACCGGAAGGGCAGATCGTCATCGCCCAGGGCGGCGATCCGAGCACGCTCGACCCGCACATGCACGCCGAGAACTTCACCTTCGCGGTCGTGCACAACGTGTTCGATCATCTCGCCCGGCGATCCGTGCGGAGTGGCCAGCTGGCCCACGACCCCGGACTGGCGACGTCGTGGACGACCGTCAATGCGACCACGTGGGAGTTCAAGCTGCGCCCCGGCGTCAAGTTCCACAACGGCGAGGAGTTCAATGCGGAGGCGGTGAAGTTCAGCATCGAGCGCGTGCTGAACCCCGACCAGAAAGCGCGCTGGCGCTGGGCCTTCGCCGACATCGAGCGGGTGGAGGTGGTGGACCCGCTCACCGTGCGCATCGTGACCAAGGCGCCCTTCCCCACCCTCATCACCAACCTGGCCTTCTGCATGCCCATCATGCCGCCGAAGTACGTGCGCGAGAAGGGCGACGCGCATGTGGCGACCAATCCTGTGGGGACGGGGCCCTTCAAGTTCGTGCGCTGGCGCAAGGACGACGAGCTGGTGCTGGAGGCTAACGAGGTGCACTGGCGAGGGGCGCCCAAGGTCAAGAACGTCGTCTTCAAGCCGATCCCCGACGAGTCCACGCGGGTGGCGTCGCTCGTCACCGGCCAGGTGGACATCGCCCGCGGCGTGCCACCGAGCCTGGTGAAGCAGATCGACGACAATCCGCGCACGCGGGTGGCCAAGGTACCCTCGGCCCTCAACATCCACGTCACTCTCGACACCCTGAAGGAAGGTCCGCTTCGCGACCGCAAGGTGCGGCAGGCCATCAACTACGGAGTGGACAAGGACGCGATCATCCGCGCCATCCTCGAGGGCAACGGCGGGGCCGTGGGCGGACCCCTCACCCCGGTCATGTTTGGCTTCGCCCCGGAGGTCAAGCCGTATCCCTACGATCCCGAGCGTGCCAAGCGCCTCCTGGCCGAGGCCGGCTTTGCCCAGGGGCTCTCCCTCACCTTGAACTCGCCCAATGGGCGCTACCTGAAGGACAAGGAGGTCAACGAGGCCATTGCCGGGCAGCTCGGGAAGATCGGCGTGCGCACACAGGTGGTCACCCACGAGTGGGGCTCGTACGTGGGCAAATGGCCCGACGGGCTCGTGCCCATGTACATGCTCGGCTGGGCGGGCAGCTGGGACGCGGACGGCATCCTCTACCCGCTCCTGCGCAGCGGACAGCGCTTCTCGCGCTGGAGCAGTCCCGACTTCGATGCGCTCATCGACAAGGCCCGCCGCACGCTGGACCAGGCCGAGCGCGTGAAGCTCTACCGGCAGGCCTCCCAGCTCGCTCACGACGAGGCGCCCTGGCTCTTCCTCTTCCACGGCATGGATATCTACGGCGTCAACCGAGCAGTGCTGGACTGGGAGCCGACGTCCGACGAATCCACCTCTACCCTGATGCTCGGCGCCGCCAAGAAGAAGTAAGGTGGCGGGCCGGCGCCATGCGGAGATCGCCGGAGGCGGTATCGCGGGGCTGGTGGCCGGGGCCGCCCTTGCGCAGCGGGGATGGTCGGTGCGCATCCACGAGCGCGCCGACCACATGCGCGCCTACGGCGCCGCCATCTTCACCTGGTACAACCTCATGCGCGTGCTCAAGGCGGTGGACGCCTGGGACGAGGCCATCGTGGGCGCGGCGCCGTTCCTCACCCGCGAGTCGCGCGATGCTCGTAACCGGGTCATCAATACCATCGTGGCCAGCGACCGCCCAGACGAGCGCATTTTCTGCATCAGCCGGCGGCAGCTCGTGCAGGCCCTCGCCAACGCCGCTACGCGCTCGGGCGCCGAGATCGAGCTGGGGGCGGTGGCCATCGGCGCGGAGGCGGGCGGCGTTCTTCTCATGCAGGACGGCCGGCGCCTGCCCGCCGATCTCGTGGTCGGCGCCGACGGCGTGTACTCGAAGGTGCGCGATGGCCTCGGTCTCGCCCGCCGCCGGCAACCGCTCGGTGACGGGGCGATCCGCCTGCTCATCCCGCGCCTGGAGAAAGAGCTCACGTCAGACATGGGGCGCAAGTCCATCGAATTCTGGTCGGGCCGGCGCCGCCTCTTCTACTCGGCCTGCAGCGACCACGAAGTGTACCTGGCCTTCATGCTCCCCGCTGACGACAGGGAAGGCACGGCCGTTCCCGTCAATCACGCGAGCTGGATCCGGTCCTTTCCCTTCCTCGAAGATGTGATCCAGCGCGTCGGCGACGACGGCCGTTGGGACCTGTTCGAGTATGTACGGTTGCACCGATGGTCAGCGGGCAGGGTGGCCATCGTCGGCGACGCCGCCAATGCGATGTCACCCAACACCGGCCAGGGCGCGGGCACGGCGGGGATGAACGCGCTGTCGCTCGCCGTCTTCGCCTCCGAGGCCCCGACCATCGACGAGGGACTGGCGCGGTGGGAGGCCAGGGAGCGCGCGCTCACCGAGCACACGCAGTTCGTGGCCGGGGTGTGGGGCGCCCTCACGCGCTGGCCCGCCTTCATCCGCACGCCGGTCCTCCGCTGGGGCGCGCGCTCGCGGTGGCTGATGCGCCACCGCCAGCGGGCTGCCCACCACGTACCGACGGGCGCCGAGGCCTTCGCGCCGAGCACGGGCTCACCCGCGATCGGTTCGTGAGGCCGGCGCGCTTGCTGATCGGATGCTTGCTTATGGCAATTCGTGGAGCAGAGCCCTGCTTCCTTGAGGTCGGCGGTGTCGAAGTCCTCGGTGAACCAGCCATAGATGAGCGCGAGCAGCTCCCATAGCTTCGCGGCCTGCTCTTGGGCGACGGCCAGTGCGCGGGGTCTCGCAGAGGTGCCTTCATCGTAGGCAGGGAGGCGCTCTCGCGCCGTACCACCCGTGCATATCATCCCGTCGCGGGCGGTCGATTGTAGAAAGTCCCAAGCTTGGAGCGTCCTGGCGGACTCACGAGTGAGCAATCACATCCCGTTACGAACAACACCGACCCGCCGGCGTTCGGGGCCCGGAGATCGAAGCCATGAACATTGGTGGCGTCGATCGGCGATCACGAGTTGCCAGAGGAACGATCCTTGCTGTGCAACATGGCGCACCGACAACAGCCGATCTGATGGAAGAGAAAAGGGCATTTTTTCGCCGAACGCATCATTGGAGGACCTACTGCGTCAGCCTGTTGACGCTCGGGCTCCTCCTCGCACCGGTGGGACTGAGCGCGCCGGATGTGCCACTCCCGAGGTCGGAGGGGCCTCTCTTCGAGCGCATTACGGATAAGGCGCGAGCCCTCGCCGCCCAGCCCTACCGGCCGCCCGATACGTCAAAGCTTCCGCAGGCGCTGGCCGCCCTTGACTACGACCAGTACCGCGACATCCGCTTTCGCAAGTCTCAGGCTCTCTGGCGAGGGCAGGCGTTATTCAGCGTGGAGTTCTTTCACCGAGCCTTTCTCTACACCGAGCCTGTGCTCATCAACGAGGTGATCGGAGAGGGCGTCCGCTCCGTCGCGTACGACGCGGCCCTCTTTGATCCGGGCAAGAACACGCTTCCCTTGGACGAGCTCGGTCCGCACACGAGTTTCGCGGGATTTCGCGTGCACTACCCCATCAATCGACCGGACTACGCGGACGAAGTCGTCGCCTTCCTGGGTGCGTCCTACTTCCGTATGGTGGGCCGCGGCCAGTCCTACGGCGTTTCCGCCCGTGGCTTGGCCATCGACACGGCCCTGGCGAGTGGCGAGGAGTTTCCGTGGTTCAGCGAGTTCTGGCTTGTGCGCCCGGCGGCCAAGGCGACGACCATGACCATCTACGCCTTGCTGGAGAGCAAATCGGTGGTGGGTGTCTATCGGTTCGATCTCACGCCCGGCGCCGACACCGTGCTCGACGTGGAGGTACGCCTGTTCGCGCGTGCCGACATCCAGAAGCTCGGAGTGGCCCCACTCACCAGCATGTTTCTCTATGGCGAGAACCGAACCCGCTTTTTCGACGATTTTCGCCCCGAGGTCCACGATTCCGATGGTCTCGTCATGGAGACGGGAACGCGGGAACGTATCTGGCGGCCACTCACCAACGATGGCCAGCTACGGGTGTCTTCGCTCCTCACGGAGAAACTGGGCGGCTTCGGTCTCGCCCAGCGGGACCGAGATTTCAACAGCTATCTCGACCTGGAAGCCCACTACGAGAAGCGGCCCAGTCTTTGGGTACGACCGCGCGACGGCGACTGGGGCAAGGGGATGGTGCAGTTGATCGAGATCCCGACCCGGCAAGAGACCCAACGACAACATCGTCGCCATATGGGTGGCGGACCGGCCCGTCAAGGCGGGGACGCAGCGGACGTTCCGCTATCAGCTCCGGACGTTCGGAGCAGACATCGGGAGTGAGTCGCTGGCCGCGGTAGCACGAACACGCATCGGTGCCGCACCCCTGTCGACAGCGCGGGGAAAGTCTCCCCTCGGCCAACGTCAGTTCACCGTCGATTTCGTGGGAGGCGGGCTGCGTCGGCTCGATGCGTCGCTCCCCCTCGCAGCCGATCTCACTGTGTCGGCCGGACAGGTCCGGGAGCTGAGGTCCCAACCCACGCCGGACGGGGGGGTGCGCGTCGCCTTCACCCTCGTACCAGCCGGGGTTACCCCCGCCGACATGCGATTGTTTCTGAAGCTCGGCGATCGACGGGTCAGCGAGACGTGGAACTACGTCTGGCAGGCCGCCGAGTGAGGACGGGGCGGGGCTCTTTCGCGGCGAGTCTGGGGGTGACGGACCGCATCACCATCCCCGGGCGTGCGCTCCGACCGCTAGCCTTTCTGACGCTGGTGGCGGGCACCTCCGTGGGGGGAATCTCCGTGATGCTCGATATCATCGCCGCCAACGGCGTCACGCGCCTGGAGGCGTGCCTCCTCGGTCTGTTCGCCATCACCTTCAGTTGGATCGTCTTCGCCTTCTGGACGGCGGTCGCCGGTTTTCTGCTTCGGGCGTGCGGACGGGATCCTCTCTCACTGCGGAGCCGCCGACGCCCGGATGACCATCGCTCACCGGTGGTCACGCGAACTGCCATCGTCATGCCCGTCTACAACGAAGACCCCCGGCGGGTCGTGGCGGGTCTGGAAGCGACCTATCGGGATCTGCTCGCCACGGGCGAGGCCGAGCACTTCGATGGCTACCTGTTGAGCGACACGACCGATGGTGCCATTGCCCTCGCCGAGGAGGAGGCCTGGAGCGAGCTGCGCCAACGTCTCCCCGCCGACGCTGAGCGGTTATTCTACCGTCGCCGCCCCGACAATGAGGGGCGCAAAGCCGGTAACCTCGCGGACTTCTGTCGCCGCTGGGGCACGCACTACGACTTCATGATCGTGCTGGACGCCGATAGCATGATGACCGGGCGCACGCTGGTGGAGTTGGTTCGGGTGATGCAGGCCAACCCCCGCGCGGGGATGATTCAGACGATGCCGGTTCCCTTTCGGCAAGAGACCATGTTCGGACGATGCCTGCAGTTCGCGGCGGGGCTGTATGGCCCGATGCTGGCTACTGGCCTGAGCTTCTGGCAGACGGATACCGCCAACTATTGGGGTCACAACGCCATCATTCGCGTGCGGGCGTTCATGCAGAACTGTGGCTTGCCTCACTTATCGGGGGTCCCACCCCTGGGCGGCGAGATCCTGAGCCATGACTTTGTCGAGGCAGCTCTGATGCGTCGGGGCGGCTGGCATGTCTACCTCTTGCCCGACCTGGATGGCAGCTACGAGGAGGTCCCGGGTAACGCGCTCGACTTTGCCGAGCGGGATCGGCGGTGGGCCGCAGGCAACTTGCAGCATCTGCGCTTGCTGAACGCCGCTGGCCTCCATCCCCTGAATCGCCTCTACCTGCTCATGGGGGCCCTTGCCTACCTCTCATCGCTATTGTGGCTGCTCCTGCTGGGGGCAGGCACGGCCGACGCGGGGTGGCGCGCTGACGGCCGACCAGTTTTTTACGGCCGCCCACCAGCTTTTCCCCGATTGGCGCGTCGTTCATCCCGGCAAGACCACGTTCCTGCTGAGCGTCGTCATCGTGGTTCTTCTCTTGCCGAAGCTCCTGGGAGTCGGCCTCTGCGTATTTTCACCCGCCCGACGGCGAACATTCGGTGGCTCCAGGTCGCTTCTGTGGGGAGCGTTGCTGGAGCTCCTGTTCTCGGTGTTGACTGCGCCCGTCATGATGACATTCCACGCCGTGTTCACCGTGAGTATCCTCTGCGGGCGACGCGTCACGTGGCGAGCCCAGAGACGGGACGGGCGATACGTGCCGTGGCCGCTGGCCGCCTCCCGCACGGCACTGGCCACGCTCTGTGCTCTGGGGTGGGGCGCGTGCTTGGCGACAATATCGCCGTTTTTTCTGGGGGTAATGGCGCCGGTGCTCGCGGGACTCCTCGTGGCGGCCCCGCTCATTTGTGTCTCGAGCTCGTCGGCTCTCGGCCGCTGGCTGCGGAATCGGGGGATCTTCCTGAGTCCGGTCGAGACGGAACCGCCCCCCCTGTTACACCGCCTGAGCCGTCTGCTCGAGGCGCCCAAGGGGTTCACCCGCGCCGAGGCGCGCCCTCTGGGCCGGCATGTGCCCGTGGAGCTCTACAGCGAGATGCCCGTACAGCAACTGTCCGGACCGACGCGGACAAAGCCCCGCCGAGAGTGGGCCCGCTCGGGTGGCCACTGAGTCACGTGCGATCCGCGTCGGGTCCCCAGGATGGGTTCACGTATCGCCCGAGCGCTCTCACAGCCGCTATACTACGGACGCCCTCCGATGCCGCGCGCACCCCGATCCAAGCAAGCGATTCGCGAGCGAGTGTGGTCGCTCCTCACCGAGCGAGGCGTCGCTCGCTTCCCCGGCGCCATGGGACGGATTCCCAACTTCATCGGCGCCGAGGCGGCCGCGCGGCGCCTCGCGGACTCGCCCGCATGGCGCGCTGCCCGTGTCGTGAAATGCAATCCCGACGCCCCGCAGCTCCCGGTGCGAGTGCTCGCCCTCCGCCAGGGCAAGCGCCTCTTCATGGCGGTGCCGCGTCTCCGCCAGGAACGCTGCTTCCTCGAGCTGGACCCGCGTCGCCTCGCCGGGCGTGAGCGCACGGCGGCAAGCATCCGCGGTGCTGCGCAATTCGGGAAACCCACCCTCCCGAAAGACATGCCAATGGTCGACCTGATCGTGGCCGGCTCGGTCGCCGTCGATCGCAAGGGCGCTCGCATCGGTAAGGGCGGCGGCTTTTCCGATCTCGAGTTCGCCCTCCTGACCGAGCTGGGCCTGGTCGGCCGGTGGACCACGGTCGTCACCACTGTCCACCCGCTTCAGGTCGTCCCCGCGCCCATTCCCATGTTCGCTCATGACATACCCCTCGACCTGATCGTGACGCCCGAGGACACGATCGCCGCCCCTCGCCGCCACACGCGCCCCGAGGGGATCCTCTGGAGCATCCTGCCCGAGGAGAAGATCGCCGAGATCCCCGTCCTCGCCAGGCTGGCGCAAGCCGCCCGGTGACAACATAGCCGGAAGCAGCGCCAAGGTCACGGTCAGTAGATCGGCCGGCCGTGGCTTGTGTAATCCCTCGGCGGCGGGACCGGCGGGCGCGCGAGCCAGGCAGCCGCAGCGGCGGTGTCGATGATGGAGCCGCGCAGGATCGCCAGCACCAGGTCGTGCGTGACCAGCGTGCTGAACGGCGCGTCCACGTGTGCCGGCCGGCCACCGTCCGGCGGCCGGACGAGGAACGGCACACGGTGGTCCACCTGTCCGTCGTCCCGCTTCGATCCCCGCCACCACCGATCTGAGCTCACCACGATCCACGTGCGGTCGGCGAGTCGCGCACGCTCGATGCCCCGTCGTAGTTCCGCGATCACGTGATCGGCGAGGACGAGGTTGTCGAGATAGCCTCCATCCGGCCCGGTGAAATTCCACGGCGTGACACGTCCGGTGGCGCGATCGTAGATGCCCGGCGGTCTGGGAACCGGCAGGTGTAGGAGCACGAGCCCGAAGCGGCCGTCGGTCGCGGTCCGGATGGCCAGGTTGCGGACCTCCTCGAACCTCTGGGCGGACAGCTGGCGGACGTGCATCGGCGGTACCAGGCTTCCCCACTGGTTCCCAAGCGCCTGGCCAAACGTGTCGCCACGCGCTTGCTCGTAGGCGGGGGACGGTCTCCAGTCCGCGACCCCGAGCGAGGCGCCGAGGACGCGCGGGTAAGGCAGGTGCCACCCGATCAGCGCCGTGTCGTACCCGAGCACACGTGCGCGCGAGAACACGTTCGGGTAAGCGCTCCATTTCCCCACCTTGCCATCGGCAAACGTGAGCTCGAGGTCATTCGGGCTCGTCGGCACGACGGCGACGACTGGACGGCCGGTAATGAGCGCCGGCATCGAGACTTCGGTTACCCCCGCCGGGGGGCGCGCGGCGTCAGCGTACAGCGACTCGCGTCTCAGGCGATCGAGCTCCGGCAGTTCGAGACCAGCCGGTGGCACCTCGAACGTGATGCGTGGATCGAGTTCCTCGAACACGAGCCAGACGACGCGGCGGAGACTCGCCGGTGTCTGCCGGAGCGGTGCGGGGTCGACCCGGCGCCACTCCGGGCCCGCCGCCAGCTCGAAGAACATCCACAGAGCAGGCACCAGCGTGACGACGGCCAGCGGCGAGGCGACCAGCGCGAGGCCGCGCATCGCCCGCAGCGCTGGACGTGGCCAGCCGAGCGATGCCGCCAGCATCATGACGACGAGGGTCAGCAATCCAGCATGGCCGATGGCATCCGTCCAGCGACCGATCGTCTCGTGGGTGATGCGCACGAAGTTCAGCGAGATCAGAAGCGCAGCCGCCGCGGCCACCGCGGCGAGACGACGCGCGGCCGGCCGACGGGCGCGCCGGGCCGCCTGCACGCCCAGGAAGCCAACGGCCGCGAGCGCGACGATGCTGAGCAGCAGGGCCAGAAGCGTCGGCGCTCCCAGCGGGACCCGGTTGTAGAAGTCCCAGTCCGCGCGATGCAGCGTCTCATTGCGAGCCTGGCTGAAGCAAAGCGTCGACAGCGCGAGACACGCGAGGGCGTCGACCATACGCTCACGCCGAGTCGACCAGGAGTGACGGAGGGGGATGGGCGGTGCCGGGTGGCGCAGATCGCGGTACCACCAGAGCGGGTCGGCCGGAGAGCCGCCCCCCGGACGATCGTGAGGATCTGGCCGTTCGGCGCGCTCGGGATCAGCGCCCGAGTCGGCGCTGTCGGTCACGCTACGCTCGCGCCGGGTGTAGCAGGCGGCCGAGGCCAGCGATGGGCTTGGTGATCTCGAGCCGGCGGAGGGCGGCCCAGAGCACGGCCTGATTGCTGTGCACTTCCGCGGCGGTGTTGCTGGCCGGGACGATGAGACCGATGCGCGGAGTGGGCTTCATCATGGCAGGGCTCCTTGTGCGGCGGCGATCTCGTGGGATTCCGCGCACACGCTACGGGGGTGATACAGGGCAGGCAGACCCCCGTCAAGTAGGAAGATCGCCGATCCTTGACCCCTCGGTCTCGTCGAGGTTGACCGGCGCTTGTTGAGGTACGCTCTATCGGAACACGGGGTACGCGTGAGAAGGGGGCGAACGCTATGAGGAACAACACACACTGGGTCGGCACCTGGACGGCGGCCCCTGCGCCCGCCGAAGGCGTCGCCTTCACCAACCATACGCTGCGGATGATCCCGCGGGTTAGTATCGGTGGTCACTGGCTACGCGTGCGCATCTCGAATGCCTATGGCACCCGCCCGTTGGCGATCGGCGCGGCGTGCGTGGCCCTGCGCAGCACCGGTTCGGCGGTGATGCCGGGCTCGAACCGACGGCTCACCTTCGGCGGCGAACCCGGCGCAACGATCGCCGCCGGCGCGCTTGTCGTCAGCGACCCTGTCGAGCTGGAGTGCGCGCCGCTCTCGGACCTCGCTGTCAGCGTCCATCTGCCGGACGATCTGCCGGCGAGCTTCGGGATCACCGGGCGCTATGCGCGGCAGACCAACTACATATCGCCGCCGGGTGATTTCGCCGCCGAAGAGTGCATGCCGGTCGGCCGCCTCACCGATGACTGGTACTTCGTGTGCGGCGTCGACGTCGTCGCGCCGCGAGAAGCGGGCGCCGTCGTCGCGGTCGGCGACTCGCTCACCGACGCCAATATCTCGACCCATGATGGCCATCACAGCTGGCCCTCGCAGCTCGCGCGCCGGCTCATGGCGCGGCCGAGCGGGCAGCCGATCGCGGTGATGAACCAGGGGCTCGGCGGGAACCGCATCCTGCACGATATCCGGGGCGACAGCGGCTTGCGTCGCTTCGACCGCGATGTGCTGGCCCAGCCCGGCGTCACCCATACTGTCATCATGCTCGGCACCAATGATCTGAGAAACCGTCAGGGCAAGCCTGAGGAAGAGGTCACCGCTGCCCAGATGATCGCCGGGCTGAAGCAGCTCGCCGTGCGCGGCCAGGCCCGCGGGATCAGGGTCATCGGCGGCACGCTGACCCCGTTCGAGAATGAGACCTTCCTGCCCGGCGCCTGGAACCCGAAGCGCGAGGCTGTACGTCAAGCGGTCAACGAGTGGCTGCGCAAGACCGACGCTTTCGACGCGATCGCCGATTTCGACCGGGCGTTGGCTGATCCCGACCATCCGACCCGGATGCTGCCGATCTATGATTGCGGCGACCACCTGCACCCGAGCGACCTGGGCTACCGCGCGATGGGTGACGCGATCGATCTGTCGCTGTTCGACTGACGGAGCGAAGTCTCGTGAGCCGCCGCTCAGGTCGGCTCGATCGGCATCCGCGCGATCCCCAGCCAGGCAATCGGGGCTCCGGCCTTCTCGGCCGCCACCGCCGCCGGCAGCGCCGGGTCCCAGTCGGCTGCGATGAAGCGGCGAGCGCTGACCCCGGCTGCGCCGTCGGAGACGAGCCACAGAAGGGGCGGGACCATGATTTCCGGCTGCAGCATCTTGCTGCGGTCCCCGGCATCAGCGCCGACCAGCGGGGTATTGGTCACCCCGCCCGGCACCAGGACGTTGGCCGTGACACCCGTGCCCTGCAGATCTGCGGCCATCACAGCGGTCGCCGACTCGGCGGCGGCCTTGCTCGAGCCATACAGCAGGTAACCTGCGCGGACCATGGTGCCGAGGCTGGTCGTCACCGTGATGATCCGGCCCTGCCTGGCTCGCAGCATGTGCGGCACAACCGCGCGGGCCATCATGATCGGCGCGGTGGCATTCACGGCGAGGAAGCGGCTCCACTGCTCCGGGGTCGCCTCCCAGAACCGGATCGGATTCTTTCGCTGATCCGCCCGCACCGAGGCCTGGCCGATGCCGGCATTGTTGACGAGGATGTCGATCCGGCCAAACCGCTCCTGCGCGGCGGCGGCGATCCCCTCGAACGCGTCCGCTTGGGTGAGGTCAGCCGGGTGGGTCAGGACGGATCCGCGCCGGCCGGCCAGCGCGGTGGCTAGCGTCGCGAGCGCCGTTACGTTCTGGTCGACGGCCACCACGTCGATACCGCTGTCGGCAAGACCGATCGCCATCGCCCGACCGAGTCCGCTCCCCGCACCCGTCACGATCGCCGTCTTCGCCCCGGTCGCCACTGGTGTCCTCCTCCTCGGCTCATGCGCTCCCTGACGTCACGCCCCCCCGCCGCCCTTCTCACATCCCGGTACGCGCGGGGTCAGCCTAAGTCCCCCCGAGGGATCCGGTCAACTCCGTGCGCCCGGCTTCACGCCGCACAACCTCGCGTCGAGGAGGTGTCTCCGACATCGCCTATAATGCGGCCACGATCGCGACGAAGACGGTGGAGGTGCCGAAGACGTGCAGACCTTCTCCGGTGATCGATCTCGTCATCTGACCGGAGGCAGACCATGCAGCGACAGATGGTGATGGTGGGCTTCCTGCAAGCCCAAAACTGCACGAACCTGGTCAGCTCCTGGCGACATCCCGATTCCCGTGAGGATTCCTGGTCTCCGGACTTCTACGCCACCATCGGTCGCGTGCTCGAGGAGGGGAAGTTCCACGTCGGCTTCTTCGACGACCGGCTGGCCATGCCCGATCGCTATGGCAATGACCATCGTCACACGGTTCAGCACGGCATCCGGTGCGTCAAGATGGACCCGGTGACCGTGCTGATGGTCATGGGTATGGCGACCACACGGCTGGGCCTCGGATCCACCCGCAGCACGACCTATTACGAGCCCTTCGATGTCGCTCGCACATTTGCCACGATCGACCTGATGACGAACGGCCGGGCGGCGTGGAACGTCGTCACCTCGATGAATGACGGCGAGGCCCTGAACATGGGCCGCGACCTCCATATGGAGCACGACCGCCGTTACGATCGAGCCGACGAGTTCATGCACGTGGTGATGGGCCACTGGAATTCCTGGGACGACGACGCGATCGTGCAGGACAAGCAGACCGGCCTGTTCGCGGATCCCGACAAGGTTCGCCGCATTGACCACGTGGGCACGTATTTCAGGTCGCGCGGCCCCTTCACGGTGCCGCGGTCGAAGCAGGGGCACCCGGTGATCATCCAGGCCGGACAGAGCGGCCCGGGTAAGCGCTTTGCCGCGCGCTGGGGCGAATTGCTCTTCGTCGGCAGCCCGATCAGCCTGGAGGCCGGCCGGAAGAACTATCGCGAGATCAAGGATGCCGTGGCCACCCAGGGGCGCGACCCGCAGCATTGCATCATTGCCCCGTCCGCCTACGTCATCGCCGCCGAAAGCAAGATGGCCGCGGAAGACAAGGCGGCGCTCGTCGAGACGTTGGCCACGGATGAGGACGCGCTGTCCCTGCTGTCCGAAGCAATGAATTTCGATTTCGCCGCCAAGGCGCTGGATGAACCGTTCACCGACGAGGAGCTTGCCAACATCTCCGGCACGCAGTCCATGCGCGACCGGGTCGTGCAGCTGTCAGGTCTCAAGAATCCGACACCGAAAGACTTCATCACGTTCAGCCGGCGCGCGCGTCCGAACAACCCATTCGTCGGTGGTGCGAAGGAAGTCGCCGATGGGTTGGAAGAGTGGTTCTCCACCGGAGTCTGCGATGGTTTCGTCGTCGCCGCGACCCACGTGCCGGGCTCCTACGTGGATTTCGTGAAATACGTGGTCCCCGAACTGCAGCGGCGTGGCCTGTACCACAAGGACTACCGGGGTGAAACGCTGCGGGACAACCTGGGCCTACCCATTCCGAGGGCGCGACACTGAAGTCGAGAGCACTGGCCGTGGGCCCCCGCGCCGGGCGGTATGCTTCGAGCATGACGCGCCGGGTGATCTTTCTCGACATCGACGGCGTGTTGGCCCCGATCCGCCGGTGGGATCGGTATGGGGACTTGGACCCTGCGTGCATTCAGGTGTTGAACGAGATCGCAGCGCTCGGCGGGGCCGATGTCGTCGTCTCATCCAGCTGGCGGTACGGCAAGACCGTCGCCGAACTGCAGGAGATGCTGGAGGCGGCGGGGTTTACCGGCAGCGTTCTTGACAAGACCCCGATCGGCGCGACGGGTGCCTCTCGGGGAGAGGAGATCGAGGCCTGGCTCGCCGAGCATGCCGTGGGCGGGTACGTGATCATCGACGATCACTGCGATATGGGCGAGCTCCGCCGGCATCTCATCCTCACGCACCCGGCCCGTGGGCTACGACCCGCCGACGCGCCACCAGCCATCGCGACGCTCATGCGACCAACCCACTGAAGGACCGGCCGGCCCACCTGCCCTGTGCCAGTCTGCATCATGGCGTGGTGCGGAGTCGGCTGGCATACTGCCCTCCGATGAGATCACATTCGTCGCCGCCGTCTGCTTGCCCGTGGACGGGGGCTAGAGCGCGCCGTGGCGCCGGCCGCCGGATGCGCGACCGTCTGGTCCGGTGAGCCTCCCCGCGGCCCCCATCCAGCGCGCCGGTTGGCGGGCACGATTCGGCGATCCGATGGTGGGCGCCGTCCTCGCGCTCGGCATCACGCAGATTACGGCCTGGGGGACAAGCTACTACTGTCTCGGCGTGCTGGCGGGGCCGATCAGTCAGGACACGGGCTGGAGCCGTGGCTTCGTGTTCCTCGGCTTCACCGTCGCTCTGCTCGCCATGGGGATCGTGTCGAGCGCGGTCGGCCGCGCCATCGATCGCCACGGCGCGCGCGCCGTGATGACACTCGGGACCGTGTTCGTGTCGGCCGGCCTGTTCGCGCTCGCGCACGTCCGGAGCGAAGCGGCGTACCTGGCGGTGTGGGTGTTCCTCGGCCTCGGCATGCGCATGTGTCTGTACGACGCCGCCTTCGCCGCACTGGTGCAGGTCGCGCCCTCGCGCGGTCGGATGGCGATCTCCTATCTCACCCTGTTCGGCGCGTTTGCTTCATCGGTGTTCTGGGTGATCGGCCACGCGCTGAACGAGCAGGTCGGCTGGCGGCAGACCCTCGTCATGTTCGCCCTCATCAATCTCGCGGTGTGCCTGCCGCTGCACTGGCTCGGGCTCGCCCGCCGCGAGACCGCCGAGGGCAGCGGTGCCCCGGCGGGCTTCCACACCGCGTCCCCGGACGGGCCACCGCTCGAAGGGCGCGCCCGCTCGGTCGCCATTGGGCTCTTCGCGCTCATCATGTCGCTCAACGGGTTTGTGTTCGGCGTCATCTCGGTGCAGTTGGTTTCGTTGCTCGAGGCGGCGGGCCTGGCGACGGCGGCCGCGGTCTGGGTCGCCTCGCTGAAGGGTGTGGCCCAGTTCGGCGGACGCGTGGTCGAGATCACTTTTGCCCGCAACCTCCGGGCGATCACGGTGGGCCGCATCGCCGTCGGCATCCTGCCCCTGTCGCTGCTGCTGCTGCTGGCCGGTACCGGGAGCCTGGGGCTGGTCGTCGCGTTCACGCTCCTCATGGGAGCATCCCAGGGCGTGATCACAATCGTCCGGGGTGCCGTGCCGCTCGCGCTGTTTAGCGCGAAGGGGTATGGCGCCGTGCTCGGCGTCATCGCGACGCCTGTCCTGGTCGTCAACGCCGCCTCCCCCACGGTTTTCGCGTGGATCGTGGATCGCTGGGGCTGGGGGATGGCACGCGTGTCGCTCTTGGTAGGCTGCTCGGCGGCGTGGCTCGCCATGGAACTGATGTCCTTGTGGTACGAGCGCCGTCGAGCGGCGGTGGCGGCCGAGGCCGAAGGGCGCGCCCGCCCCGCGCTCACGCGGGGCGCCCCCCGGGAGGGCGTGCGTCGCGAATAACCCGCTCTCCTTCACTTTCCTACCCTCCCCGCGCACCTCGACCGGATCGGCCTGGTGTGTAAGCGCTACTGGTGAGCCGGGACGCCCGGGCTCAGCGCGTGAATGCGGCCGCTGTCCCGCGGGGCGCGCGGCCAGGAGAGTTCTAAACTCAATCCATTTGAGTAGACGACGGGGACCTACTGTAAGTCTGATATAGCGCGCTGTCACGGGACGTGACCTGGCCGCGCGTGGTGGCACGCGTTACTGGGCCGTGCTCGTGAGCTCGAGGACCTTGCCGGCGCGGAGCACGCTCATCTTGAACGGGGTCCCCGGCTTCAAGCCGGCCAACCTGTTGCGGATCTTCTCGATGTTGTCCTCAGACACAACGGGGATGCCGTCGACCGAGAGGATGATGTCGCCGCCCAGGGCCACCTCCTTCCCGTCGATGGTGACGATCCTGTCGCCCCCCTGCAGGCCCATGTTCCACGCCATCGAACCTTGGGCGACGATCTTGACGAGGAACCCGGCCGGCGCAGGGACGTTGAGGAGAGCCGCGAGGTCGCCGGTGAGTATGATGCCCTGGAGGGCACCCCAGAACACCTTCCGGTCGATCAAGAGCTTTCGCGCGCTGTTGATCGTCACGACAAAGCCCAGGCCTTCGCTGCCGCCGGACTTGGAAATGTTCTGGCTGACAATGGCGATGACCTCGCCCGCCATGTTGAACATGGGGCCACCGGAGTTACCCGTGTTGATCGTAGCCGTGGTCTGAAGGAACTCCGCCAGGGGCATGTCACGAAAAATTGTGTTGGGCGGCCAGCGTGCGCTGATCCAGCCCACGCTCATCGAATGAGAGAGCCCGTAGGGGGCGCCGACGACCATGACCTGTTGGCCGACCCGCACCGTGTCGGAGTCACCGAGCGACGCCACCCGCATGGCCGCGGTCACGCGCTCGAGCTGCAGGAGCGAGACATCGGCTGCCGCATCGGTCGAGATGACTTTCGCGCGGACGACCTCACCGGCGATGCCCTCGACGGTGATCTCGTCCATGCCGTTGACGACGTGTGCGGCCGTCATCACCCTGCCGCTGTCGGAAATCAGGACACCGGAGCCAGTCTCGTTGAAGCGGGTGACACCCCCGGCGCTGACGTCGCGGCCCTTGCTCCGCACGACGACGACGGACGGGTTGACCTTGCGGAAGATCTCCTCCAGGTTCTGGGCCTGGGCCGCCGGGGCGAAGGCCGGCAGCACGGCTGCCGCGAGTATCACTGCGCGGACCTTCTTCATTGGGCACCTCGACATGGACCGGCTGTAGGGGGCGAGAGGACGTGTGTTCATGGCGGGACAATAGTACCGCTACTCCTCCATCTGGCCGTACTGCCCCTGTGGCCAGTACACGCCGCCCTGGCCCTCGCACGCCTGCTTGGCCGAGCTCGCGAACGTCGCCCAAAAGGCTACGCGTTGCGCGGCCAGGCCATGATGCGCGTCGGAACATATACACCGGAGAGCTCGAGCTGGTGCGCTGGTGCCGTGATCAACGGCAAGGTAACATGCACGGGTCTTGATCGACCCATATCCAATCGACCACATCAATCGGAAAGGTACATGGACATGTTACGAGCAATGCAACTACTTATTGGGGTAGCAGCCCTTTCGTTTGCCTGCGCAGCGGAGGCGCAAAAGCCGATCGTCTATCCGGCGAAAGGCCAGAGCCCGCAGCAGCAAAGCCAGGATGATGCCCAGTGCAACGCGTGGGCCAAGCAATCGACGGGCATTGACCCGGCGGTGGTGGCCTCCAGCCCTCCCCCGCAACAGACTGGCCCAGCGGGCGGCGGCGGCCAACGCGTGCGGGGGGCCGCCCGGGGGGCCGCGGGCGGTGCTGCGATCGGGGCGATCGCGGGAGATGCGGGCACGGGCGCCGCCGCCGGCGCGGTCGTTGGCACTATGGCCGGCGGCCGCCATGCCCGCCAACAGCAGGCCGCGCAGAATCAGCAAGCGCAAGCCCAGCAGCAGCAGCTGATCCAGACGTATTACCGTGCTTACGGCGCTTGTCTGGAAGGCCGTGGCTACACCGTCAAGTAATGGAGGAGATATGACACGCTTTCTGCACATGGTGGCGGCGTTGGCATTGCTCACTGCAGGGATAGCTTCAGCCAGCGACTTCGATGGCTCAAAGCGGTTGATCTGCGCCCCGGTGGAGGCCATGGATTGTGCTCCCGGCGAGCAGTGTACGTCGGGGCGACCGAATGACGTTGGCGCGCCAAACTTTCTGCGCATCGATTTCGCGCAAAAAGTGATCATCGGCCCCAAGCAAACGACGCCGATCCTGTTCATGGACAAGAGCAGTACCCAGATCCTCCTGCAAGGGACGGAACTCGGGTATGGCTGGACGCTGGCGCTCGACCAGGAACGCGGCACGATGACCGCAACCCTGGTCAACCGCGAGGAGGCGTTCGTCCTGTTCGGGTCGTGCACGCCGCTGTGAAGACCAGAGCAGGACGCTGCCGGACGACGATCCGGGGAGCTCTTCCGACCACGCTGCGCCGACCGCTGCCGCGCCCCACTTGCTCGACCAGAGTCCACTGTCGAGCCTTCTGATTTCGCGCCGCAGCCTGCTCCGCGCGGGACTGGGCACTGGAACTGTCCTGCTTGGCAGGGGGCGGGCCTTCGGCGCCGGCAGGACGCCTCACGGATCGTCGTCGAAGCATCCGGACAGCGTTCTTCCGAGGACGCCTCCCAAGTCCGTGCCCCTCCGTCAGCCCGAAGTCCGGCGTTCGTCGGGCGGCCAACTATCGACCACGCTCGGGATTCGCTATGCGTATCTCGACATCGGCGGCTACCGTCTCCACTACCGCACCTACGAAGGCACGTCGCCCGGCTCGACGCTTCGCTTGCGTCCGGGCGACACGCTGCGCATTCGCCTCGTCAACGAGCTACCGCCCAATCGCGATCCACAGCCGGCCGATCACAACATCCCGAACCGCAACAACACGACCAACCTGCACACGCACGGTCTGCATGTGAGTCCGGACGGCATCGCCGACAACGTCTTGGCGAGATGGAACCGGGACACACGTACGAAATCGAGGTGCCTATCCCGGCCTCGCATCCGCCCGGCACGTACTGGTATCACCCCCATCGTCACGGTTCGGCGAACGTCCAGATCGCCAGCGGCATGGCGGGCGCGATCATTCTGGAAGGCGACTTCGCGAGCGTGCCGCAGATTGCCAACGCGGAAGCCAAAGTGCTCATACTTCAGCAGCTCGCGTTCGACGCATTGGGGACTTGCGAGAGTTTCGACACGGTCTGGCCCATGCATGCGGCCCGGCTGTTCACGATCAACGGACAACTGCGGCCCATCATCACCATGCGGCCCGGCGAGGTCCAGCGCTGGCGGGTCATCCATGCGGGGTTTCACGATTCCACGCCGATCGGCCTGGACGGTCACGTGCTGCACGAGATCGCCGCCGACGGGATCGCCCTGCCCGGCGTGCACACGCAGCAGAGCATTCTGGTCGTACCGGGACAGCGCACCGACGTTCTGGTGAAGGCGGGACCACCGGGCAGCTATGCGCTGCGCAGCCTGCCGTTCGACCAGGGGGAGGGACCCAACCGGACCTGGGTGCTTGCCGATGTCGTTGTCGCCGGCAAGCCAATGGCGATGGAATTGCCCACCGCGCTCCCTCGCGTGCCGCTCGCGCCCATCCGCACCGAAGAGATCACCGGGAGGAAGCGCATCACGTTCTCCACGCTCGCGCCCGCCAGCGGCGGCGACGATTACCGCGAGTTTCGCTTCTTCATGGTCGACGGGCGCGTCTTCGATCCCAATCGCGTCGACCACCGTATCCGCCTGGGCTCGGTCGAGGAATGGGAAATCGTCAATCTCGACGACGCCGATCATCCTTTCCACATTCACACCAACCCGTTCCTCGTGACCAAGGTCAACGGTGTGCCATTGCCGGAGCCGATCTGGCGCGACACGGTGAACGTGCGCGGCCACCAGACAGTGACACTGCGCAGTCGTTTCGAGGACTTCACCGGCCTCCTCGTTCTGCACTGCCACATCTTCAACCACGAGGACATCGGTATGATGCAGCTGGTCGAGGTCTACAAGTAACCGGCGCGGCAACCGACCCCGGCCGGCGCATCGGTAGCCTTTTCTTCAACCCCGGCGGCCCCGGCACCCTGGAACGCTAGATTGCCACAGCTTTGCCGGTTCTTCCCGCGCGAGGTGCGGGAGCGATTCGCCATCGTCAGATGTCGTCCTTCACGCGACGCGAGGAGAGTACGGTCCCAAGCTGTCCATCGCTGTTCACCTCAACCGGCATGTCCCTGCCGAGCACCTGCGCCCCGAAGATCCCGGCGATGAAGGTTCTCGTCTGGGTGCCCGCGGTGCCGATGCGGATGAGGTCGGTATCGGCGGCGGCGCCGTCATTGCCGATGTGGATGTTGTTATTTCCCGTCGTCGGATTGAGCCCGGACCCGGCTCCGATGGCGATGTTGTTCGAGCCCGTGGTGCTGCTGGAGAGGGCGGCGCGCCCGAAGGCGGTGTTCTGCCCGCCCGTGGTGTTGTGGAAGAGGGCGTCGGTCCCCGTGGCGGTGTTGCTGATGCCTGTGGTGTTGGCCTGGAGGGCGTTGCGCCCGGTGGCGGTGTTGAAATGGCCGCCTCCTGTCGGTGACGCCATGATGTCGCTTCTGAGGGCGTCAATCCCCGTCGCAGTGTTGGAGACCGAGCACATCGACGTGCAGGGGTTGAAAGTCTCGGCGTTGACGGTGGGCGCGACCGCAAGGCTCAGGCCACACAGGATCGTCAGCGACACGCGAATGGATGTCATGAGGGTCTCCTCCTCAGAGATTTGCCTCGCCGGCCCCCCGATTCTAACCTTCTTCGTGCGCTTGCCGGCCGCGGTCAAGGGGAAAGTGAGAGGCTCGACAGCTGCATGAATCCGAGTCAGTTCGTCGTGTCGGCTTCCTCGGAGGTATTGGCTGATGGCTGGAGGAACTCGCGGATGACGATCGCCTGCATGTGTGCCGGCGAGTATCGGAGACGGCTCCGCGCCCTGTCAACGCGGTGCTATAGTGAGCGCGACATGACGACCCGGACGTCTCCCGCCTGGCTCACGCTTCACGGCGGCGCTCGTGGACACCGGCGACACCGACGAGGAAGGCTACTCCGGCGCCCGCAGGCTCATGTGGTACATCGAGTCGCGTGAGCAAGCCGACGATCGCTGTCTTCTCGGGCCCCACCGCCACCATCCAGAACTCCGAGCCGCTGGTCACCAGCAATAAGGCCCGCGCCCGGCACGGTCTGCCCCTCCGCGCGAATGCGGACGGCAGCCCGATGCGCTTCGACGCGCTCCGGCCGCAGCGGCTGGCCGCGCCGGTCACCGTCTACGTCCAGCAGTTCAGCGCCCATCCCCTGGAGCGCGACGCGGCCGAGCTGTACGCGCCGCCCGACGGCTACCTCGATCCGTCGGGGGCGTTTCATCGCGAGCGCCGCGGGCCGGACGACGTCCCCGTGTTCGAGGTCACGCTGCGCCCCGAAGACGGGCCGTATCCATTGCCTTACATGGCCCGCCAGGCCGACGGCGAGCCGTGGGAAGGCGACGGCGCGTTCCCCCAGGCCCCGGCGGAGCGCAGCCGTCAGCCCTTCTATCCAGACGCGTCGCGATTGTTCGAGGAGATCGATCGCCTGGGGATCGACGAGGACGGGGTCGCGAACATGCTGTCGTCGAAGGCCGCCTTCGAGTTCCACCGCGCCGCCCCGTCCGCCGGCTACACCAAGGGGCTGGCCGCCTCCGCCCGCACTGACGTAGGCGCGGGCGACATCCCGCTGGAGCGGCTCGGCCGTGACTTCTTTCCGTATCGGCCGACCCACCTGCGCGCGGAGCCGCCGATGGCCATCCTCGCGCGCCTCACCAACGTGGTGCAGGCGGCGCTCGCCAGCGGCCGCTACGCGGGAGCGCTCTGGCTCGAGGGCAGTCCGAACGTGGAGGAGACAAGCTACTGGCTGAACCTGCTCATCGACACGCCGGTGCCCATCGTGGGCAACGCCTCGCAGCGCCCGCACGGGGCGGCCAGCAACGACGGGGACCGCAACATCGTCGACTCGGTGGACTACATCGTGTCGCGCATCTGGGCGGACGCCGACGGCCGCGATTCCGTGGGCGCCGTGGTCATCCAGGACGAGCGGATCTTCACCGCGCGCGACGTCCAGAAGGCGGACGCGCGCCCGGGCGGCTACGTGGCCACCGGCGGCCATGGAGGCATCGTGGGATCGATGGGCCAGCCCGGGCCGCCGGTGCTGACATTCCGGCCGGTCAAGCGGCACACCTACACGTCGGCGGTGAGGCTGTCGGCGCTGCCGGCGACCGTCGAGGGAACGAGGCGAGCGGACGGCCGGGTCACGCGCGTTGCGGTCGGCATCAAGGACGGGCAGGGCGCGCTGCTGGCCGGAGCGATCTCGAAGGTGACGATCGTCAAGTCCGGACGCTACCTCTCCGACGACACCTCGGGCGACGCCGCCGCGGAAGTCGACATCCTTGCGCGCATCGACAAGAACCTCCGCGACGCACCCTTGGCCGGCTTCGTGGCCGAGGGATCCGCGCCGTTCGGCTCCGTGCACGCCGCGATGGAAGCGGCGCTGAGGCGCGCCGCGTTCAGCGGGATACCAGTGGTGAAGGTCGGCCGCGGCAACGCCGAGGGGATGGTCGATCCCGCGCGATCACCGTTCGCGATCGCCGGCAGCAACCTCACTGCGACGAAGGCACGCCTGCTGCTCATGGCGTGCCTGATGAAGCTCGGCAGCCTCCCGCCCGCCGCCGACCCCGCGAATCCCACGCCCGCCGAGACCGACGCCGTGAAAGCCAAGCTTGGTGATTACCAGGCAATCTTCAATAACCACTAGCCCTAGCCTGGTGCGGAGCCACCGCGTTCACACGTGCTGGCGGCGGAAGCGACGGAGAGGGCGTTGACGGTGACCCGACCCGGCCGAGGGCAGCGCTGGGTCAGCTAGGAGTCCGGCGGCGGAGACCTATGGGTCACCGCGACGCCGGCACAAGGCACGCTCTCGAGCTGACGGCGGCCGGTGAAACGATTCCGGTGGTTAGCTCGCTCCGACCACACTGCAGCCGGTTGACCGTGATGTGTTGACGCTGCCGCGTGATGACAGGATGGCGGGGACGATGCGCTCGAGCAAGAGCCGATCTGGCAGCCGCTGGGCAGTAGGGTCGTTGTAGCGCCCGGCCAGCACGGTGACGACCAGATCGAGCTCGGAGACGACGTAGATTCGCTGCTGGCCGTTGCCGGCGGCCGTGTGGCTCTCGAGCGTGCCCGCCGCGGTGCGGTAGCAGGTATGCCACCACTGATAGCTGTACCCGTGGGTGCCGAAGGCGCTCACGCTCATGGCGCGTGGCAGCGCCTGATGGCGCCGCGTCGATTCCCGCACCCAGCCAGCGGGCACAACCTGACGATCTCGCCACCGTCCGCCGTTCAGATACAGCGAGCCGATCTTGGCCACATCTCGCGGCCGGAGGCGGATTGTGGGCCTCTACCGAGAGGACCACGGCTGCGTCATCGGCTGCAGCGCTTGGGGGGCGGCGAGCACGCCTCCGGCCGCCGGCGGCCGGTCTCATCTTCTTCAGCTCCTCCAGATGCGTCTCCGCCTGGCGCAGGTTGGAGTCGACGCACGCCTTCGCCGCTGCGTCCGACGTCTTCACAGACTCCTCTTCCCAGCTTCTCGATCTCGGCGGAGAATGCCGCGATCTGCCTCTCGAGGGCGCCGTCGTTCGTCAGGATGACGGCGGCGTGTTCCTGTTCGCAGCCGGGACGGCGTCCGGACGGCTCGCCTCGTACCGGGTCGACGGTGACACCGGCGCGCTGACCCCGCCGGACATCTACGGTCCGACGGCGGCCGGCCCCGGTGTGGCGGTCCCTCTCAGCCGCTGAATCGCCGCCGAAGCCCGTTGGTCACATCGCGGTGTAGCCGCCGTCGACGAACAGCAGCGTGCCGGTCACGTACGAGGCGTCGTCAGAGGCGAGAAACAGGATGCAGGCGGCCACTTCATCGGGTGTGCCGTGACGGCGGAGCAACGTGCCCTTGACGGCGTCCTCCCGGTACTGCTCGAACGTCCGGCCGAGCGCTTGGTTCCGCTTCTCGTGAAAGGGCGTGTAGATGGGACCGGGGCAGACCGCGTTCACTCGGATACCGTCCGCGGCGTGGTCCGCCGCCATCCCGCGTGTCAGCCCGGCCACCGCCGCCTTCGTGGTGTCGTACTGCGTCGTCTTGCCGATGCTCGTCACCGACCGCACCGAGGCGACGTTGACGATGCTGCCCCGAGCGGCCTGCCGGAGGAGCGGGATCGCTGCTTTCGCGCAGAACGCGTACCCTTTGAGATTCACGCCGAGGATCTCGTCCCAGCTGTCGGAGCTGGCCTCTTCCACCGTGTGATACAGCCGGACCCCGGCGTTGTTGACGAGGATGTCGAGCCGGCCGAAGCGCTGCGCGGCCTGCTCGACGAAGGCCGCAGCCTCGTCCTCGCGTTCCATGTGGGCTTCCACGAACACGACCAGGCCGCCGCTCGCCGCGATCTCCGCCGCGACCCGCTTGCCCCGCTCGACGTCGCGGTCGGCGAAGGCCACTCTCGCCCCTTCCGTCACGAAACGTCGCACCGTGGCCTCACCGATTCCCGAGGCTCCGCCGCTCACGGCGGCCACCTTCCCGTTCAGTCGTGCCATGCTCGCTGACCTCTCTCTCCGCGCCGCGGCCGAGTGCCTGCCCAGTCCCTTTTGCGCGAGGACGCGGCCGGCTCCGGTCGCGGCACAGGCCGAAACCATACGCCAGGCGAGCGTCCAGATCCAGGATGGTGCGGCCCGATCAATCGGACGTTTGATACAGCGCCGGGGTTGTGGTAGACCGGTCGCGGCGAAGAGATTCACGCGCGACCAGCGAGGGGATCGGCAATGTCCCTGAAAGTCAGTCCGACCGCAGCCGTGCTCGGCGCGGAGATCGCCGGGGTGGATCTCTCCCGGCAGCTCGACGACGCCACGTTTGCCGCGATCGATCGCGCCTACAATGAGTACGGTGTCATCTTCTTCCGTGGGCAGTCGATCACGCCCGCCCAGCAGGCCGCGTTCACGCGACGCTTCGGCGAGATCGAATTCAACATCTTCGGTGAACGCTGGAGCGTGCCCGGCCACCCCGAGATCGTCGTCCTGTCCAACATCACGGACGGCGGTCGACCGACCGGCGTTCGCCGCGCCGGCGAGAACTGGCACAGCGACATGTGCTACACCGCGAGACCGCCGCGCGGGACCGTGCTCTACGCCATCGAGGTCCCCGAGCTGCACGGGCTCCCAATCGGAGACACCGAGTTCGCCAGCGCCGCTGCGGCGTGGGAGGCCTTGCCGGATGCGATGAAGCGCGCCCTCGAGGGACGGCGGGCCGTGTTCGATTTCCGGGGACGCAAGCGGTCCTTTCCGCCGACTCAGCCTCGGTCAAACCGCGACGTTCCTGCAGACCGATCGCTCCTCGTTAGGTAGAATACCCACCATTGCGGTTCTGACGGAGAGCACGATGCCCAGAGTTCTCGTGATCCACGGCGCCGGCATGAATATGCGCGGCAAGGTGCAGGTCGAGATCTTCGGCCCTATGACGCTACCCGAATACGACGAGCGCATCCGCGGCTATGCCAAGGAGCTCGGCGTCGACGTCGAGATCTTTCACTCGAACATCGAGGGCGAGCTCGTCAACAGGCTCTACACCGCAAACGATCAGGGTTTCGATGCGGCGATCTTCAACCCAGCGGCGTTCGGCACCGGCTATCCGGCACTCGTGGCGGCCATCTCGCAGGTGAAGTTCCCGACCATCGAAGTGCACATCTCGAATCCGATCCGTCGCGGGCCCGCGTCGCAGACCGCCGCCGTGAGCCAGAGCGTTGTGGCAGGATTCGGCATTGCCGGGTATGCGCTGGCGCTGCGCGGAATCCGCGACATGTTGGCGGCGAAAAAGTAAGGCCCACCCCGGAGGATCACATGACTGACCGGCTCATCTCCTGCGACGATCACATGGACCTCAGCCAACTGCCAGCGGATTTGTGGACGACGCGGCTGCCGGCTTCGCTGCTCGACCGCGCGCCGCACGTCGAGGAGCGCGACGGACAGGCGGTGTGGGTCTGCGACGGCAAGGTCTGGGGCCGCTGGGACGGCAAGCCGCCCGCGACCGGTGCGGCGCGCCCGGTCAAAGCGCTCTACAACGCCTTCGACCGTGCCGCCATCTACGACCAGAGCGCGCGCCGCCCGGCCATCCCCGAGTTGCGACTCGCCGACATGGACCGCGACGGCGTCGAGACACAGGTGATCTTCGGACCGATCTTCCAGATCTCGACCGACGATCCCGTCCTGCGCTCCGCCTGCTATCGCGTCTACAACGACTGGCTGCTCGATTTCTGCAAGGCGGCGCCGGATCGGCTCATCGGCCTGCCGATGCTGCCGGAGACGCCCGAGGCCGCGCTCGCCGAGCTCGAACGCGTCATCGCAAAGGGCGGCGTGCGCCAGGTCAATCTGATGATCGCCAGCATCAACCCCACGCTCGACGACCCGGCATGGGAGCCGCTCTGGCACACCCTCGAGGAGCGCGGCGTCATTCTCTCGTGGCACATCACAGTGTTCGTCGGCAAGCCGGGCGATCGCAGCATCGGCAAAGCAGCGAGCGTCTTCGAGAACACCAAGTTCTTCCTCGCGAACTTCCTCGAGCCCTTCGTCGACCTCTTCGCCTGGGGCATCCTCGAGCGGCATCCGAAGTTACGCATGGTGATGGCCGAGGCCGGCACCGGCTGGCTCCCCTGGCTCGTCCAGGAGCTCGACTACCGCCACTGGCGGCTCTGGGAGGCCAAGGAGTTCTGGGCCGACAAGGGCGGCCGCGCGCTCGTCACGAAGCCGAGCGAGATCTTCAAGCGGCAGATCTACGCAACGTTCCAGGACGACCACGTCGCGATGTCGCTCATCCCGTTCTTCGGCGAGGGTCACCTCTTGTGGGCCTCGGACTATCCGCATCCCGACAGCGTCTGGCCCAACTCGCGAGCAGCGATCGAGCGGCAGATGCGGCACCTATCGCCGGGGATGCGCCGCAAGCTGAGTCACGACAATGCCGCGGCGCTCTACGGGCTGGCGGGATCGTAAAGGCGCCTGGTCCGATGGCGGCGATCAGTTCTTCTGCGAAGGAGGACTGGACCCCGCGCGTCCCGTGAAGCGCGGCGGCCGCTTCTCGCGGACGGCGGCGACGCCTTCTGCGCGGTCCGCGGTGCGGGCCGCGATCGCCTGGTTGCGCGCCTCCATGTTCAGGACGTCGTCGAGCGACATGCGGAGTCCCTGGTAGAGTCCCGTCTTGGCCAGCGCATAGACCACCGTCTCTGCTCGCCGATCGTGATCCCCACGAACGGCCATCATGACCGGAAAGGAGCTCATCATGACCCTGGGCGGGCGGATGGCCGAACGACACGCCGCATGAGCACCACGGGTTGGCTGCTCGTCGCGATCGTCGCGATCGCGCTCGTGGCGATCGGTCTGTGGGCCTGGTATCGCCGATGGCTGACGACGCGCCGACGACTCGCATCCGCCGACAGCCGGATCCTCCAGACCTCCCTGGGACCGGTCGAGTACGGCGCGCGTGGCGACGGTCCGGTGATCCTCCACTTCCACGGCGGCAACGTCGGGCACAACGGCTGGTTCTTCCTCGAGCATCTGGTCCTCGCCGGCTATCAGGTGCTCACGCCGGATCGACCCGGCTATCTCGGCACCCCGATCGACGATGGGGGCTCACCCGAGCAGCAGGCCGACCTCGCGGCGGCACTGCTCGCTCGGCTGGGCATCGAGCGGGTCGCGGTCGTCGGCATCTCGGCTGGCGGCCCTGGCGCCATCCAGTTCGCGGCACGACACGCCAGCCGCGTCGACGCCCTCGTGCTGCTCTCGGCGATCTCGCAACGGACGGGTCTGACGGAGGCCCAGACCGGCAGCGCGCTCGGTCGGCTGGTGATGACACCCCGCTTCCAGGACATCGCCTACTTCCTGATCCACCAGTCGATGACCCGCTTCACGGCCTTGTCGATGCAGGACTTCGTGAAGACCGAGACCACCTACGACAAGGTCGTCGGGAAGCGGTTCATCGAGAAGGTCATGGCCGACCCCGGGCAGAAGCGGCAGGTCCTGGCGCTCGCGGACGCGACGGTGCCTGCCAAGCCGCGCTTCCCGGGCGTGATGAACGACCTGAAGGTCCAGCAAGAGCTCGGGGAACTGCCGCTGGAGCAGGTCCACGCACCGACGCTCATCGTCGGCAGCCGGTATGACGGCGACATCGGCTACGCCAACTCGGTCAACTCCAACGCACGCATCTCGGGCTCGACGCTCATCACCGTCGACCAGTTCGGGCACTTCATCTGGTGGGGCGATGCCGATGTCACGAGGGACTTCGAGCGTCGGATCGAGGAGTTCCTGGCACGGCACGTCAGGCCCGCTGGAACTTCGCGGACAGCCCCAGGCGCCGACTAGGCGCGATCGGTACCGCGATCCAGGAGGCGATCCGCGGCAGCGGAGGGATCGAGCTCGTGAGGGTGGGTGAAGAGGAAGTCGTGGAGGAGGAAGGCCCCGGTCGCAGCGATGACCGCGCCGAGCGTGCCAGAGACGAAGGCATAGACGACGACCACGATGAACAGGGCCGACGCGTCGGAGAACCGACGAACGACTCCAGGAAGGCGACGGCGAGCGTGGCTGCCGCGAGCGTCGCGGCCGCGACGACGAGCGAACGCACGAGCTCGGTGAGCCCGATGCGCGGCATGGTAGGGTTGCGCGTCCTCGCCGCGAGGAGGCGCGCAAGCTGCTCGATCCGGTGATCGAGCAGCTGATGGAGGCCGGCCCACCGCTCGGCCCCTGCGACATCCTGATTAACAGCGAGTCCCAGGAGCAACCTGAGCATACCCCAGACGAGCTGAGACCGCGAGAACCTGAGAGTTGGCCGTGAGCGCTGGTACGCTTGGTGCGGCCTGGTTCGGCTGGGATGGGCACCGATTTGGCACCGATCGCAAGGGCAGGGTCGTGCCCATCCGCGAAGTCGCTGGCCCGCATCATCGATACGTCCGGCAAGCCGCGTAGGTGCCTCGCCCGGCCCGCCTAGCAGACCAACCGTGACTACCGCCTCCAGAGATTCCTCCCTCCTCACCCGCCTTCTCAGCATGGCGCGCAGTCGATCGTTAGAGCCCAATCAATCAGTCGGAAACGCGCCCCCAGCTCAGCTCCCAGATCGCCGCGACGTCGCTCGGATGAACTTCTGGCGAAGCACAACCTCCTCGGCCGTGTTCGGCCTGGTGCTGAGCATCGCGCAGATCATCGCGATCCCTGAGCAGTGTTCGTGAGGACAGCACCGCCCGCAGCTCCCGTAACGCCTCCCAACTCACGGAGGGGAGCGGCCCCAGCCGCATCCGATGGCAGCTGGCCGCATCGAACATCCATTGTGGCACTTCGACCGCTCGCTGTTCCTGGCCCAGCTCAAGTCTGCACTGAAACATCGCCCGCCCACCCCGGATGACGGCCTGATCAATCCACACCGCACGGCCGTACCACGGGTGCCACAGATACCGGACTTCTCGGGCCTCGATCCGATGGGTTTCTGATTGTCGATTTGTACAACGTCACGCGGCCTCACCAGAGTCTTCGTAACGATAGCCCGTGCCGGCGTGAAGTACGGCCCGCCTCATCCGGGCATATCATCACTGTCCCCGAGGTCGGCGGGCTTCATCACCGCTACCAGCGCGCGGCCTGACCGCTCGCGATCTCCGCCTCCCGCCCCCGGCGATCATCTGCTTCGAGGGGTCTGGCATGCCGATATCGGCATCGGCGCCGCAGCCGTGTCGGAGCCCGAGTCAGTTCCAGCGCGAACGTCCTCGGAGCCGACACGAACACCTTGCCAGCTCGCATTTCCTTTTTGACCAGGACAGTCGCGCCTTGGACGCCGGCATGTCCTCTTGGCCCACGTGGGCACCGTCACACCCCGTGGCCCGCACGAGGTCGGAACGATCGTTGAGCAGGAACGTCACGCCGCGCGCGCGGGCAACCGGGCGGAGCGCATCGATCGCACGCTTCCAAGCATCATCGTCGGCGTTCTTCAGTCGGAGCTGAACGGCGGCGACGTCGCCCGCGTCGAGCGCCTCCCTCAGCAAGGTGGGAACGTGTGCAGATCGAACCGCTCGGGCGTGATGACGTAGAGCCGGCAACCGGTCGCGGTCAAGACCGTCATCCCGCTCTCCGTGCAGCGGGGGCCTACCAGCCCTCGTTGGGATCGGGGATGTCTCCGCGCAGGAGCGCGACGTCAGCCCTGTCGCGCAGAGCCTTGCTGAGACGACGGGCGGGATCAGCGGCGGCGCGCTCCTTCATGGTGATCAGATCGGCCGTCGTCACGACCCGCACGCAAATCCCCGCTACCTCCAGGGGCTCCGCGCGTTCGATCATTGGATCGAACTCCGGATCGAAGACGATCTGCACCGGTTCGCCGGACGGGTGCCTGAAGTTCATGCTGTGAGCAAACGTCCCGGTCAGCGAGAGCCCGGCACCGGCGAGGGCTGCGCGGACGGAACCTGGGGTAACGGTCGACCGTACCGCGATGTCAGTGTCCAGCGTCGCCCGTGGCACCCCCGATCGGATGCCGACGGCGACCCCGCCCACCAGGGCATGCATCGCCTCCTGGCGGTCCAGCGCACGCACAACGTCCACCAGCGCCGCGATCTTGTCCGGCGATCCGTCCATGGTCGCCCCCCGGCTCGAGACAATCAGCAGGTGGTCACGCGCTGTCAAGTGGGCGATTGCCTCCAGAACGTCCAGCCTCATCGACATCAAGCATAACAGGCCTCGGGGGCCGACGGTGTCGATCCCCGACATCTTCGTTCGACTAGGTGACGAAGGAGTTCGCCACTGTCCGGGCGACGCACGGCGATTCAGGCTCACCCGGGCCGCCCGACCAGGAAGAACGAGAGATGACAACTCAAAATGCCAAAGTCACCGAAGTGGCAAAGATCCAGCAGCTCATTGAGAGCTGGGTGAGAGCGGTTCGCGCCAAGGACGTCGACGAGATCGTGTCCCACTGCGCGCCCGACATCGTGTCGTTCGATCTGGCTGCACTACCGCGGAGCTGACGTGCTTCGAGAGAACCTGACCAACTGGTTCGGCAGCTTCCTCGGTCCTGTTGGCTACGAGATTCGCGACCTGCGGATTACGGCTGGCGATGACCTGGCCTTCAGTCAGAGCTTCAACCGAATCAGCGGGTCGAGGATGAACGGGGAGGAAACCGATGTCTGGGTTCGCTCGACAATGGTCCCATCAATCGTCCTACGCGGCTCACCACTGAGCGAGGGCTTGAGGGTGAGCGACGCCCGGAACGGGGGCTCCATCTCGAAAGGCACCGGGAGATGCTCGTGCATGACCAAGCTGGTCCAGTCGAGGCCATCCAGCGGACCTGCTCCGTACCTGAAAACGACAAGGGAGTTACGACCATGCGATTCATGATCATAGTCAAGGCCACCCGGGACTCGGAAGCTGGACCGGGGCCACGACGGTCCTTTGTGATCGGGTGGCTCATCACGATGGAGAAGTGACATGGCCAAGCCAGCAAAGAACACGATTTGCCTCTGGTACGCTGGCGACGCCGAGGACGCGGCGCGGTCTTATGCCAGGACTTTTCCCGATTCGTCCGTCGGCGCGGTGCATCGCGCACCGGGAGACTTTCCGTCGGGGAAGAAAGGGTACGTGTTGACCGTCGAGTTCACCGTGATGGGCATTCCGTGCCTCGGGCTCAACGGCGGACCTGCGTTCAGGCACAACGAAGCGTTCTCGTTTCAGGTCGCAACCGCTGACCAGGCCGAAACGGATCGCTACTGAAACGCGATCCTCGCAACGGCGGCCAGGAGAGCGCGTGCGGCTGGTGCAAGGACAAATGGGGATTGAGCTGGCAGATTACGCCGATCGCTCTGACCAAAGCGGTAACCGATCCCGATCGCGCCGCCGCCAAGCGCGCGTTCGATGCGATGATGCAGATGAAAAAGATCGACATCGCCGCAATCGAGGCGGCGCACCGCGGTTGGCGTTCCCGTTGACGTTCCCAACGTTGTGATAGGCTGCGCAAACAAATTCTTGTTTTTGCCTCGCGAGTGCATGGGAGAACGTCATGACAGAACCGGCAACCCCCAGAATCGTTACCCGTGATGAATGGGAGCGGGCTCGTGCTGAACTGCTGGTCCGCGAGAAGGCGCACACGCGCGCTGGCGACGAACTGGCCGCCGCTCGCCGGCACCAGCCGATGACACGGATGGAGCCGGTCATGGTGGTGGGTCCAGATGGCCCCGTCCCTCTGCACGATGTGTTTGAACGTCGGCGCATGTTGATCGTATATCACTTCATGTGGAACAAGGGCGCGCCTCACCATCAGCAGTGTGAGGGCTGCACGCACAGTCAGACGGCGATGAACTCCGCCGTCCGCGCCTATCTGGCCGAGCGCGACGTGCACTACGCCGTCTTCAGCAGCGGCCCGTGGCACGAGATCGTCGCCTACCGAGACTTCATGGGCTGGACGCCGCCGTGGTACTCGACCGCCGACTCCGGAGACGTGCTGGCGACCCGAAATGGTGGTGACCTCCGCTGCTACATGCGCGCCGGCGACCAGGTGTTTGAAACGTATGAAACGACATGGCGAGGGATTGAGGCCATGTTGCCCACTCCGCAGTTGCTCGACCTCACTCCGTACGGCCGGCAGGAGACGTGGGAGGACTCACCCGCCGGATGGCCGCAGGACCAGGCTGGGTCGTGGTGGCGGCGTGATGGCCGACCCATTGCCCAGTGGACGCGCACCAACGCAGCGGTCAAATAGAACGGTGTCGTTCGCCAAAATCTCGGCCGGCAGACAAGAGGTTGATCCGCCGCTGATCTCGGGCCAATCTCAGCTCAATGATCATTCTCCTGCTCGACGTGCTTCGTCTCTTCCTCTTCCTCTGCGGCAGCCACCGCCAGCTCGCCCTGGAGAACCTCGCCTTGCGTCACCAAGTCGCCGTGTACAAACGAACGCGAGGCCGGCCTAGGCTGCGCAGAGCAGATCGCCTGTTCTGGGTTGGGCTGGCCAGGGTCTGGGCCGGGTGGCGGCAGTCCCTCGTGATCGTGACTCCCGACACGGTCCGCGTTGGCAGCGACGCCGGCTCCGCAGGTATTGGACCCAGCTCTCTGGTGGCTCAACCGGAGGTCGTCCGCCCGTCAACGCCGAGATCAAGGCGCTCGTCACCCGCATGGCCTCGGCGAACCCTGTCCTTCGCCAGAACCTCGTCCGACTTCGCTTGGCGATCTTTCGATTCGCTTGACGAGCTCCAACACGGCGAGACTTGGTGAGGAGGAGCCGTCGACGTCCGGAGGTTGTCGACTCGCCGGCAAGGTTCTGAGGGTGGCGGATGACTGCCGGCGGGATCGGTCGAATTCGTGGCGGGTCGTGCGTGTGAGCCCTGGGGCCGGCGCGAGACTAGGCGGCCTGGCGGAAGTAGCGATAATGCAAGCCGCCGACCTCTGGACGCTGCACGATCTTGCCCGCCGCAGGAAGCTCGATGGGCCTGAGGTCGGGGGCGTCCTTGTCGAGCGCGAGGTGCGTGCGCGCCTCATGGTAATAGGCGACGTAGCGGACCAGGATTCGGCGGAGGTGTCGTTCGCCGAGGACGAGCACGTGATTCAGACACTCGCGGCGGATCGACCCGATCAAGCGCTCCACGAAAGGACTCTGCCAAGGGCTGTGGGGCGCCGTAAGAACTTCATCAATCCCCATGCCCTTCACCCGTTTCCGGAAGGCGTCGCCGTAGATGGTGTCACGGTCGTGGAGGAAATAGGCGGGTGCTGAGTCGTCCGGGAACGCGTCCACGATCTGCTGGGCGGTCCAGGCGGCTGTGGGATGTTCAGTGACGTTGAAGTGGACGACGCGCCGGCGGTGGTGGGCGAGCACGACGAGGACGAAGAGGACGCGCAAGCGGGCGGTGGGCACGGTGAAGAAATCGATCGAGACCAGGTCGCCGACATGGTTGGCGAGGAAGGTGCGCCAGGTTTGAGACGGCTCGGGACGCCGTTTCGGCATGAGGCGCGACACGGTGCGCTCAGTGACGTCGATGCCGAGCTTGCTGAGCTCGCCATGGATGCGCGGGGCGCCCCAGAGGGGATTCGCGGTGGCCATGCGGGCGATCAGAGCCCTGATCTCGGCGTTGACCGGCGGGCGACCCCCGGTCGGGCGGCCAGAGAGCTGAGTCCAATACTTGCGGAAGCGGCGCCGCTGCCAGCGCAGGACGGTGTCGGGGGTAACGATCACGAGGGACTGCTTCCACCCAGCCCAGATCTTGGTTAGCCCGACCCAGAACAGCCTGTCCAGCGGACCAAGCTTGGGCCGAGTGGTCGTTCGCTTGTAGACGGAGAGCTGGTGGCGCAGAGCCAGGTTCTCGATGGCGAGCTGGCGGTGGCCGCCGAAGAGAAAGGGGAGAAGCCGAAGCAGGTGGAGGAGGAGAGTAATCATCGAGCCGAGATAGTGGACAAACCTGACCGACAGATCAACCAGTTGACTGGCGGATGTGGTTTTGGCGATGGACAACGCCAAGTAGGCGTGAATATTGGCTCCCCGGGCAGGTTTCGAACCTGCGACATCCTGATTAACAGTCCGGCCAGGGAGCTCAGGACGACGATACATGGGGAGGTAAGCAGGTAAAATTCTGAGGTTCGCGGGGATGACCGACAAGTTGCTACGTGGCCTGAATCCTGGTGTGTTGGAACCGTTCTGGAACCAATTACTACCACTCACGGGTCCCCATGAACTGCCTCACCAAGACGCTCCTACAGCAGGTCGATGGAGCCACCAGAACTGCGCAAGGTCGTGCCTATTCAGCGTCTTGGGATAGTCACATCGGTAGGATGGAATTATGGTGACGGACAGGCTCCTGGCCGGCGGGAACATGCCGGCAGTGTCGAGGATCGCCGAGCGACATCCGCGGCTCAAGCTCCACAATCGACCACCTCGGGCGCCGCGGAGGCGGCACCGGGATCACCGACGACGCGGCGTTCGCGGATCTCCGGGACATGCTGGCGCTCACCCGGTTCCCCAACGTCGCCGTCAAGATGTCGGGCGCGCCGAGCTACTCGAGCAAGCCCTACCCGAACAAGAACATCCACGGCCACCTGCGCCAGATCTTCGAGGCGTTCGGGCCCGACCGCGCGTTCTGGGGCACCGACATCACCCGCATGCCGTGCTCCCACCGGCAGTGCGTGACGATTTTCACCGAGGAGCTGCCGTGGCTCCGGGGCCGCGACCTCCAGCGGGTGATGGGCGGCGCCGTCGTCGACTGGCTCGGCTGGGCGTGCCCGGCCGCACCCTGATCGCGGTCATGCTCGATCCCAGCGTCCGCGCTCGGTCTGGGCCTGGTCGAGCCAGTACGACAGGCCCATGTCCCGGTACATCGCCGCGGCTCTGTCGAGGTGATCGCCGGCCGGACGGCGTCGGCCGACCCGTCCATGGACTCTCCCGATGCCCAGGTGGCAGTGGGCGATGAGCGGGCGCATGCCCCGGGGCTCGGCCCGCGCGAGCGCCCCCCGATAGCAGGACAGGCTTCGCTCGGAGTCGAACCTGTCCGCGTGAGCTGCGACGTCGCCGAGCAGCTGCCACGCGTGGGCCGCGTAGCCTGGCTGATGCGGGGAAGTCTCGACGGCGCGCTCGCCCAGGCGTTGAGCCTCGTCGAGCCGCCCCAGCGCCAGGCTCGCGCGGCCCAGCGCGTGAAGGCGCGTCCCCGGAGCGCCGCCGGGCGCGCCGCGAGTCGCGAGCCCCGCTGCGAGCTGCTCGCTCTCCATGAGGCAGGCGAGCGCCTCCTCCGCACGGCCGAGCTCGGCGAGGGCCCAGGCCGCGCCTGCGACCGCCCCCGGGACCACGAGTGAGGACCCCGCCGTCCGGAGCGCGGCGATGCCGTGGTCGATCCGGGCCCGCGCCCGCGCCCAGTCGCCCGTCGCGAGGGCGAGCATGCCCGCCGTCCAGTGGGCCATGCCGATGCTGTACGCGTGGCGTGTCGGATCCGCGAGCTCGATCACCTCGTCGGCATACTGCGACGCCTCGTCGAAGCGCCCGACCTCGGCCAGGCTCCGCACGAGCGAGATCCGGCTGTAGATCGCCGGCGGCGCGAACCGCCCGAAGAAGTCATTGATGCGCTCCGGGGGCACCGCGGCGACGTTGTCGGCCGCCAGCTCGATCACGCGCGCGTGCTCACCGCGATGGACGAGCGTCTGCAGGAGGATGTCGGTGGCGACGATACGGAGATCGAGGTCCCCGAGCCGCAGCGCCGTCTCCCGGGCGCGCGTGCCGCTTGCGACGGCCGCGTGGAGATCGCCGAGCTGCGTGTGGGCGACCGTCATGAACGCCTCGATCCTCGCGCGCCGGCGCTCGTCGCCGAGCCGGTCGGCAATGGCCCCGGCCTCGGCCAGAACTCTGATCACCTCGCGGTTCTCACCGAGCTGGTTGAAGGGCGGCCGCGACTCGATCCAGACATCGAACGCTAGCTCGAGCGCCGCCCGGTCCTGGGGCAGTTGTCCGATCGCCAGGAGCGCACGCTCGAAGCACGCGATGGCGTCGCGCAGAGCGTAGCGGCGGAGCGCCCGCGCGCCTGCTCGGCGGAGGTGAGCGGCGGCCTGATCCCAGACATGGCCCTCGAAGTAGTGAAGGCCGATGGCCAGATCATGGGGCGCCAGATCCCGCGCGTGGACGGAGGCGAGCGCCTCGGCCGCGCGGCGATGAAGAGCCATACGGCGCGCTGGCAAGACCAGCTCGTACGCCACTTCGCGCACGCGGTCATGGGTGAAGTCCAGGCGCTCGCCCACGCTGTGCAGGATGCGCCGGCGAGCCAGGGTCTCGACGGCGCGAGCAGCTGCCGCCTCGTCGAGACCGGACGCGTGCTCCAGGAGGGCGAACTCGAACTCGCCCCCGAACACCGACGCCACCGCGAGCACTTCCCGGCTCGGCTCGTCGAGGCGGTCGATCTGGCCGCGGATGAGGTCACGAACGCGCCCGGGCACGGAGAGCCGATCGAGGGCGGGGGAGAGCGCACCGTGAGAGACGGCGCGCATCGCCTCGACCGCGACCAGGACATTGCCGCCGCTGGCCTCCCAGACCTGCTCACCCAGGCGGGCGACCGTGGCGCCATCCGCACCGGCTCGCGCGAGAGCCCGGACGAGGGCGAGGGTGTGTTCCCGGGAAAGTGCCTGGAGCGCGAGCGTCTCGACGTGGGGCTCCGGCGAGACTTCGGCCAGGACCTCTCGGACGACCGGCGCGTCGGCCAGGTCCTCCTCGCGCGCCGTGGCCACGACGAGGGCTCGGCACGCCCGGCTGCGGTGGCAGACGAACGCCAGCAACCGGACGCTCATCTCGTCCGCCCAGTGCAGGTCCTCGAGGATCACGAGCAGGGGCTGCCGATCGGCCGCGTGCTCCAAGAGCAGGCTCACGCCCTCGAAGAGCATCAGGTAGTCCGGAGCCGGCCCCGCGTCGTCGTCCTTCGCCCCGACCTCGGGCAGGAGACGCCGCAGCTCGCGGCGCACGGCGGCCGGGAGATCGGCGAGCCATGCCGCGTCGGCCGATTCCCTCGCGCCCTTCAGGATCTCAAGCCACGGGGCGAACGGGAGGATCCGCTCGCTCTGGTAGCATCGCCCGACGAGCGTGAGGCGGCGCGTCGATTGGGCTTCGGCCGCCAGCTCTCCGACAAGCCGGCTCTTGCCGACGCCCGCTTCGCCGACCACCGCGATCACGCGCCCCTGTCCACGGCCGGCCTCGCCGAGCGCGTTTCGAAGCCACGCCATCTCTGGCCCCCGCCCGATGAGGGGCGTGTCGCCGGCAGTGGCCCCAGGAGGATGAAAGGACCTCGACAGAGCGGGCGGGCGGCTGAGGATCTCCGCGTAGAGCCGGCGGGTCTCCTCTTCCGGTTCGACGCCGAGCTCCCGGTCGAGGATGCCCGTGCAGACCTGATACTGCCGGAGAGCAGAGCCCCGCCGCCCGAGATCGGCGTAGAGCCGCATCAGGCTTCGGTGGACGGCCTCCTGGAGCGGGTCGAGCGCGAGCAGCCGGAGCGCCGTCCGGAGCGCGTCCTCCGTCGCTCCCGCGTCGCGTTGGTGCGCGAGCAGCGCGGCCAGGCTCTCGAGCACGATCTCCCGGAGCCGCTCGCGCTCGACCATGAGCCAGTCCTCGAAGAGGGTGCCGCGGAACGCGAGGCCCTCGAGGAAGTCCCCGCGATAGAGCTCGACGGCTCGGGCGCGGGCCGTCGGATCACCCGCACGGGCCAGTTGCTCGAACAGGAGGACGTCGACGTCGACCGCGCTCGGGTCGAGGGCGACGGTGTCGCCGGTGAGTACCAGGCAGGACGGATCGGCGGCCGTCAGGGACCGGCGCAGGGCGAAGAGCGTCTCGCGGAAGCGGCTTCTCGTGTGTGCCTGCGACCGGTCTCCCCAGAGCAGCGTGGCGAGCTTGTCGCGGGAGTGTGACTGCCCCGGAGACACGGCGAGGTAGGCAAGGAGGGCCTGAGTCTTTCGGGTCCTGAGCCGCAAGACCGCCGGCCCCAGGCAGGCCCGAAAGTCGCCCAGCAGCGTGAGTCCGAGTCGCATCCCGCGGTCCCCACCCCCCGCGTCGCGGTCGCTCGCCCGGGAGGGTAGGCCGAGCCTAGTGGAATGTCCACGAATCTGCAACGCCTCGCCTGGCAGACCTCGGAGAGGAGGACTTCCATGCGAACCATGTGGACGACCGCGGTGGCGCTCGCGGTGCTCGCAATCGGCAGCCAGGTGCGGGGCGCCGATCCGACGTGGCCGAAGGAGATGACCTTTACTATCATGGCCACCGAGAACCCGGCCGAGGTCACGCATCGCTGGGGCCCGGTCCTGGCCCAGCTCGAGGCCGACATCGGCGTGAAGATCAAGCCCGTCGTCGCGGACTTCCGCGCGATCGGCGGTGTCCTCCAGTCCGGCTCCGCCGATGTCGGGCATCTGATGCCGAAGGTGTACGTCGAGTCCCCAGCGTACAACGCCAATGTCGAGCCGGTCGCCCAGTTCCAGTTGCCCAACGGGTCGCTCGGCTTCCGGGCCTGTCTCATCGTGCACGCCGACTCGGACATGTGGAGTCCCGAGGACATGGCGGGGAGGACCTTCGCCTTCAACGACCGCGCCTCGACCTCCGGCTACCTGGTGCCGTCGGTGTTCTCGCCGGACGAGACAGCGTGCGCGCACATTTGGAAACGCGGCGTTGCCGCCGAAAGGAGTTAATCATGCGCAGCCAACTTGCTTCACTGAGTATTGCTCTCGTCTTGCTGACGACGCCAGCAGCCTTCGCGCAGGACATCCGGAGTGGCATTTGGGGCGATGGCAAGCCTCAGGAGGGTGCAGAAGTTTCGACTGCTGAGCTCCTCGCACTTCTCACGAGCGGGGTCGCGCTCCTCGACGTTCGGTCGGTCAAGGAGTGCGCGATTGCACACATTCCCGGTAGCCGATGCATGCCCGGCGTCGTACGCAGCGACGGCACGTTCGGTGATCACATCGATCAGATCATGCAGACTTATCCCGATCGCTCGACGCCGATCGTGCTGTATTGCAATGGACCGCTGTGCGGCAAATCCAAACGGACAGCGCTAACCCTGGCTGAGAAGGGATACACCAATGTCCGCCGCTATCAGCTCGGCCTGCCGGTTTGGCGCGCGCTGGGCAATACGGTGCAGACCGATCTGGCGGGACTCGCCTATGTTATCAAGGATGACCGAACCGCCGTATTCGTCGACGCGCGCCAACCGGCAACGTTCAAGGCAGACACCATTCCAGGCGCGGTCAATGTGCGCCCTGGCGAAGCCAAGGTGGCCAACGAGGATGGCCGGCTGCCTCACACAGACAAGGGCACGCGCATTGTCGTGTTCAGCGACAATCCGCAGGAAGCCCGCACAGTCGCCACCGAGATCGCATTGAACGCATTCTGGAACTCGAGTTACTTCAGCGGCAGCTACGACGACATCCGGCGCGCCAAGCTTTGGTGAACGGCCTTCGTCCGTTGAAGTTCCGCCACTCTCGTCAAAAATGGCGCAATGGCCTCCCATCGCTGATACTCAGCGGCGATCAGCCCTGCGAAATCCTGCACCGATCCGATCGTAGGCTGCATCCCGAGCCTAACGAGGTTCGCATGCATCTCGCGAGAGCGCAGCCCTTCGTTGATCACCGCGTTGAGCTTGTCGATGATCGGCGGCGGCGTTCCTGCGGGGACCGGCACGCCGTTCCAGTAGGATGCCACAAATCCTACGACGCCCAGTCCCTCGCCAAAACCCCATCCGCCGGTCAAGTGCTTGATCTGTCGGTCCGGATTCCGCCACTATCTCAGCTCGATGATCACTCTCTTGGTCCATCTGCTTCGGCTCCTCCCCTTCCTCTTCGGCGGCCACCGCCAGCTCGCCATCGAGAACCTGGCTTTGCGTCAACAATTCTCCATCTACAAGCGAACGACGTTTCGGCCCAAGCTTCGTACGACGGACCGGCTCTTCTGGGTCGGGCTGGCCAGGGTCTGGGCCGGGTGGAGGCAGTCCCTCGTGATCGTGACCCCGGACACCGTCCTGCGGTGGCAGCGGCGCCGGTTCCGCAGGTATTGGACCCAGCTCTCTGGTGGCTCAACCGGAGGTCGTCCGCCCGTCAACGCCGAGATCAAGGCGCTCGTCACCCGCATGGCCACCGCGAACCCGCTTTGGGGCGCGCCGCGCATCCATGGCGAGCTCCTGAAGATCGGTAGCGACGTGGCCGAGCGTACCGTGTCCCGCTTGATGCCCAAACGGCATCCCCAGCCGTCTCAGACCTGGCGGACGTTCCTCGCCAACCATGTCGGGGACCTGGTCTCAATCGACTTTTTCACCGTTCCCACTCTCGCTTGCGCGTGCTGTTCGTCCTCATAGTTCTTGCCCACGATCGCCGGCGGGTCGTCCACTTCAACGTCACCGAGCATCCCACCGCCGTCTGGACCGCGCAGCAGATCGTCGCCGCCTTCCCGGACGACTCCGCGCCAGCCTATCTCCTGCGCGACCGTGACCAGGTGTATGGCGAGCAGTTTCGACACCGCGTGAAAGGCATGGGCATCGACGAAGTCCTCACGGCGCCGCACAGCCCTTGGCAGAATCCGTTCGCCGAGCGCCTGATCGGCTCGATCAGGCGCGACCGTCTCGACCATGTCCTCGTCCTGGGGGAACGACATCTGCGTCGAGTCCTGACTCGCTACTTTGTCTATTACCATCAAGCGCGCACCCACCTCGCGCTCGACAAGGACGCACCTGATCCCCGGCCTATCGAGCTGCCCGCAGCTGGCAGGATCGTGGAGGTTCCAGAAGTCGGCGGCCTGCACCACCGCTACCTCCGCCGAGCCGCGTAGTCCCCAGCCCGTTCGCAAGGAATCGCAACCACGAAACGAGTGCGCTCATGCCGCCGACATCTCTCCGCCGCTCAGACCTCAGTCCGGCTACAGGCGGGTCAACAACCTCCCGTCGTCAACGCTCGCTGGCTCTCCCACCCTCACGCGGAGGGAGCCCGCCACGCCACTCCGAGAAACCGCCAAGCAAGTCGGACGAGGTTTAGGCGAAGGACAGCCCCACATACCCGCCCGTGACGGACAAGAAGGATAAAATCACCATGACACACGGGACGAAATTGCGCTGACACCGCGCCGCGCATCAGCGTGGCCGTGCCGCCCGGGGCGCGACGAGCTCGGCCAGCGTCAACAGATCCTCGACCCGAAACCACGACCGGCCGCCGCCCAGGCTGACGTACGGATCGGCCGGAACGAAATCGGTCCAATTGACCGGCACTGACCGCAGTCCGCCGTCCGGGTGCTCGAAGGTCCACGCGGTCCTCGCCCCAGAGGGACTTGGCGACGACGAATCGGAACGCCTGCCCACGCAGGGGATGGAACGGATGCGTGATCAGAATCTGCGCTGGATCAGCGGCACCGGCGGTAGTTGACCGCCCACGAGAACGCCATGTGCGAGAGCTTCTTCGGGACCTTGGAATGTGAGTTGCCCGAGCGGGTGCGCTTCCGGACCCCGGCCGCCGCGCGCATGGCCATCTTTGAATTCATCGAGGGTTGGTACAATCCACGCCGTCGGCATTCGGCGCTGGCCTACGAGTCGCCGGCGCGCTTTGAGGAAAAACACGCGCGCCAGGGCGTGGCGGCCCCGACCATTGGAAACGCGAGGGCCGTAGAGCCTCCAGAATCGACGATCGCCAGGGGGGCCGCTATCTCGGTATCCCCCCAATCGGACCTGATCACACCTGTCATCGGGCCGAAGAGGACCGTGCGCATTTCGGCCATCGTGATCAGCTCGATCGGAGCATCGTGATGCCACGTACGCAATAGATAACCCGGGCTCGGGTGGTGGTCAGGCAGGGGGATGGAATGCTTGATGACGATCGAGTCGGGCCCGACCTGGACCTCCTTGACCACCAGCCTCAGC